>CDZI01035047.1_pt1 | contig 23682 bp, 35 predicted proteins | sample 554811 | NCBI WGS metagenome assembly CDZI01 (sample SAMEA3182110, study PRJEB8094) | gut metagenome | biome: human; feature: gut; material: Stool; isolation source: human stools | place: Canada | collected 2013-04-23
GCAGGAACCGGAGACGCTGGATACTTCCGAAAATCTGCAAAAGACGCTGACCGCAGGGATGAGGCAGACGCAAAACGTTTTTAAAAATCTCACCCGTACGACGGCGAGAGAATCCACGGGAGTCTTTGTAAAGGTTCTCGACCGCGCCTGGATGCAGATTTCCACCGGGACATTTGACTACAACGCGGCAATCCGTTCGGCGGTAAAGACACTGGCGGAGAAAGGGATTCAGACGGCGAACTACGACTCTGGAAAAAGCACATCCATCGAGGCGGCTGTCCGACGTGCTGTGCTGACAGGAATCAATCAGACTTCTCTGAAGATGCAGGATACGCTCGCGGATGAGATGGACAGTGACCTAATAGAGGTGACTGCGCATTCCGGCGCCCGTCCGGAACATGCAAAGTGGCAGGGAAAAGTCTACAGCCGTTCCGGAAAATCAAAGAAGTACCCGGATTTCAGAAAGTCTACCGGCTACGGAACCGGTGCAGGTCTCGGCGGCTGGAACTGCCGACACAATTTCTTTCCCTTTTTCGAAGGCAGCCCGCGTAAATATTCGGAAAAACAGCTGAAAAAGCTGGAAGAGAAGGACATCGAATACAACGGTCAGAAAATGACGAAGTATGAAGTTAGTCAGAAACAACGGTACATAGAGCGTCAAATCCGGCGTTGGAAACGTGAAAATGCCGCGATGCAGGCCGCAGGACTGGATACTTACGAAAGCGCGGCTAAAATTAAGAAATGGCAGGATATCCAGAAAGATTTCATTAAACAGACGAAGCTGAAGCGGCAGTATGAGAGAGAACGGGTACCAGGATTTGATTACAAGGCGGCGAAGCAGGTTGAGCGAGATATTGACGCACAGAAGAAAATTGAAAAGCAAAAACAGGAAAGATATAATAAAAAGAAAGAGGAAGCGATTCAGCTGATTAAGTCAGATACTACTTCAAAGTCGATAAATCGCGGACATCAAAACAAGCATATAAAAGATTCCGATGGATATATTGAAGGTCGAAGTTATATTTTTGGAACCTTGGAGGATGCTCAAGAACTTGTAGATCGTTATCACGGTACTGGAGAAGTGAAATTAACCGCCTCTATAGAGTGGACGCACAAAGAATTTGTCGTTGCTGATGAACCGATAGGTGTGTGGATTGATAATACAACAGGAAAAGAATATGAGACCCGCCGATTCTCTATTCATTACGGTAAAAAAGGAACGCATATTGTTCCTGCAAAGGAGGTTGAGGAGGAATGATTCTTGCTCAGGCACAAGGTAAACGTGTTCGGATTACGCTTAAAGATGGTAAAGTTTTCGAGGGGCTTGCGTATGACTACACCTCAGAACTTGATAATGAACCAGATCCGGAAAGCATATCAATAGATGGTTTTGAATTGTATGTTGACGAAATTAAAGAGATAGAAGCGATATAATAGAATACAGGTGAAAATATGGACAACTTCAAAGTCGTATACAGAATTCTCAAACATCTGGAAGCTATGATGGACGCTTCTGAACCGGATATGTCTCCGATTACAGCGGAAAGTCTTGGAATATCACAGATGCGCTGGATCCGTCTCATAGAAATGTTAATCAATGAGGGATATATTGAAGGTGCGGAATTGGCATACTGTTTGCGCTCATCTCTGCCGATTGTTTGTGAGAGGGAGATGAGAATTTCACTGCAAGGTTTGGAATACCTGCAGGAGAACAATCTTATGAAAAAAGTTGCAAGTGATCTAAAAGACAACACAGAAATCCTTGCATAACACAGAAGATAAATCAGCATCGTATCGAGAGGTACGGTGCTTTTTTATACCCATTTTGACCGGTCCGAAGTCGAGAAACTACGGAACCATAGAGGACGCGACCCTCGAGAAAAAAGCGAAGTGGAAAAAGGAGTAAAAATATGGAACGTAAATTTTTAGAAGATCTGGGTCTGGAAAAAGAGACTGTCGACAAGATTCTCGATCAGAACAGCGCCGACATTGGAAAACACATCAAGACCATCGGCGCTTTAGAGCTTGAGCGCGACGGACTGAAAACGCAGTTATCCGATGCCAACAGGCAGCTGGAGGGTTTCGATCCGGAGTGGAAGAAGAAAGCGGAAGCTGCGGAAAAGAAACTGAGCGCGAAGCGCTTTGAATTCGCTCTGGAAAAAGGTCTTTCTTCTTCTGGAGCACGTAATCCGAAGGCACTGGCCGGACTGATCGACCGAACAAAAATTTCGCTGGACGACAGCGGAGATCTGATCGGGCTGGATACGCAGATTGAAGCGTTAAAAAAGGGAGAGGATACCGCGTTTTTATTCCAACCGGCGAAATCGAGCACAGGTCTTAGCCATGAAGGAAATAAAGAACCAGGCACAGATAAAAATGCACAGGTAAATGCGGCTCTCAGAGCGGCATTCGGAAAGGAGTAAGATACTATGCCAGATATGATTTCCCGCCAGCAGGCGGAAGCTCTGATTCAGGAGCAGCTGATCAATACGATTCAGCAGGACACTCCAAAAAACTCGATCTTCATGCAGCTGGCACGTCGATTGCCAAATATGACCAGTAAAACGACGCGGATGCCGGTACTCGATATGCTGCCGATGGCCTACTGGGTTAATGGAGATAACGGCTTCAAACAGACCAGCCAGCAGGCGTGGGACAACGTGTATCTCACTGCTGAGGAATTGGCGGTGATCGTACCGATTCCGGAAGCGGTGGTTGACGATGCATCCTTTGACATCATGGGCGAGGTAAGACCACGTGTCACGGAAGCGATCGGTATCCGTGTCGATCAGGCGGCTATTTTCGGCGTTAGTCGCCCGGCAAGCTGGCGTGCGGACATCATTACTTCCGCGCGGCAGGCAGGGAACAACGTAGCGCCGGGCAGCGACTTATATAACGCTCTTCTCGGAGAAAACGGTGTAATCTCCAAAGTAGAACAGGGCGGCCGTATGGTCAACGGCGCGGTTGCTGCCATGGCTATGCGGGGAAAACTGAGAGGAATTAAAACGACGGAAGGCATGCCGATCTTTAAGTCGGATATGCAGGGCCCGACACAGTACGCACTGGATGGTGCACCGATGTACTTCCCAATGAATGGCGCCTTTGACACTTCCGTCGCGCAGCTGATCGTCGGCGACTGGTCTCAGGCGGTGTATTCCGTCCGTCAGGATATCACGGTCAAGATTTTGGATCAGGGTGTGATTCAGGATCCGAGTACGAAAGAAATTGTATATAACCTTGCACAGCAGGATATGATCGCACTTCGTGTAGTGTTCCGTATGGGCTGGGCTCTGCCGAATCCGGCCACCAGACTGGATGAAGATCGTCTGTACGTGCCGTTTGCTTATTTGGAGCCGGCTACGGCGGTAACAACGCAGAAGGTTACTTTTACCGTGAAGAATAACGAGGAAGAACCGGAAGCGGTAGAAGGAGTGGTTATCGATTTAGACGGGGCGCGTCTGAAGACCGGAACAGACGGAACTGCGATTTTTAACCTGAGGAAGGGAAACTACAACGCGAAAATTTCGAAGAAAGGTTACGGTACTGTTATCGAAACCGTTAATGTCGATGCGTCAGCCGTGAGCAAAGATATCACTCTGATCCCAAAAGAATAGGGAGGAAGAAGCATGCTGACAGTTGATTACAGTTTTTACAGCGAGGTCTATCAAGGGACTGCAATTCGGTCGGAGGAATGGCCGGAATACGCTCGAAGCGCTGCGGTTTACTTGAATGCCGTTACTTTTGGACGAGCATCAAATGCTCTGCCTTCCCTCTTGCTGGACAACTGTCGAATGGCATTGTGTGCCGTTGCTGATGCGGATTTTCAGCAGGACGCGGGAGGAGAAGTCGCCAGCGCCAGTAATGACGGCTACAGCGAAACCTATGTGACCAGTCAAAAGACACCGGAGCAGCGGCGTTATGCCGCTGTAACCGGTTATCTGGCGACGACCGGTCTGCTATATCAGGGAGGTGGTGCGCCGTGTTGTTATGCACCGAAACCATAACTTTGATCCAGCCGCAGCGCACAGATGACGGCGAGGCTTACCTTCTCACAGAGATTATCGGCGCAAGCTGGTACGGAAAACGGGTGGTCACCCAGACCACAAAGGGGGCGGAACCCCAGAATACCTATATCGTGCGAATTCCGGAGTCCAACATGCCGGCCGGGGTGATGCCAAAGCGCGGAGATTTCGTTATCCGCGGCATCGTCGAGGAAATAAAACACGCGCCGGCAGACTTTGCTGACCGGGAATATTTCTGCATCACTTCGATGGGTGATAACCGGAGAGGAAGACTGCGGCACTGGGTGGTGAGCGGATCATGAAGATCAATATTGATGTGGATGCAATTCTGCGAAGCCGCGGGATGGGTTCAGATGCGAAGACACAGCGATTTATCGCAAATGAAGTGGCAAATCTCTCAGATGACTATGTCCCCTTTCAAAGTGGAACGCTGAAGAACACGCGAATTATCGCAAACGATGGGAGTTCGATCACCTATCGGGGACCTTACGCGCACTATCACTGGGTAGGCGAGATCTATGGTCCTAACATTCCACTGGGCGATGAGGGATTTTTCTCCCGCGCCCCGAAGAAACCCACCGGGCGCCAGATGGCGTACGACGGCGGCCCGATGCGGGGGCCGAGGTGGACGGAGCGGATGATGGCAAACCGAAGAGCCGATCTGATGAAACGAATTGCCGTATATGCGGGAGGAAAAGCAAGATGACGAATATCGAAGCCGTGCGCAAATGGCTGCGCACGTACGAGTCGCTTTCTTCCGGACGTCTTGGCGTGGATTTTCTTCCGGAAAAGGCACAGACCTATTCGGTGGACAGTGTGCCGGGACCGGAGATTGTAAAGAGATATCTGGATGGATCGGCGGTAAAACAGTTTGATTTCGTTCTGGCTTCCCGGGAATTCTTCGGAGATTCCATCGGACAGAACGCGGATAATCTGCAGTGGTACGAAGAGTTTTCCGCTTGGGTAGCTCAACAGAACCGACGGCCGAAGCATTTGCCGGAGCTGATGCCGGGCAGACGGGCGCAGAAAGTGGAAGTGACTACCAGCGGATACCCCTTTCAGATGACTTCTGAAGGAAAAGCCAGATATCAGATACAGCTAAAAATGACATATTTTGAGAAAGGAGCACGGTAATTATGAAATTATCCGAACTGATGGCAGGTTATACGCCGGATGAGGAGTATGCCGGCATTACAAACACAGATGATTTTGTACTGGCAATCGATATTGCAGATACGCCCAGCACAAAAAAAGGAGAATACATTGTCGTAGAAACCGGTGTGACAGCGGTAGATGCGCAGCTGAATCCGGAGACAGAAGATAAAACTTATTTAAGAGCGGGAAAGAGTACCAACAAAACGGCGACCCAGCGGACTTTCAATGTCACTGGAGATCGGTTCGAGGGAGACGAATTCCAGGACTATGCTTGCAGCCATGCAATTAAATTCGGCAAGGGTCAGAAAATCGTCAAGCCTTATGTATATTTTTCATTGCTCACAGGCAAAGGGGAAAGCGGTCAGGCGGCAATTATTGTAAACTCCGATGGATCTGGAGATGCAGGCGCGGCAGCAGAGGTGGATATCGATATCATGTGCAACAATTCTGCCCCGGTGGAATATACCTACGCCGCAGACAGTGAGTAGGAGGATAGGAATGGAAACATACAGAGTCAATGGCTACGAGGTGGAGTTTGATATCTTTGATCTTACAAATCTGGAACTCTTTGAGTCAGAAAGAAATTTCGCCATGAAGAGAGCTGAGGAAATGCAGGCCGGTGTTACCGATGGTAACGCGTTAGAGACGCTTCATGAAATGTGTGAGATCGTTCGGGACTTTTTCGATGTCGTGCTGGGAGAGGGGATCTCCAATAAAATTTTTGGAGCGCGAAGAAACGTCATGACCGAAATGTCAGCCTTGACGAAATTTCTGCAGGACGTGTCTGATGTAATGGATCGTGCGAAAACACAGATTCTGCAGGTGGAATCGAATTCGCCAACGCGTCCTCCTATGAATCGCCAGCAGAGAAGAGAGGCGGAACGTAAAGCAGAAAGAGAAAAGCGCAGACAGGAGGCAGCGCAGCGTGCGAAATCCAACGCGGACACTGCAGGAAGCTCGCTGAATACGTCAGTTGAAGCGTAATCCTTTTGAACTGTTGCCGGATACCGTAAAAGTTGGCGGCGTACAAGTACGTATTAATCCGGATTTTCGCGTCGGTGTTTCGATTGAAACCGAAATGTTACAGGAACATCCGGATGTGGAAGGTCTGCTGGATCTGTTCTATCCGGTAGGCGTTCCGCAGCCGATAGAGGAAGCGGCCGAGCAGATGATTCGGTTTTATGCCGGAGAAAAAGAGGAAGAAAACGGAGAGGTACCGAAGATGATTTCTGCATCGAAGGGACGAATCTATGATTTTTCTCTGGATGCCGATGCTCTGACCGCTTCTTTTGCGCAAGCCTACGGCATTGATCTGGAACATGACTTAATGCACTGGTGGAAGTTTCGCCGGCTGATGTTCGGTCTCCCTGCAGATACATCTTTTATGCAGCGAATCCATATTCGCAGCGTGGACATCAATAAAGTAGATAAGTCTCAGAAGGGCTATTACCGGAAGATGAAAAAACTCTATGCTATCCGGCAGCCGGAAAAGAAGCGGAAAATGACCGCGGAAGAACGAAACGAACAGATGCGCCAAAAAGTAGCAAAACGATTTGAGGAGGCGCAGGCACATGCAGAAAATTAAATGTCCGTACTGCGGCTATGTGATGCCTCTGACCCGCACAAAAAGCGCGGTGTGCAGAGGCCTTTTTATCAAGTGTAAAGGCCGCCGATGCGGACGTATTTTTGAGATCAAAATACCGGAACGGGAAATCAAGTAGCGCCTGAGAGCCGATGATTTCGCCACGATGAAAAGGAGGTGGGATCATTGGCAGACGGCAGTGTGGTTATCGAAATTTCCGGAGATGACAGCGAATTTAAAAAATCGCTTGCGGGCTTAAAGTCAGACAGTAAAAAAAGTGCTGGTGAACTGGAACAGTTAGGTCAGTCCGGGAAAGAAGCCGGGAGTGAGATTCGCAAAGGAATGAAGGACGCATCCTCCGGTATGGACGATGTGAAAGACTCCGCCGGTGATGGACAGCAGGCCATCGGAAAGATGGGAAAAGAGTCGGAAGGGGCGAAGAAGTCCCTGAAAGACATGGCTTCAGGGATGCTCTCTTCCTTTAAGGAAATTTCAGGATCCGCAGGAGGGCTGAGCGAAAAAATCGGAAGTCTCGGTGGAATGATGAAAGCGGCGTTTGCAGCAGGCGCTGTTATTGAAGGAGTCAAAGCGATTTCCGGAGCTTTTCAGACAGCCATTGAAAAGTCTACAGAGTTTCAGCAGTCATTGAATCAGCTGCAAGCATCCACCGGAGCCAGCGCGGAACAGATGAAGGAATACGAGTCGGTCATGGAATCCCTGTGGAGTAATAACTTCGGAGAATCCATGGATGATCTGGCAGATGCAATCTCTGCGGTAAAGCGAAATCTCGGAGATATGGATGCTTCCGCAATGGAAAATGTCACGGCGCAGGCAATCACTCTGCGGGATACCTTTGAGTACGATATCGCGGAATCTACGAAAGCGGCGAAAGCCATGATGAAGAACTTCGGTGTGTCTGCAGAGCAGGCGTTTAACCTGATCGCCGCCGGCGCGCAGAACGGGCTGGACTATTCCGGAGAGATGCTGGATTCCATCAGTGAGTATTCGGTGCAGTTTGCGAAGATGGGATTTTCCGCAGATGAGATGTTTCATATTCTGCAGACCGGCGCGGACGCAGGTGCTTTTAACTTAGACAAGATTGGGGATGCAATCAAAGAAAACGCCATACGCGTCATCGATTTGTCCGATACGTCTCGCGGCGCTTTTCAGAGTCTGGGCTTAAACATCAAAGATATGGAGAAGAAGTTCGCCGCTGGCGGAGAATCTGCCAATCAGGCATTCGAGCAGGTAGTCACCGGGCTGTCTCTGATCAAAGATCCGTTGAAACAAAATGAGATCGGTGTGGCTCTTTTCGGTACCATGTGGGAAGATCTTGGACCGCAGGTAGTAACTCAGCTGGCAAATATCTCCGATAAAGCCTATGCGTCATCTGATGCAATGCAGCAGATGATGAATGTCAAGTATGATGACTTCAACAGCGCGCTGGAAGGTGCCCGGCGGTCGATGGATGTCTTTTTTAAGAACATCGGAGATCAGTTCACGCCTCAGCTGACCTCTGCGATGGGAGCAGTCGCGCAGGGAATCCAGAGTGTTACTGCAGGTATGAAAGAGAATGGATTCACCGGAGCCCTGGAAGCAGCTCATTCCACGTTACAAGGATTTATCGGTGGAATTCAGGAAAATCTCCCTTCCATGATTGCTTCCGGAGGGGAGATGATCCTGCAGTTCATTACGGGCGCTGTCTCTTTTCTGCCGGAAATTTTAAGTATTGGCGCCAGCATTGTTACCAGTGTGATCGAAGGTATCGCACAAATGCTGCCGGAACTGCCTGGTATTGCCGCAGATGCGATTGTGTCCTTTCTCGACGGTCTGGCGTCAGGAGATAGTCAGATGATAGGGAAGGGCGCGGAACTTCTGCTGAAGGTCATCGAAGGTATTATCAAGATGATTCCGGAGCTGATTGTCGCTGCTGGACGGATTCTCGCAGCTTTAGGTGAGGCTCTGGCGAATGGACTTTCTTCTATGCTGGAAAAGGGCGCAGAACTGGCGAAGAGTGTCATCTCAGGGATCGCAAATAAACTGCCGGAGATTTTAGCTAAGGGTAAGGAGATCGTCTCCAATGTAGCCAGTGGTATTGTAGAAGGAATTGGCGCTGTATTGGATGGCGCCGCCCAAGTCGTGAGTACCATTGTCACGACACTAAGAGATGCCATTGACAAAGTCAAAGAAGTTGGCCGTAATATCATCGAAGGCCTGTGGAAGGGGATCAAAGAAAAATTCGAATGGGTCAAGGAAAAAGTTTCTGGTGTTGTAGAAGGCATTAAAGGAATTTTCACCGGACTGTTTCAGACAAATTCTCCATCTAAGTTCACACAACAGGTAGGCGGTTGGGTCATGGAAGGTCTCGGAAACGGCATAGAAGATAATGCGGATATTCCAATAGATGCCGCAGGTGATGCGGTTCAGGAGACGAAGGAAGTCTTTCTCGAAGGACTGCAGGATGCTGAACGAGAAGCCGAAAAGATCATCAAAAAAGACTATAAGACCATAGGCCAGGTGCAGATCGACGAAATGATCAAGGGGCTTGAATCGAAGAAGGAAGATTCTCTGACCGCTTTTGAAAAATTGGTAGAGGATCAGTTCAAGGCATATAAAGATAAGTCCGGAAGCTTGACGGGGGAATATAAGACTGCTGCGGATCTGCTGATCAGTGAATACAAAGATGCTCTGAATGAAGGCTATAAAGAAGCGGAAACTTTGGTCAAAGAGCGGATGACTGCTATCGCTACAGAGTATCAGAGCCAGTATGACGACATCATCAAGAAGCGGGACAGCTTGCAGGATGCCCTGTCTTCTGATTTTGGGGATTTGTTCGCTTTTGAGGATGATACGGTTCAGCTGGAAAATATCGATCGTTCGATTGAGCAGATTCAACAATACAACGATCTTCTGACACAGCTTAGAGAGGAATATGGCGCGACGGATGAATTCCTTGCGGAGATTACCAGTCTCGGCGCGGATAAAGGTCTGATGGCAGCGAAGAAACTGGTGAATCTCGGTCAGGAAGAGTTCGGCGCTTATCAGACGAAATGGCTGGAAAAACAGCAGCTGGCGCAGGAAGTAGCCTCGGCCTTTTATGCAGATCAACTGAATACACTGGACAGTGAATTCAATCAAAAATTAGATGAGGCCCTGGCGGATATTCCGGGAGAACTGGAATCCATCGGAAAAGACTCCATGCAGGGCTGGATAGACGGCATGAATTCCAAACTGCCGGATTTGGAAGCGAAGGCACGCAGCATTGCCAATCGAGTGATTTCCGCGATGCGGGATGCGATGGATATTCACAGCCCGTCGAAGAAATCAGCGAAGTTGGTGGGTGTTCCTACAGCGCAGGGGATAGGTGTCGGCTTTGAGCGTGCTTTTCCTCAGGTAATGTCAAAGCTGCGCGGTACTGTGGATGTGGAAATGGCACGGACTTCTGCAAGACTCACCGGGGCGGCAAACCGCGGCGGCATCAATGGCACGGTCCGAGAGATCACCAATAATAACACTACAGTGGAACGAACTGTAGGTGTCGAGGCTACCGGATCCCTGGCAGAGCTGATCCGGCTGCTGCGGCTTGAAATCATCAAAGAAGACAAGCGTGTCGGAAAGAGCATGGTGACAGCATAATGGATGAATTGAAAATCGGAAACAGCATCTTTCAAGTAGGACTGGTGAGTCTGTCCCGAAGCTTTCGTGTAGACGAAAAATACCGGGTGACCACGGAGGACGGGCGCGTGCATCGGGAGATTCGCGGCGTGTATACAGACTATGCGGTAGAAATCGGTGACGTGGATCAGGCACAGTATGACGCGCTGATCGAAACGCTGACCTCCTCGGAAGAAAGCCAGACTGTGACGCTGCCTTATGGTGCAAACGGTACGATTACGTTTGAAGCGGCATTTGAGAGCATTTCGGACGGAATATCCTATATCGACGAAGATGAAGAGGGAAACGACGAATACTTTTGGGATGGTCTGACAGTTACCTTTACCGCGTTCACACCTAAGGAGGCGGGTGTATGAGCAGGTATACCAGAGCAACCGTAGAATATGGTCTGCTTGATCAGACGGCGCCGCAAGACAACGTGTTTTCTATCGATGAGATTCAGCCCTTTTCTGATACTGCGGAACTAAACAACGGCGGCCGGAAAATCAAGAAATGGGCGACGCTGGAAAACACCGGTTTTCTAATGGATGGCACATTTGAACTGCCGCCGGATGATCTGTCGGCAGAATTCATGGGTGTGTGGTCAAAGAAACTTAGTGGTAAAGACGGAATGTTTTCCTCGCCGCCGGTTTTGTCGATCGCTTTCTCGGAAGCGCATACATCGGCAGGGCTGACGCTGAACTTTTCCGAAGCTACCGCGGATTGGTGCAACAATCTGAATATCATTTGGTACGACCAGGCGGGCGCGCAGATCGCAAACCGTGATTTTTCACCGAATGCAGCGGTGTATTTTTGCGATTGTCAGGTGGAGGATTTTTACGGATTAAAAATTACTTTTTATCGTACCAATCAACCGTACCATTTTCTGAAGCTGACCGGTATCCGGTACGGAATCCTGATGCAGCTGGATGCGTCGCGACTGATAACCTGCTCAGTTCTGGAGGAAGTGGATCCGATCAGTTCAGAACTCAGCATCAACACGATGACATTCTCTTTTCACAGTGAGAAAGGGGAATTTGATCTGCTGGATCTTACCGGAGCTTATGTCTTGTTTCAGCAGAGGCAGGAAATAAAAGTGCTGGGGGAAATGGACGGTATAAAAATGGACATGGGAACCTTCTATCTGAATGAACCGAAATCAGATACCGACGGTACTGTGACGATGCAGTGCATCGACCTTATAGGGACTATGGACAATACCGAATATCTGGGTGGGTATTGGCCGGACGGGATCGCCGCCGGAAATTTGATCGATGAAATCGTGGCTTCCGCTGGGGTGAAAGCTGCTATGTTTGAGATAGAAAGCACTCTGCGCACTCGGAAAATTTATGGTTATCTGCCGATCTGCACACATAGAGAGGCACTGAGGCAGGTGGCTTTCGCCTTATGCGCTGTGGTGGACTGTTCCAGATCTGGAATCATCACCATTCGAAAGGGAACGCACGTTTCTACACTGATCCCGCTCGACCGAAAAGTGGTAGGACACACACAGGAACAGTCTGCCCTGGTTACCGGTGTAGAAGTATATGTGAGCAACTACACTTTAGGGGATAGCAGCACGAAGCTCTTTGAAAAGGAATGCCCGATCGGTACGTTTCTTGCGAAATTCTCTTCTCCGGCGGCGAATGTGACATGTTCTGGTGGCACGATTACAGAAAACGGCATAAACTATGCAAAAATCGACGTAAAAACAGCTGGAATGGTAACCATTACAGGCACTACGTATGAGGAGTCAAAGAGCTTGTCCGGTAGTGTGTATGCCGAAAATTTGCCGGCAAACGCGATGCCTAATGTCCTGCAGATTGAAGACTGTACGTTACATGTCGACGCTCAGGTGCTGGCACAGCATATTTTCGATCACTATCAGCGGCGGATCATCGACACTGGTAGAATTCTTTTATCAGACGAAACCGTCGGCGATTGGGTAGAACTGCAAAACTCCAGTGGAAAGGTACTGGAAGGCACTGTGGAACAGATGGATATCGATCTGACCGGTGGATTCATAGCGAAGGCGGTGATACGGGGAAATGGAAAATCTGATTTATGATCGAACACAAGCAGATGTAGATGCCGGGTTGGATAAGGCGAGAGCCAGTGTGGATTTTTTGAATCGTATTGAAAGCTGGTGCGCCTATCTGGCGGAGAGGTTAAGAGAGTACGGATATGCAATTGTAACGAATACACGAAAAAAAACGTGGATGATGTCAGACTTTCCTTATCGTTCTGAAATCGACCGGATCCGGCATAATGTCGATAATTTACAGCAGGGCTTTTACAGTCTTCCGGATTGGCGGGAGATCGTGTATAACAATACCATAGATTTTAACCAGGCGAACGCACTTGAATGGGATCTACAGACCATTGACATCTGGCTGCAGCGAATGATGGCAGCCTTTTTTTATTGCGGTGAATTATACAGTGGGGAGGTGTAGTAAATGGCGGATACCATCACGATCACGCTGCCAGACATTACCTTGGTCAGCCTTACTCCAAATCCCGTCAATACGAACGCAGCACTTAAAATATCCGTAAAAGCAACTGAAATCAGTAAAATACTTTATCCGGAGTGGTTTTACTCCGGAGATATTTACACAGGGGAGGAATAAATGGCAATTAAAGCAGTGAAAGCCGTAATCAACGGTCAGACTTATAATCTTACTCTGAACTCTGGAACCGGAAAGTACGAAGCGACTGTAACAGCGCCCGCAGAGTCTTCTTATAATCAACCCGGACATTACTATGATGTTCAGGTGACAGCAGAAGATGACGCGGGCAATACGACCACGAAAGACGCCTCGGACGGTACGCTCGGCGCATCGTTACAGCTCCAGGTAAAGGAAAAAGTTGCACCGATCATCACAATCACCGCCCCGACTGAAGGTGCGACAATCACAAACAATAAGCCTACTATCGCTTGGGCGGTTACGGATGAAGACTCCGGTGTGGATCCAGACACGATTTCGATTAAGATCGACAGTGGGTCCGTTATTGCGTCTGGCATAACCAAAACAGCATCGGGTAAGGGCTTTACCTGTAGCTATACACCAACGACGGCGTTATCGGATGGATCTCATACAATTGCAGTCAATGCATCAGATTACGACGGAAATGCAGCAACAGCAAAAACAACTACTTTCAAAGTGGATACTGTTCCACCTACGTTATCTGTCATTTCGCCGGAAGAAGGTCTTGTAACGAATCAGGCTACTATCACGGTTTCTGGTACGACAAATGATGCGACGTCATCACCGGTGACATTGACTATCAATTCCGATCCTGTCGAAGTTGGAGCAGAAGGTGCTTTCTCCACTACCATCACACTTAACAGCGGAGAGAACACAATTACAATTATTGCTACTGATTTTGCAGGCAAGAGCACGACGGTAACGAGACATGTGACGCTTGATACTGGTGCGCCGGTCTTCCAGTCCGTAACGATAACACCGAATCCGGTAGATGCTGGAAAGACTTTTGTCATCAGTGTTGAGGTAACCGACTGATGGTCAAGCGTGTGTTTGGTGCGGTAGATAATCAGGATGTGGTATTTACTCCGAATATCGATACGGGGCTGTGGGAAACTACAGTCCCCGCAGATGTGGACGGAGAATACGTCACAGAACTGTATGCGGAAGATGAGGCCGGCAATATCAGTTACATGGCTACCGTCCTGTTTGCTGTCGATACGTCAAATATGTGTGTGCGTGTTAAGGTGATTCGCTATGCGACGGAAAGCAGTTTGATAGATTATGATGCGGATTGTAGTCTTACGGATATCCGCGCGGAGATCATCCGCTGTGAACTGTGCGGGAGATGGTAGGTGATAATCATGAATACAGTGAACATGCTTATAGGTGAGCGTAGACGTTTGACAGTACGTATTACTGCAGGTGGGCAGGATTTTACGATTCGGAATCCAAAATATAAGTTGATGCGTAGCGGAAAGGTAATCGCCTCAGGCACACCGACTGTCAGCGGAAATGATTTGATCTGTATGCTTGAGCCGCCGGTCGCAGGAGGGTATACAATGGAGTTTACATTCGAGATCGCGGGAGAGATTGTAAAAAAACGAGTAACGATCTTGGTAGAAAAGTGAGGCTTGAAAATGAAAGATAGAGTACCAAAATATCCGGGGCGTGTTTACGTTACCCCAGAAAATGGGGGCGCGCCGTATTATGCGACGATTGAGAGAGCGGATGAGCCTGTTGAGGCTGGCACACCTTTAAATAAGGCAACTTTGCTAAACGATGATACGGCGGAGTTATATGAGAAACCTACTGATACGGCGGTTCCAGACGATATGTTTAAAATTCTTGGCGCCGAGAGGAAAAGAGCTATTTTCGGGGAGAAAAGCGAAATAGAGTCTGGCATTTGGGATACTTATTCTTATGTAACCAACAATTATGGTGACGAGCTTTTTAGACAAATAACGTCCGACGGTAAGGGTAGAGTGATTGCTCGTATGGGCGGAGATAGCAGTGATAGAATATACTATTCGGATGATTACTGCGAGACGATGAACCCAGTTAGTACTCCTTGGGACTATTCTTCCGAAGTATTTGGTTATATGGGTTATGTATGCGGGCATTTTATAATACCTAATAGCCGAACAGAGTCTGATCCTGTAATTTTGATATCGAAAGATGGTATAAATTGGACAGAAAAAACTCTTGATTGGAATCTAAGCGGCGATGACCGAATAGGCGGAAATAAGAGAGTAATCGGGAATGATGATTGGGGGTTTATATTTGCAGCAGATGAATACTCTGCAGGTTACACTGCTATAAAAATTACAAAATCGGGCGGCGACTTAATTTTTTCAAAAAGTAGTTTTGGATCCAGTAAAGAGGCATCATACAATGACGGAGTATACGTCGAGTGGCGCACGGAAGGCTCTGTCCAAATTAGTTACACTACAGGAGATCCTGAAAGTTCTAAGACAAATCTTACTCGACCTCCAAACATGAACTCTGACGATACTGTTCATGGATGTATACATGTAGGTGGCTATATTGTTATGTGTTGGAGTGGCTTTTATACTGGAAAAAAACCCGCTGTTTCAGTATATAACATTTCCGCAGGCTCTTGGAGCGATCGATTATATACTTCGGATAGTACAGGTGATATCTATCGTATAGGAGCATCTGCTGGAAAAGCTCTAATATTTCTCGATAATGGTACAGATTTTTGGATTGTAGACCCAAAAACAAATACCGTCGAGATTAAAAGTGTATATTTTAGTTCTGATGTAGTTTTGGTTACTATGTATCCGGAGGACGGTCCAACCGTCTCCCTCTTCCCGGCAGGACTTAATGCTTCTAATATTTACGGTGTTTATAAGTCAGAGATAACTAAGAGTATCGAATATCGGTTAGTAGACTTATTAGGAAATTACGTCGGCAACGGAGTAAAAATAGAGACTGGAGAATATACCGGTACAGGAACGTATGGTGCTTCAAATCCAAACACACTAACTTTTAATTTCGTCCCGAAGCTACTTATTATAAGACCTTCAGCTGGTAAGTTGGAAGGATCGTCCATATCAGACACAGGCATGATCGCTTTATACGGCAGTACAGCGTTTAATGCAAAAAGCTCCGACGGAAACAGCAATGCTCTTGCCGAAATAGTGTGGTCATCAACATCGGCATCTTGGTCAGGGAAGAACGCCGATGCGCAGCTGAATGCTAACAATACAAAATATTTGTACATAGCGATAGGTTAGGAGGTGTGCTTTGTATATCAGGAAGAATCCCAACAGCAGCGGCGCATATCCTGCTCCGCAGAGCAACTATGCAGAAGGTTTGCTTGTTATTTCAGAAGAGTTTTTAGAGGTCTTTTTTCAATATAACGGTTTCGTTTTGATAGAACACGACGGAACCCAGGTGACCGGCATCTCTCCAAAAACGGAAGCGTGGGAAAAATGGAAGGCATCTCTTCCTCCAGATCCAGATCCAGAGGCGGAAACAGAACCGGTGACGTGGGATGCACTCGCAGATGCCTACAGAGAGGGGGTTGAGTCTGTTGGATAGCAAAACAATCGTTTTAAACGCTATGCGCGCACAGGGCGCCGCAGATGCCGCAGCACTGGCAAAAAAGTCAGTAAATGGTAATGCCGATGGTACAGCTCTGATCGCGGCAGAAGAACAGATTCCGACGTGGCGGCAGCGGGATTTCACCGGCGTACCGATCGGTACGCCGTACAAATACAAAGATCAGGTGTACAAGCTGTGGCAGGTGCATGACGCAACAGATCAGCCAGACTGGATTCCGGATAAAGCGGTCAGTCTTTGGGACATCTGTCATACGACGGATCCAGCAACAGCAAAAGAATATGTAACCCCTCAAGGCACTCGCGGCATGTATCAGGTCGACGAGTGCTGTTTATTTGAGGGGAAAACATATCGATGCACGGCAGCCAACACGGTACATAGCCCGAAGGAACTGCCGGCATCATGGGAAGAAGTAACAGCGGAAGAGCCGGGCGCACCGGCAGAAATGGAGGTTTAACATGGAAAGAAACTATAAGGAAATTGCAAAAACAAATACTTTCGTGAAACATGCGAAAGAGGTCCGTGAAATCTGTCTGGTACAGAATGTCGATGTGGGCGTGGCTGTTGATATGTACATCACCAATCATCACCTGACAAGATCAAAAGAATTGATGGAACAGAGCAAAGAATTCCGAGATCTCTGCCGTGAGAATCCGCTGAAAAATATTGTGGAGGCACTGGGCAAATAATGGACATGCTTACACAGATTGCGTGGTCTGCCCTGCCTGCTCTTTTGAGCGGTATTGTACTTGCGATTTTTGGCAGACAGCAAAATAAACGGGATAAAGCTGCAGACAAAAGGGAAGAAGAACGAAAAAAGAGCGAGGTCGTAAAACTTAACCTTTTAGCGGCTACCGCGGATCTCTCCTGCGCTACAGCGGTATCACTCAAATATGGCAGAACGAATGGAGAAATTGACGAAGGATTGAAGCAGTACAACAAAGCGATTGCGGCCTTTCGCGATTACGAAAGGGAAAAATTAGCGGAGCAGGTATAGATCGGTCGCCTTATTAAAAAAGTGGTCGATTTTTTTTAATAAGGTTTCAAATTCCTACATTATATTAAACAGAAATTAAAAGAGGTGAAAACTGAAATGACAAAAAAATGGTGGAAAGCTGCAGGAATAAGAGCAGTAAAGACGATCGCTCAGACGGCAATCGCCACAATCGGTGCATCGGTTCTGCTGTCCGAGGTCAATTGGTTAGCAGTAGCATCTGCTTCGGCGTTGGCCGGGATCCTGTCTCTGCTGACCAGTGTCGCAGGGTTGCCGGAGCTGGAGGAATAATATGGCGGTTGATATAGGTCTATGGTAAAATAAGGACAAGGTGCTACAAGCACGGTCAGGCGGTTAGCCCTCGCGAGAGGGGGTGGTGCGTATGACAACGGGAGAAGTCATAGCCTTTGCGGCTCTTATTGTCAATCTCGTATTTGTTACATACACCATCACAAAAAAGAAATAAACCGCCAGCCCCGAAAACTGCGGTTTATTTCTTAAACTAAACATTCCGGGCTAACCGTTTGCCGGTAGCACCTTTTTTATCTATATTTAGATTACCACGTAGAAAGAACTTAATCAAGGAAATTTCAGAGGGAGCCGAAAGGCTTCTTTTTTCGTGCAGGAAATCAGGAGGTAGATGAAATGAATAAACTTAAAATTTTTGAGAATCAGGAGTTTGGACGGATCAGAGCGATCGAAAAGGACGGGGAACCGTGGTTTGTTGGAAAAGATGTAGCTGAAGCGTTGGGGTATTCGGATTCTAAGTCGGCAATTAGTGACCATGTAGATACAGAGGATAAACAGATTCTTCAAAAGGGGCAAAATACCACCTTAGATATTCCGAATCGTGGATTGACCGTCATCAACGAGTCCGGTCTCTACAGCCTGATCTTATCCAGCAAGCTGCCGACGGCGAAAAAGTTCAAACGCTGGGTAACTTCAGAGGTGTTACCAGCGATCCGCAGAACGGGAACTTATTTCGGAAAGTGTTCCCAGCAGAGTGATGAGAGTAAGAGAAAAAATGCAGAAGCGCGGCTGATGAATGCAAGAACAAGAATGTCAGATCAGTTCCTGAAGCTTATGAATGTTGATACCCTTTCGAGAGAATACAAAAACATCCTCGTCGCGAAAGCTGCTGAAGTGCTGGCAGGTGAACCTGTCCTTTCGTTACCAAAATCACACCAGAAAACTCATTCTGCAAAGGAGATCGGGGAACTGTTCGGCATCTCTGCGAATAAAGTCGGAAGGCTCGCAAATCTGCACGGGCTGAAAGTCTCTGAATATGGTGAATATTATCGGAGTAAATCGGAATACAGCAACAAGGAGGTAGATACCTGGGTTTACTATGACAGCGTGATTCCGGTATTAGCGCAACTTCTGGGAAGAACAACAGCATAATCGGGAGGTGAGGTTATGTCAGTAAAAACATACAGCCTCGTGAGAGACGGAGAAAAGCAGCTGACGAAAGATTTTCGCGTCAGAGAGTTTCGCTGTAAAGACGGCAGCGATAAGATTTTGATTGATACAGACCTTGTGAATCTTTTGCAGCAGATCCGCGATGCGTTCGGCAGAGCAGTGACGATCAATTCGGCTTACCGAACACCGACGCACAATAAGCGCGTTGGCGGTGCATCTAATTCACAGCATGTGAAAGGCACTGCCGCGGATATTCGGGTACAGGGGGTTCCGCCATTTGCAGTCGCTGCGTGGATGGAACAGCATATAAAGTCGGTTGGTAAACATGCTTGCGGGTATTATCCGATCTCGTTGTTCTGTCATGTCGATGTGCGAGCGACGAAAGTGTTGTTTCAGGAGTTTCAGAAATCTAAAACTCGGACGGTCACAAGTTTCGGATTTGGAAATAAGTATGAGAGCTATCTGGCAGAGAAGGAGGAAGAGATGACACAGGAACAGTTTAACAAGATGGTGGACAAGTATCTGGAAGAACGTGCAGCACAGCCTCCACGTGACTGGTCGGAGGAAGACCGAAAGTGGGCGGAGAAAAACGGCATTATCCAGGGAGATCACGACGGCAATAAAAGATACGGTTCTTTCATCACGAGAGAAGAAGCGACGGCGATGCTGCGGAGAACTGTAAATTTACAATAGATTTTAACAACATTTTCAGCATCAAAATCTGCGATATATGCTGATTTACGCTGATATCCTATGAATCAATGCGGGAGTTTAGAAAGTTGGAATATTGTTGAAATTTGAACGTTTAAGGTGTTGTTGGAAACGACGTGAGACAAGTATGAGATGAGTTCGATTCCCATCACCTTCACCAGCAAAACATTGAAAAACCGACGGTTTCAGCCGTCGGTTTTTTCGTTAACAACATTTCAGCAACATTTTTGAATTTCTTCGAAATAGCTTTCCAAAGTATCAGAGATACTATTATCCAAATCGCGGAACAGATATTCATACACTTCCTGGGTAACGCGCGTGTTTGAATGTCCCATTCTTTTCGACACATCAAGTATTTTAAAGCCGAGACCGGATAACATGGCTGCGTGTGTGTGACGTAAATCGTGGATAGATACGTCTCTCAAATTGTGCCGCCGCAGAAAGTTTTTAAACCATTTATATGTGGACCGTGGATGATATGCGGTACCAGAAACTGTGGAAGCTACATATCCGCTGTCTTCGTATTCATCTTGAAGAATTTTTCTATTTTCCTCTTGTTCAGATCTTAAACTATTAAGCATCGAAAGCAGAAACGGGGGAATAGTTATCGTACGATTTGATGTTAGCGTTTTGGTGGTATCATTTACAACACCTTGCATGGGAACGTATACTCGTTCAGCTTCTATCTTAATAGTTCCGGAATCGTAATCAATATGATTCCATGTCAGTCCCATAGCTTCGCCTGTTCGCAAACCAGTAAATAAAACCAAGAATATCATAGTAGAATGAACCTTTGACGTGTAATCCTGTTTGCTTACCTGAAGCAGAAGATCAATCATTTCAACAAGTTCTTTTTCATCGTATAAATCTTTCTTTTTTCGTGGGAGCGTAGTCTTTGGAATACGTATTTTTTCACATGGATTTTTTTCCATGATATCTAAGTCATATATGGCGTAGTTGTACAAGGTGCTAAGTAATGAAAGCGCATGCCTTATCGTTTTTTGTGATAGAGGACCGTGTGTTTTGAGATTGCCTTTTTCATTGAGGTATTTCACCCAGTTTCGTATATCGACCTTATTCAGTTTATTTATTTGCTTGGTGGCGAAGTAGGGCGCAATTTGGTTGGTGTACAGTGTTTTGTATCGTCCTAAGGTAGATTGTTTTAAGTCACCGCCGCGGTTTGACATAAAATCTTTAAATATGATATCTATAGTAGAACCGGAGCCAACAGATGCTCGACCTTGCAGCACGTCAGCTAAAAATATAGCCGCGTCCGCTTCAAGTTGCTTTTTCGTGGAGTAATTGACGGTTTTGTAATATCGACAGGGGGTACCATCAAATTTTCTGCCGTGTGTCACAATGATCTGGACTTTGTTGTTGTCTAAGTACCTGAAATGGGCCATTTATGTACCATCCTTTCTTAAAAAAGGGTATAAAAATACCCGGGAATTGATTTTTCCGGGCTGTAATGGTACAATTCAATTGTGTGTTGGACTGTACCATACAGCCTATTTATTTGATCCGCCCTCCTGCGCCAACAGGTGGGCGTTTCAATCATGTTAATGATGCTTCTGGTAGAAAACCCTCTCGGCATACGAGAAGTGGCAGTCCCGGAGGCTTTTTTAGTGTGACAAAAGTAAAACGATATAAATTACTGTGTTTTTCTTCTTTTAATAATGTCCACAACGGCTAAAATCGCGCACACAAGGCACCACACAGCCCAAATCCGAAGATCAGCATAGTTTCCTGCCATCGTGAATCCTAAAATTGCGGCCAAAGCAGACATGATAGTTATCGCGATGTTCCCGCCATTTTTTTCAGAACTTCTAACTACTATTGAAACAATTCCGACTACGAGTAAAAGAATTGCAACGAGGAAACCTATAGACCCGCTGGTTTCTCCGTTTTCGGATAGCGTGTTACCTATGCCCGCAGCACACGATTGAAATAAAATAAAGGCACTCATTATAATAGATATAATTCCAGATACTAATTTCCAAGTTTTCATAATAGATCCTCCTATTTACTAAATTTGTCACACTGTATAATTATTTTAATCTAAGCTTTCCATAAAAAAAGCGAAAGATTTGCAGGATATTTGTCAGCAGAAATATCGTATTTCGCCGAATTGAGAAAGCCATTTTTCTACAATCAATTCGCTGTTGGCTTCTGCGATCCGCATTAAATCCCGAAGGATTCTTTCCGGAAAACGTGAATTGTTATTACAAAGAAGGCTTTTTCCGTTTTGTGCAATCCATATTTTTGTGGCGTTTGATCTGGGTTTTCCAGATACTATATGCACATGAACAGGCTCCAAGGGATCGCCTTCGTTTGACCAGAAGAAGAACGAATATGGTCCGATTCTAAAAATTTGAGGCATTCGGGAATCCTCCTTTTGTAGAAAATTCCATGATGAGATGAGCATTTGCCTTTACCAACTTTCTAAAACGCATCATTTCATCTTCTGAAAATCCATAGATCCCTTCCCACGAATAATCAGGGAGATAGCAGGTAGCGTAATGAAAGCCGTCTTTTTCATCAGCTTGTTCAATATACACTTTAACCCTGCCATCCGATAGCATTTCAGAATGAGTAATTTCTGTGTCTTCATCCAGTGTCATAAATGGATACATCATATCGGTGATCCTCCTTTAATATTTTTCAAATTTCAACCGCAACAGTTCCTCGTTTAACCCTTCTGCATATGCAATCTGGCGACAGCTGAATCCTTCGTACTGATAGATCAAATCATCCGGAATCAGGAGTTCTGCTGCGAAGCGATTGGCTTCTCGTTCGATTCGAGAGGTGAAGAACAGAGTTTGATCTTCAATAAAATAACAGTTTTCTTTTCGGTGCATGATAGCGTGGCCAAGTTCATGAGCCATGACAATTCTGGCCGTGCGATCATCTAAGGTTGAGTTGATATAGATACAACGATGCCGTTTGATGTATTGATAAAAACCGGCAACATCTCCCAAATCGTCGAAGTAAATTCTCGCACCGATAGCTTCTGCGATTTCGTAAGGATTTCTTGTATTGTATTTACAGACAAGATGTCTTACTTTTCTCCGTATTTGCGTAGTCAAGCGCAGCACCTTCTCACTTATTATTCTTGTGCGGGTTATATTTTTCCTTATTAATTGTCTTCAGATCTCTCAAACTCATTTCGATTGCTGATTCCAGCAAATTTAAGGATCTTTCATCAATTTCCTGACCGTTATATCGTAGGGGGCTGTCTTCACCACTTCTAATTTTTGCCATTATATTATCCAAATCTTTTGCGATATCACGTTCATCTCGGGCGGTTAATTCTGATTTTGTGGATTCCTGCGACTGAATAGAAACGGTCAGCACCTCACCAGTCATAAGGTATTCAAGAGATACGCCAAAATAATCGGCGATCTTTTGCATTTTATCAGCTTTCGGAGTGTATCTACCAGCTTTCCAATTACTGATAGTTGCGGTGGTTATGCCGGTTTCTTTGCACACTCGATAGGGCGTAACACCATTTTCTTTACAAAGTTCTTCAAAAATTTTATACATGAGGCACCTCAAAAATAGCTTTAAAAAAGAAGCCTAAATGTATTGACAAGCTTTGAAATCAATGCTAATATGTGAATATAGCTTTGAAATACAAGCTAATAAATCTATTAAGGCTAAGGTTTCTATATGTCTTTGATTTGCATCTTGATTATATTTGAAATCTTAGCTAATGTCAATACAATTCATGAAAGGAGGGGCAGCTATTTATAAGAAATATGCTGAGCTTCGAGATAAATTCGAGGTTACAGATTATGCGGTATCAAAAAAAACAGGTGTGTCAACATCTACATTAACTAATTGGAAATACGGTAGATACAATCCAAAAACCGAAAAATTAAAAAAGCTTGCGGACTACTTCGGCGTGCCGATCGAGTATTTTCTGGGTGACGATGTATAACGAAGGAGAAACAAAATTTATGAATGTGACAGAAATCAAGTTTACGAATTTCTCATCCACGGAGCGAGAAGAACTCAAAAAACAGCTGCGGCAAGAACTGGCAGAAGAAATCATAGACTCGAAAAGATGTAAAA
>CDZI01056956.1_pt1 | contig 22442 bp, 20 predicted proteins | sample 554811 | NCBI WGS metagenome assembly CDZI01 (sample SAMEA3182110, study PRJEB8094) | gut metagenome | biome: human; feature: gut; material: Stool; isolation source: human stools | place: Canada | collected 2013-04-23
CGCTATTTTAAAACAAAGAGCGGCGCGCAGGACGCGCACGAGGCAATAAGACCGACTTCGGTTACGCTTACTCCCGAATCGGTTAAGGAATCGCTCACGGCAGAGCAGTACAAGCTTTATAAGCTTATTTGGGAACGCTTTATAGCCTCCTTGATGGCGGTGTGCGTTCAGAATACAGTTAATGCAGATATAACCGCAGGAGATTATCTGTTTAGGGCGAGCGGCTATTCGGTTAAATTCGACGGCTTTACCGTGCTTTACGAGGAGGGCCGTGACGACGCCTCGGAGGACGGAGCAGCGCTTCCCGATATGAAAGAGGGGGATGTTCTTAAGCTTAAGGAGCTTACTCCCAATCAGCACTTTACACAGCCGCCTGCCCGTTACACGGAGCCTACGCTTATTAAGGCACTTGATGAAAACGGTATCGGCAGACCTTCGACCTACGCTCCGATAATATCAAATATTTTGGGCAGAGATTACATTGAAAGGGAAAAGAAATCCCTTAAACCGACAGGGCTCGGAACGGTTGTATCTGACCTTATTGTTGAGTATTTTGATAAAATCGTGGATGTTAAGTTTACCGCCGGTCTTGAAAAAAAGCTTGACGAAATAGGTGCGGGCAAGCTCGGTTGGATAGACACAATTAAAGATTTTTACAAGGATTTTGAAAAGCTGTACGATAAGGCGGAAGCATCGCTTGAGGGTAAAAAGGTAAAGGTCCCCGTGGTGGAGACCGATATTGTCTGCGATAAATGCGGCAGAAAAATGGTTATTAAATCGGGCAGGTTCGGCAAATTCCTTGCGTGCCCCGGGTACCCCGAATGTAAAAACACAAAGCCTCTGCCCGAAGACGAGGTGAAAGAGCCTTGTCCTAAGTGCGGCGGCAAGCTCGTAAAGAAAATCTCCAAAAAGGGCAAGAAATTTTACGGCTGTTCGAATTATCCCGAGTGCGATTTTGCCGCACCCGGAATACCCACGGGTGAAAAGTGTCCTGAATGCGGCAGTTATATTATAAGCGGAATAAGGGGCAGAAAATACTGTATGAATTCGGATTGTCCTACAAGAAAGAAGAAAACAGACGGTAAAAAGGATGAATAAAATTACTGTTATAGGCGGCGGACTTGCCGGATGTGAGGCAGCCTTTCAGATAGCAAAACGGGGAATAAGGGTCGAATTGCTTGAAATGAAGCCGTCACGCAAAACGCCGGCGCACAAAAGCGATAATCTGGCGGAGCTTATATGCTCAAATTCCCTTAAGGCAATGCGGATAGATTCCGCGGCAGGTCTTTTAAAGGCGGAAATGCGCCGCTTCGGTTCTGTTTGTCTTGATGCGGCGGATAGGTCGTCTGTTGCGGCGGGCGGCGCCCTCGCGGTTGACAGGGATGAGTTTTCCTCGCTTATCACGGAAAGAATTAAAAGCCACCCCAATATTACGGTAAGGGAAACGACGGTGACCGATATACCGACGGACGGAATAACCGTTATTGCCACAGGTCCGCTTACGGACGGAGCATTGGCTGAAAAAATAGGAAAACTCTGCGACAGCGGAAACCTGAGCTTCTTTGATGCGGCGGCGCCGATAGTGACTGCCGAAAGCGTGGATATGAGCAAGGCTTTTTGCGCTTCAAGATATGATAAGGGCGGAGATGATTATATAAACTGCCCTATGAACAAGGAAGAATACACCGCGTTTTATAACGAACTTATAAACGCCGAGTCCGCTCCCGTTCACGGCTTTGATAAAGCGCCCAAGGTATATGAGGGCTGTATGCCTGTTGAGGTCTTGGCAAAACGGGGAGAGGATTCCATCAGGTTCGGTCCCTTAAAGCCCGTGGGACTGCGTGATCCGAGAACGGGACACAGACCGTGGGCGGCGGTACAGCTAAGGCGGGAAAATTCTTCCGGCACGCTTTATAACATTGTCGGCTTTCAGACTAATTTAAGGTTCCCCGAGCAAAAGCGTGTATTTTCTATGATACCGGGTCTTCAAAATGCGGAATTTATGCGGTACGGCGTTATGCACCGCAATACATTTATTAATTCACCCGTGCTTTTAAACAGAGAGCTTTCGCTTAAAACAAACGGCGATATCTTCTTTGCGGGTCAGCTTTCCGGAGTAGAAGGCTATATGGAATCCGCGGCAAGCGGAATAATTGCGGGAATAAACGCGGCGGCGCGCTTAAACGGCGGAAAACCGCTTGTACTGCCGGAATTTACTATGATAGGCGCGCTTTTGAATTATATATGCGACGGCAGTGTTAAGGATTTTCAGCCGATGGGAGCGAATTTCGGCATATTACCGCCGCTTGAACCTCATATAAGGGACAAGCGTGAAAGGTATGCCGCTCTTTCAAAGCGTTCGCTTGACTGGTTTTGCGATAATATTAAAACGGAGGAATAAAAATGCGTGTTGTAGTTGACGCTTTCGGCGGAGATAATGCCCCTTTTGAAATTGTCAAGGGTGCGGCGGCGGCTTCTGCCGAAACAGGCGCCGAAATAACCCTTACGGGTAAGGAAACCGTTATAAGAAAGATAATTGACGAAAATTCTCTTAAGTTTTCGGGTGAGCTTAAAATTGTAGATACAGATGATGTTATATCAATGCACGACGAGCCGACTTCCCTTACAAGAGCGCACAAAAACAGCTCTATGGCGCTTGCGTTCAAGGAACTTGCCGAGGGGAAAGCGGACGCATTTGTTTCCGCAGGCTCTACGGGTGCGGTGGTCGTAGGCGGCACGCTTATAGTAAAGCGTATAAAAGGGGTAAAACGCCCCGCACTTGCGGGACTTATACCTTCACCATCGGGCAGTTATATGCTTATGGATATGGGTGCTAACGCCGAATGCAGACCTGAAATGCTTTTGCAGTTTGCGGTTATGGCTGATGTTTATTTAAAGAATGTTGACGGTCGGGAAAACCCGAAAATAGGTCTTTTGAACATAGGAACGGAGGACACAAAGGGCGGAGAACTGCAAAGGGAAGCTTACAAGCTTATGTCCGCCGCGCCGATAAATTTTGTAGGCAACATAGAATCCCGTGAAATGCCAAAGGGCGTGTGCGACGCCGTAATAACCGACGGTTTTACGGGTAATATCGCCTTAAAGCTTATAGAAGGCTCCGCATCAACGCTTTTCGGACTTATTAAAAATGTTTTTTACAAGAGTGCGCTTAACAAAATGGCGGCACTTGTTGTTAAAAAGGATCTCGGCGGTCTTAAAAAAATGATGGACAGCTCCGAGGTCGGCGGTGCACCGCTTTTGGGCGTAAACGGAACGGTTATTAAGGCACACGGCTCTTCCGATGCAAAGGCATTAAAAAATGCGATAAAGCAGGCAATAAAATTCACCGAAACCGGTGTGGTTGAAAAAATTTCAACTTCATTGTAATACTAAAAAGAAGGATATTTATGGACGGCTTAGAGGAAAGATTAGGTTATAAATTCAATAATATAAATCTGCTTAAAAATGCGCTTACCCATTCCTCGTACGCAAACGAGGTAAGGGACGGCTTTTCCTCAAACGAAAGGCTTGAATTTTTGGGCGATTCTGTGCTTTCGATAGTGGTTTCGGATTATATTTACAAGCACTATCCGAATATGCCCGAGGGCGAGCTTACAAAACTCAGGGCTTCGCTTGTGTGCGAAAAATCGCTCTGCGCCTTTTCAAGAGAGCTTGAACTTGGCAATTATCTTATGCTCGGAAAGGGCGAGGAAAAGGGCGGCGGAAGAGAGAGGGACTCTATTCTTGCGGACGCTTTTGAAGCGGTATTGGCGGCGATTTACCTTGACGGCGGAATGGAGCCGGCAAGACGCCATGTTATGAACTTTGTTCTGCGTGAATTACAGCACACGGATGACGAGGTCTTCAAAGATTATAAAACCGCTCTTCAGGAGATAATACAGCGTAATCCCGAAGAAGCGGTAAGCTATATTCTTACGGGGGAAAGCGGACCCGACCATGATAAGGAATTTACGGTTGAAGTAAGACTTAATTCCAATGTAATCGGCAGAGGAACAGGCAAAAACAAAAAACGGGCGGAGCAGATGGCGGCTAAAGAGGCGCTTATGCTTATGGGTGAGGAAATATGAGCCTTGCCCACTCAAATATTTCTATATTCGTTCCGCATATCGGCTGCCCGAACAAATGCAGCTTTTGCAATCAGCGGTATATAACGGGCGCAAACAAGGCGCCCCGTGCCGAGGATGTGGATGAAGCCGTAAAGGCGGCGGTAAAGGGCAAAAAGTTTAGCTCCGATACCGCGGAAATTGCCTTTTTCGGCGGAAGCTTTACAGCAATCAACCGTTCTTATATGACAGACCTTTTAAAGGCGGCGGCAAAATATGTGGACGACGGCACGGTAAGGGGAATAAGAATCTCTACACGCCCCGACGCAATAGATGATGAAATACTCGGTCTTTTAAAGCAATACGGAGTAACTTCGGTAGAGCTTGGCGCACAGAGCATGAACGACCGTGTGCTTAAAATGAATAACAGAGGTCATACAGCAGGCGATGTCGCAAGGGCGTCAAAGCTTATCAATGAATACAACTTTGAACTGGGACTTCAAATGATGACAGGCCTTTATGCCGATAACGACGCCTCGGCGCTTAAAACCGCCGAAAAGCTTATAGCGTTAAAGCCGGCAACGGTGCGTATATATCCGACTATTGTATTAAAGGACACCGATCTTGCGGCGCTTTATGCGGACGGCATATATAAGCCGCAGTCGCTCGGCGATTCGATAAACCTTGCGGTAAAGCTTTATAAACGCTTTACGGCGGAGGGCATACGGGTAATAAGGCTCGGACTTCACTCAATAGAGGAAGACGCTTATATTGCGGGACCGTGGCACCCCGCGTTCAGCGAGCTTTGCCAGTCAAGAATAATGCTTACCGATGTTTTAAAGGAGTTAAAGGAAAAAGGCAGCTATACGATATTCGTAGGCACTTCCGATGTTTCCAAAATGATAGGACAGGGCAGGAATAATCTTCTGCATTTAAAGTCCTTAGGGTATGATTGCCGTGTGAAAGCGGACAGCGCCATGGGCGGTCTTAAATACAGAATAGAAAGGACGGTGTAATATATGCTTTTAACCTCAATCCAAATTCAGGGCTTTAAGTCTTTTGCGGATAAAACGGTGCTTAAATTCGGCAAGGGTGTTACCGCCGTTGTCGGTCCTAACGGAAGCGGTAAAAGCAATATTTCCGACGCCGTCCGTTGGGTGCTCGGAGAGCAGTCCACAAAAAGCCTTCGCGGTCAGTCGATGGAGGATGTTATTTTCGGCGGTACCGAAACACGCCGTCCCCACGGCTTTTGCGAAGTTACACTTAATATAGACAATTCCGACAGAACCCTTAATTTCGATAACGACACCGTGGCGGTAACACGCCGCTATTACCGCTCGCACGAAAGCGAATACGCCATAAACGGGGTCTCGGTAAGGCTTAAGGATATTCACGAGCTGTTTATGGATACGGGTCTTGGCAGAGACGGCTATTCAATGATAGGTCAGGGCAAGATCGACACGATAATAAGCTCAAAATCAGGCGAGAGACGGGATATTTTTGAAGAAGCCGCAGGTATTTCAAAATACCGTTACAGAAAATCCGAAGCCGAAAGAAAGCTTACGGCGGCGGAGGACAATCTCCTTCGACTTCACGATATTGCGGATGAGCTGGGCGCACGCGTTGGACCGCTTGCCGAGCAGAGCCGAAAGGCGCAGAAGTTCTTAGAACTGTCCGAAAGCAAAAAGGAACTTGAAATTGGACTTTGGCTTTATACGCTTGAAAACTCAAAGGAAGCGCTCAGAAATCAGGAAAGCAAAATTGCGGCGGCACAGCTTACCTACCGTGAAATTGACGAAGCGCTGTCCGAATTTGACCGCAAGGCTGAAGAAAATACCGCATATTTTGCAAAGCTTACCTCGGATATTGAGGGAGAGCGCCTTAATATTTCGAATTTCGGTGCGGAAATCGTTAAGACCGAAAGCGCAATAACGGTTATAAACAACGATATTGAATATAACAAAAAATCCGTATTAAAGCTTAACGAGGAAAAGGAACAGCTCGGCGTTTCGTCGGCGGAGGCTTATTCACAAATAGAGGAAAAACGCAAATCGGCAGAGGAAAAGAGATTTAAGAAAACAGAGCTTGAAAACAGGGAAGCAGAGCTTGAAAACAAGCTTAATTCCCTTTTGTCCGACAGTGAAAACATTTCAAGAAATATCGAAAACGAGGCGAAGACTCTTAACAGGCTGACCTCAGAAAGCGCGGACAAACGGGTTGAAATGGTAACAGCCGACAGCACCGCGGAAGAAATTACGGCAAGATGCGCGTCGTCCGAAAATCAGATACTTGAATGTGAAAAAGAAATTGCGGCTTTAAATTCGGAATTTGACGAAAACAAAAAACTGCTTGACGGCATCGAGGAAACGCTTGTAAGCCTTAACAATTCGGTAAAGGGATATGAATTAAGACTTAAATCAAAGGAAGAAGCCGCCGAAAAGCTTAAATCCGAGCTTGATACGGCAAGGCTTGACTTAGAGGCAAAGCGCCGCCGTATTCAGATATTGAAGGATCTTGAAAACAATATGGACGGCTTCAGCCATTCCGTAAAGGCGGTTATGGGAGAAGCGGACAAGGGACTTTTACGGGGCATTTGCGGACCGGTTTCAAAGCTTATTACGGTTGAGAAAAAATACTCCGTTGCGGTCGAGACCGCATTGGCGGCGGCAATACAGAATATTGTTACCGAGACCGAGGCTGACGCTAAAAGAGCCATTGCGTATTTAAAATCAAGCAAGGGCGGCAGAGCGACATTTTTACCGGTCGCTACCATTAAGTCGCGTGAATTTAAGGAACACGGCTTTGAGGATATGGCAGGGTTTGTAGATATCGCAAGCGAGCTTGTGACAGCGGAGCCTAAGTACCGTGAAATTGTAAAATACCTGCTCGGTGCGGTCGCAGTGGCGGAGGATATCGGCAGCGCTTTGAGCATTGCGAAAAAATACGGCTACCGTGTTAAAATCGTAACGCTTGACGGTCAGGTGGTAAACCCCGGCGGCTCGCTTACGGGCGGTTCGCTTACCAAAAACGCAGGTCTTTTAAGCCGCGGCAGTGATATTAAAGCGCTCGGCGCAGAAGCAGAAATGCTTGACGGCAAGGTCAAAGAAGCCGAAAAACAGCTTAACGGCGCTGTCGAGGCGGTAAACGAGGTTAAAGCGGATATTACCGCGCAAAAGGCGGATATTTCCAACGCAAACGAGGATAAAATACGCACGGCGGCTGAACTTAAAAGAATAAACGAACTTACCGAAAGCGCAAAAGCACAGCAAAGACTGCTTAAAGAGGAAAAGGAAAGCGGTGAGCAAAAGCTTAAAAATCTCCGTGAGATTTCCGCCGCCGCCGCAAAGGTAATAGCCGAGCTTGACGCACAAAAAACAGCGGTTCAGCAAAGAATAGACAGTATGGCAGGCGGACGGAACGGTCTTAATAAGGAAAGAGAAGACACGGCAAACGAAATTACCGCCGTTAAGCTTGCCGTAATAGAGCTGCAAAAGGATATTGAGGCGGTAATGAAGTCCGCCGATGACCTTAAAGCAATGACCGAAAGCCGTACCGAACGCACAGCGGCAATCGAAAAGGAAATAGGGGAGCACGAGGCTAAGAACCGTGAGCTTAAAGACAAAACGGCGGAGCTTAACGAAACGATAGGCTCATTAAAGACTAAAATCGCCGAGACCGAGAGCTATATTGAGGAGCTTCTTGCTAAACGCAACCAAATGGAAAAAACCGGTATGGAGTTGCGCTCCGGCGAGCGTGATCAGACAGCCGCCCGTGAAAAAATCGGCGGTGAACTGGCAAGGCTTACCGAGCGCAAGGAAGTTATGCTTAAGGAATACGACGATGTTATAAAACAGCTTTATGACGAGTATCAGCTTACAAGAAGCGAAGCCGAAAAAATCGGAATACGCATAGAAAAGCCTTCGGACGCCAAAAAAACACTTGCCGAAATCAAATCCAAAATAAGAGGGCTCGGCAGTGTAAATGTATCGGCTATCGAGGAATACAAGGAAGTAAGCGAGCGCTACGAATTTATGTCCTCGCAGATAAAGGATGTTGAAACTACAAGAGCGGAGCTTTATAAGCTTATAAATCAGCTCACACATCAAATGCAGGATATATTTACCGAGGGCTTTGCCAGAATTAATGAAAACTTCGCCAAGACCTTTACAGAGCTTTTCGGCGGCGGTCAGGCGAGCCTTTCGCTTTCGGACCCCGAAAATGTGCTTGAAAGCGGGATTGATATTAATGTAAAACTCCCCGGTAAAAATGTTCCGAGTCTTGACGGACTTTCGGGCGGCGAAAAGGCGCTTATAGCACTTTCGATTTATTTTGCGATAATGCGTGTAAACGCACCGCCGTTCTGCTTCCTTGACGAGGTGGATACCGCGCTTGACGATATAAATGTAGACAGGTTTGCGGATTATATGAAGCGCTCCGATTTTTCAACTCAGTTCATATGCGTTACCCACAGACGGGGAACTATGGAAGCGGCGGATATGCTTTACGGCGTTACAATGCAGGAAAAGGGCGTTACCAAGCTTTTGGAGCTTAATGTCGCCGAGCTTGAAAAATCACTTCTCACAAAGGGCGCATAATTCTTTTTAAAGGCAGGATAGCAATGGGATTATTCAGTAAGATCAAAGAGGGACTTAAAAAGACAAGGGATTCCGTTTTAAGCGGAGTAAACGGTATAATCAACAGCTTTACAAAAATAGACGAGGAGCTATTTGAAGAACTTGAGGAAACGCTTGTTATGTCCGATATAGGCGTTCAGACCTCTTCGGAAATATGCGATAAGCTGAGAAAACGCATAAAGGAAACGGGAATTACCGACCCCTCGGAAATTATGGGCTTAATGAAGGAAATCATTACCGAAATGTTAGGCAAGGACGAGGAACTGCGACTTGAAACAAAGCCGTCGGTTATCCTTGTTATCGGCGTAAACGGCGTGGGTAAGACAACCACGATAGGCAAGCTTTCCTTAAGGCTTAAAAACGAGGGTAAAAAAGTTGTTCTCGGCGCCGCCGATACCTTCAGAGCCGCCGCAATAGACCAGCTCGGAATTTGGGCGGAGCGCGCGGGCGTTACTATGGTTAAAAGCGTTGAGGGAACTGACCCTGCATCGGTTGTTTTCGATACCATTGCCTCTGCAAAATCAAAAAACGCCGATGTTATAATATGCGATACCGCAGGCAGACTTCATAATAAAAAGAACCTTATGGATGAGCTTGCGAAAATATACCGTGTTATAGGCAGAGAGCTGCCCGACTCATCGGTTGAAACACTGCTTGTTCTTGACGCGGCTACGGGTCAAAATGCGGTAAATCAAGCAAGAGAGTTTAAAAATGTTGCGGATATTACCGGAATAGTTTTGACAAAGCTTGACGGAACCGCAAAAGGCGGTATAATAATAGCTATAAGGAATGAACTGGGTATACCCGTAAAATTTGTCGGTGTGGGCGAGGGAATAGACGACCTCCAGCCGTTCTCGGCAGAGGAATTTGCGGAAGGAATTTTTGAGGGACTTTAAATGAAAGTATTTATCGCGACAAAAAACCATCATAAATTAACCGAGCTTGAAAGAATACTTGTGCCTATGGGCTTTGATGTTTTAAGTGAAAACGATCTTGATAAACCGTTGCCCGAGGTGGATGAAACGGGTACAAGCTATGAGGAAAACGCTCTTTTAAAGGCTCATTCGGGACTGAGGGTGACGGGGCTTATAACCGTTGCGGACGATTCGGGTCTTTCGGTAGATTATCTTGACGGCGCACCGGGGCTTTATTCCGCCCGTTATTCGGGTATGGGCGCTTCATATGCGTCAAACAACGAAAAGCTTTTGGCGGCGCTTGACGGTGTACCGTGCGAAAAAAGAACAGCTACCTTTGTTTCGGCTATTGCCTGCGCTTTTCCGGACGGCAGGGAATTTACCGTAAGGGGCGAATGTAAGGGCTTTGTGGCAGAGGAATGTCATGGGGACGGCGGCTTCGGCTATGACCCGCTGTTTATATGCGACGCCGGTTGTTATGCGGAAATGATGCCCGAGGAAAAGGACAGGGTAAGCCACAGGGGAAATGCCCTCAGAGCTTTTAAAGAAGAATTAAAAAAATATATTTAAACGGAGAAATGCAATGTTAAACAGCAGACAGCGGGCGCAGCTTCGCGGACTCGCCAACTCACTTGAAACAATTTTTCAGATAGGAAAGGGCGGCGTTACGGAAAACACCGTAAAACAGGTTAACGACGCGCTTGAGGCAAGGGAGCTTATAAAGCTTAGGACGCTTGAAACAAGCCCCGTTTCTTCAAGAGAAGCGGCGGAGCTGATTGCCGAAAAAACAGGCTCCGATGTGGTGCAGGTGATAGGCTCACGCTTTGTGCTTTACAGGGAAAGCCTTAACAACAAGCAAATAAAGCTGGTGAAGTAATGGGATATACCGCTTTATTCGGCGGAACCTTCAATCCGCCGCATATCGGCCACCGAAAAATGCTTGAAGCGCTTGAAAAACGGGAAGAAATTGACGAAATATGGCTTATGCCCGACAGAATACCGCCGCATAAGGTATGCGATTTTCTCGCAAGCGATGAGGACCGTATAAATATGTGCAAACTCCTTATTTCGCCCCTTAAAAAGACCAAGCTTTGCCTTGCAGAGTTTGAAAGAACGGGAAAAAGCTACAGCTACGATACCGTAACGCTTTTAAAGCAAAAGTACCCCGAGCGCAGCTTCACTTTTGTCTGCGGCGGAGATATGTTAATATCGTTTGACAAATGGTACAAATACGAGGAGCTTTTAAAGGCGGTGCCGTTTACCGTGTTCAGGAGAACCGAAACCGATAAGGACGGATTTGACAGCGCGGTTTTAAAATACGGCGAAATGGGTATGAAAATAACCGTCTGTGATGATGATGTACCCGCCGTTTCGTCGTCATATATAAGAAATAATATAGAAAAATCAAGAGACCTTTTACCCGAAAGGGTTTATGAATATATAGTTGACGGGAGGATCTACGGTGGAAAATAAAACAGATTATGATGTGCTTTTGGCGATACTGAAAAAACGCCTTAACGAAAAACGGTATTATCATTCGCTGTGCGTGGCGGACGAAGCAAAGCGTTTGGCGGTAAAGTACGGCGCCGATCCCGAAAAAGCTTATCTTGCGGGACTTCTGCACGATATTACAAAAAACGCTCCCGATGAAGAACACTTGAAAATATTTAAAGATTTTGGTATAATTCTATCCGATGTTGAAAAAAATGCGAAAAAGCTGTGGCACGCTATGTCGGGCGCCGCTTATGTCAAGCATATTTTATGTATAAACGATCCCGAAATCATAGACGCGATACGCTACCATACAACGGCAAAGGCTGATATGTCACTGCTTGCGAAAATTCTTTATCTTGCGGATTTTACATCGGCAGACCGTGATTACGAGGATGTTGATCTAATACGCGAATATGTTGATATTTCACTTGAAAAGGCTTTTATATACGCATTGCAGTATTCAATAAAGGATTTAGTGGATTTAAAAAAAGCCGTTCATATTGACACTGTTGCCGCATACAATCAGGCGGTACTTTAGAAAGGAAACACAAGATGGAAGCTTTTGAAATTTTAAAAATTGCGGCAAATGCGCTTAACGGGAAAAAGGCGCGTCAGCTAAATGCTGTTAAGGTGTCTGACCTGACTGTGCTTGCGGATTACTTTTTAATGTGTACCGCAACAAGTTCTACGCATGTTAGGGCGCTGGCTGACGAGGCCGAGGAAAAGCTAAGCGAGGCGGGAGCCGCCGTTCATCATATTGAGGGCAAGACAACAGGTTGGATAGTTCTTGATTACGGCACGGTTATAATTCATATTTTCAGCCGTGACCAGCGTGAGTTTTACGACCTTGATAAAATGTGGAGCGACGGCGAACAGATAGATTTAAGCGAAGTGCTTACAGAATCCGAGGGGGATTAACAATGGCAAAAGATTACAATTACACGCAAATTGAAAAAAAGTGGCAGGATATATGGGACGAAAAGCAGACCTTTGCCGCAAAGGACGATTATTCGCTTCCTAAGTTTTACGGACTTGTAGAGTTCCCGTATCCCTCGGGTCAGGGACTTCATGTGGGACATCCCCGTTCCTATACGGCGATAGACATTGTCTGCCGCAAAAAGAGACTTGAGGGTTATAATGTCCTTTATCCTATGGGTTGGGACGCCTTCGGTCTGCCTACCGAAAATTTTGCGATAAAGAACCATATTCATCCGGCAGAGGTTACAAAAAACAATATTGCCAATTTTAAAAGACAGCTTAAATCGTTGGGCTTTTCCTTTGACTGGAGCAGGGAAATAAACACCACCGACCCGTCTTATTATAAGTGGACGCAGTGGATATTCCTTCAGCTTTACAAAAAAGGTCTTGCTTACAAGAAAAAAATGTCGGTAAACTGGTGCACCTCATGTAAGTGCGTGCTTGCAAACGAAGAGGTTGTAAACGGCCATTGCGAACGCTGCGGCAGTGAGGTTGTCCACAAGGAAAAAAGCCAGTGGATGCTTAAAATAACCGACTATGCCGAAAAACTGCTTGACGGTCTTAATGATGTGGACTTTATAGAGAGAGTCAAGACCCAACAGCGCAACTGGATAGGAAAGTCCTACGGCACGCAGGTAAAGTTCTCAACCAACATAGGCGATACCTTTGAGGTTTTCACCACCCGTGCGGATACGCTTTTCGGCGTTACCTATATGGTTATGTCGCCCGAGCATCCGCTGCTTACAAAATGGGCGGATAAAATTGAAAATATGGACGAGGTTTTGGCTTACAAGCAAGAAGCCGCCAAAAAGTCCGACTTTGAGCGTACCGAGCTTGCAAAGGATAAGACCGGCGTAAGGCTTGCGGGCGTTACGGCGATAAACCCCGTAAACGGTAAGGAGGTTCCGATATTTATTTCGGATTATGTTCTTATCTCTTACGGTACGGGCGCTATTATGGCGGTTCCCGCGCACGATACCCGTGACTGGGAATTTGCAAAGAAGTTCGGACTGCCGATAATCGAGGTGGTTTCGGGCGGCGAGGATGTACAAAAGGCTCCTTATACCGAATGTGCAACCGGTAAGCTTGTGAATTCGGGATTCCTTGACGGTATGAGCGTTGAGGACGCTAAAAAAGCAATTCAGCAATGGCTTAAAGAGAAAAACCTCGGCGAGGTTAAAACTAATTATAAGCTCCGTGACTGGGTGTTCTCCCGTCAGCGCTATTGGGGCGAGCCGATTCCGATAGTTCACTGCGAAAAGTGCGGCTATGTTCCCGTACCCGAAAGCGAGCTTCCGCTTGTTCTTCCGAATGTTGATTCATATGAGCCTACCGATAACGGCGAATCTCCGCTTGCAAAAATGACCGACTGGGTAAGCACAACCTGTCCGCATTGCGGCGGTCCCGCTCAGCGTGAGACCGATACAATGCCCCAGTGGGCGGGTTCTTCATGGTATTTCCTCCGCTATTGCGATCCGCACAACGATAAGGAGCTTGCTTCAAAGGAAGCCCTTAAATACTGGACTCCCGTTGATTGGTATAACGGCGGTATGGAGCATACCACACTTCACTTGCTTTACAGCCGTTTCTGGCATAAGTTCCTTTACGATATAGGTGCGGTTCCCACTCCCGAGCCGTACGCAAAGCGTACAAGCCACGGTATGATTTTGGGTGAGAACGGCGAAAAAATGTCCAAATCAAGGGGCAATGTGGTTAATCCCGATGAAATTGTCCGTGATTACGGTGCGGACACAATGCGTGTGTACGAAATGTTTATCGGCGATTTTGAAAAGGCGGCGCCCTGGAGCCAGTCCTCCATTAAGGGCAGTAAGCGTTTCCTTGATAAGGTTTGGAGCCTTGCCGAAAAGCTTACCGACGGTGGCGCTTACAGAAAAGAGCTTGAATCTTCGTTTAATCGCACGGTTAAAAAAGTAACCGAGGATATAGAGGGACTTAAAATGAACACCGCAATAGCGGCGCTTATGTCTCTGCTTAACGAGATTCAGGCGACAGGCTCGGTTAATAGGGCGGAGTTTAAAACATATCTTATTTTGCTTAACCCCTTTGCTCCGCATATAACCGAGGAGCTTTGGCAGCAGGCAGGCTTTGACGGTATGCTTAACGAGGCTGAATGGCCGGGCTATGACGAATCAAAGTGCGCTGAAAGCACGGTGGAAATAGCCGTTCAGGTAAACGGTAAAATCAAGACAAGGATAAATGTCCCTGCCGATATATCCGCACCCGACGCAATAGCCGCCGCTAAGGCAGAAGCGCCTGTTTCCGCCGCTATCGAGGGCAAGACGGTTGTAAAAGAGCTTTATGTACCCAAAAAGCTTGTTAATATCGTTGTAAAATAAATTTGCGTTTTGGTTAAAATATTTATTGCAAATTTTCTATTGTTATGGTATTATATACTTGTTTATTTGTGTAATGGAGGTGTAATCCGTGAGTGTAATTGAGTTAATTCTCGGAATAGTTGTTATTCTGGTATCACTTTTCATAATCGCAGTCGTTCTTTTACAGCAGGGTCACCGTGCCGGCATAAACGGCGCGATATCCGGCGGTGCCGATACATTCCTTTCCAAAAACAAAGCAAGAACTTTCGATGCGTCATTAGCACGCTGGACAAAGTGGATCGCAGTTCTTTTCTTCGTACTTGCGATTGTTGCTAATGTTATTGCTTTAAGGGGGTAAACCTCTGTAAGGCTTTTTATGACCGGTATAAAGTAATTCTTGACTATACCGCGCTTATATAGTATAATAAGCCTTGCGATTAGATTAGACCCCTGCTATTTTGCGGAGGGAGGGAATATAAATGAGTCAAGTAAGAATCAAAGAAAACGAGTCTCTCGATAACGCTTTGCGTCGCTTTAAAAGACAGACCGCAAAGGACGGCGTTATCCAGGAGGTTCGCAAGAGAGAGCACTATGAAAAGCCCTCTGTTAAGCGTAAAAAGAAGTCGGAAGCTGCTCGTAAAAGAAAGTTCCGCTGATATTTACCAAATCAGAAAAGCGGTTTTATTAAACCGCTTTTTATTTTATTAAGGATATTTTTTATGTTGCTTAAACCGAAAATAAAGCTCACTAAAATAACTGATATAAGCCTTTCGTTGCTTAAAAAGTATGGAATCAAGGCTTTAATACTGGATGTTGACAATACACTTTCCACACATCACGGTCAGGTTTTAACGGACGGACTTGAGGATTGGCTCAAAGAAATGAAGTCAGCCGGAGTAGGACTTGTAATACTTTCAAATTCTAAGGAAGAAAGGGTAAAGCCGTTTGCCGCAAAAATCGGACTCGATTATATAAGCTTGGGGTTAAAACCCTTGCCGTTCCGCTTTTCGGAGGCGCTTAAAAAGCTCAATTTCGCAAAAAGGGAGACGGCAATCGTGGGTGACCAGATTTTTACCGATACGCTCGGCGGTAATGCTTACGGTGTTAAAACAATTCTTTTAGACCCGATAAAGCCCGAAGCCTCGCTCAGATTCAGATTTAAAAGAAAGCTTGAACGCTTAGTGTATAAGATATACCATATAAAGAATACGGAGGAATAACAAATGCCGAAATTCGGTCCTGCCGGCAATGCGGCAAGCTTTTCCGAAATGGGATACAAAAACAGTCTCGATGTGCCGGATTATATTGTTAAAATGGGATTGGACTGCTACGAATACCAATGCGGAAGGGGTGTTAATATCGGCGAGGAAAAAGCAAGGCTCTTAGGCAAAAAAGCGTCCGCCGCCGGAATAGGGCTTTCCCTCCATGCCCCGTATTATATCTCTATGTCGTCGGTTGAGGAAGAAAAACGCAAAAATTCAGTTAATTATATTTTAGCGTCTGCCCGTGCGGTAAACGCAATGGGCGGCAACAGAATTGTTGTTCATACAGGCTCGTGCGGCAAAATTTCAAGAGAAGAAGCGCTTGCGCTTGCTAAGGATACAATGCGTATGGCTTTGGACGCACTTGACAGCGAGGGGCTTTCAAATATACACATTTGTCCCGAAACTATGGGAAAGGTAAATCAGCTCGGCACGCTTGATGAGGTATTGGAGCTTTGCTTGCTTGATGAAAGGCTTATCCCGTGTATCGATTTCGGGCATCTTAACGCAAGAGACCTCGGCTGCCTTAAGGATTTTTCCGATTATGAAAATATATTTATTAAAATAAGAGACAGGTTAGGAACGGACAGACTTAAGAGCTTCCATTCTCATTTTTCAAAGATTGAGTATACAACAGGCGGCGAAAAACGCCACCTTACCTTTGAAGACACGGTTTACGGACCCGATTATGAGCCTGTAATGGAGCTTGTCTTGAAATACGGATGCGACCCGACATTTATCTGCGAATCCGCCGGAACACAGGCGGAGGACGCAAAGAAAATGAAGGATTATTACTATTCCATAGTTTAGGAGTGTATTTGGTATGATTTGGCACAGCACCTCTACTGCCGATATACTTGCCGAGCTTGAGGTTGACGATAAAAAAGGTCTGCCCAACGGCGTTGCGGATATGCGGCTTCAGATAAACGGTAAAAATGTTATTTCAAATATTGAAAAGCCGACATTTTTCAAGCGGTTTGCTATGCAGTTTAAAAGCAAAATCGTTATTTTTCTTATTGTTGTTGCGCTTATTTCTTTTTTTGTTTCCCTTATGTACAGGGAGGTAAACAGCTTTTCGCCGTTACTTATAATCGGAATTGTTGTAATGAATGCGGCTCTCAGCGCTTATCAGCTTCACGGCTGTGACGACGCACTCGACAGTATGAAGAATTATACCAGTCCCACAACATCCGTTTTGCGTGACGGTATTGTAAAGTCTGTTAATTCGGCTCTGTTGGTTCCCGGAGATATTATTATACTTGAGGCAGGGGATTATATACCTGCCGATGCCAGAATTATAGAATGTAACGAATTCAGGTGCAACGAATCGCAGTTCACGGGGGAGGAAATACCCGTTGAGAAAAATGCCGATGTGTTGCTTGAGGATATTACCGCCGTTGAGGAACGCAAAAATATGGTTTTCTCGGGGACAAGCGTTGCGCACGGAACGGCAAAGGCGGTTGTGACCGCGACGGGACTTAATACCGAAATTGGTCACACCTCCGCTATATTACAGCAGACGGGTGAAACCGTACTGCCGCTTGAAAACGAGCTTGACGGAATAGGAAAGACCGTAAACGCCATAATACTTGCGGTTTGCGGAATAACATTTGTTATAGGTATGATACAGAATTTTTCAAGCGGAAATTTTGCGAGTATGACGCTTAAAACGCTTGTTAATTCGGTTGCGCTTGCGGTTGCCGCAATACCCGAAAGCCTGCCGGCGATAGCTACCGTTGTAATAGCGCTCGGGCTTAAACGCATTGTACACAGCAATATAATAGTCAAGGATTCCGCGGCGCTCGAAACGCTCGGAAAAACCGATGTTATATGCTCGGATAAAACCGGAATACTTACACGCAATAAAATGCGTCTCGCAAAAATATACGACGGTGATAAGCTTACCGATGTTACAAGTGAACCGCTTGACGAGAAAACGGCTTTGGTGCTTAAGCTTGCGACCGCTTGTTCAACGCTTCGCAACGATTCGACCGAGGACGCCATAAAAAAGGCGTGCCTTACCTTTAATTCAATGTCCGAAAAGGATATTGAGGGATTTTTCCCGAAGCTTGCCGTTATTCCGTTTGATTCGGAAAGAAAAACAATGACGGTTATTACAATGATAAACGAAAAGCCGTTTGCTATTGTAAAGGGCGCGCCCGAAAATGTAATACCTAATTGTACCGGTTGCGACTCTGAAAAAATATTGGAGCTTAATGAAAAATTGGCTTCCGATGCTCTGAGAATCGTGTGTATCGCAATGCGTCCGCTTGATAATATTCCGGCTAATCCAAACCCAGAGGACACTGAAAGGGAGCTTACATTTGTGGGACTTCTGGGACTTGACGACCCGCCGAGAGATACGGTTATAGACGACATAAAGACCTGTGCCGACGCAGGCATCAGAACCGTTATGATTACGGGAGATAATCTTGCTACGGCAAGCTCGGTTGCAAGGCGTATCGGTATTTTAACCGACGGTACAAAAGCGATTACAGGCGAAGAGCTTGCTGATTTAAGCGATAAAGATCTTGAAAACAGCATTAAGGATTATTCGGTATACGCAAGAATTTCTCCGCAGGACAAGACAAGGATAGTAAGGGCTTGGCAGAAATCCGGCGGAACCGTTACCGTTACGGGCGACAGCGTGCAGGACGCCGAGGCGCTTTCCGCGGCGGATGTCGGCTGTGCGATGGGCAAATTCGGTGCCGATGTGGCAAAGGGAAATGCCGATATAATAATAGCGAATAACAGGTTCAGTTCTGTTGTTTGTGCGATAAGAGAGAGCCGGGGTCTTTTTGATAACATCAAAAAGGCGGTATATTATCTTATCTCGTGCAATTTCGGCGAGCTTATCACCGTGCTTGCGGGACTTCTTGCGTTTGCGGTATCTCCCGTATCTGCAGTTCAGCTTTTGTGGGTTAATATGCTTACGGACAGCGCCCCTGCGGTAGCGCTCAGTATGGAGAGTGCGGAAAAAACCGTTATGAAGCGCAAGCCTGATTCGGCTATCGGTAAAATATTCAGCGGAACTGCGCTTTTAAACATTTTATTGCAAAGTGTTTTTATAGCGGCAATGTCGCTTACGGCTTTTGTTATAGGCAGAAAATCGGGCAACGCCGTAGGTATGTCAATGACCTTCGGAGTTCTCTCAATGTCGCAGATTTTCCACTGCTATAATAATAAATCCTTCGGCTCTGTTATAAACAAGCATATTTTTTCAAACAAATTTATGAATTATTCGGCGGTACTCGCCCTGTTTATAACCGTATTTTTGCTGTTTACTCCGGCAGGCCATGTATTCGGAATGGCAGTGCTAACCTTCAAACAATTTATGATTTCTTTGCTTTTATCTCTGATTATTGTTCCTTTTACGGAGCTTCTTAAGCTTTTGGACAGAATAAAAGACTGAATGATTTTCGGATTAATCACCAATAATATTACGGGTGATTAACTTGAAAAATACCGTTAAATATGTACTGTTGCTAGCGGGACTGTGCGTTCTCTGTCTTTTAACGCTTGTCGGCGGCGGATATGCGTATCTTAGCTTTAACACCGAAAAAACCGACAAAAAGGCGTCACAGGTGCCGTATGAATTTGCTCCGCCCGAAAATGCGGGAATTATGTTTGAATTTTGCGGCGACAGAACCTTTGTTTACCTGAATTTTGAAAATGAGGAAATGAAGATAGTATTTCCGTTAAACGGAGATTCGGAAGACACGGTCTACGGTTACAGTGTGGATTATACCGTTAAGGGCGACTATTATCTGTTAGCGGAGATAATCGACGCGGCGGACGGTATCGAGCTTCAGTCAGACGATGGTAAATACAGGTATACAGGGGTACAGATTGCGGAGCTTTTGAGCAACACGGTTGACACCGAAGAGCTTAAAAGGAATATAATTACGGCGCTCGCGAGTAAGACGGCAGATTTCGGTATTGACGAAAATGTTTTTTATGATATTATAAAAAAGGGAGATACAAACCTTACCGTGCCGGATTGCCACAGGTGGGCTGAGTATTTAAGCCTGCTTTGCAAAAACTGTACGGTAGTTAATTGATTTTTAAAACGGAGGCATAAGATGGATAAGGTAACAGGGCTTTTCGGAAGTAATGTATTTAATGATTCGGTAATGGTTGAACGCCTGCCGAAGGATACATACAAAATACTCAAAAGTGCCATTAAGGAAGGCAAGGGAATAGACAGCAGTATAGCCGATACGGTCGCGTCCGCAATGAAGGATTGGGCGATTGAAAAGGGCGCTACGCATTTTACACACTGGTTCCAGCCGCTTACAGGTATAACCGCCGAAAAGCACGACAGCTTTATAGTACCGACCGATGACGGACATATTATTATGGAGTTTTCCGGAAAAGAACTTATAAAAGGCGAACCTGACGCTTCTTCATTTCCGTCGGGCGGTTTAAGAGCCACATTCGAGGCAAGAGGATATACCGCGTGGGACCCGAGTTCTTATGCCTTTTTAAAGGACGATACCCTTTGTATACCTACGGCGTTTTGCTCATACAGCGGCGAGGCACTCGACCAGAAAACACCTCTTCTGCGTAGTATGGAGGCTATAAACAAGCAGGCGTTAAGAATAGCCCACATCTTCGGAATGAACGATGTTAAAAAGGTTACCGCAACCGTAGGACCCGAACAGGAATATTTTCTTGTTGATAAAAAAATGTACGATAAGCGCCCCGACCTTATCTACTGCGGCAGAACTCTTATAGGCGCAATGCCGCCAAAGGGTCAGGAGATGGATGACCATTATTTCGGCGTTTTAAAGCCGAGAATTGCCGCTTTTATGCGTGACCTTGACGAGGAACTATGGAAACTCGGCGTGCTTGCGAAGACCGAGCATAACGAGGTTGCTCCGGCTCAGCACGAGTTGGCTCCCATATTCACAACAACAAACATCGCGGCTGACCACAATCAGCTTACAATGGAAATGATGAAGAAAACAGCTCTCCGTCACGGGCTTGTCTGCCTGCTGCACGAAAAACCGTTTGACGGCGTAAACGGAAGCGGCAAGCACAATAACTGGTCTCTTTCTACCGACACGGGCGTCAATTTCTTAAGCCCCGGTAAAAATCCGAGCGAAAATTCACTTTTCCTGCTTACCCTTGCCGCTGTTATTAAGGCGGTTGACGAGCATCAGGATCTCCTGCGTATATCCGTCGCCACGGCAGGCAACGACCACCGCCTCGGCGCAAATGAAGCGCCACCCGCCATTATTTCTATGTTTTTGGGCGACGAGCTTACGGAAATACTCGAATCAATAGAAAACGGCGTTCATCACGACGACGCAAAGCGTGTTAAAATGACGGTAGGCGCTGATATAATACCTTTTATACGCCGTGACAATACTGACCGTAACCGTACCTCGCCCTTTGCCTTTACCGGCAATAAGTTTGAGTTCAGAATGTTAGGCTCCGCCTCATCAATTTCCGATACCAATGTAATGCTTAACACTATGGTTGCCGACGTTTTCTCGCAGTTTGCGGACAGGCTTGAAAAATGCGATAATGTCGAAAAAGAGCTCCATTTAATAATTAAGGAGACAATGGAAAAACACAAACGCATTATCTTCAACGGCGACGGTTATTCGGATGAGTGGCAGTTGGAAGCAAAAAAGAGGGGACTACTGAATTTGAAGTCGACCGTAGACGCGCTTCCGCTGCTTAAATCGGAGGATAATATAGCAATGTTTGAGCGCCACGGAGTATTAAGCCGTGCCGAAATCAACTCAAGGGTAGACATAGTACTTGAAAACTATTCAAAGATAATACATATAGAGGCTCTTACCCTTATTGAGATGATGAACCGTCAGGTAATACCGGCGATAAGCGCATACACCGATAAGCTTTGCAGAGGACTTATAAATAAGCGCAGTATAGGCGTTAAGGTGGACGATACGGCGGATACCGAAATAATTGTCCGTCTTACTGCTGCAGGGGCTGAAATCTATAAGTTAAACGCCGACCTTAAAATGGCTGTTTCTTCCGCTGAAAAGCGTGCGGATATGCTTGAAAGAGCAACCGCTTACCACGATATTGTTTTAAGGCTTATGAACGATATAAGGAAATATGCCGACAGTGCGGAGGCTGTTGTTTCTATGGAGGATTGGCCCTATCCGAGCTACGGCGAGCTTTTGTTCAGCATATAAATTTTAAAGGCATATAATGCGTCAGCATTATATGCCTTTTCTTTCTCGGTGTTTTCTGTATTCGGTAGGCGTTATTCTGGTAACTGCTTTAAATTCACGGCAGAAATGATAAACGCTTGAAAATCTGCATTCATATGAAATATCAGTTACAGGCTCGGCAGTCTCACAAAGAAGTCTGCCGGCTTTTTTTATCCGCTTTTCAAGTATGTATTGCTTTGGGCTTTTTCCGTATTTCTTTTTAAACAGTCTTCTCATATAGCTTTCGCTTATACCTGCGCTTGAGGCAATCAAATCATTGTTAAACTCGGGGGTTATACAGATTTTCGGCTATATATTCCACGGTGCGTGTTGGATAATGATAGCGGCGCTTGCGGGTCAGAAAACCGAAATAGACCTTAAAAACATATATGTAAGAAATGTAAGGATTGTAGGCAGTACACTGCGTTCAAGAACGCCTGAAACAAAGGCGGAAAAACTGGCGGATCTGATGCGCAATGTATTGTCTAAGGTATCGGCAGGGGAAATAAGACCTACTCTATATACAAGGTTTTGCCGATAACCGAGGCCGAGGCGGCGCAGGATATACT
>CDZI01014641.1_pt1 | contig 22306 bp, 16 predicted proteins | sample 554811 | NCBI WGS metagenome assembly CDZI01 (sample SAMEA3182110, study PRJEB8094) | gut metagenome | biome: human; feature: gut; material: Stool; isolation source: human stools | place: Canada | collected 2013-04-23
TGGTGGCTGACGGCAGGATCTTGTCCATGGACGCTATGGCGGACTTCCTCCGCCAGGCCGCCCGGGACAACGGCATTCCCCTGACCAACGCCGCCGTGGTCCTGCCCTCCACCGAGGTCTTTACCCGCGAGCTGACCATGCCCGCCATGACGGAGCAGCAGCTGCGCTACAACCTGCCCTACGAGTTCCGCGACTTCCTTACGGACGAGAAAAGCAAGTACTACTTTGACTACTCCATGCGCGACATTCTCCGCGACCAGGACGGCTATCCCACCGAGATGACGCTGCTGGCCTGCGCCATGCTCAAGGAGACGGCGGAGCGCTACCGCGCCATGATGCGCCGCGCCGGCTTCAAGCTGCAGGTCCTCACCCCCAGCGAGTGCGCCTACGCCGGCGTGCTGGCGGCCTACTACCGCCGCACCGGCCTGCCCCAGCGGGATATGTGCATCGTCAACCTGGGCTACACCGCCGCCTATCTCTACATCTACCGCGGTGCCTTCTTCGAAAGCCGCCGGGAGATCGACCTGGGCCTGAACCGTCTGGAGCAGCTGGTAGCGGAGCACTGCGGCGTGGATATCCATGTGGCCCACAGCTATGTGCTGCAAAACTACAACGACGTGCTCTCCTCCGACTATGCCCAATCGTTTTACGCCCGCATCGCCGTGGAGGTGATGAAGGCCGTCAACTTCTTCAACTACAACAACCGGCAGCAGGAGCTCGCCGACCTGTGCCTGTGCAGCGGCGGCTGCAATATTGTCCCCCTGCGTCAGGCGCTGGCCGAGACCACGCACCTGCACCTGCACACCGCCCAGGAGCTGCTGGGCGACGATGTGGCCCTGGATGAGCCGTGGATGTATCTCCGCGCCATCGGCGGCGTGGACGAGGGACTGAGAGGAGGTCTGCAATGATCGCGGAAAAGAACGGCATCACCGTGGATACGCGCACTGCCGCGCCCGCGCGGAAAATGATAAAGTGCCCCCAGAAGACCGGCATCAACCTGAACCTGCAGGAGGACCGCCAGCGTGACCGCCGGACCCTGCTCATCGGTATTCTGGCCATTGCGGCGCTGGTAACCGTTGTGGTCAACTTCGGCGTGCTCCAGCAGTATCGCCGTCTGGACAAGGCCCAGGCCGCCTACGACCGCGTCCACACCCAGTATGTGAGCGCCCAGGAGGCTCTGGCCGACTATGACCGCGTCCTGCTGGAATACCGCACCTACTCCATGGACTGGATGACCGCCGCCGGCAGTGAGGACATCCCCGCCGCCGTGGACCGTCAGGCGGCCCTGGACCTGCTGGAGCAGGAGATGCTCAGCCACGGCTCCCTCACGGCGCTCCAGATCACCCAAAACACCATGAACGTGGATATGTCCGGCATGACCCTGGACCAGATCTCCGCCATGTTCGCCCGCCTGCGCCTCTCCCCCATCGTGGACAGCGTCTCCCTCAGCGTCGCCTCCACGGAGGAGGGCAAGGCCGCCACCATCATGGATTTCACCGTCCGCATCGAACTGCGCCAGCCGGAGGAGGTGTCTCAATGAACCGCGAGCTTACCAAGCGGGAAAAGACCCTGCTGCTGGTCCTGGTGGTGCTGGTGCTGGTCCTGGGCTACTGCAAGCTGTTTCTGGAGCCCATCGACCGCCAGATAACCTCCCTCCGCACCAACACCGACATCGAGCAGGCCGAGCTGGACACCGACCGTGTCCGTCTGGCCCAGCTGGAGCAGATGCAGCAGGCCATTGCCGCCATCAAGGCCTCCGGCCAGGAGCGTGCCCTGCCCCAGTACGATAACGACCAGGCCCTGATGACCGAGCTGGACAAGCTCATGGCCGCCACCCTGCAATACGAGGTGGACTGCACCGAGGGCACCACCCAGGAGGGCTATCTCGTGCTGCGCCCCGTGACGCTGACCTACCAGACCGCTTCCTACGCCCAGTCCCGCCAGATCATCGACGCGCTGAGCGCCAGCGCCAATGTCAACTTCCTCTCCAACGTGGACGTGCAGTATGACGCCGACAAAGCACAGTACAAAACCGTGCTTCACCTCATCTTTTTCGAGCTGATGCCCTGACTGCGTCCCCACCATTTTTCCGCCCGCGTCCCTTTGCGGGGCAGCGTATCGATTGTGTTATGCAAAAAAAGCTCTCAAAACAGAATAATTCCGGCTTTACGCTGTCCGAAGTCCTCATCGCGGTCGCCATCCTGATCGTGCTGATGGGCCTGGCCATGATCCCCATCACCCGCCATCAGCGCGACCTGCGCCAGACAGAACTGGACGCCAAGGCGGAGATCGTCTACCACGCGGCCCAGAACAAGTTGTCCGAGCTGCTGGCCAATGGCCGCATTTCCGACTGCTATGCGGAGGATCTGCAGCCCCTGAACAACACGCCGCTGGACGCCGCCGAGAGAAAAACCTCCCTGTACTATGTGACCTCCGCCGCCAAGACCGGCGAAGGCTCCGCCGCCGCGGCCATCCTGCCGAAGGATCAGGTGGACCGCCAGCTGTGGGACAACCATTGGGTGATCGAGCTCGACCCCACCAGCGGCAGCGTCTACGCCGTATTTTACAGTGAAAAACCCCTGACCTATGACTTTGACAGCTTCAATCCCCTGCGGTTCCGTGATGGCCGGCTGAGCGCCGGCGCCACCGTGGGCTATTACGGCGGCGACAGTGTGCAGTCCGAGATCACCGGCAAGCTGACGCCCCATATGGAGATCATCAACAAAGAGCAGCTTCTTCTGCGCGTCACCTGCGACACGCCTATGGAGCCGCTGCACTTCTATGTGACCGTCTCCGATGGCGTCCACAGCACCTCCCGCATCGAGCTGACCGGCAGCGAAGTCAAGACCGACTATCTCACCTACACCGCCACCATGGTCCTGGACTCTCTGACGGACGGTATGCGCTTCGGCCAACAGGCCCGCTTCAAAAACAAAAATCTGACCCCCGGCGCGGACCTGACCATCACCGTGGAGGTGACGTGCGAGAACCGCCTGGTGGACTCCGCCTCCGGCACGCTGACCGCCAACAGTCTGTTTGCCGAGGTTCGCGGCGGCGACACCGCCGTTGTTACCTACGCCCGCCACCTGCAAAATCTGGACACGGCCTCCCGCTTGCCCGACAGCATCACCCGCGCCGTGCAGGAGCAGGATATCCAATTTGTCAACGAAAACACCGACGACGGCTGGGACCGTCTGTACGGCTCCCGCACGTTCACGCCCATCACCAACAGCCGCCTGACCTACTGCGAGAGCAAGGCCACCGTGAACGGCCAGGTCTACCACCCGGTCATTTACGGTCTGACCGTGAACACCACCGGCGACGGCGGTCTTTTTGCCGCCTTCTCCGGCACGCTGAAAAACCTGCGCCTTTGCGGCGCCGACATCACCGCCTCCGGCAATGCCGGCGGCCTGGCCGGCCGTCTCAGCGGCAAGACCGAGATCCTCGACTGTCAGGTGTATCTCAGTCCCACCCGCGACAAACTCAGCACCAAGACCGAACAGGACATCTGGCTCCGCGGCAGCACGGCGGGCGGTCTGGCAGGCCGCTGCGACGGCACGCTGACCATCCGCCGCAGCTTCGCGGCTACCGTGATTCAGGGTGTCCGCTATGCCGGCGGCCTGGTGGGCAATACGGGCAGTGCTGCTCTGACTGTGGACCATTCCTACGCGGACTGCTACCTGTACGCCGCCGCCAATAACGGCGTCGCCGGCGGCCTGATAGGCGCCTGCAACGGCACTGCCAATATCGCCCTGTCCAACTGCTACGCCGCCGGCTTCCAGAGCGCCGGCACCACCGCCGGTCTCTCCGGCGGCGAGCTCTCCGGCGGCGACAGCCTCAAGGCCTGTTACAGTGCCTGCGTCCGCCTGGGCACCGACATGAAGCTGACCTACTCCACCGTCAAGCCCCCCGCTGCCGGCACGGCTCCCGCCGACATAGACGCTGTCTATTACCTGTTCCCCAGCCGGAACGATCTGTCCGGCACCAGCTTCGTCAATTACGCCGAATGGAGCGGCCAGAACCGCGCAGAGGGCGTAAAGGTCCTGGGCACCGCCTTTACCGCGGAGACAAGCGACACCGTGGCCTACAACCTCATGGACAACATGGGTCTGAGCACCTACTCCTACCCCCGGCTCACCGGTCTGCCCCACTACGGCGACTGGCAGGCGGATTTCGAGTCCGGCGCACTGGCCTACTATGAAAAATACAGCGACGGCACCTACGGCTTCCTGGGTGCCAACCGCTCCACCCTCCGTTCCGGCGGCACTGTCGTGGACGACGGCTACGGCATGGTCTACCGCACCCAGCCTACGGACGCCATCACCGTCGCCTATACCCTGGGCGGTATAGAAAATACTGACACGCTTTGGCACACTGAGGATATCGGCGGCGGCTACTGGCTGGTACGCCTGCCCGATGCGCTGGTCTATACCAGTGAGGTGTCCCCCGCCTTCTACCGTCAGGTGACGGTGGATGACATCTCCTACTTTTTCAATCCCCACTTCGTCTGCCGCGTGATCCAGGGCGCCGCCCTGCCCAGCGCCCCGGCGGAGGTTGGCATCCGCACGGCCCGTCATCTGCACGACCTGAGCCTGTATTACGATACCTACCGTACCCTGCTGGACAAGACAGCCGTCTTCCAGCAGGAGCGCCCCATCGACTACAACAGCTACGCCCGTCTCACGGTGCACACGCAGCCGCCTATCGGTGCCGCGGACGGCAAGCCTTTCATCCACACCTACGACGGCGGCGGCTATACCATCGCAGCGCCCTCCTTTACCGGCGCCGTCAACACCGACGGCACCAGCTATGTCGGTATGTTCGGTCTGAACCGGGGCACCCTGCGCAATATCATATTGCTCACCGCCAATAAGGATCGTACCGTTTCTCTGGAAGGTCAGCTCTCTCTGCAAACCGCCTGCATCGGCGCCTTGACCGGCTGCAACGAGGGCACGGTCTACAACTGCGCCGCCGCGGGCTTCTCCGTGAACGGCGACGCCCGTCACGGCAGTATCCTGTATCTGGGCGGCCTGGTGGGACGCAACAGCGGTACGGTCCGCGCCTCCGGCGTCAGCGCACCGCGCCTTTTCGCCAATAGCCTGTACGCCACGCTCTGCGCCGGCGGCTTTGCGGGCGGCAACAGCGGCGTTGTCCAGCAGTGCTACGCCATGGCCGACATTGAGATCGGCACGATCAACGGCGGCGGCGTGACGCTGGGCGGCTTTGCCGGCAGCAACACCGGCTCCCTCCGCGCCAGCTACTGCGCCACAGCCATGACTTCACCCAATGCGGATATTCACGGCTTTGCCCCCACTGCCGGCGGCGTATCCGGCTGCTGCTACCTCAACGGCGGCACATACCGCTTTGTAGACAGCGTTCACCTATACCAGTACACGGACAGATCCGGCGCAGCTCCGGTGAACGAGCCGGCCCTGCGCGGCATGGCCACCCGGCTGGGCGGCTTTGGCGCCGTCTCCGCCGCCAATACCTTCCAGCACGATAAGACCCTGGACTCCGCCGGCAAGGCCTACCCCTATCCCGGCATCGTCGCCGGCCACGACGGCAGCCGCGTCCATTACGGCGACTGGGTGACCCCTGCCGACATGGGCGTTCTGGGCCTGCTGTACTGGGAATATGAGTCCAAGCCCACCGGCAGCGGCTACTATTTCTCCTCGATCGGTGTCCAGGACGGCGAATACAAGACCAACAGCAGTCTCTGTGTCTCCCATGACGACGGCGGCACCGTTACCGCTTACGGCTACGGTTACTATTGGTCCGCCGGCAGCACCACCGAGCCTGTGCTCTCCACCGGCATCACCATGACCGGCACTCGCTATACCGCGGCGGCCGATGACCTGCACCGGCAGATGCCGGAATTCAATTTCGTCACCTACAAGACCTCCGATAACGGTCTGCACCTGACCAGCGGCACCCAGGCCAACGATGCCTGGACGCTGACCCACGAGGACGCCGCGCTGACCTACACCGTCAGCCCCTTCTTTGCCGATGCCTTCGCCCTGTCCTCCAACAATGCGCCGGGAACGGCCTCCAAGCCCTACCAGGTACGCTCCATAGAGCAGCTGCAATACATCAACTGGAGCTACATCAACGGTCAGGGCAGCACGACGCGCGATGTCACAGGCAGTAATAGTGACTACAAGTATTATCCCTATCTGCAATACACCAACCGCCGCGACAATGCGCTGCAGACAAAGGCGATGGCGCTGGCCGGCGACAGCACCGGCGGCCCCCGTCCTATCCTCACCTGGCAGCAGACCCACGACCTCAACGGTGCAGGACACGGCACCGCCGCCGACGGCGCGGCCGCAAACTATGACTTCCACCCCATTGCCGGTGCGGTGAACAACGGCCAGTTGAACAGGGGCAATGAAACCTATGATCTGACGCTGTACAACTGGTTCGGCGGTATCTACGACGGCGGCAACTACTACATCAAGAATGTGAACATCACCTCCCATTGCTACAACGTGGGTCTGTTCGGCACCACCGCCGGCGCGGAGATCAAAAACATCGTGCTCTACAGCGACAACGACGCCGTTATCCAGCGCAAGACCGACGCCACCCCCGCCTCCGGTGCCACCGGGCCGGAGAATTACGCCACCTCCTACGCCCTGGGCGGTCTGGTAGGCATTGCCTACGACTATGATGAAAACCTGAAGGACAAGACGAAGGTCAGCACCATCAGCAACTGCGCTATCGCCGGCTACACCGTGACCGACAACAGCAAAAACCGGCAGTTCTTGGGCGAAGCCGCCATCGGCGGGCTGGTGGGCGTATCCAGCGCCAATCTGAACAGGTGCTCCGCCGTGGTCAAGCTGAATATCAACTGTACCCACCGCTACGCCAGTGAAGGCGCCATGAACAAGGCCCAGTGGGGCAACTATGTCCGCGTGGGCGGCCTGGTGGGCGGCGTCCGCTATGATGTGTCGGACTGCTACACCGGCGGCAGCATCACCGTCGCCAACGATCTGCTGAACGAGCGCATCCTTACCGGCAACAGCACCAACACCACCTTCGTGGATCGCTATGAGTCGACGCCTAAGGCCGTCAAGATGACCCAGGGCGGCGCGGAGGCCGGCCCGGACACCTACGTGTACATCGGCGGCATCGGCGGCAGCGGCTTCTCCGCCACCTTCTCCAACTTCTCCGGCAGCAAGGACGGCCAGCCCACCTACAACAACTGCTACACCTACATGACCTTCCCTGCCATGGAGGGCACCATCACCGGCATCTCCCTCATCGGCAGCATCGCCGACCGCGCCGGCGTGAACGGCGGCACCGCACAGCTGACCATCAACAACTGCTACTACCTGGACAGCAGCGCCGCGATCTCCTTCAACAGCCTCCCCACCTTCTACGGCAAGTCTACCCAGTCCAATGGACAGTACACCTACTACTCCCTGTCCACCCTGTTGAGCACCGATACCGCGCGGATGTATATGCTCCGTGGCGATCTGAGCTATCTGTCCAAGTACACCTGGAACACCGGCAGTAGCACCTACAACATCAACGGCCTGACAGCCCTGAGCTACGAGCAGATGTCCGGCCGTGCGGACATCGACGGAAAGAGCTTCACCGCGCTGCTGAACGGCGGCAGCGACGACGGCAGCTTCCACTGGGTCACCACGGAGGAAAACGGCCAGTCGGCCCACGGCAAATACAGCTTCCCCGGCAGCGCGGCAGCCCTCCGCGGACAGGACTACCCCTTCCCCACCGTATTGACCCAGGGCACCGCCTGCCTGCACTACGGCGAATGGCCCTCCCGCGGCCTGTACTGGAGCAGCGGCGTCCTTTCGCTGGACCGTATCACCACCCCCAACGCCACGCTGTCGCTGCACTTCACCCAGGACACCGACGCTGACGCCACACCCGCCATCACCTGCTCCCGCGGCGGCATCGTGGAGGTCTCCGCGCCACAGGCACAGACGCCCCCGACGGACGTCCGACACAGCTACGCTGTGACCCTCACTGGCCTGTCGGTCGGCTCTACCGAGGTCTTCGCCACGCTGGGTGACTATACCGCCCGACTGCTGGTGAGCGTCACCTCCACGCTGGACATCTCCGTGGACGGCCTGCCCGGCGACGACTTCTTCGTCGGCGATACCCGCAATTTGACGCTCACCGCCCGCGACAGCCTCGGCAGCGTACTGGATGTCGAATGGGCAGTCACGCCCCAGCACGGCGACAGGGTCCTCACGGCCTCTGTTCCCGTTACCAATGCCGACCGTACGGCCTCTGTCACCCTCACCGCCGCCGGCGAGGGCGAGGACCGCACCCTGGTCACCGCCACTTACACTGCCCCCGGCGGCGAGACCTTCACCAGCCAGCTGCCCCTCATTATCCCCGTCCGCATGCAGGGCGTGCTGGGAATCGCCAACGTCTCCTCTCCGGAAGCTCCGGCCTATAAGCAGGGCATTATGACCCACGCGGGCGACGCCTTCCTGGCCGACACCTCGGCTCCCCTCTACAACGGCGCCCCCTACACCGCCGCCCCCGCCTACACCGGCGCGCCGGTGTACCTGTACGGCCAGGGCAGCGCCGCGGACCTGACGGCCGCCAATGAGGACGGAAGCTACCGCTTCACCCTCTCCGCCGCTGCTGTCACCGTGGGCGCCAGCACCGACGCCGTGACTTACGACGCCCTCTCTGGCACGGCGGATTACCGCATCTTTGAGGGCCAGCCCCAGAGCCTGCCGGACACCCTGTTCACCGTTCGGCCCCTGACCGTCAAGGGCAAGCAGGCGGGCCCCGTGACGCTCACCGTCACCCTCATGGACACCGAAGGCCACGCCTTCACCCTGTCCATTCCCTACACCCTGACGGAGGAGGACACCCGGGTGACCGCCACCCTCCGGGTGGATGAGCAGGCGCTCACCCTGTCTGTCCCCTACGGCACAGCACCGGCGGCAGAAGCCCTGTCCCAGCTGCTGACGGACAATGGCATCTCTCCGGACACCATCGACAGCTGGACCCCGGACATCACCCAGCCGCTGTATGCCGACACGGCCTTCACCGCCGTGCGCAAAACGACGGACAGCGGCGGTGCCCCCACCGTCCCGGACGCCGATACCCCCGCTTCCGACAGCAAGGACCCGGAGGACACGCCCTCCGATGATCCATCCGCACCGGACAGCAGCAGCTCCGGCACCGATCCCACGCCCGAGCCGTCACCGGACACCCTTCCATGACCCACCGCAGAAAGGAGGCCCTCCCGTGCACAAACTGAAAAACCAACAGGGCGCCACGCTGATGATGGCCCTCCTTCTGCTGCTGGCCGCCAGTATGGTCAGTGCGGTGATCCTCACCGCCGCCACCTCCTCGGCCCGCCGTCTGGAGAATGACCGGGCTGCCCGGCAGGCGTATCTGACGGTCAGCTCCGCGGCCCGTCTGCTGCGTGATGATATCCTGAACGCCTCCTTTGTCCAGGAGACGGTGAAGACCACCTATACCAATGACACCTCCACCGAAACGAGCCGCGAAACGACCTCGCCCACCGGGTTTACAGCCGCATGGCTCAAGGCCGGCAAGGCCGCCGTGGACAGGGACAGCGGCAAGAGCTTTACCGACACCATCATCCTATCCGTGGACGGGCTGGATGATGTCTCCGCCGTCTTTACCATGGCGCCCAATTACGACATCACCATCGTCCTGCACCTGGCCGACGGCGGCGACAGTGACTGCCGTCTGGTGCTGACGCTCCGCGAAAACAAGGCCGACCCCGCTGTCAGCACCGTCAGCGGCGGCGGTCTCTGGGTCCGCGATGTCACCACGACCACAACAACGATCTCCTGGTCGCCGGACAACGCCACCATCGAAAAGGAGGCGGTCGTATCAAAAAGCTGAACAGCACCCGCGGCGAAACACTGGTAGAGACACTGGTCTCCATCCTGATCATCGTATTGACCTTCGTGTTTCTGACCACCGCCGCCGTTTCCGCCGCCAAGATCAACGCTAAGGTCCGTTCTGCCGACATCTCCTTCCACTACAGCAGCGCGGTGTCGAACGGCACCGCTGCCCTGACCGCCTCCGGCGGCGGCACCCGCAGCGGCCGCACCACCGTGCAGGCCTATGAGGACAACGGCTGCCTCTACTATGAGGAGGTCACGCCATGAACAAGCTTCGTGACCGCCGCGGCTTCACCCTGACGGAGCTGCTGTGCGCCGTTCTCATCGTCCTGCTCGTCAGCGCCCTGCTGACCGTGGGCGTCCGCTTCGCCGGCCGCACCTACAACAGCTCCATGCAGCTGTCCGAGGCCCAGGAGCTGTGCTCCACCCTTACCAGCGTTATCAGCGACAAGCTGCGCTTCTGCGGCACCGTGACCCCCGGCGCGGACGGCAGCCTGGACCACATCTTTATTCAGGATCTGGGCAGCGTGGAGGGCGAGGGCGCCGCCTTTCAGGTGGATGCCGACGGCCAGCTCACCCTGGGCAGCACCAGACTGCTCAGCAGCGCCGCCTATCCCCGGGGTCTTCGGGTCCGCGATGTCAGTCTGCGCTACGACAGCGCTTCGGGCATCTTTACCGTAGCCCTTCAGGTGGGCACTGTCGACAGCACCCTGGCCGAGACAGACTTCGAGGTCCGGCGCTTAAATCACACATGAAAAAAAGCACCCCCGGAGGGGTGCTTTTCTTCACTTCTTAAAGCTGTCCTTCAGCGACACACTGCGGTTGAACACCATGTGCTCCGCGGAGCTGTCGCGGTTGTCCAGGCAGAAATAGCCCACACGCATGAACTGGAACGTGGGTGCGTTGACGCCGGTGCGGTCGGCCTGCTTGTCGAACGCCTCCGCCACCTTCCGCATCTCCGGCTCCACCTTGCAGCCGGTAAGCACCGTAAGGCTCTCCGGGTTCAGGCAATCCAGGAAGTCCTTGTCCGGGCCGTCGGGCTGCTCGTCGGAAAACAGGTTGTCGTACAGCCGGACCTCCGCGTCCATGCAGTTCTCCGCGTCCACCCAGTGGAGCGTGGCACCCTTGACCTTGCGGCCGTCGGCGGGATCACCGCCGCTGGACTCCGGATCATAGGTGCACAGCACCTCGGTGACGTTGCCGTCCGCGTCCTTCACACAGCCGGTACACTGCACCAGATACGCGCCCTTCAGCCGGCACTCCGGACCGTTGGGGGTCAGTCGCTTGTACTTGGGCACCGGGACCTCCATAAAGTCCTCTGCCTCGATCCACAGATGGCGCGAGAAGGTGATCTCATGGGTGCCCTGCGCCGGGTCGGTGGGGTTGTTCTCCACCGTGAATACCTCGCTCTTGCCCTCGGGATAGTTGGTCACCGTCAGCTTCACCGGGTGCAGCACCGCCATGGTGCGCTCCGCGTGGGCGTTCAGGTCCTCCCGCAGGCAGTGCTCCAGGAAGCCGTACTCAATGGTGTTGGGGGACTTGGCCACGCCGATGCGCTCGCAGAAGCTGCGGATGGCGGCGGCGGTATAGCCCCGGCGGCGCAGGCCACACAGGGTGGGCATACGGGGGTCATCCCAGCCGGAGACATAGTTCTCCTCCACCAGCTTACGCAGCTTCCGCTTGGACATCACCGTGTGGTCGATGCCCAGCCGGGCAAACTCGATCTGCCGGGGATGGGCGGGCAGCTCACAGTGCTCGATGACCCAGTTGTACAGGGGCCGGTGCGCCTCAAACTCCAGCGAGCACAGGCTGTGGGTGATGCCCTCCAGCGCGTCCTGAATGGGATGTGCGAAGTCGTACATGGGATAAATGCACCACTTGTTTCCCTGCCGGTGGTGGCTCATGTGGTTGATACGGTAGATGACCGGGTCACGCATATTGAAGTTGCCGCTGGCCAGGTCGATCTTGGCCCGCAGCGTCATGGCGCCGTTGGGGAACTCCCCGGCCCGCATACGGGCGAACAGGTCCAGGCTCTCCTCGATGGGCCGATCCCGATAGGGCGATACGGCGGGGATGCCGATGTCGCCGCGGTTGGCCTTGAACTCCTCCGGTGTCAGCTGGCACACATAGGCCAGCCCCTTTTTGATCAGCAGCACCGCCTGGCGGTAATCCTCTTCAAAGTAGTCGCTGCCGTAGAAGAACCGATCGCCCCAGTCAAAGCCCAGCCAGTGGATGTCCTGCTTGATGGCCTCCACGAATTCCTCGTCCTCCTTGGTGGGGTTCGTGTCGTCCATACGCAGGTTGCACAGGCCGTTATACCGCTCGGCGGTGCCGAAGTCGATGGTCAGCGCCTTGCAGTGTCCAATATGCAGATAGCCGTTAGGCTCCGGCGGGAAACGGGTGTGGACGGTCATTCCCTGGAACTGACCACCCTCTGCGATGTCCTCGTCGATAAAGTTCAGAATAAAGTTTTTACTCTCCGTTACCTCCTCGGTCTCGGGGGTACTGGTCTTTCTTTCCTCGGTCATTGTCTCACACTCCTTATTGTGTCGTTATGGTATCATGATCGTATCATTTTGTGTCCGGACAGCATAACCGAACGAACGATTTATTATATCCGATTTCCACTGTAATTGCAATAGGGTGACACAATTACAACGCTTACAGCGCATCAAACTCCTCCCGGCTCAGCAGAAGGTTCATCGCCTCCAGCAGTCCATTCGCCGTCAAATGTTCCGGAAACCCGAGTTTTTTCTGTATTTCCAGTCTCTTTTCGCGGCTGTTCGGCCCGATCAAGCCCTTCTCCAGCAGGTCCGCCTTGGTGATCCCTGCCGCCGTCCGTCTCCCCTCCCCCTCGAACGTCGCCCCCGCCCGCCGCAGCGCCTCCACCAGCACCTCCGGCGTCATGCCCTCTACCCCCAGTTTCCCCTCCTTGCCGGGTTTTTTCTTGCGGCGTTCCTTTCCGTACACGTCGGGAATATACGCCTGCTTCACTCTCTCCGGCGGCAGGCAACCCTTCAAATGGTTTCGGATCACAAATCCCGCGCTGTCCGCATCCGTAAGCAGTATAATGCCGCGTTTTTCAGCCAAAGCGCGTAAATACGCAACTTTTTCTCGGTCACGGAACAGAGCAAATCCCCCCATCTCCACTACAGCGGCATCCACTGCCTGTAGGAGCGTATTTCTGTCGTACCGCCCCTCTACTACGATGACTTCCCTGACCCGCGGCTTCACTTCACACCTGCCAGTTCCATGAGAAATAGCTTCAGTTCGCCCTCATTGTCCATGTTTCGTTCGCTTTTCATGCGATGATCCAGCGTCTGGCAGCGCTTCACCGCCTCACGGCACCAACTGCGCCGCACGCCTCTGGCTGACTGCATCAGCTTTTTGGCCGGGTAATCGGACTTCATGCGCCACAAATCCTTCAGCCACAGCACGTCCTTGTCACCGTCGATCGCCAGCCGGGCTGTGTACAGCTGCCGCAGCGTCTTTCCCAATGCCGCCAGAATGCGGATAGGTTCCTCCTGCATCCGCAGCAGCTCTGCAAGGCATTCCGCCGCCTTGTCATAGTCACGAGCCGCCACTGCGTCCGTCATGTCGAACACCCGCGCATCCAGCACAGGGTCCGCCACAGCGGCGATATCCGCCGCTGTGATTTTCGCTCCCCTGGCATAGGCGGCGATTTTGGCGATTTCCGGCACCAGACCGGTCATCAGGCTGCCGCAGGTGAACAGCAGATGGTCTACCGTGCCTGCATCGATATCCTTCCCGGCAGCGGCAAAACGGCGGCGCACCCACTTTTGCAGCTTTTGCTGGCCCTGCTGGGCAAACTCGATCACCTGGGCGCGCTCTGTCAGGGCCGCCGTGAGCTTTTTTAGCTTGGCATCTGTCTTATACGGTATCTGTCGGTACAAAAACACCAGCGTGCAGTACTCCGGGAAGTCCTCCAGCAACGCCACCAGCGCTCCCCGCTGGGCCTCGTCCAACTTGAACAGATCCATATCCTCCACCGTGACCAGGGTGCGCTCCGCCATCATAGGCATGGCCTCCGCCGCCTCGACGACCTCCTGCATAGTCAGGCCCTTGCCTGCAAGCCTGTGATAGTTGAACTCCTCAAAGCCCGCCGGCACAAGCCGTGCTTGCAGCTCCGCCACCGCCTGCTGCATCAGGTACGTCTCCTCGCCGTGGAATATATAGACATTCCCCACGGCGCCGCTTTGCAGCGCGTCGTGGAATTCCTCATAACCGGGGGTCTTTTCTTTTTTCTCCTTTGCCATGTTATCCTCCGTTCACGGTGATGCGGATGGTTCCCTGCTGGTCTGTGCGCCAGATATCCGCCCCAACTGCCAGCAGCCGCTGGAGCGTCTCCTCCGACGGGTGGCCATAGTTGTTGTCGCCTACACTGATGACCGCCGCCTCCGGCGTCACCGACTTCAAAAAGCGTATATTTGAGCTATATCGGGAGCCGTGGTGGCTGACCACCAGCACCTCTATATCCGGCAAGGCATAGGTTTCCACCAGCTTTTTCTCGGTGCTGCCGGACATATCGCCGGTAATGAGCAGGTCAAAGTCTCCGGTGCTGGCCAGTGCCGTCAGGCCCAGTTCGTTCAGATCGCCGCCGGACTGCACCGGCGGATAGATGGTCAAAACGGTATCGCCCAGCGTATCGGCCGTCTCCTTCGTCACATAGGTCACCTGCGCGCCCTTCTCCTCCGCCAGCGACACCAGACGCTCCCGAACGCCATACTCATCCTCGATGTCCGGCAGGTAGATCGTCTGCACCGGGATACGGCGCAGCACCTCGTACAAACCGTTGGTGTGATCGGCGTGATAGTGGGTCAACACCACAGCGCTCAGTTCCCGGACGCCCATGCTGTGCAGCGTGTCGGCGGCCAGACCGCCGGGGTCTTTATAGCTGTTGCTGCTGCCGCAGTCCACCAGTGCCGTCTCACCGCCGGAAGTCAGAATGACGCTCTCGCCCTGTCCCACATCCAGCGTCAGGGCGGTCAGCACGCCGTACTGATAGTCTTGCCGGTTGACCCAGATGGCCGCCGTCAGCGTTGCCACCGACAACATCGTAGCCAGCAGATATTTCCGCTTGCCGTCCGGCGTGGCGGCACAGCCGATAAAGGCCGCATACAAAAACAGCAGCCAGTAGATGAGATAGGGATTGGTGAAATACACCGCGTGATAGCGCCAGGACATCATGCCGTTGGCGATCCACAGGATGTACCGCACCAGCGCCCAGGAGATCCAACCCAGCAGGCTGGCCAGCGGCAGCCACACAAAACCCAGCAGTGCTGTTACAAAGGCGGCCATGAAGCTCCATCCCGCCGCAGGCACCGCCAATAAGCTGGACAGCGGCGCTACCAGCACGAAAATGCGGAAATACCAGGCTGTCAGTGGAGCAGTGAACACCACAGCGCTGAGGGTGGCGGACAGGTTCGCCGCCACAAAACACAGCGCGGCCCGCAGCGGCCGGCATTTGCCCTTATACCACCCGGTCAGCAGCTTGTACAGCCGGGGCGACAGCAGCACCATACCCAGCGTGGCGGAAAAGCTCAGCTGCAAGCTGACGCTGGCGGCGGCAAAGGGATTGCACAGCAGGATCACCAGCAGTGCGGCAGCCAAGCTGGTCAGAGGGTCACTGCCCCGCCGGAACAGCGGCGCGATCAGCAGGAATATCTGCATGATGCAGGCGCGGACCACCGAGGGGCTCATGCCCACCATCACCATGTAAAACAGCAGCAGCGGAATGGTCACGGCGCACAGCAGTCTCTGCCGCCGGGAGATCAGCAACGCCAGCAGCGTCACCAGAAAAGCGCAGTGCAGGCCCGACACCGCAAACAGATGCGCCAGGCCCGTCTCTTGCATGGCCAGATAGTCTCCGTCGTCCATAGCGGACTTGTCCCCGGTAAGCTCCGCTGTCAGAAATCCGCTGACACGCGCGTCATCCCAGATAGCGGCCACCTTCTCGCGGAAAGCTTTGCCCGCCCGCTGGGGCAGCCAGCGCAGGGCATCCCCATCACCCGCCGACAGACGCACATCCTCACGGCCATACAGCAGCGCATACACGCCCCGGGCATTAAAATGGGTCACATCATCGCTGTCGAAATGGGCGGCAGACTGCCACTGGGCCGTGCCCGTGACCGTGTCACCCGGTCGGGCCGCCAGCAGCTCCGCTTCACCATACAGCACGGCCCTGGCCCGATGATAGCCCTCCAGCTCCACCGTGACCCTGGCGCCGCGCTCCGTGGCCTGCGGCCAATCGCAAACGGTTGCGGTAAAGTCCGACGCCGCACCGCAGCGCTTCTCTATCGGCTGGCGCACCAGGTGGTCATACCCGGCAAAATAGGCCAGCGATACCGCCAGCGGCAGTAGGATCAGCAGCCCCCGGCGAAAATATTTTTGCTTGCGTGCAGCAAACAGCCACGCAAGCGCCAGCAGCAAAACGCCCCCGGCGGCATACAGCTGCCAGCCGTTCCAGGGCAGCAATGCCGCCAGGAAGACACCGGCAGAGAAGGAAAACCCGATCGTGGCCAGCACGCGCATATCCTCTCTCCTCCCCCCCCGATGATCGTGTTGGTTTATTATATCAAATACCGCCGCCTATGACAAGGAAAAAGCCGCCCTTCCGGGCGGCCTTTTGTCTTTTACACACGCGCCAGCTTGTCATTGCACTTCTGCAAAAACCGTACGTTGTCGATGACAGCGCGGGTATGGATGCCCTCACCGATCAGGCCATCGGCGTCGTGGGCCGTGACCTTGAAGGTGATCATCTTGCCGTTGGCGGAGATACCCGTCACCTCGGCAGTGGCGGTGACCTTCATGCCCACCGGCGTGGGCGCCAGGTGACTGGAACTGATCTCCACGCCCACGGTGCCCTTGCCCTCCGGCAGCTCCGGCTGCACACACTGCATAGCGGCGTACTCCATCAGTCCCATCATAAAGGGGGTGCCGAACACCTCCAGCCCGCCGGAACCGATGGCCTTGGCGGTCATATCCGGGGTGACGGTCTTTTCAGCGGTATAGGTCATACCTACTTCGATCATAGCAATTCCTCCAATTAAGCGCTTTTCTTTAAATACATTTCTTGCCTATACGCAGGGCGGAAAAAACCGCGAATGTCAGACGCCCAACTGTGTCCATAGCTTATCGTAGAACTTCAGCGTCTCCTGTGGCAGGTTGACATAGATCTCACAGCGCTCGCGCTCCTCATCGGGAATGGCCATGATGTTGTAGATCTCCTCGTCCAGCGGCTCGCCATACTGCTCCTCGTAGTACGCGGGATACTCCGCCAGCGCCTCGGCATTGGGAGAGGCATACCAGATGTAGTCCATGTTGGCCAGGTTACTGTCGGTAGAGGCGATAAAGTTGATCCACTCATAGGCCTCGGCCTTGTGCTGGCTGGACTTGAGCACACACATGGCATCCACGAACCAGTTGCTGCCCTCCTCGGGAATGACGAAGGCCAGGTCCTCGTTATTCTCCAGCATGGTCAGATAGTCGCCGGCGTAGTACATGGTGATGGCCGCGTTGCCGCCCTCCATCTTGCCGAAGACCTCGTCCATGACGAAGGCCTGATACACACCCTTGTCTTTGGCATTCTTCACCAGCTCAAAGGCCTCGGTCAGCTGTCCCTCATCGGTGGTGTTGATGTCGTAGCCCAGATAGCACAGGGCGGCCATCAGCGCATCGCGGGAGTTGTTGATCATCAGCACCTGCCCGGCGTACTTCTCGTCGAACATAGCGCCCCAGCTGGTGATGGGCTCGTCCACCATAGTCGTGTTGTAGATGATGCCCACGCTGCCCCAGGTGTAGGGTACGGTGTACTTGTTCTCCGGGTCAAAGCTCAGGTGGGTGAACTGGGGGTCCATCAGTTGGAAATTGGGGATGGCGCCGTAGTCCAGCTCCGCCAGCATATCCTCCTGGATCAGCCGGGCGATCATATAGTCGGAGGGCACGATCACATCAAAGTCCGCGCCGCCCATCTTGATAAGGGAGTACAGCGCCTCGTTGCTCTCGGCGGTCTGGTAGTTCACACGGATGCCGGTCTTCTCCTCGAATTCGGTGATCAGGGACTCGTCGATATACTCGCCCCAGGAGCACACATTGACCACGCGCTCGCTGCGGGCCGCGGCACCGGTGACGATCAGTACCGCCAACAGCACACAGGCCATAGCGCCTGCGGCGATCTTCTTGCCCAATCCGGGATATTTCTTCGGCGCAGGAGCGAACGTAGCGCTCTCGTGATGGACATTGCGGTGATGCTCGGCATGGTTCTCCCGCAGGTTGATGATGGCCAGCAGGATGATGACCGTGACGAACAGCAGCGTGGATACGGCGTTGATCTCCGGGCTGACGCGCTTTTTGGTCATGCCGTAGATGGTCATGGCCAACGTGGAGGAGGACGTACCCGCCGTGAAGTAGCTGATGATGAAATCATCGATGGACATAGTGAAAGCCGTCAGCGCACCAGAGACGATACCTGGCTTGATCTCCGGAATGATGACCTTCCAGAAGGCCTGCATCCAGGTGCAGCCCAAGTCCTGGGCCGCATCGACCAAATTGCGGTCCATCTGCCGTAACTTGGGTCCCACGGACAAAATGACGTAGGGGATGTTGAAGCAGATGTGGGCGATCAACAGTGTGCCAAAGCCCAGGGTCAGTCGCTCAGGCAGCACCACCAGTGACTGCCAGCCGTTGACCCACACGGCGAAGCTGTTCCATCCGTTGAAGAACACCACGAACAGCAGGCACAGGCTGACGCCGGTGACGATGTCCGCGTTCATCATGGGAATGTTGTTCACGGCCATCAGCCCGGTGCGCGCCCGGCGTCGCATACCGTAAAAGCCGATAGCGGCAAAGGTGCCCGCCACGGTGGCGATGACAGTAGCCAGCAGGGATACCAGCAGCGTGGTATACACGCTGTGCATAATGAGCCGGTCGTTCAGCAGCTCGGCGTACCAGTGGAGGGAAAAGCCCTTCCACACACTGGAGCTGTTGCCGGCGTTGAAGGAAAAGACGATCAGGATGATGATGGGTGCGTACAGGAACAGGCCCACCAGAACCATCAACAGGCGATCGCCGACGGAGTTGCCCTTTCTCTGTCTCATAGCATCACCGCCTGTTCCTCGCCCTCGCCAAAGCGGTTCATCACCAGCATACAGACAACGACGATCAGCATCATCACCAGGGAAATAGCCGCGCCCAGCTGCGGGTTATACGCCCCGCCCAGGAACTGCCGTTCGATCAGGTCGCCCAGCAACAGTTCCGTGCCGCCGCCCAGCATACGGCTGATGGCGAACGTAGACACAGAGGGCACGAACACCATGGTGATGCCGGACAGCACGCCCGGCAGGCTCAGGGGCAGGATGACCTTGCGGAACACCGTGACGGTGTTGGCCCCCAGGTCGCGGGCTGCCTCCAACAGGGAGTAATCCAGTTTGCAAATCACAGAGTAGATAGGCAGGATCATAAAGGGTAGGTAGTTATAGACCATACCCAGCACCACAGCGCCCTGGGTGTCGATCATGGTAAAATACTCCAGGCTGCTGCCTGTCAGATGGTTGTACAGGGCAATGATACCCAGCTTCTGGAACAGCTGGTTCAGCAGGCCGTTGTTCTCCAGGATGGTCATCCAGGAGTAGGTCCGCAGTAGGAAGTTCATCCACATGGGCAGCATGATCAGTACCATGGCCGTGCGGCGGAAGCGCTCGCCCTCCCGGCTGAGAAGGTACGCCACAGGATAGCCCAACAGCAGGCAGATAGCCGTGGCAATCAGCGCCAGCTTGAAGGAACGGCCGAACACAGCAGCGTAACCGCCCATCTGGACAAAGTTGTCCAGCGTGAAGCCGCCCTCGCTGCCGGCAAAGGCATACACCACCATAATGACAATGGGGGCTACTACAAAAATAGCCATCCACACCACATAGGGCACGGCGAAACGGGAGAGCTTACTCTTCATCCTCGCTCTCCTCCTCTTCCGGCTCAGCACCGGCGTCCGCCAGTTCCTCGTATTCCTCGGAGTAAGAGGAATAGTCGCCGAACATACCGGAATACTCGCTCTTCTTCATAATGTGGAAACCCTCGGGATCGATCTTCACGCCGATACGGGCACCCACCGGAGAGTGATCGGTGGTTTGAATCAACCACTTGAAGCCGCGGAAATCCACGATGATATCATATTGCATCCCCTTGAACGTCACGTTGGTGACAGTGCCTACCAACTGGCCCTGCTCCACCGGCACGATGTCGATATCCTCCGGGCGAATGACCACGTCCACCGGTTCGTTTTCGGCGAAGCCGCCGTCCACGCAGGGGAATTCCTTGCCATACATTTTCACGACCCTGTCGCGGACCATCGTGCCGTTGAGGATATTGCTCTCGCCGATGAAGTCCGCCACAAAGGCATTCTTCGGCTCGTTGTAGATATCCTCCGGTGTGCCGATCTGCTGGATGCGGCCCTTGTCCATGACCACCACGGTGTCGGACATGGTCAGGGCTTCCTCCTGATCGTGGGTGACATATATAAACGTGATGCCCATCTGCTGCTGGATACGTTTCAGTTCGTTCTGCATATCCTTACGCAGACGCAGATCCAGCGCGCCCAGCGGCTCGTCCAGCAGCAGCACCTTCGGCCGGTTCACCAGGGCACGGGCAATCGCCACACGCTGCTGCTGACCACCGGAGAGTTGGTCGACACGCCGGCGGTCAAAGCCCTTCAGGCTGACGACCTCCAGCATTTCACCGACACGCTGCCGTATCTCGTCCTCCGGCACTTTTGCGATACGCAGGCCAAAGGCTATGTTTTCAAACACGTCCAGATGCGGAAACAGCGCATATTTCTGGAACACCGTGTTGATCTGCCGCTTATGGGGCGGGACATCGTTGATCCTCTCGCCGTCGAAGGTCACATCGCCGCTGGTGGGCGTGGTGAAACCGCCGATGATCCGCAGTGTGGTAGTCTTGCCGCACCCACTGGGACCAAGCAGCGTGAGGAATTCGGAATCGTTGATGTAAAGATTGATGTGATCGAGAACCAGCTCGTCGTCAAACGCCATGCAGAGATCCCGCAGGCGAATCAACTCTTTGGACATTTATCCTCCTCCATTCATCAGTAAAATAGCCCCCCTCCGGCGCGGCGGCAGCGCGTCTGTTCACGCGCTCGTTACTTGTCGAAAGATGGCGAGTACACTATATATAAAAGCGCCGGGAAAGTCAATGGATTTTCCCGTTTTTCTCCGAAAAAAATACAGCGGATGGCAAAAGCCATCCGCTGCACGGCACTCAGCCGAAATATTTGTCCCGGAAGGGCACATTTTCCACTGTAAAGCTCTGCCCGCGCAGATAGTTCAGGTGCCCCGCGTCCGTGGGCAGGTCAAAGGTCAGCTTGTAGGCATACAGGGCCTGCCGCATCTCGCCGTAGCGGCGGTTTACGTCCCCACGACCGTATTTGCCGTCCCCCAGCAGCGGGCAGCCCAGGTCCGCCATCGTGGCGCGGATCTGGTGAGTCCGGCCCGTCTCCAGCCCGATCTCCACCAGGCTCAGCTCTCCCCGCGTCTCCAGCACCTTGTAATCGGTAATGGCGGTCTTGCCTCCAGGGACCGGCTTATGGTATACGGACACCTGCTTTTTCTTCTCATCTTTCAGCAAAAAGCACTCCACCCGACCTTCCGGCTTTTTCGGCCGGCCCGCAGTGATGCAGAGGTAGCGCTTGTCCAGTTCCCGGTCCCGTATCTTCTCGTTGATGACCCGCAGCGTCTCGGCGTCCTTGGCCGCGATGACGATGCCGCCGGTATTGCGGTCGATACGGTTGCACAGTGCCGGCGTAAAGGCATTTTCCCACTTGGGGTTCCACTCCCGTTTCTGGTACAGATATGCCTGGATGTGGTTGATGAGGGTATTCACCTTTTCCGTCTCGTCGGCGTGGACCACCATTCCCTGCGGCTTGTCCGCCAGCAGCAGGTGCTCATCCTCGTACACCACCGTCAGGTGCGGCTTGAACAGCGTCAGAAACAGATTTTCCTCTGAGGGCTTGTCGAAAAACTCGTCGTTGATGTATAATTGCAGCACATCGCCCGCACTGAGCCGCTGGTCCCGCTGGGCACGTCCGCCGTTTACCTTCACCCGCTTGATGCGGATATACTTCTGCGCCAGAGCAGGCGGCAGCAGGGGCAGCGCCTTGGACAGAAATCTGTCCAGCCGTTGTCCGGCGTCATTTTTTCCGATGGTCAGCTCCCGCATAACGGCGTCCTCCCCTGTGTTCCCCTGTGTTTCTCTGTTTATTGTACCGTGTTTTTGAAAAAAGTCAAAATATTTGTAAGAAAATGTTTGACAAGGCATTTTGTGTCGGCTATAATACTACACGTGCCATTGTGAGGTGTACTATGCGTTTGAACGTCAACAAGCTGCTGCATACCCCCGATGCCCGGCAGGAC
>CDZI01034475.1_pt1 | contig 22151 bp, 15 predicted proteins | sample 554811 | NCBI WGS metagenome assembly CDZI01 (sample SAMEA3182110, study PRJEB8094) | gut metagenome | biome: human; feature: gut; material: Stool; isolation source: human stools | place: Canada | collected 2013-04-23
AGGAGCAAACACACATGATCTCTTTGAGTGAAATACTGCATACCATCGCCCAGGCGCTGATGATCCCCTGCCTCATCATCCTGCTGGTCCTCATGGCCGGGGCGGTCTGGCAGATCGGCGACATCGTGGTGGAGTACATCGCGGAGCGCCGCAAGCATAAGTGTAATGTCCCCCAGCTGCTGCGCGACGTACACGCGGCGGGCGCGGACGGCCTTGCGGAGCTGATCGAAAACAGCGGCCTGCTGCGGCGGCAGAAGAAGGCCCTGCTGGAGCTGGCAGAGAGCCGCAACCTGCCCAAGGACACCCTGACGGTATTGGCGGAGCGCCTGCTGGCCACGGAGGAAGCGCGGAACGCCCGCACCACCTCCGTCACCGACATGATCGCCAAGCTGGGCCCCATGTTCGGCCTGCTGGGTACGCTGATACCCCTGGGCCCTGGCATCGTGGCGCTGGGACAGGGCGACACGGTGACACTGTCGGAGTCCATGAACGTGGCGTTCGACACCACCATCGCGGGCGTTATCAGCGCGGCGGTGGCCAGCGTTATCTCCCACATCCGCAAGCGGTGGTACAACGACGATATGGTGTCGCTGGAAACGCTGATGGAGGCAGTTCTAGAGGAGGTCACGAGCGATGTTGAAGGGTAAATTTTCCTCCCGCCGTCATGTGACGGAGGAGGTGGACGCCATGGCCGGCGTGGCGAACCTGGCGGACGTGATGCTGGTGTTTGCCTGCGGCCTGATGGCGGCGGTCATTCTGAACTGGAACGTGGATCTGAGCAAGACCCGCGTAGAGATCCTCCAGCGGGAACAGATGCAGGAGCTGGACAACGCGGAGGAGATGGAGCAGGACATCCAATCCTCCAGCAGCTTCGAGCAGAAGGGCACGGTGTACGAGGATCCGGAAACTGGCAAGCTGTATGTGGTAATGCCGAAGGGCAGTAACTGAAAAAGTTTTTACATAGATACGTTCAACAAAGAGAGGAGAACACACATGAAGAAACGGACAAGCAGAGTGTCCCGGCGCATCGTGAGCCTGCTGATGAGCATGGTGCTCACGCTGACGCTGGTGACTCCCGCGGCGTTTGCCACGGAGGTGGTGGACTGCAGCGGCACGCCCATCGTCGAGGGCAACGCGAACCCGGATGATGTCAATACCAGCGGGGACACCGAGGGCGACAACAGCGAGAATAAGAACACCGAGGACGGCAAGGGCGAACAGCCCACCGAGCCTGATGATGAGGATAAAGAACCCAGCGAAGATGACGAGATAATTGCAGACGAAGAAGATGCAGACGACGGCGACATCTATGATGTCCAGGAGGATACCCTGCTGGGCATATCTCTGTATGCTGCTGCAGATTCGTGGGACGGTGCGTCCATAGCGGCGGTTGAACCCAACGCTGAGGGAATCTATGAGATCAGCACCGCAGAGCAGCTGGCGGGACTGGCCGCGCTGGTGAACGGCACGGCGAAGGACACGGAGGGCAACCCGATTGCCGCGGTGAATTTCTCCGGCAAGACCATCAAGCTGACGGCGGATATTGATCTGGGCAATCAGGCGTGGACGCCCATTGGAAATGGCAGCAGTTCTTTCGCCTTTTTCGGCACGTTTGATGGGGATGGATATACCATCAGCGGGCTGAATGTTCCCGACGCAAATGCTCCTGGTTTATTTGGCTGTATATTCGGCACGGTACAAAATCTCATAGTAAAGGGCAGCGTTACAGTCGGCGATGAAGCAGATGGTGGTGATTATGGGGAAGCGGGCGGTGTTGTGTGCGATAATAACGGCACTGTCCAAAACTGCGGCTTTTATGGTAGCGTGAACGATGAGCTTGGGCTTGACGCTGGCGGTGTAGCTGGCGGTGGCTATGGCAGGGTTCTGAACTGCTGGTACTATATGACCGATAAAAGCCCTTCTGTTTCAGTTGTAAGCGTTTGCACCGCTACCAACTGCGTTGTGATTTCGTCCTCTGGTGCGATGACAGCAGCCAAGCTGGCAACGCTGCAAACCAACGCGCCCGAAACGGGAAAGGCGTGGTCGTGGAAAGAGGGCGCGGAGTACCCGACGCTGGTGAGCAATGTATCCCGCTCGATGACGCTGAAGCCCTATCTGAATAGCTGCACAGCAAAGGTGTCTGTGTCCGGCCTCACGGGAGAGAGCGGCGTATATCTCCTCGAGAACGGGGTCAACACTGTCACGCTACTGCTTGACAGCGGCTACAGCGGGGAAAATGTTTATGTTCGCACCAATGCGGCAAACGCAGACGGACAGATTCAGCTCACAACGAGCGGGGTATCGGTACCCATAGGGAACGCAGAGAAAACCATCCTGTATTATGGAACTGAGGAGGATTTTAAAGCAGGTAAGTGGTATACCGCCGGCGATGCTCCCTATCAAATATCGACTGGCAGGGAGCTGGTATATTTGGCGCAGCTGGTAAACGATGGGAACAACTTTTCCGGCAAGACCATCGTGCTGACGGCGGATATTGATCTGAATAATCAGGCGTGGACGCCGATTGGAAATGAAAATGGCTTTGACGCTGAACTTGCCTTCTCTGGCACGTTTAACGGGGACGGATATACCGTTAGCGGATTGAACGTTCCCGACACATATTTTCCGGGTCTGTTCGGCCAAATTAGCACGAGCGCAGTGGTGCAGAATCTCATCGTGAAAGGTAGTGTCACAGGTGGCGATGAGGCATCCGGGACTTGGGCAGAAGCTGCCGGTGTTGCCGCCTACAATGACGGTTGCATACAGAACTGTGGGTTCTACGGAACAGTGACAGGCTCATCGGATGGTTCAGTGAGTGTTTATGGTTTGACCGGCAGTATGGGCGGGGGTACCGTTAAAAACTGCTGGTATTTTAAGGGAGTAGGGAGTGGCGCAGATGATGTGTGCGGCGGCACTGCTACCAACTGCGTTATAATTTCGTCTGCTGAGCCCATGACGGCAGACAAGCTCGAGACGCTGAAAACTGCCGCCCCCGATACGGGAAAGGTGTGGTCGTGGAAAGCGGGCGATGCGTATCCGACGCTGATCGATCCCCCCAAGACCATTACCATGCAACCGATTTTCCCGGACTGCGCGGCGGTGGTCACCGCGGGCGAGACCGTACTAAATGCGGAGAATAAGTACACCTGTGAGGTGACGGGCGATACCGTTACCATCACTGTCAGCGGCAGCGGCGAGCCGATCTACTACACCGCCAACGAGGGCGAAAATGCCTACACAACGGAGGGTGAAAACGCCAACCTGACAGAGCTCAAGAGCGGCAGCACGACGTTCAACAAAAACGACCTCCCCAAGACCTATTATTACGGCACGGAGGAAGATTTCCGGCTACTTGCCGCGTGGAACAGCGCAGTCAGTGGAAAAAACGTGAGTATCACCGAGGCCAACCAGTTGAAGGCGCTGGCCCGCATGGTCAACAGCGGCAAAGACAGTATGGCCGGTAAGACCATCATGCTGGGCGCGGATATCCAGCTGAACAACGATGCCGTGCCGACCAGCGGCAATCAGTGGACGCCCATCGGCACGGAGAAGAATCCCTTTAAGGGGACGTTCACGGGGTATAGCCGAAGCGGCGGCTACGCAGCCATCTCCGACCTCTCCGGCGACCTGTTCGGCGTGGTGGACAATAGCAAGACCAAGATCCAGTATGTGACCATTGACGGCGGCACAGGTCGGTTGGTGGGCGAGTTGACGTCCGGCACGGTGGAGAAGTGTATGTCCACCGCCAAGGTGACCGGCAGCGCCGGCGGTTTGGTGGGACAGAACAGCGGCACGGTGAATAGCGGCTACTACTACAATGCCGACAGCAAAAATACTCCTGCTGTGGGCGGCAGCGGCACGGTGACGAAGTGCTTCTATTTGGCAGATACTTCCACCTTCGGCGCAGAAAGCGACACCGGCGCACGTACAGCGGAGGAGTTCCAGCTGGGCCGTGTGGCGTATGAACTGGGGGGATCTTCTTACGTTTGGGTGTATGATACGACTAAGGCAGAAAAGATGCCGCAGTTGGGAGGCAGCTCCTGGACAATGGCGGTGGCAAACGAGTTAAAGCTGACTAAGCCGGATAATCAGCCCGAAGATGTAGTGGTCACACTTGGTAGCAGCGACAAAAAGGTGCTGACCGATGTCGCTGGAAACCAATACTACTATGCTGCAAGCGGCTACCCCAAAGGCGTATCTGATGTGCCGGTCACATTCACCGCTCCGAAGGGGTATCAAATCGTGTTTACCCCTGCGACAACGAAGGTGGACGGAAAAGACTATCTTCGCATAACCGGCAGTGATGTGGAATACACTTATTCGTTGATCAAGGCGGACATTGGTTGGTACGAAAGCCATAAAACGGAGAAAAGTTACGCCTTCCAAAATTCTGATGAACTGGTCGGCCTTGCGCTGCTGGTCAATGGAATGCTCGGCGTAAACGAGAACTTTAAGGACTGGACGTTGTCGTTGGAAAGCGATATTGACCTTGCAGGCGTGAACTGGATACCTATCGGCCAGCGCAACAATTTTGCAGGAACGTTCAACGGCAACAACCACGCCATCACCGGCTTGAGCGTGGTTGTAGCGACGGGCTACGCTGGTTTGTTCGGCAACCTGACGGGCACGGTGCAGAACTTGCAGGTTGAGGGCAGCGTGACGGCCTCTGGAAAAGTCAGGGCCGTGGGCGGTATCGTGGGCTACAGCGCTGGCGGTACGGTGCAGAACTGCCTGAGCAAGGTGAATATTTTGGCGCCGCAAGTGAATTGCCCTGTGGGCGGCGTTGTCGGCGAGAGCAGCAATAAACCCAACGATAACACTGCCTCAAGTACGGTGAACCTCTGCTGGAACGAGGGGACTGTCACCGGCGGCAGCGACAGTACAGGCGGCATTGTCGGCAAAAACAGCAAGGGTGCGGTGACCAACTGCGCCAACTTCGGCGAGGTCAAAGGCAGCAGCACCGCCAGCGGTATTGTGGGCAGCGGCGCGGTGGCCAACAGCTACAACCTGGGTGACGTGACCGGCGCGGAAGGCAGGGCCTACGGCATCAGCAGCCGAGCTGCCACCAACAGCTACTATCTCTGCAAGCTGAACGGTGCAGTTGAGCAGAAATACATCAAGGATAGTAGCAGTGAAGCGCAGAATATCACCGCTACCACCGAGGACAACAAGACCGTGTACAAGGTGGATGGCACCGAGCTGGTGGAGTTGCTGAACAAGAACAGAAGCACTTACACCGAGTGGATCAACAAGCAGGACGCGCCCAATAACCCCGTGCACATCACGCGCTGGGACGGCAGCTTCGAACCCGGCGTGGAGGGCGTGATCACCCTTGTCTATGATCCTAACGGCGGCGAAGGAGCGGCTGTAACGGAGCAGCAGCGGGTCGAAGGCGATACCGGAAGCTTCACCATTAAGTCCGATACGGAGTTGGGCTTCAAGCACGAGAACGGCACATTCCTCGGCTGGAGCACGAACCCCCATGCGAAAACGGAGGATAACAGCTATGATGCCGGTAAAACGGTTTCGGTGGAGAAGAACAAGAGCCTGACGCTCTATGCCGTGTGGTCGCCGATATGGGCGGGCAGCGGCACGGAAGCTGCTCCCTATGAGATTCCCGATGTCGGTAAGCTGACTGCTCTGCAAACGCAGGTCAATGAAAACGGCTTCAGCTACACCGGCAAGTGGTTCAGGCTGACCAATAACATCGATCTGAACAACGAGCTGTGGACGCCCATCGGCGTCGATTCCCTCCATTTCTTCGGCGGCAGTCTGGACGGCGGCGGCAAGACCATCAGCGGCCTGAAGGTGGAAACAGACAGGCAATGGGCAGGACTTTTCGGCAGCGTGCGAGGTACTTACGGTGTGCCCATGACGATGCGGGATCTGACGCTGAAAAACGGCAGCGTGAAGTTTACGAGCAGCGGGACGTCATGCAGCGGTGGCCTTGTGGCGATTGTAGAGGGCGAAACTGCGCTGGAGCTGCGTAATGTCGTTGCTGAAAACCTGACGGTCAGCGGCGGAGATGATTCGGGCGGCCTTCTGGGCAGAGGACGCGTCGCAATGACAAACTGCCACAACAGGGGCGGCTCCGTGACCGGCGAATATGCAGGCGGACTGGCCGGCAAGGGACATACCACCCTTCTGAATCACGTTTTCACGGGCTGCACCAACAGCGCTAAGGTAGTCGGCGAAAGAACCGCAGGCGGAATGACTGGGAATGAAACATATAACGACGGCTCCTACACGAGCTGCGCCAACAGTGGAAGCATATCTGCGGCACAGGGGTACGCCTCCGGCATTGCGGCGGGCGGAAGCTATGAGCGGTGCAGCAACAGCGGCGCTGTGACCGGCCAGCAGGCTGCGGGCATCGCTTCCAACGGCAACAAAGCGACATTCTGCAGCAATACAGGCGCGATCAAGGGCACGGACTATGCGGCGGGTATCCTTACCAACGGCGGCTACGGCGGTACAGTAGAATTCTGCTGGAACACCGGAAGTGTCGAGGCAAGCACGCCTGTCAAGGCCTTTGGCATCCTCTACGGCTGGGGTGCGTATAATAGGGTCAGAAATTCCTTCAGCTATGTCCCGGGCGCCAATATCGGCCTTGCGCCCACCGAGCTGAAAGAGGAAAATGTGTCCGACAGCTACTATCTGGCAGACAAGAAGGACTCCGTTTCCAGCGTCGGCGAATGGGCCAGCGCAGACGACTTTGCCAGCGGCAAGGTGGCGTGGGGCGTGGACGGCGGCGTCAATGCCCACAAGAACTACTGGACGCAGGGCGGCAGCGGCTATCCCATCCCCATCGGCGAGGGGACGTCCACCAGCTACTACCGCGCGCAGGTCACCTGCGGTACCGGCGGCACGGCGACCATCAAGCGCGGCGACGGCCGCACCGGCGACGCGGACAATGCGGTCTATGGACCCAGCGGCATCAAGGTGACCGTCACCGCCACGCCCAAGGACAGCAGCTTTGCGCTCAAGAGCCTGACGCTGGATCTGATGAGCACCGGCACGACCTCTGACCTCGCCAATCCCGGCAGCTTTGCACTGGGCGCGGCCAACGCAAAGGTCGTGGCGACCTTCGCCAGCGCTGGCAGCGGCGGAGGCAGCGGCAGCGGATCCGGCAGCGGCAGCGGCGCAGGCACAGGCGATGAGAACGACGAGGGTCTGCAGGACGGCATGAACATGGACGTGGAGTACAACATCAAGGGCCTGGTGCTGTCCACCTATACCGAGTGGGGCAGCAACGGCGGCAAGACCTTCTCCCAGTGGCTGAAGGACTCTCCCAATGTGCTGCGCGCCCTGATCGCCAATAGTCTGGACAACATGGCGGCAGCTGCCGCGGCGAAAAAGACCGATGAGGCCTCCGCCTTGGCGCAGGCGCTGCTGGCCAGCCTGAATGAGCACAGCGGCGTGGCCGGCAAGGACGGCGACGCCATCAGCAAGGCGCTCCAGCGGTTCATGACATCCGGCACGGAGGCCACGTTCAGCACATGGCTGGCCACCAGCAGCGGCATGGCCAGCGGTACGCTGGAGAGCATCTTCACCCAGTATACCGACAGTCTGCTGGCGCTGGCGGATCGCCTGTATACCAAGTGGGAATCCAGCGGCACCTCCATGACCTTCCCCGCGTGGCTGGATGCCCAGCAGGTGAGCATGGAAAATCTGTCTGAAACGGCGGAGGAGCCTGATACCGATACCACCGACGAGTCCCAGACCACGGAGGCACCGGAGGATGTTCCGGACGGGCAGGAGTCAGAGGGTCAGGTTAGCGGCAATTCCATCTGGGAGATCATCGGCACAGCTGTGCGGGAAAACCCTATTATCGTGTGGTCCATCGTGGCAGTCGTTGCGGCCTTGGTCATCGTGGGCGCGGTGCGCCGCTACCACAAGGTCAAGCGCGATGAGCGGGACGACAACGGTGCAGAATAAGAGATAGGGACGGCTCCGCAAGGAGCGGTCTGCCGGTTCGCGTGGGCGGAATTTCCGTCCACGCGAATACGGCTATATAAACGGAAATGGGAGAGATGCCTCTGTGAGAAGAAAAGTGCGGAATTGGGCGGCGTTTCTGCTGGCGCTGGCGCTGGTATTGGGCATGATACCCGCAGCTTACGCGGCGGGATACAGCATCACCGTCAACGCCCCAACAGGGAATAATCTGCCCTATTGGGTGTTTGAGAAAGTGGGCGTAGACAGCGCAGATGTGCTGAACCTGACGGCCAACGAAGGGCATACCCTGCCCACAAATAAGGTCGCCCGTGTGTCGCTGGCGGTGGGCAAAGGCAAGGACGGAGAGGCCTCCTGCGGCATCTCTGTCAACGGAATGTACTATGTGCAGTCGGTCACATTGGAGCATCCCGACTTCTTCACCGGCACGGTGGAGATCCAGATCGGCAGGGATGCCCAATGGAGCGAGGAGACATGGGGTAATATCACGCCTGTGGAGGATTCCAACATCCTCGGCCGCGTGCAGTTCAAGGACGGCACCTTCACCGGTGACGTGACCATCAGCGTCACGCCCATGACGCAGCAGCAGGCGGACGCGGCGGCAAAGACCAACCAGCGTCAGGTGGTGCCCAAGGGGAAATACAGCGTGTCGGACATCACCGAGGCCATCGACGGCATATTGGCGTGGAAGCGGGCGCAGCAGGGCGTGGCGGAGGGTCAGCCGCTACTGAGCGGCGAGCTGCTGACCTATGCCGGCAGCACCGCCGCCGACTGGCTGCCCATCGGGCTGTCCCGCTACGGCGCGGAGGACGACTACGACAGTTATTTGGCTGCGCTGAGAACGTATGTGGAGCAGAAATACCGCGAGCCGGACAAGCTGGACAGAACAAAGGCGACGGAATGGCACCGCATCGCGCTGGCGGTGCTGGCGTGCGGCGGCGACCCCACCCACTTCGGCAGGGATGAAAACGGCGCGGATATCAACCTGATCGCCGACGGCGTGTATGACCGGGGCAAAACGGCGGATCTGGGACGGCAGGGGCTGAACGGCTGGCTCTGGGGATTGATTACGCTGGACAGCATGAAGTACACCATCCCCGCAGGCGCCAGCTATACCCGCACGGAGCTGGTAAAGACCATCCTGTCCTATCAGCTCAGCGACGACGGCTTTAACCTGCGGGTGGCGCAGGGCAGCACCGCCGATCCGGACATCACGGCCATGGCCATACAGTCCATGGGGCCGTACTACCGCACCTCCACCCTGAATGTGAAGGACCCTGTGGACAGAGCGCTGGAGCGCCTGTCGCAGCTCCAGCTGGACACGGCGGATTTCCGCAGCTGGGGCACGCGGAACTCCGAGTCCACCTCGCAGGTCATCATCTCCCTGTGCAGCGTGGGCATCGACCCGCAGAACGACCCCCGCTTTGTGAAGAACGGACTGAACCTGCTGGACGCGCTGTTCTATTACCAACAGGAGGACGGCGGCTTTGCCCATTCCTACGAGCTGGATGAGGGTAATCCCTCCGCCGTACCCGGGGAGAGCGACAGCATGGCCACGGATCAGGCGCTACTGGCGCTGGTGTCCGTGTGGCGGCAGGCGCAGGGCATGAGCCCGCTGTACGACTTCCGCCCCGGCGGCGTATCCTCCAAGATACTGACGCCGGAGGAGAGCGAGGTGTCCTTCGCCGGCAGCTATGAGTTTACGCAGGAGCTGCAAAGCCGCGTGGACGCGCTGCCCGACGCGTTGTCCACGGAGGACGCGGAGGAGGTGGCCTTCCTGCTGGAGCGGTTGAAGATGAGCCGTGAATTTGACGGCTATGACAGGTACATGGAGAAGCTGACGGCGGCGCAGGAGAAGATTGACGCGCTGTACGCGGAGATCGAGAGCCTGAACGCGGATATCGCCGCGGAGATATTGCCTATGACCGACGCCGGCTTGAAGGAAAAGCCCATCGTGGACGGTATCGTGAAGCGGTACCGCACGCTGTCTGAACACGACAGGGAGCTGGTGGAGAGCTGGGATGCGGTGCTGGCGGTAAAGGCGCAGACGGACGCGGCGCAGCGGACGCTGCTGCTGTGCATCGGCGGCGCGGCAGTGGTGATGATCGGCGGCAGCATCCTCGTCCGCCGCAGGAGGGAGAGCAAATGAAACGACAACTGACGCGGCTGCTGACCGCGTTGCTGGCTGTGATCCTGCTGCTGCCGGTGACGGCGCAGGCCGCGCCTGCATGGGACGGCTGGACAGCGGAGCTGGAGGCGGCGTACCAAACGGTGTCCGGACTGGTGGCGGACTCCGTCAGCGAGAGCAGGGACTACCTATCCGCCGCACGGCAGGAAACCAACGCCAAGGCGGTGTACGCGCTGTGGGCCTCCGGCGCCGACGTGCCGGAGGGCTTCTACAACGAGTATTTGCAGGCGCTGGCAGACTGGCTGGCGCTGGCGGAGCAGCGGGGCAGGTACGCCTATATCCCCGGCGCGCTCCGCACGGTGGCGGCCATGGGGCTGGACGTGACGGATCTCGCCGGTCACGACCTGCTGGAGCCGCTGCGGCGGCCGGAGATGGTGGAGGCGGACGAGGACAGGTTGGATATGCTGCTGGATCTGGACGCCGCAGGTGATGCGGGTAAGACGGACGAGTTCAGCGCGCTGCGGGAGCAGCTTCTGACCGAGGCGCTGGCCCGTCAGCAGAGCAGCGGCGAGTTCCGTTATACCTCTAAGTGGCCCGCTGAGCTGAAGCAAAAGGGCGTGGCTGCCGAGCCGGACCGGTTCGACTACATCCTGCTGACGGCAAAGTCCGCGCAGGCGCTGGCGCCTTACCAGAGCCGTCCGGAGGTCAGGGCCGCCATAGAAAAGGCGGTAAGCTATCTCTCGATGCAGCAGCTGGACAGCGGTGGCTTTCTCAGGTACGGCGAGGAGGACGTGGAGGAGAATGCCGCCGTGTTGGAAATGCTGGCGGCGCTGGATATCTCCCCTGACGACGGGCGATTTGTAAAGAACGGCCACACCGTGCTGGACGGCATGATGGACTGGTATCAGGAGAGCTATTTTGACGGTGCCCCCGCGCCGGGACAGGGGTTCTACCGACATGATATTCTTTGGGGGTACCGCGGATCAGGGGATGCTTGGTACGCCTCCAGCTCATCGTTGATGTCCGATCCGGATGCCCCGGATGACCGCGGCAAGGCTGTGGAACGGCGAACCTACATAAACGAAGCGGGACTTATAGGGCTTTGTAGTGTCAGACCGGCAGTGGCTGTGGCGGGAACACCGTCCGCAAGCACGCCGGAAAAGGGAAACCGTCAAGACAATGCCATAGATTACAGTGAACTTTTACAGGCGCAGTCTGCGGATTATGCACAGAAGCTGGCAGAGGGGTATTACGGGGATGGAAACAGCACGATCGTTTCCGAGGGTGCTCTAAGCCATTTGGCCAAGGAGATCTTATCCATGTCCGAAGCCGGCGGCGGTAAGCTGCCGGAGGAGCAACGTGCACAGCTGGAAAGCCTTGTTGAGATGCTGTCGGGAGCCAGCGGCGAATATCTGATGGGACGCAAGGCGAACACCTACTCGCCGGTTCTGGTGCAGGCCATGAAAGCGCTGGATATGGATCCTGCAGACGTAAACGGCATGGACTTTTTGGCACCGTTGACAAATCTCTCTGCCATGGACACTGCGGAATACAGAGAGGCGCTGATGGATTTTGACTCGGTAGATGCGTCTATGTGGCGTAAGCGCGGCGTGGACGCGGATACGGTCGTGGACAAGTACGCCGCCGGTATACTGCAATATCAGACGGCAGACGGGCAATTTGACCCTTACGCAAGCTATAGCGGGATAGTTACCCCGATACTCCGGGATTATGTGCAGTACACTGCCGAGAATGTCACCGCCCTTGCTCCCCACGCGGACAAGGAGTATATTGCCAAGGCGATAGACCGCGCCGTGGACTACCTTTCCTCCGTGCAGCTCTCGGACGGCAGCTTTCCGGGCATGACCGGAGATTCGGACGGCGGGGCGACCCTTACCGTGCTGAAGATGATGGAAGCGCTGGATATTTCTCTGGACGACCCACGCTTCGTGAAGAACGGAAATACCGTGGCAGACGCCATGAAGACCTTTTATATAGACGGCGTGGGCTTTCTCTCCAGCTTCGAGGTGGAGGCACCGCTGGATGATCTGAGCCGCCTACCGGTCTATGAAAACCCGGTCATGGGGAATTATTCCACCATCTCCGCCCTGACCTACCTCCAAGCCGCCGAGAACGGCACATTCGGCCCCGACGGCAAAGGCAGCAGCGTGTTCGAGGTGGTAGGCGCCGCCCTGACGGAAACACCGCTGGGCGCGATTTTGCTGGCGGTCATTGTGGCCGGCATACTGGCGTTCGCCATGGTACGCCGCTACCGCCGCATCAAGAGGGAGCAGTGACATGAGAGCGAAGTACAAACATATCCTTTCTCTGCTCTTGGCACTTTTCCTGCTGCTGTCCTGCGCGGCCTGCGGACAGACGCAGGTGGAACAGCCGGAGGACACCGGCGATAAGGATCAGTACATGACTGAGCCTGTCCCAGAGGGGAAACCTAATCCAGTAGAGCCACAGGACACGACGGTGGATACCACCACAACACATACCTGCACCTTCTCCATCTCCTGCGAAACGATCCTGGACAACATGGATAAGTGCGTGGAGAGCAAGAAGTTTCTCGTGCCGGCGGACGGCATTGTTTTTCCTGCCACGAAGGTAGAGTTCAGCGAGGGCGAAAGCGTATTCGATGTCCTCCAGCGGGTTTGCAGGGACAATGCCATCCACATGGAATCCAACTGGACTCCGGTATACAACAGTGCCTATGTAGAGGGGATAAATAATCTGTACGAATTTGACGTGGGCAGTCTCTCCGGCTGGATGTACAACGTCAACGGTTGGTATCCCAACTACGGCTGCTCCCGATACCAGGTGAAGGACGGCGATGTGGTGGAATGGCGCTATACCTGCGACCTGGGAGAAGATCTCGGCAGCGGTATGGGTGGATAATGGAGACACCATGATATAGAGAACGCTGATATAGGAAGCGGAGTTCCCGGAACGCATTGGCCTCTGGAGATATTCGGGAGGCCACCTGACCATGCGGTCAGACAACACAACAAAACGGACAAAAAGCCAAGGATGGCCCTTTGCGGCCATCCTTGGCTTTTTCTCCGCTTTTCATTATGCGGATGCCAATTTCATTGCCGTGCCCCACCGTTTCTGCCGTTTGCGAGTTCTTCACAAATGACGAAACGGAGGGAATAAAATGCATTTTGACCGAATGGCATACGGGGAGCGAATCAAACGGTTACGCACCGGCAGAGAGCTCACTCAAGAACAGCTTGCTGAAAAGATAAATGTTAGTAGAACCTACATAGTTAAAATTGAGAACGGCTTACAGATAGGCCCGATTGAAATTGCCATTGAGCTGGCAATGTTCTTCGATGTCTCCATGGATTTTCTCTTGCTTGGAAAAGAAAACTATCGCGTGGACAGAAAGCAGTGTTTGAGAATGGCAATCGATATCCTCTCTGAATTGCAAGCGAAACTGTAAAATGTTCCATTTTGGGTATGCAATGTTCCAAACTGTTTCTGTTCCGTGGCTTTCCTTCAAGGTACAATTTACTCAAGCCAAACAAAGGGCCTATTGTACCTTGAAAAACGCCATTCGGCCATATTCGGCAACTGGATCACATCAGCAGATGAGCCTCCGTAAGAAAGAGGACAGCGATGCGGAGAACGCGCCATGACCACCTGCACGGGAATTCCCCGTGTCAATGCAGGTCCCAGATCGGAAGGTGCCCAGCGATACCCGTTCATCCAAAAGCAACCGCGGCAGGCTGCCTCGCCATGATCTCATCTGCCTACAATGGTACTTCTGCATAGCGACAGATACAAGCAATCGGTGCAGCTCGGAGAGATCCTCGGAGGGGTGCAATTCCCATGTGCGGCGCCAGCCGCAGACCAGTTGACCGCCCAACAGTCCGGGAAGTAGTGTCGAATAGGACTGGACAAACGACAGAAACGGCGTGGGCCGTTCCGGGAAACCGGGGCGGCCCCGCCATGACCTTTGCCTGATGGCAGAAATGCGGGTGCTGCACTTTCCCTCCCCCTCACATACCTACTACCTATACCCCATTACCTCTTACCGCAGCACCCGTGTTTGTGCCATCAGGAATCAATGCAACTGCAAGAGGAGGGGTACTCATTAAAATTTCTGAAAGCTCTTATACCATTGGCGATGACGGACGCCTTGTGATCCCGGCGGATGACTTGACTGAAATGGGGTTGACTGCGGGGCAGGACGTGTTTGTGGCTTATATCACCGACGATGACCTCGCAAACCGATACCATGAGTTCACAGTTTCATCGGTATCTCTTTCTGAATTGGATACCACCCAGCAGATCGCCATACCGCAGCAACTATTGGGGCAAGCAGGCATCGACTCGAACGCGGAGGTGCAGATCGCCTGCATTGACGGAGCTATCATCATTACGGGGGATACACCCCTGACCGAAGATGAATTGAGCGAGGTCGTTGGCCGTCTGCGGGCGGTCAATGACCTCGCCGAACATTTCGCAAATGAATCGGATACTGAAGAAAGGGGGACAAGCTATGGCAGCTTCTAAAAACATGATAGCGCTGGAGATAAATGGACTCCATGTGCATCTTACCTTTACACCATTTCCTGCGGATGATACCGTGGCCGCCGTCCGAGCAATTTTGAAGAACAGCTACGTTCGGACGCTCCAGACGTAAGGAGGCGTGACCTTGGCTAAAAGAGTTTGCTGCCTGTATCGCGTTTCCACGCTGAAGCAGGTCGAAAAGGATGACATCCCCATGCAAAAGCAGCGATGCCATGAGTTCGCCGCACAAATGGGTTGGGACATTGTTCGAGAGTTTTCCGAGAAAGGCGTGTCCGGCTTCAAGGTCTCCGCCAAGCAGCGCGACGCCATACAGGAAATCCAGCGCGAGGCGGCACTGAACACCTTTGACATCCTTCTTGTTTTCGTGTTTGACCGCCTTGGCCGGCGCGATGACGAAACACCCTTCATTGTGGAATGGTTTGTCAACAACGGTATTGAGGTCTGGAGTGCCGAGGAAGGCCAGCAGCGGTTTGATAACCATGTGGACAAGCTGCTGAACTACATCCGTTACTGGCAGGCGTCCGGCGAGAGCATCAAGACCTCCATTCGTACCAAGACCCGGCTGGGACAGATCGTCATGGAGGGTCGGTTCCGTGGTGGTTACGCGCCCTATGGCTATCAGTTGGTGAAGAAGGGACGCATGGGCAAAAAGAACCGCGAGCTGTTTGATATTGAGGTCAACCCCATGGAAGCCGCTGCTGTGCGTCGTATCTTTGATTTGGCCGACCAGTACGGCTACGGTGGACGAAAGACCTCCACCACGCTCAAAGAGGAAGGATTCCTCAACCTCCGCACCGGTGAGCCGTTCCATTACTCCACCATTCAGAATATCCTCATCAATATTGCCTACACCGGTGTACTCCGAAGCGGTGAAAGCGTTTCGGAGATATTTCCGGAATTGCAGATCATCACGCCGGAGCAATTCCAGCGGGTGCAGCAGGGACGGGAGCAGCGATCTGCGGACTATCTGGTCAAGTGTGCTGCGGCCTATGGAACGGAAACCATCACACTGAAGGATGGCAGCGAAGCAGAGGTTTCTCGTCCGATTCGCAGCTATCCCCGAAAAAATACCGGCAGTGCTCTGCTGTCCGGCAATGTGTATTGCGGTCACTGCGGTGGCCGCATTTTTGCGTCAACAGCACGGAAGACCCATCACCCCACCGATGGCAGTAATGGCCGTGTAGCCATCTACAAATGCTATAACCGTACCCAACACAAAGAGATCTGCGATGGCCCCACGACCTACCGTGCCGAAAAGGTGGATGCCGTGGTCAGCAAGCTCATCCGGGATATTCTGCAAAAGGCCGGAGCTATCAGCGAGTATGATATCGTCCGCAATCAGATCGGCGCAACGGCATCTGATTTGCAGCAGCAGATCCGCCAAGCCAAGCTGGAGCTTTCCAAGAAGCACATTGAGCAGGGGCGCTGGGAGGGATTGATGCTGGACTCGCTGGATGGCAAGTGTCCGTTCACACCAGAGCAGGTCAAGAGCAGGCTGGACTCCTTGAAGGAGTCCATGCAATCATTATCGGCAAACATTGAATCGTTGGAGTATCGTTTGGCAGATAATGACCGGCTCACTCAAGAACTGAAGGATCAACACCAGCAGCTCTTGTCCTGGGCCGAAATGTTTGATTCCGCCTCTCCCACAGAGCGTAAGCTCATCGCCTCTCACCTCGTCAAAGCCGTGACCCTGACCCGCGGCTACGGTATCCAAATCGACTTCAACATCTCCGAGGCGCAGTATTTGAATGGAATGGAGCCCACACCATAGGGAATCATCGCATTAAATCTCCTATATCGTTGCACCATTTTATGCAACGAATAATTCCGTTTAAGGTATAGGTGTGAAACCTTTTCGGGAAACAAGGTTCTTCGCTCGTTATCATGCAATATGAATATGAATTTATAATTGCAAACCACATTGCTTTGCAGTATAATTATCTTATAATCTAAAGCATTGCGAGGTGTGCGGTTTGCCGAAAAGTGTTGATGGGCTGATGCGTTATCTTCGAGACAAAAAAGGGATTTCCATATCTGGTAGCACTCAAAAACGCAAACTGCGGAATATTGGGTACTATCATGGATACAAAGGGTTTCGCTTTATCGGGAAATCTACAAACGCTATCCCATACACTGACTTTAAAGAATTGATGGCCATTTATGAGTTCGATATGCAACTCAAGTCTTTGTTATACCCGCAATTAATGTTTATTGAAACCGCATTGAAAAACTATGTCTTAGAAGAGATATTGCTTGAAGGGAATAGCGATAACTTTAATTACATCTATACGAAGTTGCTAACGGATTATACACGATTTTCGGCCGGAAGCGGAAAACAAAAAGAAGCATTAAAACTTCGATTATCTCTGCGAGATCATGTATACTCATGCCTAACAAGGGAGTACGGCAACAAGAAGGAAGTTGTACAGCATTTTTACCACAAGGACATGAGCGTGCCTATTTGGGCGATATTTGAGGTTCTCACATTAGGTGAATTTGGCACATTTTTTACTTGTTTGAAATACTCTGTACGCCGAGCTGTCTCAATCCAGCTTGGTCTGCACCAAGCAACAGATTCCGACGCATTTTTGACGAAAAAAATAATCTTTGCAATTAAAGAATTAAGAAATGCTGTTGCGCACAATGATGTTGTGTTCGACACACGCTTCGCAAGATCCAAAGTGGACGGGGCTTTATCTACCTGTCTGGAGATTCAGACTGGCATCCGCAATATTACATTTAAAAGCATAACGGATTATATTATTCTTGTGGCATACCTTCTGAAACGATTTGGAGTACCAAAGGGCGAAATTAAACGATTCATTTCAGAATTCCAAGATGCCATAGAAACGCTTCGCAAGCAAGTTCCAATCAATGTCTTTGCCAAGATTGTGCTGACGGATACGCGTAATAAGCTGCAAGGCCTGCAGAAATTCATTTAAGCAAACGGATTATCTTCGACAATAAGCGGCAAAAAACACTTGCATATTGTGTATTTATCCTGTATAATCTATATAGGAATAGCGGTGTATCTCTGCGGAGTGCACTTGAGGAGGCCGGATGCGTCCGACCTCCTCTTTCCATTTATTGCGGTCACTGCGGTGGCCGCATTTTGCGTCAACAGCACGGAAGACCCATCACCCCACCGTTGGCAGTAATGGCCGTGTAGCCATCTACAAATGCTATAACCGTACCCAACACAAAGAGAACTGTGATGGCCCCACGACCTACCGTGCCGAAAAGGTGGATGCCGTGGTCAGCAAGCTCATCCGGGATATTCTGCAAAAGGCCGGAGCTGTCAGCGAGTACGATATCGTCCGCAATCAGATCGGCGCAACAGCTTCCGATTTGCAGCAGCAGATCCGGCAGGCCAAGCTGGAGCTTTCCAAAAAGCATACCTCTATGCTCAACTTATAGATTTAACTTTGGGGTCAGGTGATGAGCCTGACCCCAACATTTACTATAGAACCTAGAAGAATTGTAGACGGCACATATTCGTATCTGCTGAATTTAGTGACACGCATCGGAGCTTAACGATGTCAACGGGGTAACATGCGGCACCTGCAGTTATCGGCTCCGCAGGCATATAAGAACCGCCGGCAGCGGAAAGCGCATCGCAGCTCGGAGCTGCACAAATAGGATCAGCAATGGCCACTTGGTATGCGAAAGCCACCATTCCAACGAGGATGTGCCGGAGTGCACCATACGCGCTGCGTTCGACGGGTTAGACGATGTGCTGGATGTGATAGCGGAAAGCTGTGCGGAGATTCTGGACGCTGGTAATCGCGCAGAACTGGATCAGGTGCAACAGGACATCATAGCCATACAAGAAGGCCTCCCTCGCCATCCACAAAGCCTCGCAACAGGGCGCGGTGAGTAGAGATGGACTACGAGATCAAAGTCGCCTCCTACAACAAGCAGATGGACGAGCTGCAGGGACGTCAACGGGAGTTCAAAGCGACAGCCGGACGCTTGCGGAAGTAAAATACTGGATGGATGCCTTCAGGGAACACATCCACAGCGGCGAAAAGCCGGACACCGCCGATGCGGTCATGCTCCGCCAGCTCGCCAACAGAACAGTGGTGTACGATGCGTGGCTGGAAATTCACCTGCGGATCGGTGTGGCGCTGGAGCAGACGTATGCACATTAACCGCGTGGTTTTGGGGCACAATTATGTATATAATTATACTGATGGTTGCATTAGAAAGTGCAACTTTCATGTGTTTTCTTCCTAAATATTGGAAGAATTTTCGGCAATATAGCACAAGATATTGTGTTACTATGTCGAGAAATATTGAAAATTGTAAGGGGATGCGGTATAATGCAGTTTACGGTGGTGATAAATATGAGAAATCCCAATGCATTGATTGCAATGGCGTTTGTTAGCCAAAACTCAAACAATCCATATTCTGTATTCTGCGAATATATTAAGTATTGTATTTTTTCTGATACTGCAGATGCGATGTCGATAAGCGATATTCGAACATCGGTAAGTAAAGAATTTGGGTTGTATATTCCATACAATATCGCTGTAAAATGCCTTTCTATTATCGAGAACGAAGGCATGATTGAATTATCTGATCATCAGGTTAAGCGAACCGGTTCTTTTGATACAGATGCGTTCGATCACGAACGAGATGCATATAGAAAAACAGAAACTGCATTGATACAGGCACTGATTAGTTATGTTTCTCAATATGGATTGAGCTGGCCGTTTGAATATGCGAGAGAGCAGCTAATAAAGGTGCTTGACAAAAACGGCCTTGCTTATGACATATTTATCCATGGAAAGCCTGACAGTAGTTGTGGCACTCAGCCCGCTATTTGCGTTGAGGAACTCAATGAACTACTACCAGATGAGGATGCTGTTGAAGATGATAATGTGGATAGCCAGCCTCTTTATTCTGATAGCCTTTTTGTCGGTAGATTTATTGATCAAGTTCTTTTGGAAGATGGTGCATACAAGGACTATGTATTGAGGATTTGTGAAGGCTTGATGCTTTGTGTTGGCGCGTACCAATTACCCAGTGCAGATGCACAGGCAGCAGCCCCACAAATAAGAAATGCGGGATTCTTTTTCGACACGAGATTACTTCTTAGATTCGTGGGGTGCGCCGGAGAAGCCGCGGTTGAGGCTGCGAACGAATTAGTCAAGCTCATCCAGTCGAAAGGCGGTAATATATACTACTATCCTCAGACATTGGAAGAAATGAACCGCGCTTTTGACGAGGCTATATGCAGCCTTTCATACAACGATTCGCCACGAGATGAAGAGATGCGGCTTTATGCTGTGCGGGCTAAAAATAGTGTTGCCGTGTTGCGCGCTAAGAAAGCGAATCTGGAAAAAGAATTGGCAAGCGCGAATATCCATATTCGCCACCACGAAACATTCACCGATGCAGAGCGCATGCGTTTCGGATTTGACAGAATGGATTTGCAAAAGTATATGGAAAGCAAGCTGCGATGGGATTCAAGAACGATAGAAAATGATGCATACTCTTTGTGGGAAACACACATGCGTCGACAAGGTGATTACTCTGAGTACTGCGGCTCTCGGCAACAATTGCCAGTTTTTGTTACTACCAATTCGCGTTTAATTGGAGTTGCTATTGCGTATCGCGATGCAAGACCGTCTGCTAAAGGAATATACGGGTGGAAACAAAATCGACTGCCTGTCATTACAGACATACGGTTAACCTGCCGGTTGTGGATTCCCTCGGAACAGAGTTCACGTTTGTCACTCCTGCATCTAACAGCAAACGCTGTAGCCGCACAACGACCGACACGGCGTTATTTGAATACTGTGCGAGAATTAGCTGTTGAGTTAGAAAAAACTGTGCCTGAATACTCAGGGATTCCTCTGTCAGCTTTTTTTGAAGATAATGTAACTGATGCTTTACTGACAAAAACTATGGGTGATGAGGAAAAGCTCAATCTCGGATCGTTCGCCAGTTCTCTCGCTGAATTGTCCGAATGGAAGGCCAGAGAGCAGGAAGAAATCACAAATCGGGTACGTGCAGAGCGGGATGAAAAAAATGCAGAATTTGATCAGCAGACAGCGAGCATCATTAGAGGTGCGGTAGATAGCAACAAAGGCAAACTTGGTTTTGTTGGTTTGCTTTTGCGTATGATCCTCTGGTGGCCAGCCATTGTAGCACTATTATTTGCGGGTATAGGTTCTGTGCTTTCTTGGACAATCGGTAATTGGAGCGTTGTATGGATCGCATTGTTACCGATTGCGGCTAAAGGTTTAGAAATGCTATTTGCATCAAAAATCGCAGAAAAAACAATGCTGAAGTGGTATATACCAAAAGCCGAAGCCACTTTTAGTAAGCGTATAGAGAGGAATTTACGACAAGCAGAACAACCATACAAAGAAATCATCATGCGACAAGTAAAAGAGGAAACATCTTTGTGGGCGAAGTGTCAATCAATCTTGAATTCCAAATAATACGTTTGGTGCAAGGGACCAGCATTTACGCTCCGTTTGTAACCGTCAAATCCTCAGACGCATAGACACACATGAGACAATACCTGACCCGCTATTTGGAGGATGGTCGTTTGGAGCTAAGCAACAACCGGGCGGAACGCAATATAAAGCCTTTTGTTGTAGGCCGAAAGAATTGGCTTTCTGCACGTCATCCACAAGCGCCTCGGCAGCAATGGGATTTTTCAGCCCCCGGTAATATAGTCCGCAATGCCGTTCAGATCGTCCTCAAACAGCGGCAGGAACCGCAGCTTATAATGCTTTCCGTTCGTGGATGCGATTCCTCACTCTGCTGAAAACCTCGTCCTCCGTGTAGCGCACACTGTCGGCGGCAGCGGCCTTATCCGCTTCGTCGAGCTTCATCTCGGCCTCATCCGTCAGCGCGGCATACTGCTCCAGACTCAAAACCACCATGGAGCCATAGCCGTTTTTCGTCAGGTAGACAGGCCCACCCTTCTTGACGATTTCCTCGATCTCCGTGAACTTGTTCCGCAAATCCGAAACCGGTCGAATGGTAATCATACGCAAAACCTCCTCCCCGATTGCCATGCTTGGATATGGCTATATTTTGTCATAGTTATGCCACATCGTCAACGGCTTATGCGCAGGGATAATGTTCTTTCCGTCGCTATATCAGTGTGCTGGCAGAAAGGTTTGGCATCATGTAACCCACAAAAACGTTCGTCAGATTCACAATAAAACGCTGTCGTTTTCAACAAAAACGCGCAAAGGAACTGTTAAGATTAGGTTTTCATTTCACCGCTAAAAGTTGCAAAAATCTCAAGTTTTTACAGGGTTATATAACTTCCCTTTGCAATATGGATGCAATATGTCAGCCTTGGGAGAGCGTTCGGTTCGCATCCCTATGGTCGCACATCGACCTGCGAGTTTCAGTCCATGATTTCGGAGAGAATTTCCTCCGGAATCTTCTAAAATCGAAAAACTTGAAAATCTGCTTTTTGTTGCAAAAACCTGCAAAACGCGGCAATATGGGCCTATAGCTCAGCTGGGAGAGCGTACGGTTCGCATCCGTAAGGTCG
>CDZI01059803.1_pt1 | contig 22056 bp, 10 predicted proteins | sample 554811 | NCBI WGS metagenome assembly CDZI01 (sample SAMEA3182110, study PRJEB8094) | gut metagenome | biome: human; feature: gut; material: Stool; isolation source: human stools | place: Canada | collected 2013-04-23
CGTGCGCCGTAGTCCGCGAGACAGTCTCCGATGAATACTTGATCCTCCTTGCCGTTAAAATGGTCGCGGTTGTCCGACACAGGTAGCGAAGCGGTGTCCCAACGCTTACCGAAAGGATAGTAGTCGTTGCGTTCGAGCACGTTGTTTTGGTCTGTCGCCACGATGCGTACGCTTCCCAGATGATCGGTCAGGAAATAACGAACCTCGGTTTCATCGTCGACCGTCCCCACGATTCGTCCGCCGCCGAACGGCGTACTCTCGAATACACGGTCGCCTCCGGCATCCGCACGGTATGTAAAAGAACCTCGATACACAAAACCGCAGTCGTCGGCATTCACCGCAGAGAGTTTCGTACCATCTGCAAGATATGAATAATTTGCGACAATCGTATCGTTCCGCACCGCTTTTTCTAACAGATTCAGACTGTTGTATGCAAAATTCGTTTGCAGTTCCATGCCGTATGTCAGATTGCCGTTGCGGTCATAGGAGAGGAAATGTTCGAAGGTAAGTCGGTTGTTTTCTCGCTCTTTTTTTATTTATGGCTGCAATACTGAGGTGTGGAAGCGGTTAAAGAGAATAATCTCAAAGACAGCGGCGGGACAATTGTTCCGCCGCTGTCTTTGAGATTTTTGTTTAGTCTCCATCAAATATTAGATATTGATGGTCTTCTTTTAAGACATCATCACACATGTGTCTAATTATCAATAAAACATCATACTCTTTACCACTTGCACGTTGTAACAAATGGTCTATATCAATTATTAAATCCTTGACCATAAGATGGTTTAATGTTGTATCATCGTAAATATCGATATATTTAATCATTTTTATTGAATCATCCTTAAAATATTTGAAGATTATAGATTCAAATATTTGATCTTGATCTGCATAAACAGAACCTATTAGGTTCTGCTCAAAATCTTTAATATAGATTCCTAACATAAACTTAGTATTTTGGTAATCCCGGAAAAATAGATATTAGTTTTCCTGTTTGAGAATTAGTAATGACTGTATATACTGTTGTTGATGAATTGGTCGTTATATCGAATCCTATGGTTTTCCCAGCATTGACGATTCGTATGTAATTTCCTGTTGATGCTTGCACATAACCGGAAACGTGAGTTGCGGCTCTTACTAATTGTTCTAATTCCTTTTCTGTCTTTATATAAAATCTACTTTTATTGACATAATTACCGGTTTGTAATACGTGTTTTTCAAAATTCCAACGTAAATTTTTTGCCGGTATTATAATTGGTCTGCCAAGTAATTTTGTTGAGTTTGCGGCAATTCGATTGCCTTGCATTCCGACTCTCAGGCTATTGCTTTGACCGGCCGTGAAAAAAAATAAACCTGCTTCAAATGTAGATAATAAATAACGAGCCGCAGCATGAACATATTCTCCATTTATCCGATAGGTGTCTGCTTCCATCCACATTGCGTAACCCGGTATGAGTAGATCATACGCCGCTCCCCAATAATCGAAATTACTATTGCTTCCACCATCTTCGGAAGGATAAACGATAACCGGAGGAATCATCACACTCGTCGAATCACGGGCCTCCATTCCATCGAGATCGATCAACCGGATCGGATTATTCCCGCAGAAAACATACGGACTATGGTATTGCTGCAAGGGATCTTGCGAGAGCCACCGTCCTCTTTCTCGGTCGTACATTCGAGCGCCGTAGTCCGAGAACGGCAGGCCGGCGAACGATTGATCCTCCTTTCCATTGAAGCGGTCTCGGTTATCCGAAACAGGCCGCGACGCGGTATCCCACCGGTTGCCGAACGGTTGGTAGTCGTTGCGTTCGAGCACGTTGTCCTTATCGGTTGCCACGACACGCACGCTTCCTAAATGATCCGTCAGGGAATAACGCACCTCGGTGTCGTTGCCGCTTGTTGCTACGATCCGCCCGCCGCTGAACGCTGCACTTTCCAATCCAATTGTATTGGCATGCTTCTCATATACCAAAGAACCCAAATAGTACAAGCCGTTCTCTTCGGTGTCCGTCACCGAAAGTTTCGTACCGTCTGCAAGATAACAATAATTTATGGCATTCGCATCGTTGTCCGAGGCATATTCGAGCAAATTCAGACAATTATATGACATATCCAGTCCTCGCTCCCAGTCTTTTGTAACGTTACCGTTCGCATCGTATTGATGCAGTTGAACGGTTAGGGGAAAAACGATCCCTTTCTTGGGGACAATAATCTCTCCGATACCTACGTCCTCCCGTTCGAAGACTGTTCCCGGACAATACGAAACAAGTCGATTCCCCGAATAATTATAGCTGCTGTTCGATACACAGGCGCCATTCTCATAACGAATAAAAGTTTGAAGGTTTCCGTTACGGTCATAGGAAAGACAGCGTTCCACATTCTGCCGTGTCTTCTCGTTGTTTACATACTGGTCGGTGTTCGTCAGCCGCGACAGGTCGTCGTAGGTGAATTCATACCGGTTCTGCGGGCCGTCGCCGGACGGGTCTCCCTTGTGCTGCCACTGCCACGAGGTGATATTTCCCGTATAGGAGTGTCCGAGCGACATGGAGAACAACTCGCTGCTTTTCTTGGTCAGCCAGCTTCGGATGTCGTATTCCGACTGTTCAGCGATCGCCGACGTCCCCTCGCCCAGACGCCGCGCAGCAAGCCTTCCCAGCTCGTCGTACTCGTAGTAGACAACAGCCTCCTCGCCGCCGTTTACCTGTGTCGTCTCGTTTAATAACCGCCCGCGATCGTCGTAGGTGAAGGTGCGGTCGATGTCGTCGGTCTTGCCCGCGCGGGTGTAGCTTTCGCGCTGTGCGATGAGGTTTCCCACGAAATCGTAGCGCTGCGAGGTGCGGAGGATGCCGTCCTCGGTGTCGCGCTCGACGGTCTGGATCACGCGTCCCTTGTAGTCGTAGTAGCAGGCGCGCTGGTGATAGCCCGTGATCGTATCGTTGGCCAGCACGGCGAGTTTCTCGTAGGTCAGCGAACCCGTGGCATTGTCGTAGCGCAGCGATTCACCGTCCGTGGCCGTCAGACCTTCGATCGGCTGAAAATCGATCCCCGCTGCCTGCACCTCCGGCGGATAGGAGTCGTAGGTACAACTGCGAAGAAGCGGTACGGTCGGATCGTTCGTGAAAGTCATGTATAAAAACAGCGGATTGTTCTCGAACGCCCAAATCGGACCATCCGTCGAATCGGGTTTCGTTCCCAACAGTTGCTTTTCGATGCGACCGAAAGTGTCGTAAAGGTAGACGATCCATTGCTTCCTTGCACGTAGATTGCCGTCCTGCGACATCACAAGACGATCGTTCTTATCATAAAACATCCTCTCCGCCGCGCGTCCGGACATCCGTTTCTCGACCATGAGGCCGCGATCGTTGTAGGTGTAGACGTAGCAATACTTTTCGGCGAAATCGTCGTCGACGGGGAATGTCTGCGAATCGCTGAGCAGGTAACTGCCTTCGGGCGTGACGACCCACCGCAGCCGGCCGTAGTCGTCGTAGACGGAGTAGGTGTCGATCGGTTCGTCGTCATCGAACGTGCGGCTCAGCAGCGTCCGCCCCAGTCCGTCGGTGAAGCTCTGCACGACATGGCCGTCGGGATCGGTCGTCACGGTGCATGAGAGCGTTCCGGCGTCGTGGCACCCCTCGCAGACCAGTTCGCCGTCGACGCCCACTGCGAGCCATCGCACCTCGTCGGTGTCGTTTGTCCGGTAATCGAACTCGGTGTAGAGGACTTCGTAGTCTTTCATGTAACCGGGCAACGCCTGCTTGCGTACGCGCCCGAGCGGCGACGCCTCGTAGACCTTCTCCGTGAAGGAGCGCTGCGCATCGGCCTGTCCATACAATGTGCCGTAAAATGCCTGCTGGTTCGTCAGGGCCGACGCCTGTTTCCGTCCGCCACTCGACCGAGCCGCATAAGAGAGGTAACTTTTGGCGTCTTCACGCAGCAGCGCGTCATAACCGATCGGCGTTACCAGATCCCGACCGTCAGGCGATGCCGCGATCTGAATCGACTGTTCGGGCAATCCCAGCCCATTGTAATAGGCGACATCGGACGCCGCCGGCTTGTCGCCGTTGAAGGTTCTGGTCAGAATCCAGTTCTCGTCTTTGTCGAGAGCCAGTATGCCGTCGTCATACCGGGCGCCGTCGAGTTCCTTTTCGTCGCGGAGCCCGTTCTCTTCGTAGGCCGCCGTGACGTGGTAATACCCGGTGGCTTTCGGAGCGTACAGCGTGATGGTCTCTCCGTTGCCGAGCACGGTCTCCTGTTCGATTCCGTCGCGATAGACCGTATAGACCACGTCGGGTTGAGAGTTGCCGATATTTGCCACGACAACGGAGGCTGTTTTATCGTAGTGATAGACGACAGGAAGTGTTCGTACTGAGCCACCTCCGGACTGATGTACTTCCATAGCCATATTGTCTTCGAAACGCAAATTCGTATAACTGCGTATCGTCGCATTCGAGAGGTTGGGCGGACAATAGATCTCCAAATAGAGTTTCCCTAAATTTTCGTCGTAACCATAAGAGATACGCATATGTGGATTCCATTGGCTTGAATCTCCCGAATTGTAAATTGCGAACGGCGCATCGAAGAAGGAAATGTCCGCAAGATCGTCGACTGGATACATCGTACCGTCCTTCCAATATCGGGTCAGTGTGTATCGATATACGCCGCCGTCGGGATCGGCTGCGAGAACCTCTTCGCCGGCATTGTAGACATACTCGAATGCCTCGTAGTACTTGATTGAAAAGTCCGAATCCGGGAAGTCGAACCGGTACGTGCCCGGAGTAGAGATGCGATAGGTATAGTCGCCGCCCGTACCGAGGAAGAAGTCAGTCTCCTCCTCGGAATCGTCCTCGTAGGTCCGCCATAGGAAATAGCTCTTGTCGATCTCCGTGTCGTGCAGATGAATTTCTGCGGACTGCCCCGGACAGATGTAGAAACAGCGGTCGGCCGGCCAGTCGACGGACGGATACGAATACTGGGGTTTTTGCTTGATATAGACGTGACTGGCATAAGTGCCGAAAGCCACCGTGCGTTCGCCGCTCGTGGTGTTGGGATCGAGTTGGAGTTCGATCAGATAGCTGCCCGTTTCGGCGTTGTCGATATACAGGACGCGAACCCAGCGGATTCCATTATCCAGAAGTTGGCGGTTCATCTCCTCGACGGCGTTGCCCGGCGAGAACTCGTCGCCGTCTTCGGCAACGATCGTATAGGACGTATCGTCCCAGGACAGCGAGACCTGCTCCGAGGGCGGTGTTCCGAGATTCGGATGCCAGATCAACTGGGCGAAGGATACGTGCATGCCCGCTACTGCGAGAGCAAGCAACAGATATAGCTTTTTCATGAGTGATTCAGATTTACCGGTTTTCCGTAGCAAAATGATAATCATAAGATTGGACTTGTTCGCCTTTACCGTCTTTGACCGAGATCAGGCGGCCGAACGCATCGTACTCGTAGGTGGTTTCACGTCCCGAAGGATCGGTCATCGAGGCCATCCCCACCAGCGGGATGTATGTCGCCGTGGTGACGTGCCACTCCTTGCGGCTGGTTCGCAGGCCGTCGAGCGCCGCAAGATCGCCCTCCGACAGCACGACCGAGGTACGGATATGCTCGACGGTCGCCGCACCCAAGGCGGTCGTCACCTCGTCGTATGCGGCGTTGCGGATTTCGGCCACGAGGTACTGACCCTTGTAGCCCCACAGATAACAGATCGGAGGCTGTCCCACGGCCTGCACCTCGCAGATGTTGCCGTCGGCGTCGTAGCGCAGCGACGCCCGTCCGATGTAATGCGTGTCGGGCGTATAGGCGCCTTTCCCGCCCGTAGAGCTGCGGTTCGAGAAGCGGAACGATGCGGGCGAGAGGTCGAGCGAAGCCAGCGTCGAGAGGCTGTCGGGACGCCCGTAGAGATCGTAGCGGAACGTATCGCCGTGCGTGACGGTCTCGTCGGTGTAGACGACCCGTTCGAGCGGCAGCGAGAGGAGGTTGCGATCGAGCATCGTCCGTACGCTCGACGGCAGGTAGTCTTCGGCGTAGAGCGTCCGCTCGGTGACGGTTCGTCCGTCGGCGTAGGTCGTCTCCTTGCGGCTGGCGGTATAGGGATTCGTGTCGTAATAATAGTTCGTCCGTCGGCGCAGGATGCGTCCGTCGTCTTCGCGCTGCTCGATAATCTCCTCCGAAAGCTGCATACAACCCACGTCGATGGCATTGTAGGAGTAACTATATGTATTTTTATTGTCGTCGTAGGGTGAAGTTGTCAACCGAGGTTGTTCCCGTAAGGAGCCATTCGCTTCGATCTGTACATGCCGGGTAGTTGGCCAGACACGTCCTCTGAAAATTTTCTTAGCCGAGAGATACGGCATATAGGTATAATCTCTGCGGACGAGCCATTCGAAACGACCGTCGACATACTTGTATTGGATGACGGAATCGAGACTTCCTTGATGCCAAGATTCCATTTCCATGGGATAGGGACTTCCGGGGAGTGCTATTGCGGGGCGATTCAGCGAGCCCTCGAGCGGCGGATCGAGCGTATATTTGTAGACGGTTTTTCCGGACAGAACTCCACCTTCGCTTTGGTATTCGGCCACCTCGTCGTACTGGACATGGCTCCCGTCGTCGTAGTTGGTGCGATACGTCGTATGAGGATAATATGTCCTGCAACGTAACCGCAGGGTGTTCGTTGTCGCTCCATTGTACGTCTCATAATAGACGATCGTCTGTAAGGTATGGCAATTACCCTGTTCCTCGCTCGTGTCGGGTTCATGACGAATGATGCCGTTGCCGCTTTCATTGGCTCCGTATTCGTAGTGTGTCTGTTTGAGCAACATACTGTCACGATCGAACGCACGGATGTCCCGAATACGGTAACTCGAGATATAACGGTTTATGCCTGAGCGATCGCAGAACTGGTTGTGGTCGCAGTGGAACTCCGTATAGCCGCCTGTGGGATAGGTAATCGTAAGCAGTTTTTTGGGGGCTGCCGTATAGAGATAAATCTCGGATGTATAGTACGACGGAATATATTTCTCATATTCCGAAAGAGGCGTATCGATCAATCTGTTATCGTGACGGTCTCGGGGTGAGCTGCCTTTCTCGATCGTCGTATAATGGCGTGCAATAGCAGGAATTCCGCGGTCGTAGCTGCCCATACGCGCATGTCCCCAGAAATCCGAGAAAGAATCTCCGTAGTGCATCGCTCCATACTCGAATCGATAACGTTGAGCGTCGATCGTCAGTGCGTTCAGGTAACGGCCGTACATCATGGCCAAATTTTCGTCGAGGTAATACCCCGTATCGATGGATTGTGTCAGCAGGATCGTCTTGCGCAGCACGCCTTGCAGATCGTAAACCTCGATACGTGTCAGAATGGGCCTGCGAATCGCTGTGCGATTGGAGTTGTATTGTTCGTAGACGAATTGCAGGGAACCGCCGCGGAATTCGATTCTGTCGATGTAATGGGTGTGTATCGTATTGAGGACTTTGCGGGCAAATTGTGCGCTTTCATCCTGTTCGGGCGCAGTTTCCATCTCCCAACCGTCGGCAATTTCATTGTCTCCTCTCAGAAAATAATCGCACGAAGTATTCATTCCGTAATGCAGCTCCTGCCGGGGCGTTCGAGCCAGCGATTCAAACATTGAAGAGCCGGAACCTGAAATCTCGGCATCGTCGTACAAATCGTGCGATCCCTCCAATTGTCGAACCAGATTGGATTCATAAGGTAGGTACGAGAAGGTGATCGCATCGCTGCCGTCGGCACTCTCAATACGAGTGCATTTCCATGCAGTCGGTGCCGGAGCCTCCATCGCGTTGAAATCTCGCACCCAATCGACGTACTGCGATGAGAAACTGTATTTTGTTCCGTCACTACCCACGATACTAAAATCTGTATTCCCGTTGCGGTTCGCATAATCGATCCTATCGCCGTTCATCGGTACGGTCGTCGGCCCCAGCTCTTTCTCGATGTAGAATGCACCGCTGCTACCGAGAAGCTTATAGTAAAACTTGTCGGGCTCTTCGTCTATATTCTTAATCCACATCGAAAAGAGATGTTGATCCGAAGGAATGATTTCGGGAGTATTCTTGTCGATATTGGTGTAGGATGTGCCCGTAGACAGATAACCCGAGGCGTGAAAATCATCACGGCCGTTGATGATGCGCGAGACCTGCATATCGCAGCTCAGCGACCATCCTGCGCCGGCCGCACCGGCGAGCTGGTTCACGCGCGTGAAGTCGTCGAGGTGGAAACTCAGGTTCACGGGCAGCTCCAGCGATCCCGATCTGACGGTGTAGAGCGGGATCGAGATTTCGGGAATTCCCGTGCGGTGCGAAACGGGATAGTCGATGTACTTCATCATCGACACCGCCGACGGCGGATAGAAATGGACGTCCGTCAGATCGGACGTCTCCTGCGCCTGTACGGACGTCGCTCCGAGAAACAGGAACGACACGGCGCAACATACAAAGGCCGGATGCTTCATAGCCGAAAGAGTTTAGGTTAGAATGAGAATGTGTATGGAGTTCGGTTCGTAAACCGGAAGATGCGCCTTGAACAAAGATAGGAAATCTTTTCGGAAAAAGAGGATGAAATAGCAATGACAGAATTTTCGCAAACTGTTTCTAATCAATTTGTTGAAAAATAAAAATCTTACATTTTCCTTACAGACCGTCCAAAGCGTAAAATCGCACTCTTCATTTCCGCTTTTCGGTAAGTCCCGGCATGTCGAATGCAAGCAGTGACGGAGCTGTTCCGCGATACTTTTCCAGAAGACGCAAAGCTGCGGGGAGAAATTTGATCGTATACTCTCCACCCGTTTTGCAGCGGTTACCGTGCATCCGCAGGTGCCCCTTGGTATCCGGTATGATTTGTTCACAGGTCAGATAGCGCATGTCTTTGTAGCAGATTTCCGTAAAACGGGAAAAGAGAAACAGGTCGCGGTGGTATTCGTGTTTGGCACTCTTCAATCGTGTCGTCTGAAAAATCCGCAGTTCCTTCTCGCTGAGAAAGGTTCTCGGTTCCCTCGGAGCGGAATAGCGGCAAAGTGCGAACGAATTCCGCGGCATAAGACCGTTTTCGAACGAAATTTTCACCACGTTATTCCAACGATCCATGTAGCGACATACGCTTCCCGCCTTCGAACGGCAGACAGTTTTCAAATAGACGTGATATTGCTCGATGAACGACTGTTCCAATTCGAGCAGCGGAATATGGTGGAGGTTGTACTCGTGTTTCAGAAAGGCACGAAGATGACCCAGTACCGCCCGATAGCGCCACCAGGTACTTTCCGAGCGATCTACGCCGATACGTTTGAAAAGATCATTCGTGTCATGTTCGAAAACCTCCGCAAGAGTCCGCGGTATCGTTCTCCCATACCCAGCCAGACGTTCTTGACCTTTTTCGGCCGTGACGTAGGCATCGTGATCGCAAATCGACCGATAATGTTTGCCGATCTGGATGCGGATATTGTCCGGATGACGGTTGATGCGTTCCGACTCGATGCTCTTGCCTTTGGCTCGGCCGCCTTTAACGAACCTTCCACAGTTGTTCCGGAACGTTGATTTCGGCACTGAACTGAGAAATCGTGCTGTTGATCGTGCTGCGGCCCATAACCGGATAGACTGCACGCGGGGGGGTTCTTTGTTCGTTTGAGGTAGAACAAGACCTTGAAAGTACTGCGCATAAACTCTGCTTTTTTAAGGTGGACAAAAATAATTTTGGCAGAGTCGTCCGGCCTCTCGATATTTCTACCGATATTATGATGAATAACAATCTGAATATCAGATAATATGCTTTAATATACTTTTTGTAGATAGCCGTTGTGATTTTTTGGGGAGGGGGAAGGTGTAACCCAGCTCCTCGCAGGAAATCCACGAATCGAAGATATTCCCGAAGAATCGATTGGGAAGTTTTTTCTTTTGGCTTGATCCCAATGAATCGAAGACGTCAGCCGTCGATTGACACGATCCGTTCCATGCGCACGTACCACAGATAGCCTTCCACCTGCGTGTATCCGATTTCGCGCAGCAGCTCGATGTATTCGCCGAGTTGCCGCCGGTGGTCGGGGTTTTCGCGGAGTCCGAACTTGTAGTCGACCACCACGGCGCGCCCCTCTTTCACCATTACGCGGTCGGGCCGCCGGATCGTCCGCTCGGCGGTCTGCTCACGGCGCGTTCGCCGGATGCGGGTGTGGTGGGGGACGATGATCTCGTTCTCGTTGCGCACGATGTTCCATCCGCTGTCGAACCATCCGGCGACGAGCGGATCGTCGAACTGGCGACCGATCGCGCCTGCCAGCGCTTCGGCATCGGTGGGCGACAGTGCGGCGTCGGCGACCGCACGGCGGATGTTGTCGTCGATCTCCTCGCGCGTGGTTGCATTCTCAAAGGCGCGGTGCATCAGAATGCCGAGATTGCGCGGGGCGAGTTCCACCTCCTCGCCCTGCTCGAAATAACGGTCCGACGGGAGCCGCAGTCGCAGGTCGGGGACGGTCGTAGGGTAGTCGTCCAGAACGACGTGCAGCGGTCGTTCCGCCGACTGCTCTTCCTCGGGTTCGGGTGCGGCCGCGACGCCGAACTCGAAGGTCTCGCCCGCCTCGCCGGCCGTATAACGGCCCGTCGTGCTGCCGAGCCGTGCGACGTCGCCGTCGTGTCCGAGACTTTGCAGCAGCAGCGACCCGACGTTGGCGCCCCGCTGCGACTGCGGGATGAAGATGCAGAGCACCTCGACGGCGCGCGTCAGCGCCACGTAGAGCAGGTTGATATTGTCGACGTGCGTGTAGACCAACTCGCGGTAGTAGGCTTCCGAAAAGAGCGATTCGCCCATCGTCCGCTTGTAGCGCACCGGAAATTCGCCGAGCGCCGCCAGCGGCGCGGTCTCCGCCTGTTCGGTGCGCGGTGCGGCCCATACGACATTGTTGGCGCCGCCGCCCGTCTTGGGGTCGAGCGGCCAGTTGCAGTAGGGGATCAGCACCACCTTCTTTTCGAGTCCTTTGGCCTTGTGGACGGTCATGATCTCGATCGTCGATTCGCTCTCGTCGACGCTGAGCGAGCGTGCGGCCCCCTGCTCTTCCCACCAGTCGAGGAAGAGCGGAATGTCGGCCACGCGCCCCGTCGAGAAGCCGATGATCTGTTCGTGAATGGCTTGCAGATAGGCCGTTTCGCCGCTCCGGCGGTCGAGCCCGTAGCGCATGACCAGTTTCTCGAAAGCCTCTTCGGGCGACAGCAGGCGGATCGTGCGCAGGAAATCGGCCTCCTCCGGCGGCAGCTGCGCGTCGAACGCCCGTCCCAGGTAGCGGTTGTAGACGGCTTTGCGAACCGAATCCTGCTGTTCGACCGCCAGGCGGAGTGCCGCCGCGACGAAGCCGCTCACGGGAGCACGGCCGATGACGAGTGCCTCCTGCGTCATGATGTCGAACCGGTAGCGCGGATCGTCGTTGCGCCGTTTGAAATCGAGCAACTGTTCGGCCACGCGTGCGCCGTCGTTGCGTCCCCGCACGAGAACGACGATCTCCTTGGGACGGAACCCCCGGTCGATCGTCTCCTTGATCCGTTCGATCAGCGGCGGATCCCCGGCGAAGGTCTCGATGCGGACGTACCCTTCGTTGCGGCTCTGTTTGCAGGGGCGCTGTGTGTGCGACGCGTAGGCTTCGGCGAGCGTACGTCCCAGTTGCGCGGCGAGCGGTTGGGCGATGGCGCCTTTCGCGACACCTTCGTCGAGCGTACCGCACAGGGCCGCGCTGTCGGTCTCCACGACTCGGTCGATTAGCAGGTTGTTGAAATTGACGATGCCGCGCAGGCTGCGCCAGTTCTCTTCGAGCGGCTTCACCTCGACGTTGTCCGCCCCCAACGCCTTGACGGCGCCGCTGTGGAGAATCTTCCAGTCGCCGCCCCGCCAGCGGTAGATCGACTGTTTGATGTCGCCTACCAGGAGCACCGACGTCTGCTCGCTCTGCGCCATGGCGTTGTGCAGCAGCGGCAGGAAGTTCTGCCACTCCTTGACCGAGGTGTCTTGGAACTCGTCGATCATGAAGCGCTCGAAGCGGTTGCCGACTTTTTCGTAGATGAACGGCGCGTCGTTGCGGCCGATGAATTTCGAGAGGATCTGCTTGGTTTCGGAGAGGAACAGCACGTTCTGCTCGTCGCACAACTCGCGCACCTTGGCGTAGAGATCGGTCAGCAGTGCGAAACTGCGGTAATTTTCGCGCAGCAGTTCCGCCGTGTTCCACAGCCGGACGTGTTCGTCGTAGAACGTGCACAACTCCGCGAGCAGGGGTTGCAGCAGTGCGGCGGCCGCGACTACCGCAGGCGGTGCGGTTTTCGTGCACCAGCCGTCGGTCGACAGTGAGCAGGTGCGTACCGTCTTCGTCGGCGGGACGATCTCGCCTGCGGCGACCTTGCGGAAGATTTGGGCGAAGCTGTTGCGCCCGCCCTTGAAACTTTCGGGAGTGACGCCTGTCTGATTCATTCGTTCGACCGCCTGTTTACCAATCGCTTGGAAATGTCGTTTTGAAGCGGCGCTTCGGGTCGTGGCCTCGTTCACTAGCCGCACGAGCGTCTCCTTGTCGCCGGCTGCGGCCAGTGCGTCGCGGTTGCGCTCCTTGAACAACTCGTCGCCCAGCGCGAGGATGCCGTCGCGGATGTCCCACTTGGCGCCGTCGTCGATGCGCTCCTGTACGAAATCGGTCAGCCAGCGTTGCAGCTCCGGGTCGGAGGTGATCTGTTCGACGAGTGCGTCGGCGCTCTTGGTCAGTACCGATGCGGTCTCCAACTCGATGTTGTAGTTCAGGTCGATGCCCAGCTCCTTGATGAAGGCCCGCAGGATGCGTTGGAAAAAGCGGTCGATCGTGAGTACCGTAAAACGCGAATAGTTGTGCAGAATGCGCGTGCGGGCCGTGCGGGCGCGGCGGCGGATTTCGGTCTCGTCGAGCCCCGTCTCGCGCCGCAGCAGGCTCATGTATCCGCTCCGCTGCCCCGACGCCAGCGTGTTGATCTCCTTCAGGATGCGCGTCTTCATCTCCTCGGTCGCCTTGTTGGTGAAGGTGACCGCCAGAATCGCGCTGTAACTTTCGGGACGTTCGATGACGTCGTGCACGTATTTGTAGGCCAGTTGGTAGGTTTTGCCCGATCCGGCGCTGGCGTTCAGTATTTTCGCTCTCACATTCGTCGCGTGTTTTCTACCAAAGGTACGAATTTCCCCGCAAATCGACGCGGGAAACGGGAATTTTCGTACCTTTGACTTCGTCTTAGATACTTCTGTCTCGGCATAATCAAGCTGACGCTTGCTTCTGCGCTCGACTTTTCGTATCTTTGACTGCGTCTTAGATACTCCGTCTCGGCATAATCAAGCTGACGCTTGCTTCTGCATTCGACTTTTCGTATCTTTGGCTTTACCTTGGTTCGGATGCTGTGCCTCGGCAAAATGCTGCCTGCGTTTGCTTCTGCGCTCGGTTTTCCGTATTTTTGAGAAATAAAACGAACTGTATTAAAAAGCAAATAAAAAGGTAAAAAAATGAACGAGAGATTATTTTTTAGTCGAGATAAACCCGTCAATATATGTTGAGTCGGTAGTTGCAATAGCAAAAGCTTGTCTGACGAGCTTATTGGCCACCGCGATTAGAGCGACTTTGGAAGGTTTACCGTTTGCTTTCAATCGTAAGTAACACTCACGACAAGAGGCATTATAACGCAGGGCTATCCACGAGGCGACATAAAGTAAAGATCGCAAGTGTTCATCGCCATTCCGGTTTATATGCCCTTTGATGTTTACGGATGTTCCGGATTGTTGGTAGGTGGGACATATTCCGATGAAGCGTGAGAGTTGCTTTGCATTGTCGAAGTATGTAAACCCTCCGGTGGTAAGGATCAGTGCCGTAGCGAGCGTAATACCTATCCCTTTGATGGATGTCAGAGCTTTGAGTTGCTTGTCGAACTCGGATGATGCTATGTCTGCCAGTTCTGCTTCGAGTTGCTCGATCTGCTTGGTCAGAAAATCAATGGTCTTGTCCAGTGTCCGCACACAGGCTTTGTCCCGATAAGGCAGTACGATGAGCGATCCACGCAGGTTCTTTGACGCAACAAGTTGTTTACGCAGTTGACGAATAACGGTCTTCTTCTGTTTAAGCAGAATGATAGATTGCGAGGGCATTTTGTAGATGGGTGGGTTCATCTTCTCCCCGTACATGGCGATCATGCAGGCGTCTTTCTCGTCAGTCTTGGTAACGGCCATCATCATCCGGGCAAAATGCTTGATCTGCTTGGGATTGACCAGACTAACGGCAATACTGCTCTGATGCAGCAGGTACAGCAGTAGAAAACAGTAATTACCGGTGGCTTCCATGACGCAGTGGTGCTCAGCAACAGAAAGCGTAGCAATGAACGTGCGAACTCCTGCGGTAGAGTTCGGGAAAGTCTTGGTACTGTAGCCGTTCGTTGACGGATAAGCCACAACGAAATTGTTCTTGCTAATGTCGATACCGATGTAAACCATAACTGAAAGAATTTAAGTGAAAACTACATCTTGTAAACCATCGTCGCGAACACGGGCTCTACATGGCCTAACGAACTGTCCGGTTTTCAGATGTAAAGCATGGGGACGGAACGTTTTTAACGGTTTCTAAAACCAACAGAGAGTCTGTCTTGATCCATGCTTGATACTATAAAATTAATTCAATTGTTTAACAATGTACAAATGTACGACAGAGAGAATTATGAGAAAAATCGGAATTATCTCCCTCCTGCTTGTGACTGTTCAAAGCGTATCGGCGCAGGTCAGCATCTCCGCTTCGGCTTCGAATAGTGCGGGCGGACAGACTGTCGTTCAAACCGATACGATCGCCGGGCAGCGGCTCTGGCCGGACTTTCACGCGGTGGAGGTCGAAGGCGCCATGAAGGTACGGTTCGAAACGGCGGATGCGGAGCATCCCGTGGACATCAGTTATTATGCCAACGATTTCAAGGCGGGCAAATACGTGAGCAAGGTCGAAAACGGCGTATTGAAACTGCGGATGCAGCGGTCGAAAGAGGCCGATTCGTTGCAGGTGACGGTACGCTACAATACCCTCAGCGCCGTGAAGGTTTCCGGCGCTGCCGTTCATTTCGCCGGACTGTTGAAGACGAATCTGCTGGACGTGAAGGTTTCGGGCGGTGCCCGCTTCGAGACGACGCTCGATGCGGCGGATCTTCAACTTGAAGTTACGGGTCGCAGCAGGGTGACGCTGAGAGGAAAAGTTCGCTATATGGATGCTGTCGTTTCGACGGCCGTCGTCGACGCTTCGCAGTTGCAGGCGATGGCCGTGACGGTCGATGCGTCGAACAAGGCCGAGGTGACGGTGCAGGCCACCGAGCGCGTGGTGATGAAGTCTACCACGGGCGCTGCGATCCGCTATGCGGGCAATCCGTCGATCGAACGTTCGCACACCTCCTCCATGCTGAGCGGTACGTTCGAGCGGTTGAATACCGATCCGAAATAGGGGCGAGCGGGCGATGCAGAGTTTTTTGCAGGAGGTTGCAGCCGATCTCTACCGGCGCTACGGAGAGGATGTTTCGTCGCTGCACATTCTCTTCCCGACCCGTCGTGCCCGCCATTTCTTCATCGACGCCCTTTCGCATCTGGCCGAACGGCCGATGTGGCAGCCCCGTTGGCTGACGATCGACGACCTGATGCAGGAGGTTTCGGGATTGCATTCGGGCGAACGCATCCGATTGATCGCCGAGTTGTACAAGGTCTATTCGGCCTGCCACGACGAACCTTTCGACAAGTTCTATTTCTGGGGTGAGATGCTGCTCAACGACTTCGACACGATCGACAAGTACCGTGTCGACGCCGATGCGCTGTTCCGCAATATCTACGAGTTGAAGGAGTTGGAGTCCGACGTCTCCTACCTGACCGCCGAACAGTTGGAGGTGATCCGCCAGTTCTGGGCCAATTTCACCGACGGAGCGACGCTTTCGGAGGAGAAACGCCGTTTCCTGGCTGTGTGGCGGACGCTGGGCGACGTCTACCACGGTTTCCGCGCACGGCTGCAACGTCAGGGGATCGCCTACGGCGGTATGATGCAGCGCGCCGCGGCCGAGCGGCTGCTGGCGGGCGATTTCGCTTTCGCCGAGCGGCGGCGCTATGTCGTGGCGGGATTCAATGCTCTTTCGGCCTGCGAGAAGGTGTTGTTCCGTTTTCTGCAACACAACGCCGAAACCGATTTCTATTGGGATTACGACGACTACTATCTGAAAAACACCGACCAGGAGGCGGGAATGTTCGTGCGTGAAAACCATGCGTCGTTTCCTCCCGTGGTCGAGCTGTCGCACGATAATTTTCGAAAAGAGAAGGAGTTGACGGTCGTATCCACGCCTTCGAACGCCGTGCAGTGCAAATATGCCGGCCGGATACTCGATGCGCTGCGCACCGGTGCCGACGGCCGGAAACGGCCGTTGGACAAGGAGACGGCCGTCGTGCTGACCGACGAAAACCTGTTGCTGCCGCTGCTCCATGCGTTGCCGGAGGAGGCCGGCGGCATCAACGTGACGATGGGATACCCGATCAAGACGACCCTTGCCTACGCCTTTCTGGAACGGCTCGTCGAGTTGCAGGCGCACCGGCGCGAAGGGCGGGAGGGGACGTCGTTCTATCATGTCGATGCGGCGGGTATCCTCGCGCATCCCTATGTTGCGCGGAGTGCGCCGCAAACGATCGAGCAACTGCGCCGGACGATGCTCGCCGACCGCCGTATCCGGATGACCGCCGACGAGCTGGGGCAGACGCCGCTGTTGAAGACGCTTTTCACTCCGGCGGCCGAGTGGCGGGAGTTGTCGGACTATCTGCTGCGGGCCGTGGCGGCTGTCGCCCGAGAGCCCTACGACGGCGACGACGCCCGGCAGCGGGTGGAGTTTCTGGCCGTCATTTCCGAGCAGTTGATTCGATTGCGCAATTCGCTCGAAGCTTGTGATATAGAAATAACTACCTCGATCTATACATCGCTTCTGCGGCGGCACCTGCAAACCGTGCGGATTCCCTTCGAGGGCGAGCCGCTCGAAGGGTTGCAGGTGATGGGAATTTTGGAGACCCGCAACCTCGATTTCCGCAACGTGGTGCTGCTCTCGATGAACGACGACAATTTCCCGGGCAACCGCGTGGCGCAGGCTTCGTTCATTCCCTACAACCTGCGGGCGGCTTTCGATCTGCCGACCCCCGCCCATCACGAGGGAGTCTACGCCTACTATTTCTACCGGCTCGTCCAACGGGCAGAACGTGTCTACATGCTCTATTGCGCCCATGCCGATGAGAAGACGACCGGCGAACAGAGCCATTACATCTATCAGCTCGATTTCGAAACCGGTTTCCGGTTGAAGCGCGTCGAGGTGGGGGTCGACGTCAATCTGGCGGAGAATCCGCCGATCGAAGTGGCGAAGGAGGGCGACGTCTGGGAGAAGCTCTCGCGTTTCGTCGACCCCGAATCGCCGGCGATGCTCTCTCCGACGGCCTTTTTCCGTTATGTCGCCTGTCCGCTGCGCTTCTATTTCTACTCCGTGGCGCGGTTGAAGGCCGACGACGATCTGACCGAGGAGGTCGACGCTCCGATGTTCGGAACGATTCTCCATGCCGCCGCGCAGCGGCTTTACGAGCGGATCGCGGGGGAGGACCATCCGGGCGGGACGCTGCGTGCGCTGGTCGGAAGCGGGGCGGTCGAACGGGCCGTCGCGGCGGCGATCAACAGCGAGTACCTGCAAAACGAGGCGGCCGACGTGAAGGAGTATCCGGGAAACCTGATGCTGGTACACGGCATCGTCTCCAAATACCTGCGTCACGGCGTCGTCGCCTACGATGCCGCGCACGACGGGTTTCGCGTCGAGGGGTTGGAGCGTCCCGTCGAAGACTCCTTCCCCTTCGTTTCGGCCGGCCGTGAACTGCGCGTCCGGTTCGGCGGCATCGCCGACCGGATCGATCGGTTGGACGACGGCCGCCTGCGGGTGGTGGACTACAAGACGGGCGAGTCGCAACTCGAATTCGCGGGCGTCGAAGCGCTTTTCAACGGCGAAGCCAAACAGCGGCAGTCCAATGTCTTGCAGACGTTGCTTTACGCGATGATGCTGACGCACTCCGAAGGTTGCGAGGCGGTGCCGGCGCTCTACTACGTGCGGCGGATGAACCGTCCCGATTACAGCCCCGAACTGGTGGATCGTTCCACGGGCGGCGTAGGGGAAGGCTATTCGGCCTATGCGGTCGATTTCGAGCGGCTGCTCGGCGAGAAACTCGCCGAACTGTTCGATCCCGCCGTGCCGTTCCGCGCGACCGACGATGCGGAGCACACGTGCCGTTATTGCGATTACAGGCAGATCTGCCGGAGATAATTACCCGATAAAGATTGAAAACGATGGGCGGAACGATCCGCTGCCGCCCCGTCCGCATGTCTGCGATTCTGTGTATTGCAGGGAATTGCCTGCGGCAGTGTGGTGCAGGAGAGGATATCTCTCCGACCGGTGCGGGCGAACCTTCCCGAAAAAGATGATTCTGCGGCTCAGAGCTTCACGACGAAATAGGCCGCTCCGCTGCGGCGTGCCGCTTCGATGCCGACGGCCGAATCCTCGAAGATGAGCGTTTCGTCGGGCGTCGCCCCTTCGATCTCCATCGCTTTGAGGAAGCAGCCCGGATCGGGTTTGCTCTGCGGTGCGTCGAGCGCCGAGATGATGCCGTCGACGCCCGCTTCGAGGTGCAGGTGGCGCATCACGTTGTCGATGTTGGCGCGCTGGCCCGTCGAGACGATCCACACGCGGCCGCCCTGTGCCCGGAACTGCTGGCAGAACTCCCACAGCGGACGGTTGAGTGTCACGAGGTCGAAGTAACGGGGGTAGAGTTCGATCTTGCGCCGCCGCAGCCGGTCGATCTCCGCGGGGTCGTCGATGCCGATCGACCGCAGGAATTCGGGGCAGCGCACCCCGAAGTGGCGGGCGGCGTACTCCTCTTCGGTCATTGCGTAGCCCACTTCGCGCAACGTTTCGACATAGGCGCGGGCATTGGCGCGGCGCGTATCGACGAGCGTACCGTCGAAATCCAAAAGAATCAATCGAATGCGAGACATGATCTCAAACGTTAGTCGAATGACTGCATACCGGAACGAGCGATGCGCATCATCCGCTGGTAATCGTCGGGTGAGAGTTCCATGAAAAAGTAGTGGATCGGATCGACGCGCATTCCGTTGCAGCGTACCTCGTAATGCAGATGCGGAGCCAACGACAGTCCGGAGTTGCCCGACAAGGCGATGATGTCGCCCCGCCGCACCCGCTGTCCGCGTCGCACGCCGATGCGGCCCAGATGCGAATAGAGGGTTTCGTACCCGCCGCCGTGGTCGATGACGACCGTCTGGCCGGAGGTGCTGTTGCGCAGCGACACCTCCTTGACCGTCCCGTCGGCCGTAGCGAAGACGCGCGAACCTTCGGGAATGGCGTAGTCGACGCCCTGATGCGAGCGCAGCACCTTCTGGAACGGATTGATACGCATGCCGTAGGAGGTGGTGAGCAGCGTCAGCTGCTTGTTGATGATCGGCTGGATGGCCGGTATCCGGTTGCGGTAGGCGCAGCTGTCGATCGCCGCTGCCATGCGGTCGTAGGAGTCCGCCAGATCGGCGACGGCGCGCTCGGTGGCGTCGAGCCGTCGGGCGAACTGCTTCTGCAACTCGATAGTCGACTGCGACAGCAGTCCTTCGTAGAAATTCCAGCGGTTGGCGGCGTTCTCCTCCTCGAAATCGTAGGGATCGGCTTCGAAGAGGATGTGGAAGACGTTGCGGTCGCGCGCGATGACGTTCTCCATGACGCGGTTCAGCGAGTCGTACCGCCCGGTGAGCGTCGCGTACTCCCGCCGCAGCCGGTCGGTCGAGTGTTTGAGCCGGTACTCCACCGGCGTGTCGAAGAAGATCGAGAAGGCGAAGTAGTAGAGCACGGCGGCGCCCGTCCAGACGAAGAGCTGGATGACGACGCGCGTGACGTTGTTCCAGAATGTCTTGCGGCGGCGGACTTTGGCTATGTATCGGCTGTCGGGCATGGCGTCAATCGGTTTCCATGGTTGTTTCGTGCATCTCCTCCATGAGCTTGTTGTACTCTTCGGCCGTCATGTCCTTGTTGAAGTAGTTGATCGGATTGACCACCTGCCCCATGTACATCACCTCGTAGTGGAGGTGCGGGCCGGTCACGCCGCCCGTGCGTCCCGCTTCGGCGATGAGCTGCCCGCGCACGACCGGATCGCCCGGTTTGACGAAGACCTTGTTCAGATGCGCATAGCGGGTCTTGTACCCGAATTCGTGATTGATGATGACGAAGGTGCCGTATCCGTGGCGTGCGCGGTTCAGGTCGACTTTTTCGACCACGCCGTCGCCCGTGGCGTAGACGGCGTCGCCCACGTTGCACGCCAGGTCGATCCCCTTGTGCATGATGTAGCGGCCGTAGATCGGGTGGCGGCGCATGCCGAAGGCGCCGATACCGTTGCGCAGCTTGTTGCGGTCGATCGGCCACGTGGCGGGGATCGCCGAGGAGAGTTTCTCCTTGTTCTTGGCCAGGATCTGCAACTGGTCGAACGAGACGGACTCCAAGTAGAGCTGCCGTGCCAGCGCATCCATCTGCTTCCATGTGCCGATCATCAGCGACGAGTAGCTGTCGTCGGCCATGGGGCGGTACTTTTCGCTGGGGTATTCCGTGTAGATGCCGTCGAGCGAGAGCGTGTCGGTCGAGAAGAGCGCGCGGTAGACCGACTGGTCGCGGTGGCGGATCTCGGCGATCTTGCGCTCGGAGGCCTTCAACCGGTCCTGCATGATGCGGTACTTCATCACCAGCTCGCGGTTCGCACGGTTGATGCGGTACATCTTCGGCGTATAGAAGAAATAGGAAAAGAGGACGTTGGCCACCGAGATGAGGATGAACCCGATGAGTATTTTGCGCAGCAGGCGGTAGGTACGCAGCCGGAACGGAGCCGTGATAACTTCGTAGGTAAGGGTCTGCGGATTGAATCGGTGTTCTTTTTTTGCCATGCCTGAAAAAACTCAGCGGGAACGCGCAAATTTAGGTTAAATTGTGTAATTTTGCAACCTGATAAAAGCAAACGCAGGAATCGGATAAAACAGTATATATGGAATCGAATGAAATTCGCCAGGCCTTTCTGGACTTTTTCCGGAGCAAGGGACACGAGATCGTTCCCTCGGCCCCGATGGTGGTCAAGGGCGATCCTACGCTGATGTTCACCAATGCGGGCATGAACCAGTTCAAGGACATCTTTCTGGGCAACGCTCCGCGCAAATATCCGCGGGCGGCCGACACACAGAAATGCCTGCGCGTATCGGGCAAGCACAACGATCTGGAAGAGGTGGGGCACGACACCTACCACCACACCATGTTCGAGATGCTGGGCAACTGGTCCTACGGCGATTACTTCAAGCGGGAGGCGATCGAATGGGCGTGGGAGCTGCTGACCGAGGTCTACAAACTGCCTGCCGAGCGGATGTACGCCACCGTCTTCGAGGGATCGGAGGAGGACGGCGTGCCCTTCGATTCGGAGGCCTACGACGTGTGGGCGCGGTTCCTGCCGGCGGATCACATCATCCGCGGCAACAAGCACGACAATTTCTGGGAGATGGGCGAGACGGGTCCCTGCGGCCCCTGTTCGGAGATTCATTTCGACCTGCGCGACGAGGCGGAGATCGCTGCTTGTCCGGGGCGCGAAATGGTCAACACGGGCCATCCTCAGGTGATCGAAATATGGAACCTCGTCTTCATGCAGTTCAACCGCAAGGCCAACGGCACGCTCGAACCGCTGCCGGCGAAGAACGTCGATACGGGTATGGGCTTCGAGCGTCTGTGCATGATTATGCAGGGTAAGAAGTCGAACTACGATACCGATGTGTTCCAGCCCACGATCGGCCGTCTGGCCGCGCTGTCGGGCAAGAGCTACGGGGCGGACGCCAGGTGCGACGTGGCCATGCGCGTGGTGGCCGACCATCTGCGCGCCATCGCCTTCTCGATCGCCGACGGCCAGCTGCCGTCGAATGTCAAGGCGGGGTATGTCATCCGCCGCATCCTGCGCCGCGCCGTGCG
>CDZI01008155.1_pt1 | contig 21574 bp, 23 predicted proteins | sample 554811 | NCBI WGS metagenome assembly CDZI01 (sample SAMEA3182110, study PRJEB8094) | gut metagenome | biome: human; feature: gut; material: Stool; isolation source: human stools | place: Canada | collected 2013-04-23
CAACATTACCTCTAGAAAGATAAAGGTACTGAAGACAAAGATGAAGAACCTCTTGGGTGAAAGCCTCACGCATTTAGATAACGAGTTTGAGAAATTCAAGAGGGGTATCCTTAAAGTCAAAGACTACCTATTTACCTTTCTCTCCAATCCAAGTGTGCCTTACGAGAACAATGCCAGTGAGCGGGGAGTTAGGAAAATCAAGATAAAGCAGAAAGTCAGCGGTTGCTTCCGAACAGACAGCGGTGCCGATGATTTTGCCAAGCTGCACTCCATCGCTGAAACAGCTATGAAGAACGGAAATTCAAAATTCAATGCAATTCTTGCTGTAGTACAACAGTAAGACGATTACTTATGCCCATAGGGTGCTGAGTAGTTACTATGGATGGGATAAATTTTAAATTCAGTGTTTACGCTCTGTTTGCGTTAAAATAATCCAAGAAGTTTGGCGGTGTGAGGGGAAAATGTTTTTTTTTATGATTTTCTTGGTGGTTTCGAGTAAAAAGCGTAACTTTGGCGGCTGAATGTTGAACTAGAATAAATAGGAGGAAGAATATATGGATACAACAAAGTTAACAAGAGAAGAGGCTCTATGCCGTTGGAATGCTTCTAAGGAAAACAAACGTAAAATGGGGGAGAAACTGGAACTTGGTTCGCAAAAGCTGTCTGGAACGTACTAGTAAAGAACCTATAGGGGTAGAAGTATGGTAGTAGAAAAATGTCTCTGGCTGTGATTAATGCCAATTCGCCCTATGAGGTAAAAGTGGCTCTAGCTGATGATACATTGTGTTTCATCTAAGCCGGAAGATTTTGATGAATAGATTTATATGTGCCGTAAGAGGGAAGAAGAGGAAAACCGCCCCTCAGTGCTGACTTTTCTATCTTTCCGTCTCTCCTGCAAGGAGAGCTCCACATCCAAACCAAGCCACAATAGGCTTTACGACCCTTTCGGTTCCCCTCACAGGGGACAGAAACCCTTCTCGAAAAGGGAAGGATGTAACCGCCCTCCGGTGCTCAGAACCGCTACGCTATAAGGTTGGCGGACCAATCAAAGGTCTCGCCAGATTTTGCGGGCTGGGACCGCCTGGAAATAGCAGTTTATAGTTTACTGTTTTTTGTAGTAATTCGCTGATGAGTTACAGATTTCTTTTGATTTTCTTGGTGGTTTCGAGGAAAAAGCGTATTTTTGCGGCAGATTGCAATTAAAGAATTTAAAAGGAGAACTATTATGGATACATTAGATAAAGAATTTTGGGAAAAACGTGAAGCTGCTATGAAAAGATTTATGGCGGCAAAAGAGCGTAAAAAGGCTCGTGTAGCTGAAATTACTAAGAGCCTTTGTGAGGAATATAAGGAACGAACGGGGGTATATCCTAAATATATAAATGTTTGGTAATGAAAACCACTTCCTTTGGATATAATTAATGCTTCTGCTCCTTATGAGGTTTATTGGCATGAAACGTCTCGAACTTATCGCTTTAAAAGTGATTTTGGTGTGGTACTTGCTATTGGCTTTGATGCTGATGACATCATTGAAAATGCAGAATCATATGTCTTTTCTATCATCAATGTAAATAAAATACCTTCTCCACGAGACTTGAAAATGCGTGATACGGTGATGCTTATCATAGAGAACTTCTTTAATATGAACGAAGCAGCTCTCTTGTATATTTGTGAGAGTGGGGATGGTAAGCAGCATATGCGAAGCCGTCTGTTTGAATATTGGTTTTCCTCTTATCAAATGAAAGATAAGTTTATTTTGATGCCTGTCAGTATCGAAGATATGGAGGGAATTGAAAATTTTGCAGCTTTAATTATTCGAAAAGATAATCCGAATGTTTTAGATATTGTTGCAGAATTTTCAAACACTGTGGCTATGTTTAGGGTAAAACCTAATAGTCATGACTAATTTCTTTTGATATTCTTGATGGGCTTAAAAGTCTTTACGACCCCTTCGATTCCCCTCACAGGGGACAGAAACCCTTCTCGAAAAGGGAAGGATGTAACCGCCCTACAGGGCTTTTTTTCTAAAATCATCCCGTCCTTCTTTGTTGATAAAGCGAGCTGCACTCGGCAATTTGAAAGCAAGCTTTCATTGAACTCATTGGCATCGCTTTTTCCCATTAAAGAAGGCTTTTTTGAAAACCTACCCGTCCTTCCTTACCCTTAAGGAAGGCTCCACCTCTCACCCCGACCCTCTCACCCTCAGGGAAGAGGGAGGAAACCGCTCCTCCTCGTCGCTCGGAACCGCTACGCTCTAAGGTTGGCGGACCAAAGCGGTCTTCGCCAGATTGTACGGGATGGGACCGCCGGGAGAGGGAAGTTTATAGTTTACAACTTATATTCGGGGGATTTTGTTGATTTATTGTGAATTTCTTAGTGTTGTAATTTGCAGATAACTTGCAGATTTATTTTGATTTTCTTTGGCGGTTTCAATAAAAAAGCGGAACTCTGCGGCAATAAACTATAAAATGAATAATGACTATGATGGGAATATTACAAGTTGCCTCTTATATATACAAGCGCTATATGGATGCTTTTGGCGTTCGTATTGATGAAATGAAGTTGCAGATTTGAGTGAAGCTAAGAATCAAGGAAGAGGGTGTGGCTTATGACACACCCTCTTCTTTGTAAAACAGCTGTTTTTTATACTTTAATTATATATAAGTAAAAGATGTTATTGTATTTATCACTTATCTGATATTTATTTCAGAATCAGGCGTATTGGCATCGCCTTGTAGCGGCCATTGTTCATGCCGTTGCTACCACTCACGAATCTCATATTGGATAATCCTTTCCTCTTGTTGTAAACATCAAAGTATCTATACCAGAAACCATATTCAGGACTGTTGGTACCGAAGCCCTGCGTACCTGACAGCAAAGTCTTGGTCCAGAGATTTACATGGATAGGGTTCTTATGGCTCTCGCCCTCCAAGAATCCACCCATAGGCAGATAGATGTATGGCAACTCGGAATCCACCGTCTTGATACGCACGCAGTTGTAGGTTTCTCCTAACGATGTAGACTGTGGTACCACCTCCAGATTGCCTGCATTAACTAATTCTTCGAACACGGCATCAGTTGGAATGGTATAGCCTGTTGGTGCCAAGGTGCTGGAGAGATCCTGAGTGGCATCGCTGGTGCTCTTTTTTTCAGAGATACAGAAATAGCCACCAATGGCTTTCTTGTTCTTTGCCAGTGCCACCACATCTGGGGCATAGTAACCATTGTTGGATGCACCTAGGTTGCGGTCTAACATATAATAAGTAGTGGTGGTTTCATCGGCCTTCTTTCCCTCTACCTTTACCACACCATAATAGAACCAGCCCTTCACCTTCTTCTCGTTATCTCCGTTTTCTGTCAACTGATAATCATTATATACCTTGGAAGTCTCATCTATCTTATGGAAGATACCAGTATGATAAACAGGATAAGTGATCTCGATGCCAGCCTGGTTCTTGATGGTAAATGAAGCCTTCCACAAATTCTTGTTTGCCGTAGTATTGGTAAGGCTTACCTTCCACTTACCATTATCTTCTTCCACTTTGATTTTATCATCCTTTTTAGTAATCTGATCACCATCAAGTTTAGGGATAAGATACGTGATATCGGCTGTTCCCACGCAGAAATGCAAACCATCATTTCTCACAGCCCCTTGCATTTCTTCAGGAATGATGCCTTGCACACCAGTGTCCAACCAGTTGAAATAGTTGGCAGCTACGGTGGAGTTATTATACTGCATGGTTACGATTCTATCAGGATCCTTTCTTCTAAAATCAAAACCAGCCTGCTTGATGGTTATATCAAGAGAAAGGTCGCCATAAGTAACGGTGATGGTGCCTATACGTGGTTCCTCTGATTGGTCATTCTTTGTAAGCGTAAGCTTCAAGGTATATTTCTTACCTTTAGAAGACTTTCTGCCTGTCTCTGGTGTATCATTCACAGTCTCTTGATCACAAGCGGTTATCCAAGACGCATTCTTCTGGACACTATACAGCCAATCATCACTACTCGTTGCATCTGGCAAGGTAGTAACAATGGTTACGATAGCCTTTGTAGTGCTTGCATCTACCTCCTGATAATCGCTCACTCCCAGTTCATAGTCTTTGCAAGCTATCATTTGGGTGATTTCTGGGTTATCGTCCACCACCTCTACTTCCACTCTATTCTCTGGCAGACTCTTCTTAGCCTCTTCAAGCGTAGAGAAGCCATAGTCGTTTACCTTGGTTACCTTGATGGTATAATGGTGGTTACGGAGCAAGGCATATTGGATTTTCTCTTTAGCATCCTTGTAGAGTGCCACCTTATAATATCCTACACTATCCTTATAATTCGCCTTGATAATCACCATTGCCTTGCCTGCAGAAGTTTCATTTACTGCCACGGTGGTTGCGGTACCGCCGCCCAATGGGTTGTCTTCCGTTCTGAGAACGGTAGATTCTGCCAAGTCATCGGTCGTAGGCTCAATATAATTGGCAGGAGCTATGGCTGCCTTGGTTGCCGTGTTATAGACATACAAGCCTGCATTAGTGAAATTACTCTGGATGCTATTGTCTATCTCCAAACTTATCTTGGCGCATTGGCGCAACATCGTCACTGAAGGATTAGCTTCCAAAAGTGTATCTATTGAAATTTTACCCCAGCAGATAGGGGCATCAAGCTGAGGGGCTCTCACCTTAGCAGCAGTGAGAGACTGCAAGTCTTGTGCCTCGCTCTCCGTCATGTCGCTGGCATTGGCTACAAGATGTACATTCTTGGTACCAGCAGGTACATTGGTTATCTTTACCTTGTAGCTGCCATCAGACTGCTGTGATAAGGTAGAATAGCAATCTGTCTTGTCTAAGTATTTGTCCTTATCTCCATAGAACACAGCGCAGAGCGAATTGAATGTCTCCGAGGCCCCCGCTCTTGTACCAATCTGTTGCTTGGTGAAGTTAGTCAATTGAAGGTTCAAGACAAGTCCCTCGGCAGGGATTTCATCCCCGCCGAGTCCGATAGCCTCCATCGTATCCTTGCAGGAAACAAGGCTTAGGAGCAATCCAATCCATATCATTAAATGTTTGATCTTCTTCATTGCTTAAACTGATTTATAACAGTGTTCAAATCTGATTCTAATCTTATTTAATCCACACCATATGGCTTGCCAGCGTGCCAAGAGGAGCCATCGTAATAGCCTGTGTCATTATGCTTCTCATAGCTGTTGCCATTGAAAAGGAGAATGGATTTGTCGTCAGAGATTTGCTTATCTTTCATAATTCTGATGTCCTTCTCGTGGTCTCCCTTAACAGCCTTGAGAGTAATCACAGTCTTATACCATTCATTATTCAATTTATCGCATGACCAACTTTTATGCGCTTGCGCTGTATCATAGATGGTAAAAGACTCGCGCTCTTTATTACTGTCATTACCATATTTGCCATTGGCGACACCATATACCTTGAACCATCCGTAAGTCGGGAATCTGGTGTAAATGGTAAAGTTGATGTTCTCAATAGTTGGCATGGCATCATATATGTTCCAAGTAGGATCTGATGTTGGATCATAGACAATCCAACCCTCTCGATCCTCATAGTCGAAGAGAGGAATACCCGGCTCCAAGTGGTGAGTGCAACGATGAAGCGTATAACCTAGTTCCTTATTGGTATTGTTACTGAATATAATCAATGTTTCACCAGGCTTGATGGTCTTTTTTCCCGTAGCACCAGGACCTGTATGAATCGACTCGGCATTCTCTTTGAAGTCCACGTAATACCAACCCACATTCGTATAATCCGCAACCATTTTATTACCAGGCCAGTGTTCTGTAAATTTCCAAACTTTAGAGCTGGCTTCAGTTCCGGTTGTCTCACCAATCTGGGTATAGACATAGGTATAATGAGAGTCTGGGTTAGGTATGTAAACTACTCGGTCATTCTTATCCTTTAAATCATACCATCCATCTGCCCAGTTGGTATTTCCTTCAGTTCCATTATAAGTCTCTTTCTTTTTTTCTTCAAGTGTACCCTCATAATTATCAGTTCTATTACTATTACCTCCTTCATAATGTGCGCGGTCGTTGATGGCACGGAAGTTGATACGATAGTTACCCATTGCAGGCTTTACCGTTACCTTGATTTTCTTGACAAAGTTGAAGCTTTCTGCAGATTCCTTTGGCTGCACAGTGAGGTAATGTACTGTCGTGGTAACAGGGTTACTGGTTGCCTTAATCTTGAAGGTTCCTTCTGAAGTATCAGGTTTATCGCAAGATGCCAGAATGGTTGACTTACCTACGGTGGAAGAGGTGTTACCGGTGAAAGCCAAACCGCCGAGGTTGGTCTTAAACTGTACCACTTTGGTATTGTTGTCGCTACCCCAATAGATGGTTACTTCCTGTGGATTTACCTCAAAATAAGGAGAGGCATCATAGGTTACATCGAGATACTTCTTAATGTTACCAGCCTTAATCCAAACCTTTGCCGTACCCTTGTACTTTTTATAGTCGGAGAACTTAATGTCCTCGTTGATTTTGAATGTGATTCTATGATTCTTCACTGCATCTAGCTTGCTCAACACAATCACATCTTTCTCACCACTGGATGTTGTTACCTTTTCATCGCAACCGAAATCTGCCTCCGTCAGCATTACGTTCGACTCATAGTCGATGGAGTCTGTCGTGGTAGATGTTACGCTCGCCTTCGTCTTGCTTACCCACAAAGTAGTATGGTTGAAGTCGGCATCTATCGTTACAGGAGTCCAGTCCTTTACGCTCACATTACAGTCGAGAGTCATGTTTCCCAGACTCTTGATATTGCCGATAATCTCATAATAGGTGCCACGAGGGAAGGTCGGAACTTCGGTGGAAGTTGGGCTCTCGTCCTGACGATGTCCCAGCTTAATCGTATAGTTGTTCTCAAAGCTACCATTCACAAAGCCATTAACTTTGAGGGTAGACTGCTGAGAGGCATTGGCGATATAACGCTCAGGCAGATAGTAAGTGCCTTGGAAAAGCCACTTAGCGGCGGCATCCTGTGGAGCAGCTGTAGGAGTAGCACCCTGAACAAGGGTGATGATGTCCTTATTATTCACATTGGCATTGCCTGCTTTCTCTGTCCAGTCTCCCGCCTTATAATAACCACCCTTATTGCTTGCCTCAGAAGAAGTTGCATAAACTTCATTTTCAAAACCTTTGGCATAATCTATGCTAACATTAGAATTGCTAAATGCTCCATTCCAACTCAGCGTGGTGCTAGGAGAAAGCTTTTGAGCCAGAATATCCTTGATGCGATAGCTCTTTCCTTTGAATGCAGAACCTTCAGCAGTAGGGTCGAAAAGCAGGTTGAGCTTAACCTTTACGCATGTAAACTTCAGGTTAGCTACCACCTCGGTATATTTATCACCACTTTTTTCTATTTTTGTATTGATGATATTACCGTTCACATCCTTTGGCTCATAAATCATCGGGATGTTTGTAGAAACCGGCATTCCCGGTTCTGCTGTTCCAGCTCCATAGTTCAGTACTATATTTTTGAGATTATTTTCTGTTTGGATAGTCTTACCACTCAACACCTTGTTCATATTGGCAACCACATAGATATGGTAAGTGCCCGGCTCGATATTGAGCTGATAGTTAGCTACATGCTGCTCCAGCATCATCGAAGCCAGTGGGGCAGGGAGCGTCTTTTTCAGGAGCTTGCCTTCATTTCCTGTAGGGAAAGCATAGAGGGTCAGGTCGTTGATCTGGCATTCATCTACCGTGGCATTATAGGTAGGAAGGCCGGAAGCATCGTCGGGATTGGTGCCGCGGCTGCTGAGCACGGTTGGCACGAGTACATGCAAGTTGCTTTCTGACGAAATGGGAGTGCGCTCGCCTCCAAGTTCGTCAGAGCAACTTACTGTAACCAACAATATAAACCAACTAACTAAACTTAAAATGAAATCTCGTATTTTCATTGTTTCTAATTTTTAAAGTCAAATACTCTTATGAGCTAAATGCCCGGAAGGGGCTCTGACACCTGAAACGGTTAGAAATCGACACGCTGGATGCGCTTGCTCCAATCCAGGATGGAAATGCTGAGCTGCACATACTTCCACTGGTTGCCCTGGAGGAAGAAGTCGAGCTTGTAGTCGTACTCTCGGTCCAGGAATTCCTGCTCTGAATAATGGCGGGCTTCGAAGGCGCCACGGCCTTGAGCCAGAAAGTCAGCAAGATTGATGCGTGCCACCTCTTCGCCAGTAGTCTTGTTCGTGATGGTGAGGATGGCGTTCTTGTCGTTTTCTTCTGCCGGATGCCAGATGAGTCGGGAGAACATGAGGGCGGCATGAGCGGTGCGCTCCTTTACATTGCCCTCGGTATCCTTAAACTCAGTGGTCCAGGTGTAGTATGGGGTATATGTCAACTCCTCGTCGGGGAGGAGAGAGTTGTCGTAACTGATATCGCCGTTGGCATTGGTTATCTGATAACTGAAGTCATCGGCATTGATGTTGGCAGGCTCGTCGGTCTGATGCAGGCTGATGGTGAGCTGCTTGGTATCACGAACCAGACCGATGGTATGGCGTGTAACCTGCAGGTCTTTTACTTCAACCAGTTCGTTGCTGAGTCCCTGCCAGAGTGTATCAAGCGGTTGGCTCTGGTTGTTTACCTTGCCCTGTTCGCGGTCGAGTCGTGCATGGAGGGCGGTGATGTTGTCACCCTGCTGTGGCAGAGCTATCTGGAATTTGGCACCTGGCTGCGCGAGTGCATCTTCGTATTTCTTTTGGAAGGCGAAGGTTGCGAATCTGTATTTGCCCGGTTCCAGATTGATTCGCATGGCATAGTTAGGGTCCTTGAGCGGCTGTGATGTCGCATCGTTATAGGCATCATGGCGAGCAATGAAGTTGCCCTGCTCGTCGTATACGAATACGCAGAGTCCGCCCACATGATCTTTGAACATGTCGGCACGCTGCACGTTGTAGTCGTACTTGAACTGCAAGTCAACACCCATGTCACAAGGAGGCAGGTCGTCGTGCATCAAGTCGTTGCAGCTTGCTAGCAGGCTGCCGGCCATGATGAAGCCCCATCCCATGCATATATTCCTGATCCAACTGTTAAACTTCTTGTTTGCCATGATGCTTATCTGTTTTATGAAAAAGTAAAGTGTATAAATAGATTCTTATTTTTCCGAGATAGCCAGCCGCTCCTTAGCGCTAGAGCGGCTGAGCTATATATAATAATGTGTAATGGATTACAAATCAACTGTGTCTGAACGCTTAGCCCAAGAAAGGATCTTCACGCTGACGCTAAGATACTTCTCGTTCTCATCATCTGGCTGAGTTGGGTCTACTGGAGGCACACCAGGGTAGCCAGGACCATAGACGTTGCCAACAGTCAAGTCATACCAGTTGTTACGGAGCATACCATAACGGCCAAGATACTTACCGTTATCTGTTCCATAAGAGTCACCTGAGCTCCATGGAGTCAATGAGCCGAAGTGCTTAACACGAGCGATATAATATGTAACACCCTTAAGATAGGTATTGATACCAACCATCTCTTCTGGACGACCAGCTTTCAAGCCGAGTTTATCATTAATCTCTTTAACGATTTCTGTACCTGTCTTACCACTATAAACTTTATCGGCAACAAGAGTTGTACCAGTAGAATCCTTGATATCTGCCAAGGTAATCACATGAGAGCCTTCCGTCTTGAAATTTGTATAGTCAATAGTATAACCTGTTGGGAGAACTGGATTTGCAACAGCATCTACAGCAGCCTTCAACTTATCCGTATTCAGGATAGTTTTCATATTACCGATGGTGTAGAATGTTCCATCTTTATCTGCAAGGGGATTGCCTGCATCATCCTTAGGAGTATATGTTGCCTTGAAGATAACGCGGGTTGTCTGACCCTGATACATGTTTGCCAAGTTGAAGGTGTTCTCTAAGCAATATACCGGATTGGTGTTGGTGGTGTTGGTGAAGTCTTTATTAATCTCACTTGTAGCAGTGATAAAATTGAATTCATCTTTTCTTTTGGCAACAGCTTCATCTGTAAGTTTGAGTTCATTCTTATCGTAGTTAGGATCCTTACCCCAATAAACTCGATTGTTAGTACCTATGAAACGATTGGAAGGATCTGTGTTCCAAATAGTACTAAAATCAGAACTTAAGCCATCAATATTATGAACAGCGAATGTCTTCTTGTTTGTGATATCCAAAGCCCAATTGCTAAATGTTACTTGACTCTTTGTAGGCTTTGTGGTTGCCTTGTCCTTAACAGTTATTGTTCCAGGGGCAGCAACTGTCATCTTTGCTACTCCACGCTCTACAAAAACTGTTGCAGCACAATCGTTAGTAGGTTTATTTGCTTCTGCCTCGCTGGCATATATTTTATCTTTGTCAATACTAACCAAAGTTGCAGGTGAGTCAGCACTTCCTTTCAACGGAGCATTAGCCATATAGAAGCCATCAGAACCAGCCCAATCAGTAACTGAAGGAGTCAAAATGTTTTTGCTATTCCAATCATTATAACTTTGACCTACAGTAGGCAAATTAACATTTTTTTTGTTAAGCAAAATCAAAACACTATAATCATTCTTGGTATCCACATTGGTAAGCTTTGCTACCAGCTTTTTAGAAGTAGTTGTGATACCAGGTGCGGAATCGTCTGTCCATCCATCTATAGGTAAAGTTACGCTCTCAACAAACTTGTAAGAGCCTTCATCTGAACCATACTTCTGGAAGATGAGGGCAGTTGCGTTACTAACTTTATACTCTTCTAGTGTTCCTTCAGCCATTTCTGCACCACCAGCATCTGCAGCACGAGTTCCACTTACCGAAGGCAAGTTGATGGTGAAAGTTGCATAACCAACACCAGTTTCATTAGTACCAGTACCTGGACCTGCGGTTCCCAGGTCCTCATTGCTTGAACAGCTTGCTGTCATAGCTGCGATGACAGCCAAGCCAAATAAATGTTTAATCTTCATAATCTTTGAAAGTTAAGCTTGTTTATAATCGTTATTCTCTAATTTTCTGTTATTCCAATTCCTTTATCTGCTTGAAGACATCTCTTACACGCTCTGCCTCTTTCGAGTTGCCTGCCTTGGCAAGATGCTTTTCGGCAGAAGTAAGATCACCTTTCTGCAAATCGGTGCAGGCGGCATTGAGATTCGCTGTCTCATCATCTGGGAAGAGGCGGACGGCAATGTCGAATACCTCGTTAAACTCTGGCGAACCCGGCTCGTAAGTCTGTGCCACCAGGAACATCTCCTGCAGAGAAAGCTGCTGTGGTTTGGTCTTCAATATCTCCTTGGCCTCTTCGATGCTGAACGGACGAACCGTGTAGGTTACCGTATAGTCGCTATGACGGAGACGAGGATAGATATGATCCAGGATGTAGCGGTAACTAGCCGGATGGAGCTTTCTGATCTTCAGGTCCTTATTGTCGGGAGCCAGCGAGGAGTTAGCTATCTCGAGAATTGCTTCCTTATCAGCCAGATGACTAGCCTGAATCTTCTTCTTGAATCCTTCCCAGTCTTCCGGTGTAGCCTGATAGGTAAAGAGCTTGCTGTTTAAGGTGTAGAGGCTGCTCACATATTTACGGAGGGCAGCTGCACGCTCGTTGGCAAGGCGCTTGTTGTTGGCATACGAACCATCAGGCGAAGCAAAACCATGGATATCAATATCGGTGATTTCAACGTTCTTATCGTTCTTTACCAGGTCGATGGTGGAAGTAATCTTCTTCAGCTCAGTAGCATTCTCACGGAAGTTGGCAAGAATATTACTCTTGTTAACCACAAAGCTGAGATAGGCTTCACCCTTTTCGGCTCTCACCTTCTTGGCTTCCGCCTTCGGCTGCACAAAGAAATCCTTCGTAATCTTCGGTGTACGGTCGATATCCGCAATCGGCGTATTGTCCTGTTCTATCAGGTTGCCACATCCGCAGAGATCTTCTTTCACCGAGAGTTTGAACTTCTTCATCCATTTTTGATAAGGAACAGACTGGGCGAAGTAAACCTGCTGACTGGTCTTGTTCTTGCGGGTAAGAACCTGTGCCTGCGGATTCTTCTTGCTGTCGGCAAGTCGCCGGTATCTTACAGCCTGGTTTCTACCCTGGATGATGATAGGGTTGAGAGCGATAGAATCAGTTCCTACCATTACCGGTGTGAAAACAATCTGCTGCTCTGATTTCATCTTCAAATCGTTCAGATTCATACGGAAGGCAACGTCCATCCGGTTGCCGTTCTTGCGTGCTAAAACGCTTTCTACCTGAACCTTACCCCCTGCCAGCTGTTGAGCCTGAGCAGGCATGATGCCCTGAGAAAAGAGCATGCAGAGGGGCGAAATGACCGCATAAAGCTTCATTTTATCCATATTATGATTTGCCTAAATTTTTTGTATTCTGTCTAGTTATTACGTGTTTTTATTGTCAGTTTAAAACTACAGTTAAATTAAATTCTTAGAACACGTATATGAGAGATAGTGCGGCTTTTGTAGGGCCCACATAGTTGCGGTGGTCTTTGTCGAGACATTTTTCGCATCGTCCGTAAAGCTTGTAAGGACTGTAGGCATATCCCAAACCGATAGACCCTTCGAAATTGAGGTGCTTATTGAGTAGCCACTGATAGCCGTAGGTGAGGCCTCCACCTACATACCAGCCTTCATAGTGCCTGCCCTCCAGAGTTTTCGGCAGGATGCCGAAGGGCATGTCAATGTTTTTAATGTTGTATTCACCGCCTAAGGCATGAATTCCGAAGAAATGACCTCCAAACTTCTGGCAGGTGTACCATCTGTATTCTGGCATAACATTCCAGAATCTCATCTTCTTGTCGCCCGAGAACTTCCAGGGGTTCAGGGTGCCGAAGAGTTGGAAGGTTGTTTTCTTGCCCGTGCCGATTTCGATGCCGGCGTTGGCAGATGTGGAAGCCCATCCCAGTAAGTTGGTCTTCAGAGCGACCTCCTGCGCTCGCGTCGTTGCCGTTGAAAGGATCAGCAGCAGCAACATAGCTGATTTTATGAATGTTTGCTTCATCATATCTTTACTTTTATATTTGGTTTCGTTTATATTAAACTTAGCCTTCTGTTGTTAGTTGGCATCTATTTTCGGCTGCAAACTTAAGAGAAAATCCAATACGAAGCAAGAAAAAGTTTCAAAAAGGTTACATTTTTTTGTGCAAACGATTGCACGCTTTATGCGATCTGTTTGCATACACACATCATAAAGCACATGATTATCGGCGTCTGCTTGCCGTCATTGGGAATCTATGTCTAAGATGTGGTTCTGACAGGATTCACAGGTGGGATATGCATACTTGCCCAAAGTGCGGGGGCAAGATGCAACCCACTGGCGAAGAAGAATTTTGGACATGAAATCATAGTTTTTGGGACAGAAAGACGAAGAAAGCAAAAAGCCTGCTGGCTATAATTGTCAGCAGGCTTCTTTGTTATAATGTTCGCCCTTGAAATACAGTACTCTTGTGAAGAGGTAGTATGACTCCATTAAGGGTGAGCCTACGAGAGTTGAAGTTGGGCAGAATTTCCACACTGGCTTCATGGCTTCCCTTATACATGGTAATCCAGATTTGGGCAGAGATACCAATACCAGTAACACTCATACTTACTTGTGTAGTCCCTTTCTTGTCTGTTTGAATTTTGTATCCACTTACGCTTCCCTGAACCGTAACTCCACCAATGCCATTAGGTCCGGAGAAGGGTACATTGAAGGCAACCTGCACAACAGCATCGTCCTTATTGACGGAAACGAAATTGGTGTTGGAATTAACATAGGCAATCTGCCCATACGGGAAAACTACCTTGTCAGCTTCAAAGGTAAAGGTAGTATCCTTAATTGCATCCAATGCTTCATCCCAATATACACTATCTATCCGGTTTTGCAAATCGCGCTGTTCTTTCCAGAGAGTTTTCTGACGTGACTTCAGACCATTGACCAACTGCTCGCTGGCCTTGTTTTTTCCCCATTGATACATATTATCTGACTGGTTTGACTGCGCACAGGCAAAGGCAGACATCAGACAGAAAACAAGTGAAATAAATATTCTTATCATCCTAGATCCTTTCCAAAATTAAATTCATATATTCAAAAAAGGGCTAGCCCCATAATCAGGACTAGCCCCCAATTTTAATTATTTTCTCAATGCAATGAATGTATCTTGAAAGCTGCATAGCACTTCAAGAAAGATTACTTAACCTCAATGTGCTTAACATCGTCTTTCTTCTCCTCCTTGGCTATCTTAGGAATCTCAATCTTCAAGACACCGTCACTGACCTCAGCGGAAATCTTCTCCTGATCAGCATCCTCTGGCAAAGCATAACTCTGAGAGTAGCTGCTGTAAGAGAACTCACGACGCAAGTAATGCTCTTCCTTCTCCTCCTTCTTCTCATCCTTGTTCTCGATGGATACATTCAGATAGCCATCCTTATCGATGTTCATCTTGACCATATCTTTCTTTAAACCAGGAGCTGCAACCTCCATCGTATAAGCTGTAGCACTTTCCTTGACGTTGACTGCAGGAGCTGTTGCGTTCATGCGTGGCATCAAGTTTGTATCAAAGAAGTTGTCATTAAACCAACTGTTCAACCAATTTGAAACACTGTTATTTCTACGAGCTAACAACATAATGTAAAACCTCCAAATTCTATTTTTCTCGTCCTCTCTTCGCCTTCCGGCTCAGTCGGGATTTCTCATTGTTTTTAATTTATCCTTTTTAATAACGATTGCTTCAGCTTACGGGGCTCAAGGATTTCTAGAAACCCTCAACTGTCATTACTTAGGGTTCTTGTCGTTCCCCTTGCCCTTTCGGCTTCGGCTTTCACTCTATGTAGGAGCAAGTTACGTGCCAACCCGGTTTGTAGATTTGGAGTAGACAGTTTTTGCCAATTTTGACTAAAGATTCTGCAAAATTGACAACAATGGATAATTAATTTAAACTTTACTGCTAAAACTTCATGCTTTTTAAACCTGTTTTTCAATCCATGCCATCAGTACCGCTACAGCATACTGTTGTTAAGAAACAGAAGATGTCTCTTGCAGAGAAAAGAGCCACTATGCATGGTGTTCAGACTTATTTGTCTGATGAAGACTATGAACTAAGATTAAGACAAAAAAGAGTTGTGAAGAGATATTACGTGATGCTTTAAAGCAGTATATTCAGGCATTTAAGTAAAATGTCTGCGAAGAGGTATCACCTTCTCGATGGAATATTAAGCAAGATGAGGATGTGTCATAAGTTTATGATTCACCCTCTTCTATTTGTTGAAAGAGATAGGATATGTTGCTGAAAGAGATAGGATATGTTGTTGGAAGAGATAGGATATGTTGTTGGAAGAGATAGGATATGTTGTTGGAAGAGATAGGATATGTTGTTGAGACAGTCAGTATCTTCGGTCGCACAACAGCTGTTGTGCGCTCGCATAACAGCTGATATGCGCATGCACAACACCTGTTGTGCATGCGGTAGCCAACTGTTATACACCAACTATTATCCAGACTTATGACACACCCTCATCGTTATATAAATCTCTCTCTATTTCTAAAGTGATTCATATATATATATTATGTATATCGTAGTGTTCTATTCTTACTTGCTCAAGCTAACAGAATGGCTCATGTTAGCCATTTCTGGAATTGAGTCTACTACGTGTTTCAAGAACATGCCCATGCAAAGAACCATACCTGAAAACATAACTGCGGCGAAAGCCATTGTAAAAATAGTCATCATAATTATTAACCTTTTTAAAATTTATTATTTGTTATTCCTTAAATGCGAGTGCAAAGTTAACACTTTTTTATCGAATAACGGCATCTTTTGCCGAGAAATATCATTGCAATATGTCTTTCTTGATATGGGTCAACCACTTGTTTTTAGCCTTAAAAATGACATTTTGCTATCGGATATGTTGTTTTTGTGGCAATAATTTATATATATCATTTTTCTCGCATTGATATGTGTGTAACAAGATAGGGATTCCTGTCAGATGATAAGAAAAGGGCGCTCCTTCCTAAAGGATAGAGCGCCCTTAACTTTGTACGCTCGGCATGAGCATACAAGAAGATATCCATGTGAATCGTTCAATATTTCACATGGATATTCAGTTTTGACGGTATCATATATGTGATACTATTATTGCAAGTAAGGAATGGCAAACTTCACCAGACAATATCCACCTCCAATGAGCCAGCAATAAAGAATGGCAGCCAAGAGGAAAGGCTTAATGCCAGCTTTCTTGAATTTGTCAAAGCTTGTTTCGGCTCCCAATGCTGCCATGGACATGGTCAGGAGGAAGGTGTCCAGTTGGTTAATCCAATCCACTATGCTTTCCGGAAGCAAACCAAGAGAATTGAATCCAATCACTACCAGGAAGAGAATGGCAAACCATGGAATGCTGATTTTAGGCTTGTTGGTATCAGCATTTTCCAGATTATCTCTTTTGGCAACATCCCTTGCAACGGTCCATGCAATCACCAGTAATACCGGTACCAGCATCATCACCCTTATCATCTTCACAATGATGGCATTGTTGCTCACCTCGGCTCCCATGGCATTGGCAGCACCTACCACATGGGCTACTTCATGAACGGTGGAACCCGTAAAGAGTCCCATCATATCTGGTGATAGGTCAAAGATGCCAGCCCTGTAGAGAATAGGGTAGAGGAACATGGATAATGTTCCAAAGATGACTACGGTGGCTACGGCTACTGCCGTCTTGTAAGGCTTCGGACGAATGGCCCCATCTATACCCAATACTGCAGCAGCTCCACAGATGGCACTTCCGCAAGCGGTGAGCAGTGCGATGCTGCGGTCAATTTTCAGGAGTCTTCCCACCAGGATTCCCAAACCGATGGTGCCGCATACGATGATGGCATCCATTACGATGGCAGAGAATCCCACAGCCATCACATCCTGGAAGGTGAGCTTGAAACCATAAAGGATGATGCCTGTGCGGAGGATTCGCTTGCTGCAAAACTTGATGCCCGGTACCCAGGTGTCAGGCAGGTTGTTACGTAAACTATTGGCATAGAGCATACCAATGATGATGCCCACCACCATGGGGCTAAACGAAAGAGCTTTCACACAGTCCATGCCACCGATGTAGAAAGCAGCGCATGCGAAGAGCGCGATGAGCAATACGCCATGCAGCATACTGCTCCTTTGTTCTGATAATCTCATATTTTTCTTTTTTTGTCGGTTATTCGCTTTTGAAAAGCGGGTGCAAAGGTACGAAAAATCATGAGATGTTGTATATACATAATAACTATACGTTATAATCTTTAGTTATAAATCTCTTGAATGTCTGCTGGAGTTTAGCGGTCTCGCCCCTCTTCTCAACAAATAGAAATTCTCGTTCCATCTTCAGATTCTCAATTTCCAGAACCTTGAATACTTGTTCATAGATACTCCTGTAGATGGCTCTTATGCTGATGATACCCATGCTTAAGGAATGTTCCACGAAATGCTTGATGCCCTCTGTGGTTCCCAGATTCATCTCAATGTTCAGATCAGAAAGAGCAATGCCGTTTTCCTGCAGGGCTTTTTGGATGACATCCAAGGTTCCGGAACCTAATTCACGCAGTACAATCGGTGTCTGCCTGAGAAGATTCAAAGAAATCTCATCTTGCTGGGCTAGGGGATTGGAACAATGTACGAACGCCACCAGCTCATCTTTCATGAAAGGAGTGTATTTAAAGGTGGGCTGCCGCTTGATGCCTTCCACCATACCCAGATCTATCCTTCCTGCAGCAAGCGCATCCTCTATCTCATGAGAATTTCCGCTGAGCAGGGTAATACGAATGTCGGGGTATAGTTTCCTGAATTCAGCAATCAGTTCGGGGAGAACATATTGTGAGATGGTGGTACTGGCTCCGATGCGCAGTTCGCCACCTGATTTCTCTGTGAGCTTCTTCATGTAGAAATCGAGATTCTGATAGGCATCGATAATCTTGCAGGCATGGTCAAGCATAAGTTGTCCGGCACGGGTGAGCTGGATGCGATTGCCGATTCTGTCGAACAGTTGCACCCCATATTCCTTTTCAAGCTCTTGTATGTGCTTGCTGATGGCAGGCTGACTGATGAACAGTTCGTTGGCAGCCTTAGTGAAACTCAGGAGTGTAGCCACACTTCTGAAAACTTTCAGTCTTGTATCTATCATTTTATGTTCCTTTGTTATTTCAAAAATCCTCGTCAATATGATGCCGAGTGCAGCAAATCTTCTGCAAAGATAACAAAATTCTAGAAATCACTCGCTGGTTTCGCCTAAAAATAGTAACTTTGCACCCAACAAAAAGAAACCAAAGACATTATGAACATTAAGAATATCCATTTGGCCTATTTTAGTGCCACTTTCTCCACCAAACGTATCGTTCGTGAGATAGCATCCCAGTTTCAGAAGCCTGTCATTGAGTATGACATTACCTCAGACGTGCTGAAGGATGATGTCTCGCTGGGAAGTGATGGCGATCTGCTGATTGTGGGCGTACCTTCCTATGCTGGTAGAGTCCCGGAAATGGCAGTTCGCTCTTTGAGACGTTTTCTTGGAAACAATACCCCAGCCATCATCGTATCAGTCTATGGAAACAGAGCATATGATGATACGCTCATAGAACTGAAGGATCTGATGGAATCCCACGGCTTCAAGTTGCTCTCAGCAGCAGCCGTCATAGCCCAGCATTCTATATTTCCCAAGATAGCAGAAGGAAGACCTAATGCGGATGATATGGAGAAACTCCATGATTTTGCTTCAAAGAGTAGGGAACTTCTACTCCAGATACCAAAGATGTCAGCAGTCAGCCGACTGATGGTAAATGGAAATCGCCCTTATCGTGATACCAAGCCTATTCCTCTGCATCCAGAAGGAAGTAAGGGAAAATGTACATCCTGCCATGCCTGTGTGAAAATGTGCCCTGTCGGAGCCATCACTATGGGGGAACCCTACAAGACCAACGAAAAGAAATGCATCTCTTGCGGACGCTGTGTCGTGGTCTGTCCTGAGCAAGCCCGACTTTTCGGTGGCCTGCTGTATAAGGCTGTCAGCTGGAAATTCGAGAAAGCGTATTCGGAACCTAAGCAGCCTGAATTTTTCTATGTGAATGTTTAAAGAATCAGATAGCAATGAGTAGATACAAGAATATCGTCTTCGATGTAGGAAGTGTATTGGTGAACTGGATGCGCATGAACCTGTATACCACTCTTTTCAATGGGAATAAGGCATAAGCATTGTTGTCTGAGTAAATGTTCAATACATGCCTACGTGATGTCTTAATCCATTTCGCAGGAACAGAGATGAACTTGAAAACAAAGGTCTTGATTCTGCTGGTGGCACGCAATCCAAATTCATGGGTTTTCAATCTCTGCATAATAGCTTTGTAGAAGTTTCTGATGAGAGCTGTCATAAGCAGGAATACAATATTCTGTGCCATGAACGATTTTGGCAATCGATTCCAGCCAAAGCCATTGTTCATGTCATCGAAGATGCGTTCCTTGCCACCACGAAGATTGTTTTTATTTTGCAACACTAAGATAAGTGAAATTTCTGACATGGCAAAATCCTGAGCAACTTTTTGTTGCTCAGGTGCTTATAAAAAATATTAAATTATAGTGTTGCGGAAATTAGGATATAGTGATTCTTCTCAATAGGGAGTACTGCAGACATTCTATTTACCATAAGACCTCATATAATGAAAGTGGGGGTGAAAGCAAGTTCCCGAAAGAGGATGAAAAAAATCTTGCTGCTGCAATCCAGTTGCCTAGCCAATTCCTCTACATTCATCCTTGCCATTTCTTCGGCCAAGACATTGGCAACTGATTGGAAGAGTGGCACGGAGATAGGCTTCCTGTCTGCCTTATCAAACATGATTTTTGCATTTGCCTATAATATCTGCATAATAATCTATCTTTTATTTTTTGAACATCAATAATCAGTAGTTGTACAAACTTAGAATAGAACCATTTATGCCTTCTCCTTCATAATCTCCAGAAAGCGGAAGTTGATTGCAGATATTGCAGATTTCTGCATCATCCAAATGCTCTGTTAACTCCAGATGAAATCCCCAACTGGTAGCGTGCAAATCCCAGACACCATAACCGCATGCGTTGACTGCTGTAATGATGGTATCTTGAAGTTGCCATATTTCCGTGAAGTCTCTCATCCTTTCTTTACCACCCACTTAAAGTTTTCCTTTCCTGCTCCTATTTCAAAGTGAAGCTTGGCAATGCCGAGGTCCATCTTGGTATATCCTACCATTGAGAAGCCTCTCTTGGCAATAACTTTGGGTTTACAACCAACTTTTGTACCTTTCTGGTCTTGCAGGAAGAATGAGAACTTCTGCTGATTGATGGCAGTGGGAGCAAGAAGAGCTGCTTCCACGCCCTTTCGGAACCATGAAGGAGAGTTGCTGGTTGCATTGCTCACCTGTTCCATGGTCTTGATTTTGTGACTAACCCCTTGTGACTCTCCGTATCCCAAGGCAATCATGCATGTCAACTTCTCCCCTTTTTCAATCTTGTAGGCTCCATTCACCTTGCGATAGCTTAATCCTGCCCAGCAGGTATTGAGTCCTAGAGCTTGGGCAAGCAGCACAAGCTGTTCGCCATAATAGCCAATACGCTCATCAAGATTGTCAGCTTTTTGCCCAGCCATTACAAGATAGTTCTCCACGCCATGGAATTTTCCATATGACATAATGCCGGAGAATGCCTTGGTTTCTTGGGTAACCAGTTGTATGTGAAGGCCACCCTCTTTGTTGCACTCCAAGATTTTTTCTTCAAGTGCTCTAACTACCTCAGTTGAAAGAGGTTTGTGTATGTACTTTCGTACACTATGTCTTTGTTTGATAGCTTCTTCTATAGTCATGATTTCTATAATGAATTGTGCATGCAAAGTTAAGAAAAAAACAATATTCAAAGGCAAAAAACCAAGAAAAATCTCAGAAACTTATAATTTTTTATAAAAAGAATAATATATTATACCTTTTCTTGCGTAATCTAGATTCTTTTGTTAACTTTGCAGGAAAAGTACAATATAATACACTACTTGGTATGAAAATTCAAGAAGTAATGAAATTGCAGCGTAAGGCCTTGGGGATAACCCAGCAAGACCTCGCTGACATGTCTGAGATAGCCATTTCTACCATCAAGAAAATAGAGAGCGGTAAAGGCAACCCTTCCCTATCGACGGTTGAAAAAATCATGGATATCCTTGGCATGGAGGTTAAATATGAGATTCGTCAAACCGTTTAAATATAGTAGGATATGAGAAAAGCTATCGGTTTTGGACGGTAAGTTGAAACATACCTATTTCAAATCGTCCAAGAAAGAATTCAAAGATTCAATCGTAAATCAGAATGAGAATCATGAAATTGACATATATCTTTCATAGTGGTTTTGCAGTGGAGACCCAATCCTGCGTATTGGTCTTCGATTATTGGATGGATCCCGCCGATTGTATGCCGGTGATTCTGTCCAAGGGTAAGCCTGTGTATGTACTTGTAAGTCATTTCCATGAAGATCACTTCTCCCGGGAAATCTTTTCATGGCGCCAGTGCTACCCTCATACCTCTTTTACCTATATACTCTCCAAGGATATCTTCAGACATAACAGATGCCAAAAG
>CDZI01012255.1_pt1 | contig 21137 bp, 19 predicted proteins | sample 554811 | NCBI WGS metagenome assembly CDZI01 (sample SAMEA3182110, study PRJEB8094) | gut metagenome | biome: human; feature: gut; material: Stool; isolation source: human stools | place: Canada | collected 2013-04-23
TTGTAGTGGACAATGGTCTCGTACTGGCAGTAAAAGCCGGTAAAAAGCAGTTACCAAATGTCTTAATCCTTATTGTAGTGGACAATGGTCTCGTACTGGCAGTAAAAGCCGGTAAAAAGCAGTTACCAAATGTCTTAATCCTTATTGTAGTGGACAATGGTCTCGTACTGGCAGTAAAAGCCGGTAAAAAGCAGTTACCAAATGTCTTAATCCTTATTGTAGTGGACAATGGTCTCGTACTCGACCTTATAAGACTATACTGATTATCAGTAAGCTAAAGAACTTTACTAAACAAATACTAACTTTTCTTAACCGAAAATTAACTATTCCTTAGCGGGTGCAAAGGTACGACTTTTTTTCGAGATATGCAAGCCAATTATTCTTAAATATTTGAGCAAATAATCTCTAAAAATTAATATCTCTTCACAAAAGACGTTCAACCCAATCCCCCAAAAAACTAAAGCACCATTGTAAACAGCCCCTAAAGCCATCTAAAATGGTGCTTCCAAATACTATATCTCAGACAAAACCTCCTCAATACCATCCAACAACTCCTCTATCTTTTCTATTACCTTTTTGGCAGAAAAAGGATTTTTCTTGAATCCTGCATGATTGTAGTCATTGCGTAATTCAACAACCTGCTGCAAGATGGTTACAAAGGTCTTATTTCCCCAGACACTATCATCAGCCAAAATCTTATCTACAAGCTCTTTGTCTGCATCCAATACTTCTGTAGCCGTTTTCTTTGTCTTGATAGCTATGCAGCTAAATACAGTATCACGATACGTCTTGTTCTTATAGTCAAGCTGATAATGGCAACACAGGAAAGTACCCAAACCTTCTTCCAACATGGTAGTAGCCTGCTGATATAGTTTATTGTCACAACACCATTTGGCTGCCTTGATACAGTTCAGAACATTCTCCCTGGCATCAAAATCATTCAATGACAGCTTAATCTTCTCAAAGATAGGCCTAAGCTGAACTATCGTCACTTTCTGTATTTCACTAGCTGTGCACTTCAAATCACTTACTTTCTCGCTATTGATGACAGCATACCCGCGACAGGTCGTGCGTTCCTCTACCATCTCCTTCAACGTCTTGACAAAGGAACGTAACTTTTCCGCATCCTTCGTACGTGTTTCGGTATTCTTCAAGATAGGCAGGAGTGAAGATTCTGACAACTCAAAAAGCTTCTCAACCTGACCATAACGCAAATAATCAGAGGCTGCCAACGTCCAGTCCTGCAGAACGGAAAGTGGCAGCAGATCCATGATAGGCGCGATGTTGCTCTCCTTGTCACGTGCTTCGTAATTACCATAAAAGATAGCCTTCACCTTCACATTCTTGAGCAACTTGGCATAGTTGACAAGCACCACCAGCAGCATAGGAAGATAACGGAAACTGTTGGTGATGTCAAGATACAGTTCGTCACCCTCCTGAAGCTCATCAAAGATAACCTCAAATATCTCCCACATCTCATCACTATCCTTCCCATCCGGAATAGCTATATCCTGATAAGAGAGATTCATATCCAGCAATATCTTCTCCAATCCCTGATACGCTACCTCCTTCTGAAGCTTGGCACAGAAACGAGTCTCCAGATTCTTGTCCCAGTTATTCTTTCTTGCCAAATCCGTCAGGAGCATAAGAACCAGGTCGTTTTCTCCTCCCCAGTTCTCCTGCTGCTGTAGATATTCGAGTAAACTTTTCTGTACAAAAAGAGTCTCACTTCCCGTAAAATCATCCTTTCGGTACCGGCAAGTCTCATAGAAAGCCACTCCCAAGACAGATAAAAATACCCTTCTTCCCATAATGCTTAATCCTGATAATTCTCCAAAGCCTTTCTCAAATCATGAGCCATCTTGTCTCTTAAGCTCTTTGGCTCCATGACTGTAACCTTGCTTCCATATGACAAGATTTTGCTTCTCAGCTCAAAGTTGTCATACACATATAAAGATACGTAAACATAATCCTTGTCGTCTCCGTATTCAGAAATTACTTTCTGAGATGCATGGATAGGCTTACTCTCTATATATGGATACTCACCGCGTTCTATACGTAACTTCACTAAAATCGGTTCCGCACCATCCGGCTTGGTTACACCCACCACATTTTCAAAGTAAACAGAAAAATCAACGTCACATTCCTTATAATGAATATGCTGGTTGGCCTCCATCTTGAGAATTCGGTCCAGAGCCAGGTTGTAGATTTTGCCCTCCACCTCGTCTCTGTGCTTGGTGGCAATGAGATACCATCGCTGGTTATACTGCTTGAGGAACTGAGGAAATACGGTCCACTCACGCTTACCTCTTCCAGGAACCTCATATCTAATGTCCATGGTCTGATGCTGTATGATAGCCTTGAGTAAAAGCTCCAGCAAATCATGAGGTTTTACCCTTCCATGAGACTCCAGTAATACTTTTTCAAAAGAAATGACAGGACGATTATTATCGTCATACCCCATGAACTTGTTGATTTCATCAGTCAGGGTGGTCAAGGAAGACTCCAAGCCCAATCCCAGGAAATCACCCAAAGCTTTCTTGATCTTATCTAAATTGCATATAACAACTTGATTGGCAACAGTATCACCCTTAATAGAGAAACCAACATTTTGATATACCAAACATTGGCAGCCATCTCTTTTCTGATCCCTGTTTATTTTACCACCTAGCTCGAATTCGATTTTTTCCAAGTCGTTACGATACGTACGATCTGTATACTGCACACCTAGTTTGTGATTACATTCGTCACAAATTTCCTTTACAGTCATTGGACGTTCATAATTGCGCAGACATTCATCAATGAGTTCCAAGCGCTTCTGATACGTTATGATACCTTTTCCCATAATCATTAAATTTTTAGTTAATGTATTTACCCGCCGTAATAAGCGATGTTCTTAAACTTTCAATAATCTTGCCCGAAGAGAAATCACTCTCCAAAGCGTGAGCCACAACATTTCTGTTTTTGGTAATCTCGAAATATACTCCTCTCAACTCAAATGGTATGAACTCCTTGTCATTGCAAATAACATCCTTAATTTTCTGACGCTCATCCTTGTCAAAAGGGTCGTGTTTTGCAAGCTGGCAGGCATAGGAAAGAATGCTCTCCTGCAAGGAAATCAAGGCAGCCGTATAGTTCATGTGCTTAAACTGCCACTGGGCCAGCTGATATTGGAACCGTGCTGGATCCTGCTCTGTACCCTTGAAATTATTGAGAAAATCCTTCACAACCGGTTTCACGATCATTTCAGGCAACATCGAATCAAAATCCTTTTTCATCAAAGCTCTCAAAGACTGGGTCTCCTGAGAGATGGCATACAGATGGTTGAGATTCATCACATCCGAGAAATGCTTCAAACGATTGGTCACATCCGTATCCTCCTGCTGAATGAGCCCTGCAATCTGATAGGCATTTCCATACTGCTTGAAAGCCATGGCTCCCACAATCCAGTCATTGAGTTTGAGGATTTTCTTCAAATCCACAATCGGAGCATAACCATACTCCTTGCTCATCTCTATCATACCATAATATATATGAGAGATTCTGATATTCTTGCTGCTGACATTCCTCAGATAAAGAAGCAGATTCATGATGGTAATAGGCAATGAGCGGAAAGAATGGGTAACATCCACGATGAGTTCATCTCCCGTAGAGAGCAACTGGTTCAGCTGCAGGATGATGTTGATATTCTCATTGATTTCCTCCTCATTCACGCCATATCTTATGAGAGCAAGATGGGCATCCTTTCCAATAGCCGCCTCTATCTCCTTGGCATGAGGAATATACAATTCACTCTTGCTGGTAGTCGCTTCACAATGTTCTGCGATTTCACAATAGACATCCTCGTCAACCACACCGCCGTTCTTCTCCTGAAAATAGCGATATACCTCTTCCCACATACAATGGGCAGTACCAATTAAGATGACCTTGTCTATATTCTGTGTTTCATAAAGAGCAGCTGCCATAAATGAGTATTCACCCAGATTCTCTTCACCCAGATGATAAGAAGCCCTGCGATATTCACGGGCAGACTTCTCCTCCCCCAATGTCCCCTTGTTCACCAGAGGACCTGTACCGATAAATGATATGAGTACCTTTGCCATAATATTACTGATTAAAGTTTTTAAATCTATCAGGAAGCTCCCGTCTGGAAAGCGTACCAAAGCCCACGCTACCACTCTTTCCCAAAGCAATGCCGTCAGGAAGTACCATGTTGCTGACAAACATCAGATCAAAGGTGTCAAACTTTACATGCTTGTAGCTCTGTTCCACAGGCTCTTTCAATTGAGTGATGGCACATTCTATCTTTTCAGCTGCATGATAGCCAATCCCCTTCAAAAAGGAAAGGATGTTGCCCGTGATGACCTGCTCCAGAAAATTTACCTTGTTGGTAAGAGCCAGCATGGAATGGTATTTCTTGAAGTTCTCATCAGTAAGACCGATATAACAGCTCAGACGATAAAGCTTCGGAGACTCTTCTATCTTCGGAAAATAAGGAGTCAGCGTACAATCCTCAACATGAAACTCCATCTCCTTCTGTCCTATCTTGAGACTGGCAGGAAACTTACCCACCAATTCCATCACTGCCATGGCTGCTTCCGCTATTCCGACGAGACAAACATGCCTGTCTATCACCTTGTACTGAACCAAGGGATATCCATATCTCAGCCCATTTGCCTCATGATTATGAAAATAAGGATTTTCCCTGCCTGCCAAATCAATAATGGCCCCACGAAAACACCTGAGCCCGACTGAACTCAGGTTTTCCTTAAATCTCAATATCGCTATGTTAGTTGCTTCCATTTCTTGTTTTTGTGGCGAAAATACAAAAAAAATCCGATAAAAAGCATTTTTTTGCTGAAAAAATAGTTTTTCCCATCTTTTTTTTATACTTTTACACCCACAATCTTAAAACAAAACAAGATGGAGAAAAATAAATACATATATGGAGCCTCCATACAGGGCATTCAAGGATTTATCTTCTCTACCAACTCACTTAAAGATGTCGTTGGTGGCAGTGAGTTGGTTGAGAAGGTATGTACCACTCTGTTTGAATCCACCTATGAGCAAGGGGGCACGTCAATCATCAAAGCAGCCGGTAACATCAAATGTGTCTATGACAACCTTCAGGAATGTGAGAAAACCGTCCTGGAGTTTCCAAAAACAGTGATGCTGGCTGCGCCCGGTATCACCATCAGCCAGGCTGTTGTAAAGGTAACGGAAGAAGAGTTCAAAGCAAACTTCGCTTCCTGCATGGATCAGCTGGAGAAAAAGCTGAAGAGCCAACGCAACAAACCTTCCAAGAGCATGACTGTAGGTTTCATGGGCGTAGAACGTTCAAGAACCACAGGTCTTCCAGCCGTCACTCAGGAAAGTCAAGAGTACCTGGATGAGGGAACCCTAAAGAAACGCAACTTATCAATCGGCGGAAAGGCTACCATCACCCTGGCAGAAAAGAGCTTTGGCATCAAGGAACTCTCCCCTAAAAACATCGCCTTGGACATTAAGGACCTCACTGGAGAGAATGACTGGATTGCCATTATCCATGCAGATGGTAATGGTCTGGGGCAAATCCTGTCCAAGTTCAGCGGTTCCCCAAAAGAATTTGAGCGTTTTTCAACAAACCTCAATCAGGCTACCTGCCAGGCAGCTCATGCAGCCTTCAAGAAAGTATATACCGCTGAAGACTACAGACAAGATTCAAGCATCTTCCCTTTCCGCCCTGTAGTATTGGGTGGAGATGACATGACCATGATATGCAAGGCAAGCCTTGCCCTTGACTACGTGAAGGTCTATCTTGAAGAGTTCGAGAATGCCACCAAGCAAAAGCTAGGCGCAGAGAACGGACTCACAGCATGCGCAGGTATTGCCTTCATCAAGTCTTCCTATCCATTCCACTACGGATATGACCTGGCAGAAACCCTCTGTACACAGGCCAAGATCGTTTCAAAGAATCCACTCATCCAGAAAGATGCCCCAAATGCACCATCGAGTGTGATGTTCTATAAGGTACAGGGCAGCTTCATAGAAAGCTATCCTAATATGATCCTGAAGGAAAAGACCCCACAAAAGGGACTATCCTTCAACTTCGGACCTTACTTCCTGCACCAGACGGAGGAATACTGGACGATAGAAGACCTGAAAGATGCAGCCAATCAACTCAATGGTAAAGAGGGCAACGTAGCCAAGACCAGCATCAGAAAATGGATGACCGCCATGCACCAGAACACAGAAATGGCCAAGCAGGCAGCCAATCGCAGCTATACCATGCTCTCAGCTTCTACCAAGGGAACTTTCCAAAAAGCCATCACCCCTCAGAAGAGAACACTGTCAGAAGATGTGTTCTATCCTGCAGCGGATCTGCTGGACTTAAATACAATTCTCACCCAAAAAACAAAGGAAGGATAAAGCAATGAAAGACTTAAATATAAAAATAGAGTTCTTCTCACCATGGCATTGCGGGTCGGGACTCTCTGCCGGAGCAGACGCAGACTCCCTCGTCATCAAGGACACCAATGGGCTGCCATATATTCCCGGCAAGACGATCAAAGGCCTCATTCGAGAAGCTGTAGAGGACTATGCTGCCCTCAGAGGTCTGGACATGGACCTGGAGAAAGCCTTCGGCAAGGCAGCTACCGCTGAAGAAGTGCTGCCATCCGGCACCCTGTTCTTCACCAATGCTACCCTCAAAGAAGACGAGGCTGAAAGTATCCTTTCCAACCATGTGGAAGACCTGCTATATATAAATAAGGTGGCAACAGCCATTGACGAAAAAAACGGAATCACCCAGGAGCATAGCCTTCGCACCATCGAAACCACCATTCCATGCACGCTCTATGCAACAATCCTTTATGTGGATGATGACATGGAAAGCGTACTGGAAGCGGCACTTGGCTTCATCAAACATATGGGAACAGGCAGAAACAGAGGCTTGGGCAGATGTAAATTCAGTATAGAGAAAGGAGGTAAGGCATGAAAACTCTTCAATTCAAATGTAAACTGCTCTCAGATGTCATCCTGAACCAGCGAGCAGCCACAGAAGGAAACCAGGAATCCCTGACCTTCATTCCAGGCAACTGCTTCCTGGGCATCATAGCTAAAGACTACATGAACTTCCAGCCCCAAGAGCAGGCAGAAATCTTCCATAGCGGACATGTAAGATTCGGTGACGCACATCCGGCATCCAAGGATGCCAAGACAAGAAGCCTCCATATTCCTGCATCCCTCTTCTACCCAAAGCTCAAATCCTTGAGTGAGGAAAGCTATATCCACCACTTCTATAGCCGCTCAGATGACAAGCATGGTGCTGGTGGCCAGCCACAGCAGCTCAAGCAATGCCGTGAAGGCTACTATGAGTTTGCAGAGAACGAGGCTAACGCAGTAGATAGTCAGAAGAACTTTGTCATCAAGAGTGCCTATGACAGAACCCTTCGCAGGAGTAAGGACAGCCAGATGTTCGGATATGAAGGACTAGAGAAGGGAAGCGAATTCTATTTCTCCGTAGAGATAGACAATGAAGCCCTTGCCCCTATCATCGAGGAAAAGCTGACAGGAAGAAAACATGTAGGTAGATCCAAGACTGCACAGTATGGCCTCATTGAAATCACGAAAGCTTCCTTCCAGGAAATTCCATCTGCAGCATCACAGTTCTCCATCAATGGAAGTAACTATATCACGGTCTATGCCGATGGCAGACTCATCTTCCTGGATGAAACAGGAACGGCAACCTTCCAGCCAACAGCCCAGATGCTGGGACTCAACGGAGAAATCGACTGGGAGAAGTCACAGATCAGAACCTTCCAATATGCTCCCTGGAATGGCAAGCGCCAAACCAGAGATGCAGACCGTGTGGGTATCGAAAAAGGCAGTGTCTTCGTTGTCAAGCTTGATGAGCTGCCAACACTCTCACAGCTTCCTTCCTATGTAGGCAACTATAAGAATGAGGGATTCGGTAAGGTCATCTACGGATGGAACCTGCTACAAAAGGCAGGGGAAAATGGTCAGACAGCCCTTCAACTCACCCATAAGACAAAAGCTCAGGTTACAGAGACAAGAGCACTGGAAGGAACACCGCTGCTGTCATTCCTGGCAAGAAAGAAGCACAAGAACAGTTCTTCTGTCTATATCTATGAACAGGTGAACAATTTCGTCAGTAAGTACAAGCCATTGTTCTCACAAGGCAAGTTCTCCGCTCAATGGGATGCCATCCGCAGCATCGCCCTCCAGCATGCTACCATGAACAAGATTCTCCTTGAACTCTTCGACAAGAAGGAATTGAAAAAGCGAGAGCCGTCTCCAACAGATCCAAGAACCGAAGTCATAGAGTCAATCGGCTATATTACCCATGGAATCAAGGCCAAGGACTGGAAAGCCAAGCAGAGAGACAGAATCCTCAGAGAGTTTATAGAGCAGATGGGTAACAACCAGGAGTATGGAGACCTGTCTCAAAGAGCATTAGTGAACCTTGCCTCTGAAATGGCAAAAAAACAATAGAGCAATGCAGATGACAAAATATAAATATCGCATGATTGCGCGCATCACCCTGGAGGCGACATCACCTCTGGCAGTGGGTAGCGGTGAGAAGGACATCATTACAGATGCACCTGTGGCAAGAGACGTGAATGACCTGCCATATATCCCTGGCACATCACTCATGGGCATCATCCGTCACAGCCTGAAAGACCTGAAGGAGAGAGACTCTATCTTCGGATATCAGAAAGGAGACAAGGGAGAAGGCTCCAAGGTCCTCATTTCCGACGCACTGCTCCTAGGCAGCAACCAGAAGGCCATGGACGGACTTAAGAACATAGAACAGGATGAGTATCTCAAGGCCTTTGAGGTACTGCCAATCCGCCAGCATGTAAGAATCACGGAAAAGGGTACAGGCGCCGACCATGGCAAGTTCGACGAACAGGTTGTGTATAAAGGCACCCGATTCGTCTTCGAGATGGAACTCCTCTCAGAAACGAAGGATGACGAGAATATGCAGAACATTCTGAACACCATCTCCTCTCCTACCTTCAGAGTTGGCAGCGGAACGAGAAATGGCTTCGGAAGCATGAAGGTCGTGAGCTTGAAGTATGCAAGCTATGACCTGACTCTGGAAAAGGACCTCGATGCCTACCTGAAAAAGTCATCATCGCTGGAAGAGGACTGGAATGAGGCCATCGAGAAGAAGCCAAGCGAACTGCAGGGGGCTGACTGGATCAAATATACCCTCACTCTCAAGCCTTTGAACTTCTTCCTGTTCTCATCAGGATTCGGAGACGAAGATGCCGATATGACACCCGTCAAGGAAAACTATGTGGACTGGTCAACTGGCAAGCCAAAAATCAAGGAAGCCAAGAGCCTGATACCGGCAACATCCGTCAAAGGAGCCATTTCACACCGTACAGCCTACCACTGGAACCGCCTCACGAAGCACTTTGTGGACAACGCAGAGGCTATCGCAAGTGACAGAAACAAGGCATGCCTGGATATCTTCGGCACCACACTGGACGAAGGAGACATCAAACCATCCAGAGGAAAGGCCATCTTCTCAGATGTCTTCATTGAGAACACGGACTCAAAGGTTCTTCCTCACATCAGGGTAGATAAGTTTACCGGTGGAGTGATGGACGGTGCCCTGTTCCAGGAAAAGGTAAGCACAGCGGAAAACCAGGAACTCGTGGAAGAGATCTGGGTTGAAAAGGAAGCCCTTCAAGACGAAGATATCAGAAAGGCATTCGAGAAAGCCCTCCAGGACATCTGCGACGGCCTCCTGCCACTGGGCGGTGGTACCAACAGAGGAAATGGTATATTCATCGGAACACTTAACATACAAGAGTAAGCATGGAACATCAGATAAAAAATGCAAAATATGAAGGCTACCTCTGGCAAAGCGACCAGAGCAAGCCAAGAATCATAGGAGAAGGAGAACCTCTTTCTCTTACCCTTCCAGACGGCGAGAATCCTTTCGTCGTAGAGGGACTGCTGTGGAACCCGGAAGAAAACACTTCTATCCAGATCCGTTATGTGGATGGAAATTACTTCGTAACAACATACGAGGTAAAGCAGGAAGAACTGGATGGCTCAGCCACCACAACTCCGGTTACCTACCTGCCACACCGTCTTCCTGGCGTGAAGGCACTAAAGTTCCTGCGCCAGTGGGAAGAGGTGAAGGATGAGCTTTGTGAAAACATGCCTACCCTTCAGCTCAAGGCAAACATATTCGTTGGATTTGAAAAATAATGGAGGAACTGCAAAATGAAAATTACAGCACCCTATAATTTCGTGCCACTCAATGAAAAGGTGTTCTACCCTTCCTGGAGTGAGCAGGTTACTCAGGACTTGCCATTCTCAGACTCAGAGGATGGAGTGATCGAGGTGAAAATCAAGAACGTATCTCCTCTCTTCACACGCGACGGTGCCCTGAATGAGCACTCTGCTCATATCATGGGTAAGGACGGAAAACGCCACTACTTCATCCCAGGCACCACCATCAAGGGAATGTTGCGTGAAATCATAGAAATCATGTCCTTTGGCAAGATGCAGGAGGACAAGGACTTCCAGAACAGATGGTTTGGCTATCGTGATGTGGCCAACAGAATGAATAAGGCTAAAAGCGCCGAATACCTCAATAAGGTAAATAATGCCATACCAGGCTGGCTCTCAAAGGAAGGTGAAAGATATTTCTTCACCCCATGCGATGGACAACTGGAAAAGATCAATAGCATAGAAGTAGGTTTGAATTTCCCAGGATATAAACCAAATGGCTCTGTCTGGGAAACCAATGTTTCAGTAAGCTCGGATTCCAACCATTATCCTACCTATCCTGAGAGAGAAAAAGATGGAATAAGCTACCGAATCGTCTGCACAGGACTCATGCAAGGCAAGAAACATGAATTGCTATTCCCTTCAGACAGAGGTGAGAGCATCCCTTTAAGCGAAGAAACCATCAGAGCCTTCAAGAGTATCTATGAAGGAACTCCAGATTTCGCCAAGGAAAAAGAAGAAAAAGGCTGCTTTCTGATGGCTCTTGAAAAGGGTTATGAAATACCGGTATTCTATCTCAAGATGCAAAATGGTCAGGAGATCCTCGGTATGTCCAGAATGTTCAAACTCCCATTCAGAAACAATGTACGCCAACAGGTAGAAATCCTGCAAAAGACCGACAAGACCAGACACGACCTGGGAGAAACCCTGTTTGGATACACAGGAGACGACAGCCTGAAGGGAAGAGTGCAAATCAGTCATGCCTTCATGGAGGGAACAGTAGAGGACTCTGAGCTTATAGAGACAAAGGGAATTCTGGGAACCCCTAAGGCTTCCTACTATCCTCTGTATCTGAAACAACAGCATTCACCATACAAGACCTATGATGAAAACGAGGGTATCGCAGGAAGAAAACTATATAGAATCCACTCTAAGGGAACCACCATCCAGCTTCCACAAGGAGAAAACAAGAATGTGGGAACAACATTCAAGGCCCTTCCTGCCGAACAAACCTTTACACTCAGAATTTCCTTGCACAATACAAGAGAAGCTGAGATTGGAGCTATTTTGGCTGCCCTGACGTTCAATATGACCCCAGAGGTATTCTTCAACCTGGGTATGGCCAAGGCTTTTGGCTTCGGCAAATGCCACATCAATAAGGAAGACATCACCCTTCGCGGCTTTAGCCAAGACATGAACTACTATATGCAGCGCTTTGAGGAAATGATGTCGGTGTTCACTTATGAGAACTACCAGCAATTGTGGGCACAAACCGAAAGCATCACCCAACTCGTCAATATCCTCAGTGAACATACAGACGAAGAAGTCAGAATGATGGAGATGAAAGAGTATGGAGACAGCAAGTTCGAGAAGAAGAATCCTTTCAACAAGCTGCAGGAAAAAGGTACACCAATCCACTCATGGCTCACGGATGAAGACAAGGATAAGATCAGAGACCTTGCACTCAAGGCTAAAGGTGAAAGAGCTGAAAGAGAAGCCCGTAGATCACTCTCTGAGAAATATGCACAAGCCAAGAGCTGTGCAGAAGCCAAGGAATACCAAGAGGCTAAGGAACTCTATAACGCAATCATGGACGAACTCCTCAAAAAAGGAATCAACATCCAGGAAGAAAGACAAATCGTTGCCGATATCGATGAACAGATTGCCAAGCAGGAAGAAGAGAAAAAGCAACAAGCAGCAAAAGCTGCCCAGGATGCTATAGTAAGAATACTTGAAGCTGGTCTTGGCACCACTCTTGACAAACTCGCAGGTGATGGCGTTAGCTATAGCATCAAAGACTTCAAGGTATGCTTCCAGAAGGTAGAGAAATGGCTGAAAGACTCCAAGGCATCACAGCTCAAAGAATCTGACAGCAACGACCTCTTCAATACCTCAATGCGCTTGCTACAGGAACCATCCAAGAAGGAAGTGAAGGAACTTGCCAAGCCATTTGATAAGAGTGGCATCTGGAGAAAGCTGACAGGCTTCCTTGGCGAAGACAAGGCCAAGGAACTTTATGATTCCTACCAGAAGTAAAAAATGATAGGTCCAAACAGACCTGAACAGAACAGCAAATCACTATATTAAAATCAATCCCATACCAAGGCAACCAACCTTGATATGGGATTTTTTCATGTAACAGTAAACCCTAACAATGAACCAAAATAACCTATGAATAACTCACAAACAAATGATTCTAATCCTTGTTGTAGTGGACAATGGTCTCGTACTAGATAAATTTAATTAAATATTGTTTGTAAAAATGAGTCTTAATCCTTGTTGTAGTGGAAGACAGTCTCGTACGTACTCTTACTACTTTGCTGGCGTTAACCCTTATGAGTCTTAATCCTTATTGTAGTGGAAGATGGTCTCGTACATGCACGTAGTGTACTTGACACCAAACTTCTTGCAGGTCTTAATCCTTGTTGTAGTGGACAATGGTCTCGTACCCATGTAAGGGTAGAATGATGGGTATCCGTACTGAGAGTCTTAATCCTTGTTGTAATGGAAGATGGTCTCGTACCCGGTCATGGACTGCGGAAACTGCGCTATCTGTGCGTCTTAATCCTTGTTGTTGTGGAAGATGGCCTCGTACGGACAACTGCTATTGTGGCCTTGTTCCATTCTACAAGTCTTAATCCTTATTGTAATGGAAGATAGACTCATACCAATTAAAGCAATCGTGAATGGTGTTCAAGTTTCTAAGTCTTAATACTTATTGTAGTGAAAGATAGTCTCGTACTCTTCCCTACACTTGAGGAAATGAAAGAGCGTATTGGGTCTTAATCCTTGTTGTAGTGGACAATGGTCTCGTACCCACGTCCAGTTGGATAGCAATAAAAGAACTATACCGTCTTAATCCTTGTTGTAGTGGACAATGGTCTCGTACTGCACGTCAGATAGCTGACGCCACAAACCAAACAAGTCTTAATCCTTGTTGTAGTGGACAATGGTCTCGTACAGCTGGCCACCATGCACTGTACTCACCCATAGGCTGGGTCTTAATCCTTGTTGTAGTGGACAATGGTCTCGTACTGATGTTAATGGTACAATTACTATCAAACTTGGCACTGTCTTAATCCTTGTTGTAGTGGACAATGGTCTCGTACACTGTTCAGCCTGTGATTACAGATGACGCTGCACCTGTCTTAATCCTTGTTGTAGTGGACAATGGTCTCGTACATGGTGAGCACAAGGCTACAAATGGTGATAGATTTGATAGTCTTAATCCTTGTTGTAGTGGACAATGGTCTCGTACTCGACCTTATAAGACATTATTGATTATCAATAAGTTAAAGAGCTTTACTAAACAAATATTTACTTTTCTTAACCGAAAATTAACTATTTCTTAGCGAGTGCAAAGGTACGACTTTTTTTCGAGATATGCAAGCCAATTATTCTTAAATATTTAGCCTTTTTATCCCAAAAATTTAACTCTGTTAACTAAATAGGGAGACAGAAACCTAAAGACAAACGACAAGACCACCCCCAAACCACTATTCTGCACAAACAAACATCAGAAAAAGAAGGCTATCTCCTACCATAAATCTAGCATATCCATCACTCCCCTCCATAAAAGATTCTAACGACAACAAGAAAAGTGATGAACGAATAATCCTCACCCGAAATAATAAGGTGTAAAAATCAACCTCTAATCAACAAAATCCTAGAAAATCGAGCCATTGAAATACCACTTCAAAATCCCGCTTTATCTTTGCACCCAGAAATCAAAACCATAAACATATGGAGATCGTATTAAATTCATATGGTGCTAAACTTAGCATCAACAATGGAGCTTTCATGCTCAACAATTCAACAGGAAGCCATCGCATACCTGTTAAAGATGTGGATTCCATCTTTGTAGCCAAGAGCGCCGTACTCACATCCGACGCCTTGATACTTGCCATTGAAAATGACATCAGGGTCACGCTGGCCGACAAAGGTGGCAACGTTATGGGCTGTGTATGGAGCCACAAATATGGTTCCATCTCCACCATCAGAAAAGGACAACTGATATTCACGGCATCACAGGATGCAGTGGAATGGATCAAAAAGGTCATCATCCAAAAGATGCAAAACCAACTGGCCCTGCTCCTCATGCTGCAGGTAGATACAGGGCAGAAGGAACTCATCGTTGAGGAAGCTGGCAACAAAATCAGCAAACTCATCGCAAAGGTAGATGCACTAGAAGGATTCACGGTAAGAGAAATCGCCAATAACCTCAGAGCCTATGAAGGCAATGCCTCCAAGGAATACTTCCGGGCATTGAACCAATTCATACCTGAGAAATACCGGTTCAAGGAGCGCTCACAACATCCGGCTACAGATGTTGCCAACGCCATGCTCAACTACGGATACGGCATCCTGTATGGAAAGATTGAGAATGCACTCATACGCTGCGGCATAGATCCCTATATTGGCATTCTCCACAGAGACGAGTATGGAAGACCCGTCCTTTCCTATGATGTGATAGAACTCTACAGGGTATGGATAGACTATATCGTCTATTCCCTGCTGGCACAAAATATCATAACAGATGACTACTACTCCCGAGATGAAAGAGGAGCAGTATGGCTGGAAGCCCTGGGAAGAAGAGTCATCATCCAGTCAGTCAATGATTACCTCTCAGAGAATGAATCCATCAAGGGAATGACCAGAAGCAGAGAAACCCATATATTTCTCTATATGCAAAAATTCGCACAACAATTAAAACACTACTAATATGAAAGAGCAGACTGTATCATTGGGAACCAAGATCGTGGCTGCCAATGAAAAATTGACATCTATCAACATGATAGACCTATTCGAGATGATTGCTCACCCAGAGCCATCACTCAGAAATCAGACAGAAGTCCTGCGCAGTATCCAGCGCATGGACAGTGCCAAATACAACCTGATGAAAAAATCACTCCCCTACTTTGTCTGTGCCCACTTTGACCCAGACTACAGAAGAAAGGAAAACTTCTCATCAGTATCATCATTTGTCCTGGACATAGACCATGTGGACGAGAAGAGTATCCAGCTGGATGAGCAGAAAGCAGAACTGGCAAAAGACGAGCGCATCGCCATGATGTTCACCTCTCCTAGCGGTTGTGGCTTGAAACTCATCTTCCTGCTCGACAAACCATGCCTGGATGAAAACATCTATTCATCATTCTACAAGCAGTTCGCCTGGGACTTCGCCAAGGAACATCACTTGGAAACATTCATTGACCTCAAAACCAATGACGTGACCAGAGCCTGCTTCATTCCTGCGGACGACCATGCCATCCTTAACATGACAGCCACACCTGTCAACTTGGAGAACTATGTGGATCTGGATTGCGTGGACCTGTTCATCAAGGAAGACAAAATGCCAAGCATCAGCCAAGAGAAACAAGTACAGAACCTGGAACCAGTAGAAAAAAATCTGGATCCTGACCGGGAAACCATGAACAGAATCAAAGAAAGACTCGAACTGAGCCAAAAGAAGAAACTGCCCCAGGAAGTTCGCCCTATCTATGTTCCCGAGGAAATCACCAACATAGTCACTGACCTGAAGCAATCCATAGAAGAAACAGGAGTAGAACTGTATGATACCAGAAACATCCAGTACGGCATCAAACTCATGTTCCGTACCCATCAACTGAAAGCAGAAATCAACCTGTTCTTCGGGCACAAGGGATACTCGGTGGTAGAATCTCCCAAGAGAGGAACCTCCATGCAACTCAATGGCATGATGGCGCAACTGGTAAATGACTACGTACAAACTCTGACATATACCTCATGAAAGGAAACCATCTCATAGAAACCAGACTGATTGGCCAAGCCGGTTTAGCCGGCACAGGAACCATCGGTAGAGTAACGGGGAACTTAGACGAGCTCCCCACCCTACCGGAAAGAATCAGACAGATACTGAACATCATCTCTTCAGCAGAAAAGAAACCAGGCTATATGATATGCTTCATCATGTACGACATCACCAGCAACAAGGTCAGAACATTGATTGCAAAGTTCCTACTGAAAAAAGGATGTACAAGGGTCCAGAAGTCCATCTTCATGGCAGACATGCCATCTGATGAAGTGCAAGACATAGCCCAAAAACTAACAGAGATTCAGAAGATGTATGACAACAACGACAGCATTCTGATTGTCCCTTTGTCTGAGGACTATGCCAGAGCCATGAAGATCATTGGTCAGGATGTAGATATCGACCTTATCCTGCATTCCAAAAACACCCTGTTTTTCTAGGCTTAAAACACAAATTCAAGGAAAAATGAGCCAGTGAAATATCATTTCACGATGTTCAAGTACCTTTGCACCCGAAATAAAACGAAAGCTATTTCTCCCCACTTCTGTAGGAGGATAGCAATGTATAAAATATAAAGTAATAAAAACAAGAGAACAATGAAATTCATCAACTTAACACCACACACCATCACCCTGAATGATGGCACAAGCTTCCCTACGGAAGGAAATGCAAGAGTAGCAGATACCTATACCAAGTTCAATGCAAACGGTATTTGCAAGGTCAAGCACGGAGAGATCGAAAATCTCCCGGAACCAGAACCCAACACCACCTTCATCGTATCGGCCATGGTACTAGCAGCTGCAAAAGAAAAAGGCAGAGAAGATGTGGTAGCCCCTGCTACCGGACACCCAGAGTGCAGAAGAGAAAACGGCTTCATCATCTCTGTCCCTGGATTCGTCCACTAGACAATGCCACAGGCGCATATAATAAGGTATGGGAGACCCTCTCAACTGACAAAATCAAGGAAAATTGAGTCAGTGAAATATAGTTTCACCGAGTTTCCCTACCTTTGCACGCAGAAAGACAAAGCCGCTATGGTTAAGTAAGTTGGCGACACTATTGACATATGTAAATTTTAAATATCATGACAATTTTCAGTATCATCATCGGAATCATCATCCTACTGGATGTATTGACATTCCTGGTAAAAGCTACTGGCAATGCAAGTAACTTCATGTGGTACCTCTGCCGCCCACTCTGGGGTATCCTCGGCAATGGAGTGTATCAGAACATCTCCATGTTCATCGGTCTCCTCATCCGCCTGGCAGAAGCCGTCGTACTCACACACATCGTAGAAAACCTCTTCAGACAGTTAGTAGCATGAGCAAAGTCACCATTCCAAGCAGGGCTTCCTACCAGGTTAGGAACCCTGCATCAGAAGAAAGTCCCTTCCTAGAAGCAGACTGGGCCCCAATCAATGCCCATCAGGTATATCAAGCCTTGAAAAGAATGCAATGCAGAAATCACCAGGCAACATCAGCCTATAAATGCAAAGGTTTGGAAGCCCCATACAAGACAAGCCAGCAACAGGAAAACTGGCTAGGAGCAATCATCAATCATTTCAATCAAAATACAAATATTCAGTTAAAACATATCAAGACTATGTGCAAATTCAACAAATTCAATGGTAAAGTTACCAACTACTACAGCAACATGTATGTCATCGAAGTAGATGACAAGACTATCTACATCCCATTCAGCGTAATGCATAAATTCCCGGCATTTCCACAATCCATGATGGAAGATGGTCACCTCAAGATCGGCGTAACAGTCATCATGGTGAAAAAAGACGAGAAGACATACTACCCTGACCATGAAACCTACGGAGTCAACAACAATCAGGAACATAAGCTGAACATCGATGGTACTTACCTGCTCAAGGATACAAAAGCGTATAAGCAGTCCAACAGCCTTCCAGAACTGATGGCTCAACTCAGCACACAGCTGCCTTCACTTCAAGAGGACCTGAGATTGGAAACACTGAAAGTAATCTCAGCTATCAACATGACAGAGGAGCAAAAGGTAGAGAAACTTACATCCATGGTAGACTTCCCATTGGACTTCGTAGAGTCACAGACCCTGGAAAAGAAGGCAAGCCTGTTCTATGCACCGGGCAATACCAAGGATGACAGAGCACAACTCAAGGAGATCGTAGAGTCAATCGTTGCCATGTGCAATAGCGAGGAACAGAAACAATGCCAACTCATCGTAGGAGTGAACGACAAGACCAACAAGACTTGCAAACTCCAGGATGAAATCGCCTCCAACTATCCCCAGATGGCCAACCTCGACCAGTTCCAGAATACCCTGCTGGTTCCATTCATCAAGTCATACACCTACGACAATGCCCTGCTCATGTCATCCCTCAAATACAACTGGTACAACTACAATGGTGACCTAATCCTCATCATAGACATCAACTACCACGGAGATCCTATCATCTGCAAAGGTGGCAGACTCCCCTACCGATGCGACTCCGCCAAAATGATTGCAGAAGGAGTGGACCTGGTAAACATGGTCAAGAAGCTGACAAGAAATGCCGCATAACATCTAAGGAGGACTGCCCAAGTAAAGGCAGCCCTCTGATAATCTGATGAAAAATTCCATCAAAGTTCATACGGAAAAGAAAAAAAAACAGAAAGAAAAAAACAACAAAAATGAAGAGAAATATGAAAAAGTCATTTTTAACAGCAATCGCTAAGCTGCGTGGAGAAAGTGATGCAGATATACAAGGAATCTTCTAGGAGAAGACCGGTATTGATTTATGCAAAATACAAATAAAAAGAATATTCTATGAAGAAGTTATTGCTGTTTATAGTTGGAATCTCAATCCTGTTTTTTGCAGGTTGTTCCAATGGAAATCAGAGGCATGGAAATGAGGGAATGGGAGACAGCCTCCCTGCTGATCCTCCATTGGGTTTTGTCATAGAGTTAAAACCTTTGGGAAAATTCTCACATCAGGAGGCAGAACAGTTGAGAGAAGAACTCGTGAAGCAATTGGGTATCATTCTCTATACGAAACCAAAGGCTTGGGTGGAGGCATCTGTATTTGTTGGAAACAAGAAAGAAATACCTGCCTCATGTCTCTACAAACCAAGAAACAGGTATTGGGCTGGGGGGATCCTGAAAATGTTGCATGAAGAGCATGGAGGTAATGATGAAATCGTAACGATAGGTTTGACGCATCGAGACATCTCTACTTCTATTCATGGACAATACAACTATGGAATCATGGGATTGAGTTTCCGGCCAGGTGACGCCTGTGTGGTTTCAACCTTCCGATTGAAACGAAAGGATGACTTATGGAAAGTAACAATCCATGAATTCCTGCATTCTCGCGGTTTGCCGCATTGCAAGAAGGATGATTTAAAGTGCCTGATGCAGGATGCTCATGGCAAGAATACTTTCTACATGAAAAACGGACTGTGCCAAGATTGCCAAAAGTCATTGAAAAACATTATTGACAATCAATGAGAGTCCAAACCAACCAAGATTTTGCTTATAATTTTGTCGCAGGAGTTCCATAATAACCATACAGAACCCAAAATACAAAGTAAACTATCATAACTATACATTCAACTTTCTAAGAACTGATAAGGTCTATTCATAGGGTATGCCACATTTAGGTGTACCCTATAGAATGGACTGCTCAAAAGCAAGCATATCAAAAACAAGAAATTCCACTAAATCGATGCACACCAAAACCATTTAAGCCCACCAAGCAAATAAAGAATAAAGGACCTTTGGCCAGATGTAAGAATATGAACACTACACCTACTTAGTTGGGAAGTGACACAGCTCTTTCCCAAACCAAAGGTAGAAAGGCTGATGTAAGCAACAAGGTTAGTGCTCGTTTACCACTATGCAAGTATATCCTACATTTAGTAGTACATACTCGGGATCAACCTTTCTTTAATGCAGTTGGCACTTCTCAGTCAGCCCAATTCCGACCAATATCCAACTGCCATGCAAAACATTGGTGGACAAAGTAGGAACGTAGCTATGACCTTCCACCGCAATCCAACGTTTCACATGTAAACCACCGATGGACGAAATTACCATCATCAGTCCTTCAAATAATGAAGCCGCCAGACTCGATTTTTCTGCTCTTGGTGGTTGACAGTTGCAAAGATACAACATTCTTTGAAATCACAACACATTAAAGCGCTAATCTTTTGTTAATATTTGAATATCCTTTTTGGATTGTATCAATTGTTCAATGCATTTAGCAGAAAAACACCATCAATAATAAAATACATAGGTACTATCAAACAGAGATAACCCCTTATTGTAATGGACAATGGTCTCGTACAAAGGCAGTTCAGCTGATGCTCTTTTAACCAAGGGGTCTTAATCCTTATTGTAGTGGAAGATGGTCTCGTACTTCATCAATCTCACTCCACATACAATTACCATAAAGTCTTAATCCTTATTGTAGTGGAAGATGGTCTCGTACCTACTGAAATGACTAACTATGCAAGAGTTGCAATTACGTCTTAATCCTTATTGTAGTGGACAATGGTCTAGTACAGACGGTAAAATAAGTAAGTTCTTGGTAATTGGTGTCTTAATCCTTGTTGTTGTGGACAATGGTCTCGTACGTCACTTGGTGACAATGTTCAGCTTAATGCTGAAGAAAGTCTTAATCCTTGTTGTAGTGGACGATGGTCTCGTACATTATGAAAATTTCAGTCAAAAATGGCGGTGCTTGTCGTAATCCTTGTTGTAGTGGACGATGGTCTCGTACCACAGATTGGCGCATTTAAAACAATCAGTCTCTCTAGTCTTAATCCTTGTTGTAGTGGACGATGGTCTCGTACTTCCCTCTTTCTTTCATTAAATTTTTAACTCTTTAACATTGTCTTAATCCTTG
>CDZI01014724.1_pt1 | contig 21015 bp, 10 predicted proteins | sample 554811 | NCBI WGS metagenome assembly CDZI01 (sample SAMEA3182110, study PRJEB8094) | gut metagenome | biome: human; feature: gut; material: Stool; isolation source: human stools | place: Canada | collected 2013-04-23
GCGGTCATCGTCTACTTCTCCGACACCATCTCCAAAAAGCGGGAGAAGATGCTGACCTGGCGGCAGGGCATCCTGCCCTATGTGGCGCTGCTGGCGGTCATCGGCGTGCTGATGATGCTGGAGCCCCACCTGTCGGGCACCGTTCTGATCTTCGCCACCGGCGCGGTGCTGATGATCGTGGGCGGCATACAGGGCTGGCTGGTGGCGGCGGGCGTCGGCGGCATCAGCGCGCTGGGCTTTCTGTTCATCAAGCTGGCGGAGGCTGGCGTCATCAAGTACGGCGCGGCGCGCATCGAGATGTGGCACAACCCGTGGGAGGACTATTACGGTGACGGCTACCAGCTGGCGCAGAGCCTGATCACCATCGGCTCCGGCGGCCTGCTGGGCGTGGGCCTGGGCCGGGGACGGCAGAAGTTCCTGTACCTGCCGGAGCAGTACAACGACTTCATCTTTTCCGTGATCTGCGAGGAGCTGGGGCTGATCGGCGCGTGTGTTATCATGCTGATCTTCTCCATGCTGATCCTGCGGGGCTTCTGGATCGCCCTGCATGCCCGCGACCGCTTCGGCGCGCTGCTGGTGGTGGGCGTGATGACCCATCTGGCCTTGCAGACATTTCTGAACATCGCCGTGGTGTCGGGCTTCGTGCCCACCACGGGCATCTCCCTCCCCTTCTTCAGCTACGGCGGCACGGCGCTGTGTTTGCAGCTGGTGGAGATGGGCATCGTGCTGAGCGTATCGCGGCAGATACCGGCGGCACGGGCGGGATAAAAGCACAGAATCCGACAACAAATCGTAATATTTGACAGATAAAATACAGAACGTATCGAATTTTTAGGTATAAGCCGCCCAAGGCGGCTGGCAGGAGCAACCGTATGAGAGTGATATTTACCTGCGGCGGCACCGCGGGACACGTAAACCCTGCCCTTGCGTTGGCGGGGTATATGAAGGAGAAGGCCCCGGAGACGGCCGTGCTGTTCGTGGGCACGCCCACGGGCATGGAGCGCGAGCTGGTGGCCAAGGCGGGGTACGACTACGCCGCGGTGGAGGTCAGCAGCTTTCAGCGGAAGCTGAATGCGGCGGGCATACGCCACAACCTGCACACGGTGCGGGTGCTGGCGTCCTCCGGACGGCAGGCACGGGCCATCCTGCGGGATTTCAGGCCTGACCTGGTGGTGGGCACCGGCGGCTATGCCAGCTATCCCATGGTAAAGGCGGCGGCTAAGGCGCACCTCCCCACGGCGGTGCACGAGAGCAACATGGTGCCCGGCCTGACCACGAAGATGCTGGAGAACTATGCCGACGTCATCATGGTGGGCTTCGAGGACTGCCGGCAGCACTACAAGCACCCGGAGCGCATCGCCGTCACCGGCACGCCGGTGCGGGGGGATTTCTTCCGACTGAGCCGGGAGGAGGCCCGGAAAAAGCTGGGCTTTGACGACGAGGCACCCCTTGTGGTATCCTTTTGGGGAAGCCTGGGCGCCAGCCACATGAACGAGTGCATGGTGGACTTCTTCCGCCGGGAGGACGCAGAGGGCTATCCCTTCCGCCACATCCACGCGGTGGGCAAGGGCGGCTGGGAGGCCATGGAGCAGAAGCTGCGGGAGCTGGGACTGCCCAAGTCCGACCGGCTGGACGTGCGGCAGTACATCTATGACATGGACGTGGTGATGGCGGCGGCGGACGTGGTGCTGTGCCGCGCCGGGGCCTCCACCATCAGTGAGCTGACGGCGCTGGGCAAGCCCACGGTGATGGTGCCGTCACCCTATGTGACCAACAACCATCAGGAGAAGAACGCGCGGCTGCTGGAAAAGCACGGCGGCGCGGTGGTCATCACGGAGCCGGAGAGCACCGGCGACGGGCTGTACAAGGCCGTGGAGGCCATCCTCTCCGATAACGAAAAACGCATCTCCATGGCCCGGGCCATGAAGGAGCTGGGTATCCCCGACGCCACGGCGCGCATCTATGACACGGTCATGGCGCTGGTGCGGAAGTAAGGGAGTCACCCCTCTCCCCTGTCCGTTCATACAATGGCATAGCTGTTGGATGGACGGGAAAGGGAGGGCACATGAGGTATATCACCATAGAGGGCGGCACGCCGCTGCGGGGCGAGGTGGCGGTGCAGGGCGCGAAAAACAGCGTACTGCCCATTCTGGCCGCCACGCTGCTCAGCGGGGATGTGTGCCGCATTGAGGGCTGTCCGCACCTGAGCGATGTGGACTCGGCGGCGGATATCCTGCGGTACTTAGGCTGCGCTGTGCAGTGGGACGGAGACGATCTGCTGGTGGACAGCACCACACTGACGCGGTGCGACATACCCCAGACGCTGATGCGGCGGATGCGGTCGTCCGTGATCTTTCTGGGGGCGATACTGGCGCGGTGCGGCTGGGCGGAGTTGAGCTATCCCGGCGGGTGCGAGCTGGGGCCGCGGCCCATCGACCTGCACCTGGCGGCCCTGCGGGCGCTGGGGGCGGATATCGACGACGCAGGCGGGACCCTGCGGTGCCGGGCACGGAGGCTGACCGGCTGCCAGATCGTGCTGGCCACGCCCAGCGTGGGCGCCACGGAGAACACCATGCTGGCCGCCTGCGGCGCGGAGGGCGAGACGGTGATCTGCAATGCGGCACGGGAACCGGAGATCGCGGACTTACAGGCCTTTTTGTGCGCCATGGGCGCGGAGGTGCGGGGCGCGGGCGGCTCGGTCATCACGGTGTCGCCGAGACGCAAGCTGCACGGGTGCGTGCACCGGGTGATACCGGACCGGATCGTAGCGGCCACCTATCTGTGCGCGGCGGCAGCCGCCGGCGGAGAGGTCACGCTGCGGAACACGGAGCACCGGCACCTGGCTGCGGTGACCACGGTACTGGATCAGGCGGGCTGCGGCGTCCGCTGCGGCGAGGGGTACATACAGTTGGTGCGGACAGGGGCGCTGCGGGCCGTACCGCCGGTGCGGACGGCGCCGTATCCGGGGTTCCCCACCGACTGCCAGGCCATACTGATGGCGGCGCTGCTGCGGGCACAGGGCACCACGGTGTTTGTGGAGAATATCTTTCAGAGCCGGTACCGGCACGTGCCGGAGCTGGCACGCATGGGCGCGGACATCCGGACCGAGGGGCGGGTGGCAGTGGTGTGCGGCACGGAACGGCTGCACGGCACGGAGGTCGTGGCCACCGACCTGCGGGGTGGGGCAGCGCTGGCGGTAGCCGGGCTGGCCGCCGAGGGCATGACCACGGTGCAGGGCATCGGCCACATCCAGCGGGGCTACGCGGACCTGGCCGGGGACCTGCGGGCGCTGGGCGCCCGGATCACAGAGCAATAGACGAGACAGCAGAAACAGCGGAGGAGCACGGACGATGGCAAGGCGCAGACGGTACAACCATAAGCGGCGGAGAGGAAGTCTGAGCTTCCTCTACAAGCTGCTGGCTTTTGTGCTGATCTGCACCGCCATCTCTCTGGCTCTAACGCTGTTTTTCCGTATACGCAGCATCGAGGTCAGCGGCAATGACCGCTATACCCGGCAGGAGATCATCGACGCGGCGGGCGTCAGCGAGGGGGACAATATGTTCCTGATGAACAAGTACAGCGCGGCGGAGCGCATACGCAAGGCGCTGCCGTATATCGAGACGGTGCAGTTCCGGCGGTCGCTGCCGGACGGGCTTTCCATCATCGTGACGGAGTGCGCGGACCCGGCGGCCATTGTGCAGGACGGGAAAGCGTACCTGCTGTGCGACACGGGGAACATCGTGGACGAGGTAACGCCCGCTGCCGCGAAGCAGCGGATGCAGGTAAAGGGCCTGACGCTGACAGACCCGGCGGTGGGTCAGCCGGCAAAGGCGGCGGAGGGACAGGAGCTGGCGCTGGAGCAGCTGCTGACGCTCATGCAGGCGCTGGACCAGCGCGGCATGACGGCGGACGTATCGCTGCTGGATATGAGCGACCCGGCACAGCTGACGCTGCGGTATCTGGGACGGTTCGACGTGCAGCTGCCCCGGGAGGCCGACTACGGCTACAAGCTGGACTATCTGATGGCCGTGGTGGAGAAGCTGGAGGTCAACGAAAAGGGCGTTATCAATATGATGCAGGAGGGGAAGGCACGGTTTATTCCGGAGTGATGCCGCGCGTACCGCACCGCATCGGGGACGCTGCATAGGTGCTTCATGCTCCCGGCACAAAACTTTTTCGGTAAATTAAGTGCTTACACTTGACGCTTGCGCCAATTCGTAATACAATACAAGATATAGCATTTACCAGGAGATAATCCGTCATTTTCATACAAATTATGGCAGGAGGAGCAGACATGGCTTTTGGATTGGAAACCGGCCCGGAGAACGTTGTCAGCATCAAGGTCGTGGGCGTAGGCGGCGGCGGAAACAACGTGGTCAACCGCATGGTACGCGGCGGCGCGCAGGGCGTGGATTTTGTGGCCGTGAATACGGACAAGCAGGCGCTGAATGCCTCCAGCGCTACCTATAAAATTCAGATCGGCGAGAAGCTGACCGGCGGTAAGGGTGCGGGTTCCAACCCGGATGTGGGCCGCAAGGCCGCGGAGGAGAGCCGCAACCAGATGGCCAAGGCGCTGGAAAACACCGACATGGTGTTCATCACCGCCGGCATGGGCGGCGGCACCGGCACCGGCGCGGCACCCGTGGTGGCTGAGATCGCCCGGGAGGCAGGCATTCTGACCGTGGGCGTGGTGACCAAGCCCTTCGGCTTTGAGGGACACCGCCGCATGACCCAGGCGGAACAGGGCATTGAGGAGCTGCGGAGCAAGGTGGACTCGCTGGTCATCATTCCCAACGAGCGTCTGAAATACGCCACCGACCAGAAGATCACCTTTGCCAACGCCTTTGAGATCGCGGACGACGTGCTGCGCCAGGCGGTGCAGTCCATCTCTGACCTGATCCGCGACACCGGGTTCATCAACCTGGACTTCGCGGACGTGACCGCCATTATGAAGGACGCAGGTCTGGCCCACATGGGCGTGGGCCGCGCGGCCGGCAAGGGCAAGGCCGAGGAGGCCGCCAAGATGGCCATTTCCTCCCCCCTGCTGGAGACCTCTATCAACGGTGCACGGGGCGTGCTGATCAACGTCACCGGCTCCATGGACATCGGTCTGGAGGAGGTGGAGCAGGCCGCCACGCTGGTGCAGCAGGCGGTGCATCCCGACGCGCTGACTATCTTCGGCGCCGCCTTCGACGAGACGCTGGACGATGAGATCCGCGTGACCGTCATCGCCACGGGCTTTGACGAGGCGCAGCAGGCCGCCAATGCCGCTGCTGTGACCCAGCCCGCACAGACGGAGAACAGCGGCGCGCCCCAGCCCCTGGACGAGGTGAAGGGCGAGCAGGGTCAGGACGAGATGGACAAGTCCTTCGACGAGATCCTGCGGATATTCAATAAGGACAAGTTCTGAGAAACAGGCCCCCCGGCTTCGCCGGAGGGCCTGTCTATATAGAGCAAAAAGCCTCCCCCACAGGGGAGGCTTTTGTATCACCATTGTGCAAGGTCAACGGGAACGACGACCTCTTTATCCATGCCGGAGAAGAGCAGGTAAGTCTCCTCCGTAAGCTCCTCCAGCATCGACAGGTCATACGTGCATATGAACACATTGTCATCGGTGTCTGAAACGACAACATCCTCGGGATAGCACCAGTTTTCAAAGCCGTCATCGTCCACCCAGATAAGGTCGGGGACGGTCTGGTAGTCCCCCTCCTCCACCACATAGGCCAGCAGGGACAGGTTCTCGTGGTCCAGCTCGGTATAGGCCACCACGAAGGCACCGCCCTCCAAGGTGAAGCATTCGCCCATCTCTGCATACTCCCGCGCCGACGCTACCGCCTCACCGACGTACTCCGGAGTGCTCCAGTCGTAGTCGGGCATCGGCTCATTGCGGTCAAAGATGTCACCGGACACGCCGCGCAGCGTGTTGATAAGCACGATGACAATGGACACGGCGATCACGGCCCCTATGGCGCCGGAAGCGGCATTCTTCTTCGGTACGTGCCACTGGATATGGGACCGGGGGCGGCGGGTCTGGTTTTCATAGCAAACCTTCTCTTCGTGGCACTCCTTCTGCTCGTAGCAGACCTTCTCCTGTTCGGCGTAGTGGACGTCGCCGCCGGCGTCCACCCACTCCCGGCGGGGCGGGCGGTTATAGGCGCCGCACTTGGGGCAGAAGCCCTCACGGGAATCATAGGTCTTGCCGCAGGCCTTGCAGCGGATGGCAGGCATAGGCGGTCCTCCCTTCTGTGTGTTTGGATCTATTATACAGCAGATCGGGCAGATTGTCTATCAGCCTTGGGTTGCGGCGAAAAAAAGGTGGGAAACCTGAAGTTGCACCGCGCGGACGCGCCCACCCCGTCGGGGTGGGCGCCTGCTTATTCCACTAGGCCGTATTTGATCTTGATGCGGTCCAGCTTCTCCAGCATGGGCTCCGCCAGCACCAGCAGGAAGAAAACTGTGGCTGCGGCGTGGACGCAGTCCATGGGAAAGCCGGTGACATAGTAGGCGGCGATGACCTTCCACTCCAGCGTGCGGGCATAGAGCAGGGCGGAGACGGGGTTCATGATGCCGCCGTAGATGAGCACGGCAGAGATGGCCCCGAAGACGCACAGGGCGGCGCGGCTGCGGCGCAGCCAGCCCCGGCGGAACAACACCCCCGCCAGGAAGCCGATGATGCCCATGGCGAACATCTGGAAAGGCGTCCAGGGGCCCTGGGAGAACAGAACGTTGCTGGCCAGCATGGTCATGGCGCCCACCAGGAAGCCGGTCTCGCCGCCCAGGGCCACGCCGGAGATGATGGTCAGAGCCAGGACGGGCTTGAACTGAGGCAGCATGAAGAAGGCGGCGCGGCCCGCCACGCCCAGGGCACAGAGGGAGGCCACCAGCACCAGCTCACGGGCCTGGGGCTTCCGTCCCTCGAACACCAGGAAGAAGGGCACCATGCATTCCAGCAGCACGGCGAAGGCGATGGGGTAGTAGGCAGTGTTGCCCAGGTAGAAAAAGCCCAGATACAGCGTGGCGGGGATGCACAGCAATATCAGCACCGCCGCCAGGCGGGTGCGGCGGGAGAGCTTTCGCTTCTGCACCGGGGTCTGGAGCAGCGTCAGGGGCTTGGAGCGCCGGCCGATGGCGGCGATGCAGCCGAAGAGCAGGGCGATGAACAGGCCGTAAAGGCCCAGGGCCTGCCAGCCGGCCTGGGAGAGCGTGCCGCCGCCCACCAGGGCGGTGAGGTCGGTGTGCTTGGCCGCCAGCCAGAAGATCGCCAGCGCACCCGCACCGCATACGGCGGCGATGGTCCTGCGCCACCAGGGAAGCTTTTTCGGCTTCCAGGCGGTGGACTCCTCCGCCACCGGAGGCAGAGGCTGCCAGGCGGCAGGCACCTCCGGCTGGGGCGGGACGGTCCCGCCGATGACCGCGATCACGTCCTCCGGCGTGACGGCACAGGGGCAGAAGTCCCGGGCCATACGGTTAGCGGAAGTGGTATAGAAGCTGTTGCCGGAGAAGAAGTCACGGGGTGTGCCCTCCGCGACGATGCTGCCGTCGAAAAACAGGGCGCAGCGGTGGGCATACCGGGCACAGAAGGCCACGTCGTGGCTGACCATCACCACTGTCGTGCCGGCGGCGGTCAGCGTGGAAAGAATAGCGGCAAAGGACTGCTTGAAGGCGGCGTCCAGGCCCTTGGTAGGCTCGTCCAGCAGCAGGATATCCGGCTGGTGCAGCAACACCTTACCCAGGGCGGCCCGCTGCTGCTCGCCGCCGGAGAGGTCATAGGGATGACGGTCCAGCAGCTCGGTCAGGCGGCAAAGGGCCGTCACCTGTTCTACCCGGCGGTCACGCTGGTCTTTGGGGAGGTCCGTGCCGTCAAAGGATTCGTACAGGTCCTGACGGACCGTGTTTTTCACGAACAGAGCCTGCGGGTCCTGGGGCAGAACGCCGATGCGGCCCGTATGGGTCACGGTGCCCCGCTGGGGCGTCAGCGCGCCGGACAGCAGGCCCAGGGTGGTGGACTTGCCCGCGCCGTTGCCGCCCAGCAGGGCCAGCAGCTCACCACGACGGGCCTGAAGGTCCAGACCGCGGACCACGTCCGGCTGGTCCGGCTCATAGCGGAACCAGAGACCCGCACCGGCAAGGGCGGTATCCCCGGCGGGATACACCGGCTCCGGCGGCAGCGGGCACAGGGGGTGTTCATCGCACCAGCCGGACAGGAAATCGCGGCCCTCGCGGACGGTGATGGGGCAGGGCGCGTCGCTGTCCACCCCAGCCCAGATACGGACGGCGGCGGGCATGGCCAGGAACATATCGTGGCCGCGGCCCCGCAGGGAACGGCACACCGCCTCCGGCGCGCCGGCACAGAGGAGATGGCCGCCGTCCAGCACGGCGGCGTGGGTGGCCAGGGGCAACGCCTCCTCGAGACGGTGCTCCGTCATCAGAACGGTGATGCCCAGCTCGCGGTTCAGGCGGCCCACGGTCTGCAAAAAGTCGGCGGCGGCAATGGGGTCCAGCTGGCTGGTGGGCTCGTCCAGTATCAGCAGACGGGGCTGGAGCACCATGACCGAGGCCAGGGCCAGCAGCTGCTTCTGGCCGCCGGAGAGCTCGTCCACTTTCCTATGGAACCAGTCCTGGATGCCGAAGAAGGAGGCCATCTCCGCCACGCGGCGACGGATGGAGGGCGTGTCGCAGCCAAGGCTCTCCAGTCCGAAGGCCAGCTCATGCCAGACCTTGTCGGTGACGGTCTGCTCCTCCGGAGACTGGAGGACGAAGCCGATATCAGCGGCCTGCCGATGGGGCGGCAGGTCATCCAGCGGCTGACCGTCGAAGAGGATACGGCCCTCGGCCGCACCGTGGGGGCGCAGGGCGGGCTTCAGCTGGCGGAGAAGCGTGGTCTTGCCGCAGCCGGAGGCGCCGCAGAGGGCCCAGAACTCGCCCTGACGGACCGTGAGGGACACATCCGCCAGCGCGGGGCGGGGCTGCTGGGGGTAGGTGAAGCCAAAATGCTCCAAACGCAGCAGTTCAGGCACGGGGAGTCCCTCCTTTCCGGGCGAGATAGCGGCGCCGGGACAGGGCGTCCAGCAGCACCGGCGTAAAGCAGAGCAGGCCGTAAACGGCGAAAAAGCTGACCGTCAGCGGTGTGACAGGGCCGCTGAGCAGCATGGGGTAATACTGAAAGCGCAGGCCGCCGGCCAGACCGCCGCCCAGCAGATACAGGCCGCAGAAGGCCAGCCAGAGGGCGACGGCACCGTCACGCCGGTCAAAGCGGTAGAGGGAGAAGGAGGTCCTCCCCGGCAGGCCATAGCCCCTGCAGCGCATACTATCGGCGGTAATGAGCCCGCTTTCCAGGCTCCAGGTAACAACGATGGAGAACACACGAAGGGCGCTTCTGACGCGCTGGACCGGGGCGCCGGTCTGGGTATCACGGCCCAGATGCCGCTGGGCCTGCGCCACGGCACGGAGCCGCCGGACAAAGCGGGGCACAAAGCGGAGGATCATGCTCAGCAGCAGGGACAGCGCCGGGATGACGCGGCCAAAGAGGTACACCACCTTGTCCGAGGTGATGACATCGGTGACGCAGACGAACCACAGCGCCACGGCGCTGAGCATGGCGCCGGCGGCCAGACCGTAGAGCAGGCTCTCCAGCGTCAGGGGATTGCCGGAGGGCAGATAAGCCAGAATGGTGACGCCCTGGTGGACAAAGGCCGGGTTCAGGGCCGCCGCCAGGAGGGCCATGGGCAGCAGCCACAGCAGGTGGCGGCGCAGGCCCTTGCCGCCCAGCAGACGGGCAACATACCACCCGCCGCCCAGCGTCGACAGAACCAGGCACACCGGGTGCATCAGCAGCATCGCGCAGGCGATGACCAGGGCGAAATAGGCAAAGCTCACCGCCGGATGGCAAGTGCGCAGCGTATCGTCCATGGGATCACCTCCTGCATACATGATGTCTTAACCTTTTGATTATACCCTGCCGCCAGGGGATACGTCAATCCTGCGTGCGGAAAAAGGGCGGCAAAAGCCGCCCTTTTGTCAGCCCATGTAGGTATTGCCCACGTCTGCACCCATATTACAGGTGTAGAGCCACTGGATGTTCTCGCCGCCGGAGAGCGTATAGCTGTCCGCGCCATAGCTGGGGAAGGTTCCCCCCACGCAGTACATCCAGCCGGAGCTCCTGCCCACATTTTTTTCGAACAGGCCGTTGATGCCCCTGACATAGTTGCTGCTGGAGCCCACCGGGATACCCGCGTCACCGCAGGCCCGCTTCAGTACGGACATGACAGACTCCCCCTCGGTGATGGTCACCGTGGTGGACAAGATCACGCCGTCGGCGGGAATAAGGCCCTTCACGCCGTCGGAGCACTTGTCCATATTATTGAGCACCGTGGCACAGGAAATGTACAGCGATACGGACGCCGCCGGCGCAGGGTCAGGTGCAGGCGCAGGGTCCGGGTCCGGCGCAGAAGGCTGCTTCTGTTCCTGCTGTTTCTTCTCTTCTTCCAGCCGCTTCTGCTCCTCCAGGCGCTTGGCTTCCTCCTGCTTTTTGGTATCCTCCTGCTTTTTGGCGTCCTCCTCGGTCTTTTTGGCATCATCAGCCGACTTCTGCTTGTCAGGCTTCTTATCGTCCGCGGTCTTATCCTCAGTCTTTGCCGCGTCCTGCTTGCCGTCAGCCTTGGTGGTGCCCGTTTCAGCTGTGTCGTCCTTCCTGGTGTCCGTGGTCTGTTCCTGCTTTGCCGTGGGAATGTTGCCGGGGGCGTACGATACGGTCTTTTTTCCGCAGGCGGCGCAGGTCAGCAGCAGGGACAGCGCCAGCGCCAACAGCCAAAATCGGTGGTTTTTCTTCATATCTCTCATTCCTCATAAAAGCGCCATACGCAGAGGCGCTTTCGCGCCCCTGCGTCGGCTGTTCTGTTGTTACTTGGAAACGCGCTTCTTCCGGGTCAGCACCACAACGGCTGCCGCCGCCAGGACCGCGCTGCCCAGCCACAGGACCATCTGACTGTCGTCCGCCGTGTTGGCGGAGTCCTTCTTGCCGCTGTCGGCCGTACCGCTTCCGCCGTAGTAGTACCCGGAGGACACCGTCTCATAGGAGACGATAGCGAACGCGGAGGCCTTGTCCGTCTGGAAGGTCAGGACATAATTGCCCTTGGTGCCGCCCAGCGTAGCGGACAGCTCGGCAGTGGTCACATTGCCGCTGCTATCCGTGTGGCTGCGCACCACGCAGACGCGCTTGCCCTGAAGGGCCGCGTACAGCTCGTCGGTGATGGGGATGGTCACGGTGACGCTGTGGGGCAGCTCGATAAGCTGCGCCACGGTCTTGATCTCGTTCCCTTCCGTCTTGACCAGCGCCACAGTCACGTCTACGACCTTCTCCAACTGCGCGTTCTTGCGGGATTTGTCGCCGCGCAGGGCGTCCAGCTTCTCGGCCAGCTTGTTCAGCTCCTTCTTAACCTCGTCACCGGCCGTCTTGGCCGCCTCGGTCAGGGCGCTCTTGCCGCCGTCGGCGGCCTTCTGCTCGTTGGTGAGCTGGAGCGTATCCGTCACGGTCACGGTGATTGCACCGTCGCTCACTGCTGCCTTGATGTCCGCCAGCACCTCCCCGGTGATGGTATCATCGGCCTTGATGACCAAGCCGTCGCCCGCGGCGGTCTTGTTGTCTTTGCTGTCCACCTTGATGTTGTCACTCTTGACGTCCGCCAAAGGATTCTTGACGCCGCAGACGGTGCAGACGCCGTTGACGTAGGTGTGCTTGCCAGTGGCGGGAATGGTCGCGCCAGCTGTGATGACAATGCCGCAGCGCTTGCAGTAGGTATCCGCCTCATGGCCGGAGGCGTAGCAGGTGGCCGCCACCGCCGCACGGGTGGCCTCATCGTGGCCCAGGGCCGCGATGACCCAGCTGTCCTTGGCGATCTCGGTCTTGCCCGCCGCATCGCTGAAGAACTTGTGGCAGCGAGAGCAGGTCCAATAGGCACTGTTGCCTGCCTCGGTGCAGGTAGCAGCCTTGCCCGCCGTGGCAGTCATACTGTGCCCCAGAGACGGGACGATCATCGTCTCCTCCGTGCCGCAAACGCTGCACTTACGGGTGCTGATACCGCTTTCGGTGCAGGTGGCCGCCTTGGTCACCGTCCATGCGCCGAAGTTGTGGCCCGTCGCGGGAACAGACTTTTCCTCCACGGCGCCGCAAATGGAGCAGATCCGGCGGCTGACGCCGTCCTTGGTGCAGGTGGCGGCCACGGTCACTTGCCACTCGCCGAAGCGATGGGCGCAGGCGGTGTCGGTCATATCGTAGAGGGCGTTGGCCTTCTCGGTAAAGCGCGCATAGGCGGCCATGGCGCAAAGCGCCTGCTCCGTGGCCATCTCGTTGACGGCCTTGTCTGCGAACTGATGCTTAAAGCCGCCGTTCTCCGCCACGCGGTACTGCAGGAGGTTCCCCAGCACGCTCAGGGTCTTCCCCTCCACGGTCTTGGTAAAGCGCGCGTCCGTGTTGGCATCCAAATTCAGGGCGGAAAGGGCGATGACCACCTGCGCGCAGCTCTCGGAGGAGTCGTAGCCGCTTCGATACTTGCCGGAGAGCCAGTTGAGGGCTTTCTCCACGGCGGTGTTCACGGTTTCATTGCCGCTGTCCTTATGGTAGGGTGCCAGCGCCTGCAGCGCCATGGCGGTCATGTCCACGTCGCCGACGGGTTTTGTGTCGGCGCTGGCGCTCCAGCTGCCGTCTTCGTTCTGCTGTTCAAGAACAGCCTGCACCAGCCAGGAGGTGTCGGAGGTGTAATTGCGACTGTTGAGCGCCAGCAGACCCATGACGAGGCCGTTGATATCCGTTTTACTGGTATCGGTGACCTTCATGATATCCTTGTCCTGCAGCGCCGTCAGCAGGTTTTTGCCGCCCACGTTGGCGGGGTCCTTGCCGATGGCGGTAAGGGCCAGAATGATACGCTCGTTGTCGGTGACGGTGGGGTTACGGCTCTCGGGATCGACAAGAACGCCGTCCGCGCCCATATTCTTCTGCACATAGGCCACGACCTTCTCATAATAGGCCGCGATATATGCCTCGGACAGAGGCACCTTGGCGCGGGCCAGGCCCAGCACCGCCCACTCGCCGAAGAGATAGCTGACGACCGGGGCGCTCACCGCACTTTGGATATACGCCTTGGCGCCGGCATACGCCTCATCGAAGCCGGGTACTTCCGCACCGGGCACGGCGGGATCCGTCGGATCCAGCGGGATATAGGTGTCGGTAAAGAACAGGCGCAGGGTGTCGCCGTCCTTGAGATAGGTGTTGTCCAGCGTGGTCTTGGGCAGAGTCTCGTTGCCGCCCTTGACGGCGATGCCGAACATCCAGCCGGAGGACTTGCCGTCGCCCTTCTCCTTGAGGGTGTGGCCCGCCGCATCGGTGATGCTCTTGATGTAGGCGCCGCTGCCGGTATAGGTGTAGTTGGCACTGTCAAGGCACGCCTTCACAGCGTCCCAAGCGGTTGGATCCTCGTTGGCCTTGCCGGTGAAGGTAAAGCCGGAGATTCCCGTGAAAGTATGGCCGTTCTTGTTGTAGCCGTCCACCTTGACCTTCACGGTGAGGGTCTGATTTTCGTTGGGGTCATTCTGCCCCGTGGTACCGGGCACCGTCAGGTCGATCTGGATGGGCTGCTTGTAGAATTGGGCAAAGTCCTTGTAGCGTTCCTTGCTCTCCTCAGTGCCGTTGATGCCGAACTTTTCCCAATACTGGGCGTACTTGGTGTAGGTCAGGACGCTGTCCAGCGTAACTGTCGTATTGTACTCCGGCTGGTGCACACGCAGGAGCTCATTCTCGATGACGGAGGGTCGGGAGGATCGGAAGCAGCGGTATTTCTCTGTATCGAGCCAGCCGGGGATATCGTCGGCCTCGATGCCGTCGAAGGTCATATTCACCGTGCCGCGGACGTATTTCAGCGTGCCGTCCTCGTTTTTGCAGATCTCCGCAAAGGGATACAGGTCAGAGGTGACCTTGGTCTTAACCGTATTCTTGTTCTTGATACCGTCCCAGTAGGCGTCCTCGGTCCGCGCCTCCGTCATAAAGGCGGCAGCGCCATCCAACTCCGGCTGGGTAAAAGGCTGAATGGTGAAGCTGAACTCCTGCCGCGCCAGCAGAAGGCCGGAGCTGCGGGTGGTGATGATCACCACATACTTCGCCTCCACCGGCTTCTCACCGGGCAGTGGGCGGTAGACCATGGCGTGATACCCGTTGAAGTCCAGCACATCCGGGGTGAGGCTCACCATCGTGACCTTCTGGTTATAACTGTCGGTCATGATGCCCGCTTTCTCCAGAAGAGCGGGTCTGGGCATCTGCATATCGTCGCTGACGGCAGTCGTGTCCACGGACTTTGTCTTGTCCACAAAGTCGCGCAGGAGCCCCTGATACTTCTCCGCCAGAGCGTTTTGCATCTCGCTGGTCACGCTGCTGTCGAAGGGCGCAACGGTGGCGTCAAAGAGCACATCGGCATAGACCTCCACGCCGTTGTCGCCGGTGATGTGCGCCAGCGTGTAGTCATCGAAGGCGTCATAGGTCACGCGGGCGATCAGCCGGAACTTGCCGGCCTTCTCGGGCAGCGGCGTGCCGTCGGCGGGCTGCAGGGGGCGGTTGATGGTTCCCACGCCGGTGCCGTTGGTGCCGTTGGTGATGTAGAGCCACTCGGTGTTCCGGGTGCCCCACTGCACCTTCACATCATAGCGCCCCGCAATGCCGGAGGGAAGCGTGAGGTTGGAGGTGATGCGGTCGTTCACGGTGTAGAGCGTCCAACCCGCCACCTCGCTTTGGGTGGCCCCGTTGGTATTCTCGCCGCGGATGAGTTCCCAGTTCAGGGACCCGGCGGCGCTCTCCAGCAGTTTCTGCACCGCGTCGGCGCTGCGCCCCACGGTGGCACGGAGGGTGATCTCCTTGGTGACCCCGGCATAGGTGATGTTGAACTTCAACCCCGTGTACTGCACGGTCTGGCGGGCGGTGCCGTCGCCGGTGAAGTATTCGATGTCGCCGTTGTCAGCAATGTACTGTACCTTGGTACCGTCAAAGCCGTTGGCCTTGGCGCTGCCGTTGACATAGGTGATCTCGGCCTTGTCCGCCACATCCGCATAGCCCTGCTCTGCCAGCAGGCGGCGGAAGGCTTGGGTGATGTTGGTTTCATCATAGAGCCCCACGCCTTGCAGGGGCTGCACGGCGGTATTCTTGCGCGTGAACTCGGCGGCAATATCCTCCAGAGTCTGCACCTTTTCCGCATTCTCGGACCAGAGGCACAGCGTGAAGGTCTTGACCTTCGTGGCCGCGCCGCTTTGGAGCGTGGCGGTGAGGGTCACCGTGACCTTATCCGCCGCAGGCGCGGTGAGCGCGCCGGTGGCGGTGTTCACCAGAGCGTTATCCGCCGTCCATGTGAGGGAAACGATCTTCTCTCCACTGCCCTCCACGGGAACGGTGACGCTCGCGGGCAGGGTCAGGAAGCCGGTATAGGTCTGCGCGGTCTCCTCTTCCTCCTCCGGGTCGCCGCTCACCGGGGTAAGGCCGCGGAGCTGATAGACGCCGGTGGCATCGGCCTTCAGAAGGTCTGCATTCTCGGCATCGAGCCCCTGTTCCTTATAGAAGTGCTTTTGCAGGGCGGTCAGGAAGTAGTCGTGCAGGTCCGTGACCGCTTCGCCGGGCGCTTCGATGCCGTATTGCTCACAGAGGTCGGCCTTATCGTTATAGTTGTTGAGGTCATAGGGTTCCAGCACAGTCTCGGCGTACCAGTCGGCCTTGGCTTTCTTGGCGGCGTCGGCGGCGCTCATGCCGCGAAGTTCCAAGGCGTTGGCGGCGGCGGCAGCGGCCTTGAGGTCGGCATTGTCCACGGGGGTGCCGCCCTGCCAGGGCAGCACCGGGAAGCCGCCGTTGCTGTTGCCGCTGTCAAGGTGCATCCCCATCTCCGCCGCAAATTCCGGGGTGCGCATATAGTCCGCGGTGCGGGCAGTCATACCGCTGGTGGTGCCATCCGCCGCGGCCTGTGGTGCGACGGTGTCCAGATAAGCGCAGTTGGTGATGGTGGCGCCGGAGTTCACCTTGCCTACCACCGCACCGAAGCTGCTTTCCGGACCGGTGACAGCACCTACAGTGTAGCAGTCTTTCATAACAGCATTACTGCGCGCACAGCCGACAAGTCCGCCAAATCCGCCAGCGCTAACACTCTTTGCGTTAGTGTGGACGTTCCCCGCAAAATAGCAGTTCTCTACGGTACCGTAAGTATAACCCACGATACCTCCCGCGCCATTTTGCACCGCATACCGGGAGTACTTGAACAGAATATCCGCTGTGCTCACACAGCCACTAATGACATTGCCTGCCACACCATGACCAACAATACCGCCAACACCAAAGATCGTGTCATTGCCGCCTTTGATGTAACCACTGACGAGGCAGTTTTCAATCCGGCCTTCACTCTTATCCGCAATACCTCCGACATTACTTGTACCGTCAATGGCGCAATCCACACACAAACTCTTGACAGTTCCATTGGCGCTCAAATAATAGACTAATCCGCCAGTTCCTGCCAAACCACTAACGGTGTGACTATCGCCGTCCAACGTGCCGGCAAACTTATTACTGTCGGTGCCGATGGCCGTCCAAGTCTTGCCGTTGAGGTTGATGTTGGCGGTGAGCTTGCCGCTGATGGTCGTGCCGCCCTTGTTGACCGCATCGGCAAACCACGCCAGCTTCGCGGCGGTATCGATCAGGTAGACACCGCTCTTGTCCTGCGTGGGCGCGGTCTTGGTCGTGCCGTCCCAGCCCGCACCGGCATAGGTCAGTGTTACCGTGATGGTGTCGTTTTTGGCAGCGGTAAAGCTGCCGCTGACCGTGATATAGTCCGCCTTGGTGACGGTATAGGCATAGGTCTCGCCGAGGTAGACGATGTATGCGCCGTTCTCGTCTGCTGCGATCGGGCCGCCCACGGGGTGGGTCAGCGTAACAGACGCATCCGCCGGATCAGCTACAAACTTCACCTGGTACGCCGTCAGGGCAGTGAGGGCCACATCCTTGGACACGTCCCCGCCTTCAACCTTGATGGTTCCTGTCTTAGTCTCATAGCCGTACTTGCTGACGGTATAGGTGTAGGTACCCGCGGCAACGGTGTATGCGCCGTTTTTGCCGGTGATCTCCGCGCCGCTACGGTCCTTCAGCACCACCGTTGCACCGTCGGGAGTTTTAAGGGTGAGGGTATAGAACGGAACTGTTGCAAAATTCTTCAGGGCTGCGTAATAGTAACTGGTATAACCATCATAACTAATGGTCAGCACATCACCCTGCGTAAGCTCCACTGAAAAATCTTTCCAAGAAGTTTCTCTGTCAGCACGCTTGACTTGTGTACTGTTCTTCTTTATGGTGAAATAATAGTATTCATCCGGCTCATCATAATCCCAGTCGCCTTCCACATACCCTGCCGCATTGGCGATATAGCTGAACGACAGCTTCACATTCTTTGTAGCTGTGAGAGCCAGTGTGGTCGTTTCTGTGGTCTTGAGATAGGAGTCCTTGCCAGCACCCTCTATGGTAAATTTCCCCTTGTCACCGCTGACGGTGATACCCTGGCAATTGGCAAAGAAATCCTCAAATATCGCCTTTTTTGCCAGCGTCACTGTGATATTCACCTTATCGCCATTCACAGAGAATAGACCGCCGGCATTATCGCAGCCATCGCAGGCAACTGTATAAGCGTAGCTGCCATTGGACAGACTGCAGCCTGTACCATCACCGGTATATACCGCCTTACCGTTGGTTTTGACGGTCACTGTCGGATCCGCCGTGATCCCTGCGGGGCGCGAGATATCAAACGCCACGGAATAGGCCGCAGATTTGGTCAGCGGCACCGTCTTTGCCACATCTGCAGCAACATTGATCGTTTCCGTAACAGTGTCATACCCATAAGCCGACACCGTGTAGGTATACTCACCTGCAGAAACGATGTATACACCATTCGTACCTTTAAGTTCTGCGCCTGTGCTGTCCTTCAGTGCAACGACCGCATCAGCCTCTTCAGGCTCCGCTGTCAACTTCACCTCATACAGGGACGAAACTGTGAAATCCTTGAGCTTGACATAGTAATCACCTGAGACATACGTCTTTATAAGATTCAGTCTCAGCGTATCGCCCTTTTTCAGATCAATGGTAAAGTCCTTCCACTGAGTACTCCCCCATGACCGCATCTCTGGATTATAGCTGTTGTTTTTTACGATCGTAAGAGCTGCGTAAGAAGAATCATAATTGCAGCCCCAATACTTAAAGCTAAGCGTCACATTGGCCTTTGCCTTCAGCGTAATCGTAGATGTACTGCTTGTATTTCCTTGATCCGGATTGCTGGAGCGCAGGCAAAGGCCGTCGCTGTCGGTCATGTCCACCACATAAGGATAGGTGGCATCATTCGTCACCTCAACACTGTTAACAATACCAGCGAAGAAGTCATCAAACTCAGGCTTCTTAATGACCTCGATCTCAATGGAATCCGTTTTTTCCTTGTAGGTCACAGTCACCGTCTGCTTTCCCGGCGCGGTGTTGTCAAATCCCGCCACCGTGAAACCCTTGGTGATGACCTCGCTACTGTTATCGTCATAGGTAACTGTAACACTGAGCTCCAGTTCATCGCCGGTATAGCACGTCGTTTTAGCCGACTTTACGGAAATAGACACGACGTTCTTTTCCACCACTGGCTCCGGGTCCTTCAGCGTAGGATAGCCGCCCCCATTGTACTGGAATGCGCTGCCAAGGGTGGCGGCAAACTCCGCGGACTGCATCTCGGCGGAGGATTTGGTACCAGAGTTGCTAATCTTAACAGTTGACGGTACCAGCGCCGTTACGGTTTCACTCGGCGCATAGCAGTTAACAATACGGCATGGCTCGTCCGAAGAATAGGAACTGGATGATACCGCCATTATTGCACCGTTCGTTTCAACGGAACCAACAGTATAGCAGTTCTCCACCAGAACGCCCTTCGTTCCTCTACCGAGTATGCCTGCGCCATCACTTATATCCCCCTGATTATAGCAATTCCTTATTATGTGAGTTCCTACAACATTTCCTGCAATGCCGCCAACTTGCTTTCTTGTACCACTCACACTTCCCATATTCGCGCAGGAAGAAATCGTAACAAAGCCACTGCCGGGTTCACTATAGCCAAGAATACCACCAGCACCTTTTCCCCCCTTGATGCTCGCTGTATTTTTGCAGTTCTCAATAGTTACATTGCCATCCGCAGTACCCGCGATACCACCCACATTGTTTACTTTGCCGGAAATACTGCCTGCGGTGATCACATTCTTCACCACGGCGCCGCCCGCCAGTTTGCTGAACAGGCCGACATTGGCCGTGGAAGCGGTGATATCCAGCGTCACGGTGTGGCCGTTGCCGTCAAAGGTGCCGGTAAAGCCGGTAAAGCCGGTAATATCGTTGCCATAGGGCGCCGTGACGGTGATATCCGCCGTCAATTGATAATTGCCGCTGGGCTCCATCGCGGCAAACGCCTCCGCGGTGCCGATATCCTGCACCGCGCCTGCCGCAGCCAGCATCGGCGCCGCGCCGCCGCTGCGGGCCATCTGGGACACAGGCACTTCCTCAGCAGGCTCCTGCTGCTCCTGCGTCTCCTCATCCTCGGTGGGGACATTGCTGTCCGTATCCGCCGGGGCGGTCTGTTCCTGCTGGGTCTGCTGCTCCTGATCCGCGGCCAGCGTGTCGGCCAACACGGAGGTGGGCAGCAGGCTGACGACCATCACGACGGTCAGCAGCCAGCTTATGACTCTCTTCTTCATGTCTCTTTCTCCTTTATGTAAATTTTTTTGTCGACGTGAGGGGGTGGGCGGGGATGCGGCAACATCCCCGCCCCACTTATGGAAAAGCACGCGGCCAATGGCCGCCTCAGCTTGACAAAGGGGACTCGTCTGCACAGTTTCACGGTGCAGATGGAAAGCGCACGGTGCCTCAGCTTGACAGCCGAGTTTTCCGCACCGCTTCGCTGTGTATGGCAGCGTGTCAGCCTGGCAAGGGAAATATTTTTCATGCAGGGCATGAAAAACAGGACAGAGTGCACTCTGTCCCGCGAAAATGAAACGCTGCCCGGCGCAAAGCCGGACAGCGAACGCAATAGATACGACCCCTGCACCACGGAAAGACGTCGCCGCCCCCGCCGCCCGCCCAAAAGGGCCGGCCGCGAAAAAGGCGGCGCAAAAAACACCGACCTCCCGTTCAGGAGGTCAGCGTGGTACATCTACATGGTGGTACAAGATTCCCGCACACGGAGAGCGCGCCCGCTGCAACTTTGTCCTACACAATGCAATTCTCCTGGCTCGCGCCGCGGGGGACAGCCATCCCACCTCGTTTGCAGCCTACCTTCTCATGGGCTTACCCACAATGGCGGACTTTCGTCCCGGCGGCTCTCGCCGCTTCGGTGCATCCTTGCGCTCACAGTACCGGTCGTGCGGGGTTTGGTTACCCCTTTCCTTCTATGCCGACGCCTGGCCCGTGGTGGGCTGTACGGCCGCCGGCGACATTGGATCAACAGACTGTTTATTTACTTGTCAGCGACATTATATTACAGGAATTGGCCGTTGTCTACCCTCCTCCCTACCCCAATGCCACGTCCAGGATCATCATTACGGTAAAGCCCGCGGCAAAGGCCAGCGCCCCCGGGCCGGGGTCGCCGCGCGTAGGCAGCAGCTCGGCGGCCACCACATAGAGCATGGCCCCGGCGGCAAAGCCCAGCAGCCAGGGCAGTGCCGGAACGATGAGCGCTGCCGCCAGCACCGTCACGCCGGCGGCCAGCGGCTCCACCACGCCGGAGAGCACGCCGCCCAGAAAGGCTCTTCCCTTTCCTGCGCCGGCGGTACGCAGAGGCAGGGCCACGATGGCACCCTCCGGCACATTCTGGATGGCGATGGCCAGCGCCAGCGTAAACGCCGCAGCGGGCGTGGCGGCTCCTGCCGCCACACATCCGGCATAGGCTGCACCCACCGCCATCCCCTCCGGGATGTTGTGCAGCGTCACCGCCAGAA
>CDZI01022281.1_pt1 | contig 20139 bp, 20 predicted proteins | sample 554811 | NCBI WGS metagenome assembly CDZI01 (sample SAMEA3182110, study PRJEB8094) | gut metagenome | biome: human; feature: gut; material: Stool; isolation source: human stools | place: Canada | collected 2013-04-23
CTGCGGGGCCGGGGCGGCGGCGGGTTTCCCGCCGGACACAAGTGGGAGAGTGTGCGCCGGCACACGGAGGAACCGGTGAAGTACATCGTCTGCAACGGCGACGAGGGCGACCCGGGCGCTTTCATGGACCGCTCCATCATGGAGGGCAATCCCCATTCCGTGCTGGAGGGCATGATGATCGCCGGCGTCGCCACCGGCGCGCACGAGGGCTATATCTACGTCCGCGCCGAGTATCCGCTGGCGGTGAAGCGTTTGCAGGTGGCCATCGACAAGGCTGCGGCGGCCGGACTGCTGGGCGACGACATCATGGGCAGCGGGTTCAGCTTCCATATCCACATCAACCGCGGCGCCGGTGCTTTCGTCTGCGGTGAGGGCAGCGCCCTGACCGCCTCTATCGAGGGCAAGCGGGGTATGCCCCGGGTAAAGCCGCCCCGGACGGTAGACCAGGGACTGTGGGGAAAGCCCACGGTGCTGAACAATGTGGAGACGTTCGCCAACGTGCCGAACATCATCAACAAGGGCGCGGCGTGGTATCGGGGCATCGGCACCGAGGGCAGCGCCGGCACCAAGACATTTGCTTTGACGGGCAACGTGGTGAATACGGGACTGGTGGAGGTGCCTATGGGCGCCACCCTGCGGGAGATCATCTTCGACATCGGCGGCGGCATACCGAACGGAAAGAAGTTCAAGGCCGTGCAGATCGGCGGGCCTTCCGGCGGATGTCTGACCGAGGAGCATCTGGACTACCCTATGGACTTCGACTCGCTGAAGAAGCTGGGGGCCATTATCGGTTCCGGCGGCCTGGTGGTCATGGACGAGGACACCTGCATGGTGGAGGTGGCACGGTTCTTTATGCACTTTACCCAGAACGAGAGCTGCGGCAAGTGCACCCCCTGCCGGGAGGGCACAAAGCGTATGCTGGAGACGCTGGAGCGCATCATCAATAACGAGGGGAGTCTGGCCGATCTGGATCTGCTGGAGTCTCTTAGCGATACCATCACGGACACGGCCCTGTGCGGCCTGGGGCAGACGGCCTGCAAGCCGGTGATGTCCACCCTGCGGAACTTCCGGCAGGATTATCTGCGCCATGTGGTGGATCACCACTGTCCCATCTGCAACGGGCGCAAACGCCGGTTGGAGATCAAACCGGAGCTGTGCAAGGGCTGCGGCAAGTGCGCGCGGAACTGTCCCATGGAGGCCATCTCCGGGCAGCCCCGTATGCCCTACGTCATTGACAACGAGAAGTGCATCCACTGCGGCGCTTGCTGGGGCGCGTGCCCCTTCGGCGCGATCGACGCCATTGAGGAGGAGTGAGCCATGGCAAAGGGAATTATGGTCATCGACGGGCAGCGGGTGCCCTTTGACGGCGAGCGCAACGTGCTGGCGGTCATCCGCAAGGCGGGTATCGACATCCCCACGTTCTGCTATTACTCCGACCTGTCCGTTCACGGCGCGTGCCGTATGTGCATCGTGGAGGACGTAAAGACCGGGAAGATCGACGCCTCCTGCTCCATGGAGCCCCGGGACGGCATGGAGATCAGGACCAACACCGCCCGGCTGCTGAGGCACCGGCGGATGATACTGGAGCTGCTGCTGGCGGCCCATGACTGCTCCTGCACTACCTGTGCCAAAAGCGGCAACTGCCGATTGCAGGAGCTGGCCCAGCGCTTTGGCGTGCGGCATATCCGTTTCCCCAACAATAAGCCCCGGTACGAGAAGGATTACACCAGCTACGCGGTGTTCCGGGACCCCAACAAGTGCATCCTGTGCGGCGACTGCGTGCGGGTGTGCGAGGAGCTGCAGGGACAGGGCATTCTGAACTTTGCCTTCCGGGGCAGCGAGCTGCAGGTGATGCCGGCCTTTGACAAAAAGCTGGGCGAGACGAAGTGCGTGGGCTGCGGCCAGTGCGCCGCCGTGTGCACCACCGGCGCTATCACCGTCAACGATCAGATCGGCACCGCGTGGGCGGCCATCCACGACCCGAAGAAGCGTGTGGTGGTGCAGATCGCGCCGGCCGTCCGTGTGGCGCTGGGTGAGGCCTTTGGCATTCCGGCAGGCGTGAACGTCATTGACAAGATGACCACGGCGCTGAAGCTCATGGGTGTGGACGAGGTGTACGACACCAACTTCGGCGCGGATATGACCACCATACTGGAGGCGGAGGAGTTTTTGCAGCGGCTGAAAAACGGCGGGCCGTTCCCCATGTTCACCAGCTGCTGTCCCGCCTGGGTGCGGTATCTGGAGTTCAACGCCCCTAAGTATCTGAAGCATATCTCCACCTGCAAATCGCCCATGGAGATGTTCGCGGCGGTCATCCGTGACAAATACGCCGAAAAAGATGCCGCCGACGGGCGGACTACCTACAACATCGCCATTATGCCCTGCACTGCCAAGAAGATGGAGGCGGCGCGGCCGGAGTTCGTCCATAACGGTCGGCCGGATGTGGATCTGGTGCTGACTACCCGGGAGCTGGTGGACATGATGCGTGAGACGGGCGTGCAGCTGGACGAGCTGGAGCTGGAGTCCCCGGACCTGCCCTTCGGTTTGGGCAGCGGCGCGGCGGTGATCTACGGCGTCACCGGCGGTGTGGCCGAGGCGGTGGTGCGTCACTGCCTGCCGGACAAGAGCAAGAATGCGCTGCGGGCCGTCCGTGTCACCGATCTGCGGGGAGACGGATCCATCCGCCATGTGGAACTGAACGTGGACGGGCAGGAGCTGCGTATCGCCGTGGTCAACGGGCTGATCCACGCCAAGGAGCTGATCGCGGATATCGAAGCGGGCAAGTGCTTCTACCACCTGATAGAGGTCATGACCTGTCAGGGCGGCTGCGTGGGCGGCGCGGGACAGCCCTATGGGCTGAGCAACGTGAAGAAGAAGCGGGGCGAGGGACTGTATGCCGCCGATGCCTCCGCTATGTTCAAGCGGGCGGAGAAAAACCCCATCGTCACGTCTTTGCTCAGGGAGTACGGCGAGGAAAAGTGTCACGCGCTGCTGCACGTGCACTACGGAGAATAAAAAAGCAGCCCCCCGGCTCACACCGGGGGCTGCGGGTAAAGAAAGAGCATGGCCCCGCCGGGGCCATGCTCTTAGCTTGCCTTTTTATCCAGAATATACACGGTGACGTTTCGGCGGCCCCAGGAGTAGCAGTCCGCCTTGGTGGGGAACCACAGGTCCACGATGTTGCCCTTGACGGCGCCGCCGCAGTCCAGGGCGGTGCCCATGCCGTAGACACGGCGGCCGTTGGTGGTCTGGATGAACATTTTGGTGTAGTAGGGGATCACCTTGGGGTCTACGGCCACGGTGCCCACGCCCACCGCGGCACCCACCGCCGTGGTCCAGGCCGCGCCGCCGTCGCCGCCGCTGTAGTAGGCGGTGGAGGAGCAGAGCATCACCTTGTTATAGGTCATGGTGTCGCCGGAGGCGAACAGCAGGTAGCCGCCCTCGCCCACCTCGTTGGGGAAGTCTTTTTCGATGGTGTCGCCCTCCTCCACCTCGTAGACGCGGGTGCCGTAGCGCACCAGCTCCGCGTGTGAGGTGTCGTGGCTGGCACCGATATACTTGGTAGATACTACCTCACCGCTGACCACAGTGTCCTCATACGTCTCCACGATCTGGCCGGGGATACCCTTGCGGATGATCTCCTCGGTGCCCTTGTCCATCAGGGGATCCGGTGAGCGAAGGATCTTGTAGTCCGTCTCCACAGTGACATAGTGCTGGTAGGTCAGCGTATCGCTGATGCGGATGGCGGGGTCCTCGCCGGCGACATTCAGCTCCACCATCTCGTCCTCACCCAGACGGATGCCGCTGCGCCGCAGCAGGGAGGACAGGCGCTCGGCCTCGGTGGTGAGGGTGTGTGTGTCGTCGCCGTGGGTGATGGTGACGGTGCGGCCCGGCTCCAGCAGCAGCTGCATGGACTTGTCGCCCAGGCTGCGGCGCAGCAGCAGATCGTCATAGGTGCGCTCCTCGCTGCGCTCGTCCAGTACGTGGGGACCGTCGCCGTCCACCACGATGCAGATGGCGTCCATGGTGCGTACCGGCTCCGCCATAACGGCAGCGGCGAAGATTACCGCCGTGGCGGCGATCATGGTGATGGCGCGGATAGAGGGATGATCGCGCATGATGTGGTGCACCTCCCGCAGGGCCGGGGAACGCAGGGCGTCACGGCAGCCGGTCACCAGCCGTCCGCAGCAGAAGGCGCGCCAGTTGGCCCTGACGTCGGAAGCGATGGCGTCCCAGGTCCAGGCAAAGCAGTGGCCCACTGCGCGCACGGCGCGGATCAGGGCCCGAGCCACGATGTAGGGCACATCGTGGATTGCCTGGCACACCGTGGCCGGCGTGATGCGGCGCCGCGGCTTTTTCGGCTGCAAGCGCTTCGGTTGTGTGACGACTGTTTGTTCCATAGTACCTCGCAGTATAGCCGCCCCGGGAGGTGTTCAAACAGGGCGGACAATAAAAATTGAAACAATTTGTAACTTTTGTTACCGATTAGCAATACCTGTGGAGTATAGCACTATCTTCCAATTTTGTCAAGTTTTAGGGGACGCGGCACGGAGAAAGACAAACTTTTTCCGGCTTTTCGTTGCGCGGGTGGGGAAAAGGTGGTACAATGGCGGCAATATGCAGTGAAGGAGAAACACGATGGATCTGTGCGATCGGAACGATATACAGGCACTGCTGGCGCGGCACGGCTTTCACTTTGCCAAGGCGCTGGGACAGAACTTTCTCATCCGGGGTGACGTGGCGGAGGATATCGCCGCGGCGGGCTGCGTTCCCGGCTGCGGCGTGCTGGAGGTAGGCCCCGGCATCGGCGCACTGACGGTGCAGCTGGCCCGGCGGGCGGAAAAGGTGGTTTCGGTGGAGTTGGACAAGCGCCTGCCGCCGGTGCTGGCGGAGACTATGGCGGACTATGACAACTTCACCCTGATCGAGGGCGACGTGATGGCGCTGGATCTGGCGGCGGTGACGGCGGAGAAGTTTCCGGGCTTGCCGGCGGTGCTGTGCGCCAACCTGCCCTACAACATCACCACACCGTTTCTCACGGCCTGTGTCCGGGCCGGGTGTTTCCGGCAGCTGACGGTGCTCATTCAAAAAGAGGTAGCCCTGCGGATCTGCGCGAAGCCGGGCACGGCGGATTACGGCGCGTTTTCCCTGCTGATGCAGTACTATACCGTGCCGGAACTGCTGTTCGAGGTGCCCAACAGCTGCTTCATGCCGCCGCCCAAGGTGACATCCGCCGTGGTGCGCTGCGTTACAAGAAAGGCCCCGCCGGTACAGGTGCGGAGCGAGGAGGCCTTCTGGAGGACGGTGCGCGCGGGCTTTGCCCTGCGGCGCAAGACGCTGGTGAACAGCCTGCAGACCGGCTGGCAGCTGCCTAAGGAGCAGCTGGCGGCCATCGTCGCCGGCTGCGGCCTGTCCCCCACCGTGCGGGGCGAGGCCCTGGGCCTGGAGGAGTACGCGAGGCTGTCCGATGCGCTGCTGGCGGCAGCGGGTGAATAAAAAGCTTCCCGGCAAATGCCGGGAAGCTTTTTATTCGCCTTTTTCTATCTTTGCCTCCGTCTCCCGCCGGATGGCGGCGCGAAGCGCCGTGAGGTACGGGGAGAATGCCACGTGTTCGTCGGCGTAGGTCAGGTTCAGGTCGTATTCCCGGGGCAGCCAGGAGGAGATGGGGGACTCGTTGTGGGCGATGACGGCCTCCAGCTTGTCCAGCGCCTTGTAGAGCCGGGCCTCCGGCGTCTCCAGCGCGTCCATCTCCGCGTACAGGGCGGCCATCTCCGTGCGGTAAGGCTGGGGCAGCGTCTCCACCCATTGGATCAGGAGGGCGTCCTCCTTCGCTGTGTCGGCGTCGGTCTTGAGAAAGCTGGGGATGTCGCCGGTAAAGCACTCGCCCAGGTCGTGGATCAGGCACATTTTAATGACCTTGTCCATATCCGTATCCGGGAACTCGTCCCGAAGAAAGAAAGCCGCCAGCGCCAGCCGCCAGCTGTGGTCGGCCACGCTCTCGTGACGGTTCCCAGGCGTCCAGCAGTGGCGGGTGGTGTCCTTCAGACGGTTGGCGGTGTGCAGGACGGAGAGCAGCTCTTCAGGCTTCATGGCGGGGCCTCCTTGCATTTTTCCACAGTATAGCACGCTGCAGCGGGGCAGTCAACGCTTGCACTTGCACGGCGGAGAAAAGTGTAGTAGAATAGCGGAAGAACATAAAGGAGGGAGACTTTATGGGAGTTTTGTACGCGCTGGAGAGCATCCGCACGCCTGCGCTGGATAAGATCATGTCGGTCATCACGCTGCTGGGCGGCGAGCTGTTCTTCATGGTCATCGCCGTGACGGTGTTCTGGTGCGTCAGCAAGCGCGAGGGCTATTACCTGATGATCGTGGGCTTCTTCGGCACGGTCATCAATCAATTCCTGAAAATACTCTGCTGCGTGCCCCGGCCGTGGATAAAGGACCCGGATTTCACCATTGTGGAGTCTGCCCGGGCGGAGGCCACGGGGTATTCCTTCCCCAGCGGTCACACACAGAACGCCGTGGCCACCTATGGCGGCATCGCCCGGTATACTCGCCGCGGCTGGCTGCGGGTGGTGCTGGTCGTGCTGACGGTGCTCATCGCGTTCAGCCGGATGTATCTGGGTGTCCACACGCCGCTGGATGTGGGCGTGTCGTTCCTGATCGCGGCGGTGCTGGTGCTGGTGGTCTATCCGCTGATGGAGGAGGCCGACCGGCGGCCGGTGGTGCTGACGTACACCATACTGGCTATGGTGGTGTGCAGCGGGGCCTTCGTGGGCTATCTGTACCTGCGGGGCGATACGGGTGCTGCCGCTGAGGACACCGCCAACTACCTCAGTGCTTTGGAGAACGGCTGGAAGCTGCTGGGCGCCACAGTGGGCATGCTGGTATCCAACATTGCTGACCGGAAGCACATCCGGTTCGAGACACAGGCGGTGTGGTGGGCGCAGCTCATCAAGCTGGCAGTGGGCTTTGGCTGTCTGCTGGCCATACGCTCCGGGCTGAAGGCCCCGCTGATCGCCCTGCTGGGCGGCAACGCCGCCATCGCCGGGGGCATCCGCTACCTGCTGGTGGTGCTGTTCGCCGGGTGTGTCTGGCCGCTGACCTTCTGGGGCTTCAGCCGGCTGGGGAGAAGATGAACAACAGAAAAAGCGCATCCCCCGGCGTGTGCCGGGGGATGCGGTGCGTTATGGGGGACTGTCTCACTCGGTGACGGTGAGGGTGGGGTGCATGAGCGGGTCAAAGGTGGCGAGGACGCGGTCGCCCTCCACGGTATATTCGCTCCACAGGCGGATCTCGGCGCAGCGCTGTGTCCGGTCAAGGGTGATGCTGTGGATGGGCGTGGGTTCGGAGTAGGCTTGGTCGCGGCAGTAGACATCGGTGCTCTCGTCGCCGCGGAAGATGACGCAGAGGTCGTCACACTGGAGTACACCGGGGATGTCGCAGCTGCCGGTGTATGTACTGCGGCGGAACGTGCCGTGGAAGGACACGGGAACCTCCTCTGCCGTGCCGTCGTTGGGGACGGTGCAGAGATAGCCGGTGCCGTCGAAGTCGATGGACACGCCCCTGTCCCAGCAGGCGAAAATGAATACGGCGGTGAACAGCAGCAGAATGGGAAGCCAGACCTTGCGGGATGTACATATCTGTCGCATGGGGAGCCCTCCTTTACGGTGTTGTACCTACTGTAAGTATACTAAAAACGGGAAAAAATAGCAAGAAAAAAGTTGTGTGCCGCACAGCGGCACACAACTTTTTCATATAGAGGTCAAGTGCGCTCCTTGGGCTTCTTCAGTGCCACGATGACGCCCACGGTGATCAGCACCGCACCGATGACGCTCATCACCGTGATCTGCTCGTCCAGCAGCAGGTAGCCCACCACCAGCGTCACGAAGGGGGAGGCGTACAGATAGTTGTTGGTGATGACCACGCCCAGCCGCTGGAAGGCGATGTTCCAGATGGCGAAGCACACGGCGTTGCCGAACACGCCCAGGAACAGCCAGCTCAGCAGGACGTTGGTCTGGGTGAACAGGGGTGTGAGATCAGGCATACCGTCCGTCAGCAGCATCAGCGGCACAGCGGTGATGAAGGCCCACAGCATGACCCGGCGGGTGACCAGGAAGTTATCGTACTGCTCGGTGTATTTCTTGATAAGGATGGAGTACACGGCCCACATGAGGGCGGCGGCCAGGGCGATCAGGTCGCCCAGAGGGTTCAGGTGGAAGGTCAGCTGGCCGTTGAGCACCACCAGCACCACACCGGCGATGGCGATGACCGCGCCGATATACACGAACTTGCCCAGGCGCTCGCCATTGCGGGAGAACAGCTGGGCCAAAATGACCGTCAGGATAGGGGACAGGGCGATGATGATGCTGACATTGGCGGCGAAGGTGTAGGTCAGCGCTGTATTCTGCAGGAAGAAGTAGAAGCTGCCGCCGGTAACGCCGATGAGGATGAACATCAGCTCGTCCCTCCAGGGGAGCTTCAGCGTCTTGGGCCGCAGCGCCCACAGCGTGATATAGGCCAGGCCCATCCGCAGGGGGATGATCTGGATAGCGGTATAGGCGGTGAGCATCTGCTTGGTCAGCACGAAGCAGCTGCCCCACACCAGAATGGTGAAAATGGCGTACACATGGCCCATGACTTTTTGCGTGGCGGACATGGCGGTTCTCTCCTTATGACTCTATTTCTCTCATCTCACGCGGCAGCTGGCCGCAAAAAATCATTATACACGGCGGAAAAGGAAAAATCCAGTAGTTCCCGGGTATTTTCTTCCAAATGCCTTAACTTTCTATTAAGACGCTTGAAATGCGCTTGTTTTTTTTGCCATCCGTGGTATGATGGTAGCTATGAAAAATCAAGGAGGAAAGACTATGCACGCAGCGCTGGTCATCATGGCGGCGGGGATCGGTTCCCGCTACGGCGGCAGCAAGCAGACCGACGGCGTGGGGCCCCACGGAGAGATACTGATGGAGTACGGTGTGTACGACGCGGTGCGGGCGGGCTTTGACAAGGTCGTGTTCATCATCAAGCCGGATATGCGGGAGCTGATGGAGCGCCTGTGCGGCAATATGGCGTCCCGGCTGCACACGGCGGACGGGCGGCCCGTGGAGGTCCGTTACGCCTATCAGGACGACACGACACTGCCGGCGTGGTATACAAAGCCGGCGGGGCGGACAAAGCCCTTCGGCACGGCCCACGCGGTGCTGTGTACCCGCGATATCGTCCACGAGCCCTTCTGCGTCATCAACGCCGACGATTTCTACGGCGCGGACGCTTACCGCACCATATATGCGGAGCTGCAGCGTCTGCCGAAGGCGGGCGCGGCCACCATGGTGGGCTATCTGCTGAAGAACACCGTCACTGCCCATGGCACCGTGTCCCGGGGTGTGTGCCATGTGAAGGACGGGTATCTCAGCGACATCCGCGAGACGCTGAAGATCGCCCTGCTGCAGGACGGCGTCATCCGGGACGAGGATACCGGAGCGGTGCTGGACGGCGACACGGTGGTGTCCATGAACTTCTGGGGCTTTGCCCCCGCCGTCTTCGACGCGTTGGAGACGTATTTCCACGACTTCCTCCGCAGCGAGGCGGGGCAGTCGGTGAAGGCCGAGTGCCTGCTGCCCACCATGGTGGGCGACCTGCTGGCGGCGGGAGAGCTGCGCGTCAGCGTGCTGAAGTCGGCGGACCGCTGGTTCGGCATGACGTATCATGAGGACCGCGCCCGGGTGGCGCAGGCGCTCAGCAAACTGCACAAGACGGGGGTATACCCCGAGGAATTGAGGTAACAGAATGGATTACGAAAGAGAACGCCGCCGGCAGAAGCGCTACCGGGAGGCCATGCGGAACCGCATCATCGCCGCCGTGCTGCTGGCCGGCATCATCGTGGGTGCGATATTCATCATCAAGGGCTGCAAAAAGGACGATGCTCCGGCGGACGACGCCCAGAACACGAATCAGCCCGTGGACAATGTAGGCGACACTACGACACCGGATAACGTCATCGTGGACGACGAGCTGCTGACACTGGTGAACCCCTGGAACCCCCTGCCCGATGACTGGACGGTGGACCTGGTGACACTGGATGACGGCCACCGGGTGGACAGCCGGTGCTACGAGGCGTATATGGAGATGATCAACGCCTGCAAGGCGGCGGGCTACAGCCCGGTCAACTGCTCCAGTTACCGCACGCAGGAAACGCAGCAGAGCCTGTACGACAACAAGGTGCAGCGGCTCATCAGCAGCGGCATGAGCGAAGAGGAGGCCAAAACCGAGGCGGCCAAGGCCGTGGCCATCCCCGGCACCAGCGAGCATCAGCTGGGCCTGGCGGTGGACCTGGTGGACGCCAATATGCAGGACCTGACCTCTGCTCAGGAGAGCACGGAGACCCAGAAGTGGCTCATGGCCAATTCCTGGCGGTACGGCTTCATCCACCGCTACCCCAACGGAAAGACCGATATCACCGGTATCATCTATGAGCCGTGGCACTACCGCTATGTGGGCAAGGACGCGGCACAGGAGATCTTCAACCGGGATATCACACTGGAGGAGTATCTGGGCAAGACGGAGCATTGATGGATATAAAGGGAGGGGCCGTCCGGCCCCTCCCTTTATACGAAGACATGAAGAAGTTATTTGCAGTTTTTCGCGTTCTTGGCGTTCTTGGTATTGGTGTTTTCCGTGTTGTCGGTGGTGTTGGTGTTCTTGGTGTTTTTGGTGTTCTTCGTGTTATCCATGAGATATACCTCCATTTTCTGTACCCTTTGTACCTCAGGTACAACCATAGTTTCACCGCCGCCGCAGAAAATATGTAAAAAAATTCTGGAAAAAGCCGTTGACAAACACGCCGGGATAGTATAAAATATCCGAGAAAACAAAGAAGGTCGGTGCATCCGCCTCACCTCCAGCAACGGCAAAGAGGTCAACAGCGTCATACAAGCGCCCGAAAGGGCTGTTTGTGTTGTTTCGCGGATGCCCGGAGCGTCCGCGTTTTTATTTTGGATTGGAGGTGCTTCGGTATTAGCAAGGTACAGCATCAACTGAACGAGGAGATCACCGACAAGGAGATCCGACTGATCGGCGAGAATGGCGAGCAGCTGGGCATTGTGTCCGGCGAGGAGGCGCTGCGTACCGCAGAGGAGCAGGGCCTGGATCTGGTAAAGATCTCTCCGCAGGCAACGCCTCCGGTGTGCAAGCTGATGAACTACGGCAAGTACAAGTTCGAGCAGAGCAAGCGCGAGAAGGAAGCCAGAAAGAACCAGCACGTTGTCGAGATCAAGGAGATCCGTATGTCTCCGGGCATCGACGTGGGCGACTTCAACACCAAGCTGAAGAACGCGCAGAAGTTCCTGTCCGACGGCAACCGCGTCAAAGTCTCCGTCCGCTTCCGCGGCCGCGAGATGGCGCACACCGAGATCGGACGCGATCTGCTCAACAAGTTCGCCGAGCTGTGTACCGAGGTGTCCACCCTGGACAAAGCCGCCAAGCTGGAGGGCCGGAATATGTCTATTTTCCTGTCCCCCAAGGTCGGCAAATAAGCATTTCATTCGCAAAGGATCATATTGGAAGGAGAAAACAACTATGCCTAAACTGAAGACCCATAGCGGCGCAAAAAAGCGCTTCAATCTGACGAAGACCGGCAAGGTCAAGAGAGCTCACGCGTTCAAGAGCCACATCCTGACCAAGAAGGACACCAAGCGTGGCCGTCGTCTGCGCAGCACCACCTATGCTGACTGCACCACCGAGGCGACCATCCGCAAGATGATCCCCTACAAATAAGATACGTTTTCGTTAGAATAGGAGGCAATTAGAATATGGCACGTGTTAAAGGCGCAATGATGGCGCGTAAAAGAAGAAACAAGACGCTGAAGCTGGCTAAGGGCTACTGGGGCGCCAAGTCCAAGCATTTCAAGATGGCCAACGAGCAGGTCATGAAGTCTCTGACCTACGCCTATGTGGGCCGCCGTCTGAAGAAGCGTGACTTCCGTCAGCTGTGGATCACCCGTATCTCCGCCGCTGTGAAGCCCAACGGTCTGAACTACTCCACCTTCATGCACGGGCTGAAGGTCGCCGGCATCCAGATCAACCGCAAGATGCTGTCCGAGATGGCCATCAGCGATCCCGTGGCGTTTACCGCCCTGTGCGAGATCGCCAAGAAGGCGTAACTTTCTGCACAAACAGCGCCCTGTCGAGAGACCGGGCGCTGTTTTTTGCATTTTGCCGCTGGTAAAAGCTTGACATTACTGCTATAATACCCCTGAAAAAATCATGGAAAGGATGAATGACCATGTATTGCATCAGAAAAGTCAACGACGACTACACCTGGGTGGGCGCAGACTGCCGCCGTCTGGCCCTGTTCGAGGGCGTGTTCGGCGTGCCCGACGGCGTCAGCTTCAACAGCTATCTCCTGATGGACGACAAGACTGTCCTGTTCGACACGGTGGACAGCGCCGTGCGTACCACCTTCCGTGAAAATGTGGCCCACGTCCTGAACGGCAAAGCCCCGGACTATCTGGTGGTCCACCACATGGAGCCGGACCACGCCGCCGAGATGGCCGACCTGGCCCGTCAGTACCCGGACATGGCCATCCTGTGCAGTGCCGCCGCCAAGAACATGATCGCTCAGTTCTTCGACGCGGAGCTGGCCGGCCGCGTCACCGTGGTGAAGGAGGGTGACACCCTCTGCACCGGCCGCCATACCCTGCGCTTTATCGCCGCGCCCATGGTCCACTGGCCGGAGGTGCTGATGACCTATGACGAGACGGACAAACTGCTGCTGTCCGCCGATGCCTTCGGCAGCTTCGGCGCGCTGAACGGTACCCTGTTCGCCGATGAGGTGGACTTCGACCGGGAGGTGCTGGACGAGGCACGGCGGTATTATACCAACATCGTGGGCAAGTACGGCGCACAGGTCCAGGCGGTGCTGCAAAAGGCCGCCGGACTGGATATCCGTATGCTGCTGCCTCTCCACGGCCACGTCTGGCGTCAGGACCTGGGCTATATCCTGGGCAAATACGACCTGTGGAGCCGTTGGGAGCCGGAGGTCCGCGGCGTGATGATCGCCTACGCCTCCGTATACGGCAACACGGAGAACGCCGCCAATATCCTGGCCTGCCGTCTGGTGGAGCAGGGGGTAAAGGTGAAGATGTACGATGTGTCCGTAACGCCCAGCTCCTATGTGGTGTCCGACGCCTTCAAGTACAGTCACCTGGTGTTTGCCGCACCCACCTACAACGGCGGCGTGTTTATCACCATGGACGAGGTCCTGCGGGACATCGCCTCCCACGGCCTGCAGAACCGCGGCTTTGCCCTGCTGGAAAACGGCACCTGGGCGCCGGTCACCGCCCGGCAGATGGCCGCCCTGCTGGAGCGCCTGAAGGGCTGGCGGCAGGTGGGGGAGAGCGTGACCGTCCGTTCCGCCGCCCACGCGCCCCAGCTGGCGGCCATCGAGGGCCTGGCCGCCGCCCTGATTGCGGATATTTCCGGGGAAAAGCAGTAAAAAACTGCGGAAAACGGGCAAAAACTTCTTGCATTATGCCGTGCCGCGTGGTATTATATTGCGGTAAATCCGCACAGCTTCAGACTTTCGGTCGGTGCCGCAAGGTTGGCCGGAGGGCGGAAGAGGCTGGAGGTACAAACTAAAATAAAAGGAGAAACAAACCAACATGGCAAATCAGAACGTCGTATCCATGAAGTCCCTGCTGGAGGCAGGTGTCCACTTCGGTCACCAGACCCGCCGCTGGAACCCCAAGATGGCTCCCTATATCTACACGGAGCGCAACGGCATCTATATCATCGACCTGCAGAAGACCGTGAAGAAGCTGGAGGAGGCCTATGCCTTCGTGCGTCAGCTGTCCGAGAACGGCCAGACCCTGCTGTTCGTGGGTACCAAGAAGCAGGCCCAGGAGGCCATCAAGGACGAGGCTGCCCGCTGCGGCCAGTACTACGTCAACGCCCGCTGGCTGGGCGGCATGATGACCAACTTCAAGACCATGCGTACCCGTATCGACCGTCTGAACCAGCTGAAGACCATGCAGGCTGACGGTACCTTCGATATGCTGCCCAAGAAGGAAGTCATCAAGCACCTGGGCGAGATCGAGAAGCTGGAGAAGTACCTGGGCGGCGTGAAGGAAATGAAGAAGCTGCCCGGCGCCCTGTTCATCGTGGACACCCGCAAGGAGCGCAACGCCATCGCCGAGGCGCACCGTCTGGGCATCCCCGTTGTGGCTATCGCCGATACCAACTGCGATCCCGATGAGATCGATTACCCCATCCCCGGCAACGACGACGCCATCCGCGCCATCAAGCTGATCGCCTCCGTTATGGCCAACGCCATGATCGAGGGCCGTCAGGGCGAGCAGGTGGAGGAGGCCGCCGAGGCCAAGGACGCCGAGTAAGCCAACTCGATAGATACCGCGTAACGCACGGGGCAGGGAAGTGTCCCTGCCCCTTTTAATTCAACTTTTACAGGAGGAAATACAAATGGCTTTTACTGCTGCTGATGTGAAGACCCTGCGCGAGATGACCAGCGTGGGTATGATGGACTGCAAGAAGGCGCTTGTCGAGTGCGACGGCGATATGGACAAGGCTGTCGAGTGGCTGCGCGAGAAGGGCCTGGCCAAGGCCGCCAAGAAGGCCGGCCGCATCGCCGCCGAGGGTATGTCCTATGCCCTGACCGAGAGCGGCGTGGGCGTCGTGGTCGAGGTCAACTGCGAGACCGACTTCTGCGCCAAGAGCGACCTGTTCGTGGCCTTCGTCAAGGACATCGCCAAGGTCATCGCCGAGCAGGATCCCGCCGATGTGGACGCCCTGATGAACTGCAAGTATGTCGGCTCCGACCTGACCGTTTCCGAGACCATGCCCGAGAAGGTCATGTCCATCGGTGAGAACCTGCAGATCCGCCGCTTCGTCCGCTTCTCCGAGAACACCAGCGTGGGCTACGTCCATGCCGGCGGCAAGATCGGCGTGCTGGTGAACCTGGCTGTGGACGGCGGCATCGACGCCACCGAGATCGGCAAGAACGTCGCCATGCAGATCGCGGCCCTGAACCCCCGCTTCTGGGACAAGTCCCAGGTCACCGATGAGGTGCTGGCCGAGGAGAAGAAGATCGCGCTGGCCCTGATGGACACCGATCCCAAGATGGCCTCCAAGCCCGAGGCCGTCAAGGAGAAGATCGTCATGGGCAAGATGAACAAGTTCTACGAGGAGAACTGCCTGCTGCAGATGGAGTTCGTCCGCGGCGACATCTTCCAGGGCAGCGTGGAGAAGTATATCGCCGACGCCGCCAAGAAGCTGGGCGGCAGCGTCAAGTTCGTGGACGCCGTTCGCTTCCAGACCGGCGAGGGCATCGAGAAGAAGCAGGAGGACTTCGCCGCTGAGGTCGCTGCGCAGATGAACATGGGCAAGTAATTGCAGATGCACAAAACACCCTTCGGCTCACGCCGAGGGGTGTTTTTTCGCACATAAAAAGGACCGCCGTGAGGCCGTCCTTTTATGTGCGGATATGTCAGGAAACGAGCACGTGGATGCGCCCCGCGGGCTCGCCGTACTTGTCGGCGGCAACGGTGCCGTTCAGCACGGTGGTGATGTAGTCCATGACCACCTCGTCCATGGGGATGCCCAGGTCGTAGTTGGCGGTGGCGTTGACAAAGCGGTAGTAGGTGTCGCCGCCGCTGGCCATAAAGTCGTTGGTGGCGATGGTGTACGTGGCCGCCGGGTCAAAGTCCTTGCCGCCCACGGTCTTGATGGTCACGCGGTTGATGGACTTGGGGGCGAAGTAGGTGGTGCCGGGATACTCGTCGCCTTGGTCATAGTCCTTGGTGGTGTCCACGGTGAACTCGATGCCGGATACCTGGGGGAAGCCGCCGATGGCCTCCGGCGTGCAGAAGGTGGAGGCCTCCAGCACCTCCAGCAGCTCCGTACCGGTGATCTTGATGATGCTCAGGGTGTTGCCGAAGGGCAGCACGGTGTTGACGTCCTTCTTGGTGATGTCGCCGGCCTCGATGGTGGCGCGGATGCCGCCGCCGTTGGTGATGGCCGCGTCAACAGTCTCGCCCTGCTGCTCGGCGCCCCACACCAGCGCGTCGGTGATCAGGTCGCCCAGATTTGTCTCCTGCGTGCGGTTGCCGGGGTCCTTCTCGCCGTTCAGCGTCACCTCGGTCTTGGCGAACACCGTGCCGTAGTCGGCCTCGATCTCGGCGATGATGGCGGCGGCGCGGGCGGCGATGGCGTCGTCGGCGGCCACCTCAATGCCCTCGGTGGGCACGCACGTGGTGGTGATGGTGCTGTCCTTGATGGCCACAACGCCGATGTTCTCCAGCTTCGTGCCGGTAGAGGTCAGGATAGTGTCGCCTACCTTGCGGTCCGTGTTGGTCTTCTCAACGATCTCCTCCTCAGTGGAGTGGGAGTGACCGTCGATGAACACGTCGATTCCGGTGACCTTGTTCAGCAGGTCGATAGAGCGGTTGCCGGTGGCGGCGGTCTCATCGTCGATGCCCAGGTGGCCCAGGCAGATAACGTAGTTGCAGCCCTCGTCCTCACGCAGCATCTTCACCATATCCTGCGCGATCTGATACAGCTCCTCACCGCCGGCGAAGGTCACGCCCTGGATTTTACCGGGGTGGGCCTTTGTGGCGGTCTCCGGGGTGTCCAGACCGAACACGCCGATCTTGGTGCCGCCGGGGGTGGTGAATACCGCCGCGTCGTCAAAGGCCAGCTCGCCGTTGTACTTCACGTTGGCGGCCAGCACGGGGAACTGGGCGTTCTCCATGTTCTTCTTCAGCGCCTCAAAGCCGTAGTCGAACTCGTGGTTGCCCAGCGCCACAGCGTCGTAGCCCACCATGTTCATCAGCTCCACAGCCGTTGCACCCTCAGACACACTCACAGCGGTGTCGCCCTGACTGAAGTCGCCGGCGTCCAGGATCAGCACATACGCGCCCTCAGACTCATACTGGCTGGCCAGCGCCGCTACCTTGGCGTAATTGGAAACAGCGCCGTGCACATCGTTGGTGTGCAGGATGACCACCGGCTCCGTGGCGGTGGCGTCCTTGCCGGGGTCGGGTTTCTTTTCGCCGCAGGCCGCCAGGGTGAACACCATGGCCAGGGCAAGCAGCAAAGACAGCAGCTTTTTCTTCATACTCCTTATTCCTTCCTTTCAGCGTTTTTGCACATTTTCTGCGCCTGATGTATGGCCATTGTACCGTATTCCACGGCTGAACGCAAGCTTTTCCCGGTTTTTATTTTACATGGATTTTACACCAGCGGGATTTTTCCCTTTACATTGGGCACTTACAATAAAAACCGTACAAGGGAGTTATCCAAAACGACGAAAGAAACGAGGTAATACATATGAAGAAGATCATTGCACTGATCCTTGCTCTCGTCATGGCGCTGTCTCTGGTTGCCTGCGGCAGCGAGACCAAGACCGACGACGCCGACAAGACCGAGGACAAGACCTCCGCCGAGCTGACCGGCACCGTCTCCACCGACGGCTCCACCTCCATGGAGAAGGTCATCGGCGCCCTGAGCGAGTCCTTCATGGCGCAGAACGGCGGTGTCACCGTCAACTACAACCCCACCGGCTCCGGCTCCGGCATCACCGCCGTGCAGGAGGGCACCTGCGACATCGGCCTGTCCTCCCGTGCGCTGAAGGATGAGGAGAAGTCCGCCGGCCTGAAGGAGACTGTGCTGGCCTATGACGGCATCGCCATCATCGTTCACCCCGACAACCCCGTCAGCGACCTGTCCGTTGAGCAGATCGCCAAGCTGTACACCGGCGAGATCACCAACTGGAAGGACGTGGGCGGCAATGACGCCGAGGTGGTCCTTATCGGCCGCGAGGCTGCCAGCGGCACCCGCGATGGCTTCGAGTCCATCACCGGCACCAAGGACAAGTGCCGGTATCGTCAGGAGCTGACCTCCACCGGTGATGTGATCACCGCCGTCAGCCAGAACCCCGATGCCATCGGCTACGCCTCTCTGGCCTCCATCAAGGACACCGTCAAGGCCCTGAACGTGGATGGCGTCACCCCCGGCGAAGCCACCGTCAAGGACGGCAGCTATAAGGTCCAGCGTCCCTTCGTACTGGTGACTGTGGACGGAAAGGCCCTCTCTCCCGCGGCCCAGGCGTTCTTTGACTACGCCACTTCCTCCGACGCAGCTTCCATCATCGCCAAGGCTGGCGCGGTGGCTGTGGCCGGTTAAAAGTAAGGTACGGACACAGGCGACATCCCCGCGCGGGGTGCCGCCTTGCCCCGTATCTGCTGAGGTACATATATGAAAGCAAAACGATTTATGGAGAACGCCATCCATGGCTTCTTTCTGCTGATGGGTCTGGTGACGGTGGGCTGCGTGCTGCTGATCTCCGTCTACCTTGTCGTCTCCGGCATCCCCGCTATCCGTGAGATCGGCCTTGTGAAGTTCCTCTTTGGCCCCGTGTGGAATTCCAACGCGGCGGAGCCTCAGTTCGGCATCCTGCCCTTTATCCTTACCAGTATTTACGGTACTGCGGGCGCGATCCTGCTGGGCGTGCCCGTGGGCTATATGACCGCCGTGTTCCTGGCCAAAATGGCCCCGCCGAAGCTGAAGACCGCCGTCTCCGCCGCGGTGAGCCTGCTGGCGGGTATCCCCTCCGTGGTCTACGGCCTGGTGGGTATGCTGGTGCTGGTGCCGGGCATCCGTCAGGTCTTCCATATTCCCGACGGCTCCGGCCTGCTGGCGGCCATCATCGTGCTGGCGATCATGATCCTGCCCTCCATTATCAACGTGGCCATGACGGCCCTGGAGGCGGTGCCCCGTGAGTACGAGGACGCCTCTCTGGCACTGGGTGCCACGGAGACGGAAACATGGTTCAAGGTGTCTGTCCCCGCCGCCCGCAGCGGCATCGCCGCCGCGGTGGTGCTGGGCGTAGGCCGCGCCATCGGCGAGGCCATGGCCGTGATGATGGTCTCCGGCAACGTGCCCAATATGCCCTCTCTCTTCCAGAGCGTGCGGTTCCTGACCACCGCCGTGGCCAGCGAGATGGGCTACGCGGCGGCAGGTCTGCAGCGTCAGGCGCTGTTCTCCATCGCGCTGGTGCTGTTCCTGTTCATCATGCTCATCAACGCCGCGCTCAATTTCTTCCTCAAGCGAAGTAAGGAGAAGTGACCATGGACAAACGTGAATTCTCTGCCCGCCGCCGTATCTGGGGCGGGACCATGCGGGGCCTGATGCTCCTCTGTGCCGCCGTTACCTGCGCGCTGGCGGTGTTTCTCATCGTCTATGTGCTCGTCAAGGGCGTGCCCAACCTGAACTGGCAGCTGCTGAGCACCAAGCCCAGCTATCTGGACGGCTCCATCGGCATCCTGCCGGATATCATCACCACCGTCTGCACGGTGCTGACCACGCTGCTGGTGGTGCTGCCCCTGGGCGTCTGCGCCGCCGTGTACCTGACGGAGTATGCCGCCAACAAGAGGGTAGTGGCCGTCATCGAGTACGCCGCCGAGACGCTGTCCGGTATCCCTTCTATTATCTACGGCCTGGTGGGTCAGATGTTCTTCTGCCAGTTCCTGGGCATGAAGAAATCCCTTCTCGCCGGCGCCATGACCCTGGTCATCATGAACCTGCCCACCATCATGCGTACTACACAGGAGAGCCTTAAGACCGTGCCCCAGTCCTACCGCGAGGGCGCCTTCGGTCTGGGCGCCGGCAAGTGGCGCACCATTCGCACGGTGGTGCTGCCCGGCTGTGTGGACGGCGTGCTCACCGGCTGCATTCTGGCCGTGGGCCGTATCCTGGGCGAGACGGCGGCCCTGCTGTACACCGCGGGCTTTGCCCACACGCTGTACAACAGCCTGCGTGCCACGCTGGAGGGCTCCGGCGCCACACTGTCCGTGGCCCTGTATGTCTATGCCAAGGAGCAGGGCGAGTTCGATGTGGCCTTCGCCATCGCCGCCATCCTCATGGCGCTGGCCCTGCTCATCAACCTGGCGGCTATGCTGACCGGGCGTTACTTCAAGAAACGGAGGAGCCTATGAGCGATATCATCACCGTAAACGATCTGAACCTGTGGTACGGTCCCACCCAGGCGCTGCACCACGTCACCATATCCGTGCCGGAGCACAGTATTACTGCCCTCATCGGCCCCTCCGGCTGCGGCAAGTCCAC
>CDZI01016515.1_pt1 | contig 20102 bp, 14 predicted proteins | sample 554811 | NCBI WGS metagenome assembly CDZI01 (sample SAMEA3182110, study PRJEB8094) | gut metagenome | biome: human; feature: gut; material: Stool; isolation source: human stools | place: Canada | collected 2013-04-23
ACATTGTGATTGTCACTGTCAAGCCAACGGCGACGGCGGATGTGAAGAAGTACCTCGTGTCCCCTGATTGGAAAGTCATGGAACACGCTCTCACGGGTGAAACCATTGGGACGAATATCGGTTCTGTCATCTGGTCTCAACTCATTTTCGTCAAGGTATATGTGAACAAGCTTTGTTTCTTTCTTTTGCTCAACAAACACGTCTTTAAGGTCAAACCAATCCAGCATATGTTCTGGCAAAAGGCATTCTGCAAGGAGTCTGTACTTTTCCATATTTATCCGTTATTTAACTTTATAAACGGACAAAATAGTATTTTTATTGTACTACGATATCCACACACTTTTTCCAGTGGTCCAAATTTTTTATTATCTTTGCCATCAGAAGGGGCAACGCTCTGTGCGCCATCAGGAGACGTTCCTGATGGGAGGTACCCACGACGGTGGGAGTCGGCTGAGTTTCCAATATTGGATTTGAGAGATTGCTCCTTTCCTAGACGGTGCAGTTCTGCGATTCGCTTGTCGATTCGTGAGATTGCATCGTCTTTTTCTTTTTCCGTCAATCTCTGTGGCGCAACCTGTCTAGAACTCTCTTCCTTCACTTTCTTAGGTGCATAGTTTACATTGCCAAAGAAGGACTTAATGGCTTTTTGGTCAACTTCTTCGGCATTTATGTTCTTTACCTCTTTGAGGTCATTCTGTTTGGAAGCGGCTTCTGCATCCTGTAGTGATTCCTTTGGTGACTCTCTTTTTGCGGCTACAGGTACAGGTTTGACAGGAGTCTGACCTCTTGCCTCGATATTCAGAATTCTGTCAAGTTTTTCTAGCTTGCTCACTTTATTTGTGTCGATGACACCATCATGGTCTTTGTAAGCTTCAACCATATTTTGTAGTTCTTGCTTGAAGTTCATGAATGATGATTGAAGGTCTGCTATGAATTCAGCTTTGTCTTCTGCAGCTAGTGGCAAGGTTCCTTGGGCGTAGCTTGAATATTCCTCCTCGGCACTATAATATGTACCGTAAAGGCTATCTACTTTGGAACCATGTGGAAGAAGCTCCTTGTTTCCGGACAGAATGTCCTCTTCGTCCTCCATAGATTCCACATAGTCCTTCATCTTGGGGATGCTCAACTCCTTTCGAAGGCGAGATTGCTCATCCAAACCCTCGAAAAGCAAGGCTTGCATTAATTCAACGCTTTCTTTTCCATGCAACGGAATTTCCTTGTGGGTGTTGAGATTGAAAGCTATAACTCTGCCGTCGTTGGTAGCAGTAACGGCATTGACTGTTCCCTCTCTAGCTTCAAGCAAAGGTGTGTTGTTCTCCTTGGCAAAGATTTTGTCTTCACCAAGTTTGTTGCCCAGAACATTCACTAGCGAACGAGTTAAACCATTAACCTTCTCGTTATTTATTGCATGTGCAATGCTGTTGAGCAAACTCTTTGCTTTGTATGCGTTGTCCTCGTTGATGGTAATGCTACTTAAAGCGTTGCTGTGGTTGGTGTAAACGCTAACTTTAATATCCTTTTCACTGGTGAGTGACCATGAAACTGGAATAACTTTTCCATCGAAGAAACCTACAGGGTGGGCTGTGCGTAATTCCATAGGAATACTGCCACCTATTGTTGGGGGATAGGTTTGGCGCAAAAGATTGTGCATTCCTTTGTAAAGCTCCTTGCCGTCTTCGAAGTTGGCAAGTTTCTCTTGAAATTCCTTTTGTCGCTCTTCTTCCATGATGGTATATTTTTCATTCAGCGACTTATGAAAATCAGCGTAGGCAACTTTTTCTTCGTTTGAGGAAAGACTACCATCTTCCCATTTCTTCAGAACAAGACTTGGGGCATCAAAGATCAGTCTTCCTCTGTCATAGGAGTCAATCTTAATGATGCTTTTGTCATTATTGGACACAAAGTATTTGCCTACAAGGCTTTGTGCCTCGTAGTCTTGCGCCATGTTCTCGTATCGTTCTGGAAGTTCATATCCTCGCTCCTTCAGAAGTAATAATCTTCCAATCTGTCTGTCTTTTGTGTCAGGTGTGAGCTTTCCGTCTATCCATGTAGCCATCAATCCATTTTGCCATTTGACGGCGGCAAACTTTGTAGGGGATGATTTATCCTTTCCTTGTTCAAATGCCCATTTGCCAATGGAAACAGCCCATTGGTCAATAAGGGAACCCTCTTTGTTTTGTGAAAGATACTCTAGCTCTTCTGGGCTGTAGAAATGGTTCTTTGGGAATGGCTTCGCTTTTGGGGTGGTATGTTCTTTTGCTCCACCGAATAGCTTCTGCCATCCGCTCAGAAAATTACTAATGATGTTTTGCTTTTCTTCTTTTGCCATTATTTCTTGCTTTGTCTTAAACAAACAGAAGGTAGTACCATCTTTCATGATGACACTATCCCTGTTTGTGTTCTTGTTATTTCTTTGGGAATATCATGTGTAGGATGCCAATGGCTCCTACTGCCAAAACTCCAAATATATAGATGAAGTGGAGAAATCTATGACTGTGCTGTTTGCGCTGTTCCATTTGCATCTGTAGTTTTGTTCAAGTCCCAGGCAGCAATGCTCTTTACCTTGCATTCTATCTGAAGTTCTCCTTTGAAGATGCCTAGTTGCAAGTCTCCATGGACTTCCACGTACTTCTCTGCTGCAAAGTAATCCTCATGGATAGGGGAGAAGTTTACAAAGCTTACCCATGTAAACTCTCTGTTCTCTCCCTCTTTGTCAGAGGAGAATGCTGCGAACGACTGAAAGTCCTTGCCTTTCTTGTCTTTCAGCTCCTTGATGCCTTTCTTGCTTACCTTGCCTCGGAACTCCATGCTTCCCTCCAATCGGTCATTGGTAGTGGACTCGTTTACCTCGATGTTGGAGTCGGTGCGAAGGTTCAGGTAGATGTTTCCGTCGTGTTTTCTGATGTACATCACGCCGTTTACCGTTACCTTTCTGCCAGCGGAGTAAGAGGCGGCTGTCTCTTTATTTCCTGGCGCAGACACCGTTACCCATACTTCTTTCGCTGTTCCATCCTTTCCCAGCAAAGGAACAATCATGCCGAAGGAGATGAATTTCTCTCCATCCTTACTCTGCTTCTCTTCTGCGGAACTGCTGATGGTTCCACATGCTGTTACGTTACACTTAATCATATTTTTATTGTTTTATATGTTTATATAAGTATATAATTATTTCTTTATTTATGCGAGGCGTTGGCCTTGTTGCTGCTGTTGCTCTGGGGATTCCGCATCAAATTGCATGGATGCCGTTGCCTGTGCCTTTTCTACATCTTGGCGAGTCATCTTTACTAGATTGCTATTTTCCTCGTCTGGTGATTGCTGTTTAAGCTGGCTTTCGGCTTCTTCCTCGGCTTGTATCTCCTCGCTGCTTCTCAACTGCATGGCTACTGTAAGGGCGGCAGAGAACAGACTTCCTATAAGTGAAGAGATTGGGTCTCTTCCAGAAAGGTCTTCTCCGTTGTTGCTCATTAGCAATGACAACCATTTTGTGGGGTCGTTACTGTTGGTGATGGATGCCAGAAGTGCTTGTGTCGGGTCTGACGCTTGTTGCTGATAGGATGGGGCTTTGCCTCCTGCAAACAGCATTTGACTGCGGTAAGCGGCTAACGCATCGTTTCCATTCTTATCCAGGGCTGCCGCTTGATTACTTCTAACCTCCATTTCAGCGAGGTATAACTTAGGGTCAAACTTCTCCCAATTTCCATTGGCATTGAGGTATTTTGTCTCAAAATGTAAGTGTGGCCCTGAAGAGCGGCCTGTGTTGCCTGAGACTCCTATTTGATGCCTTGCATTTACTATGTCGCCTGGTTTTACGCCAATTTGATTGAGATGCATATAGGTGGTCTGGATTTTTGTTCCATCTTGCCTGTCATACTCGATTACTACATAGTTTCCTGCTCCCTTGTCTTGTTTGCCAACGGTAACAACCTTTCCATTGTCTTCGGTTGCATATACAGGATAGTTTTTCCCTTGCGTGGAGAGGTCCAGCCCTCCATGCTTATGCCCTGGTCTCTGTACTCCAAACTCAGAACTGAGTTTTACGACAGATAAATCAATAGGCAAACCCCAATTGCCTTGCAAGGGTGTTAGGGTTATAACAGAGGTCGTTGACGATTGACCTCTGGCATATCCTGTTACCAATCCTTGGCTTTGGGCTTGCTGAATGCCTATTTGATCATATTTTCCTAGCCCATACTTGTTAATCTCGGATATGAGCTTGGAAGCATAGTCTGGATCTGTGGCGTAGCCGCCAGCCTTGATGCCGTTTGCCCAAGAAACATAATCGGTGGGCGAATAGTTCTGGCAGTGGCTGTAGCGGGATTTCATCAAGACCTTGGAGTGGTCTTCGATGCTTTCCATCACATTGTTGTATCTGCGGAACTTCTCGTTTGGACGGTCATCGCTGTAATAGTCGTAGGCTCCAGTCCAACTGCTGCCAACCTTTACACCGAAGAAGTTGTTGCTCCTTCTTGCAGGGGTAGATGTGCCAAAGCCGCTTTCCAAACCCATCTGTGCCAAGGTGATGGAAGCTGGAATGCCATATCTCTTCTGTTGCTCGATGGCTACCTGGGCATACTGGCTGTAAAACGCTTGCTTGTCTAATGCCATTTATGATAGTTTTATGAGGGCGCACCTTTAGATGCACCCTCGTGTATTACATATGTAGGCCTGTTCTGTGAGTTTCCGTAACAGTTTCCTGTACCTTGTTCTCAGGGGCAGGCTTTTCCTTAATCTCTACTTTCTCTGATTTGCTAACAGCCTGTTGAGATTGCTCTTCTTCCATGCCTCTTTTCAGCATAGGCTCGAAGATGACGGCGGCCAAAGCCCTCTTGTAGGCTCCCATATCTTCGGCAAGCCACATCTTTTGCCATTGTTGCTTGTTGATAGGAGCTTGTACACGCTGCCCATTGATGGTGGCAAAGATGAGCTTCTGCTTGGCATCCTGTGCGCTCGATGTTATGGAAGGACGCTCTATGAGCTTCATATCCACATCAACCTTCTTAGGGGTGATAAGGTCTAGCTTGGTGTCAGGATGCTTGGTGGCCATCTCGTAATATCTTTGTGCTAGGGCATTGTGGACTATTGCCTGTTTGTCCGTCTTGATTACGTTGTAGAACGTGTTCAAGTGCTCCTTGGCAGGATATACAGAGAAAGAAGGCTCGTTCTCTGGCTTGATGAAGAAGGCATATCTACCGTTGTCATCCTTGATGGCTTGGAAGTTCTTGATGATTACTTCTTTCTTTGGGGCGGCTTGTTTCTCTACATCAAGTGTATGATGGGGAACCAACTCATACTGCTTCAAGTTGTTGAGCGTGACTTCTTTCCCTTGGAAATAGGAGTTTGGCTTATTCAATCCAAGTGAACCACCGGCATTATAGAACCTCACATCGTCAATGCCTTCTTTCTTCAAGGCTATGGTGATTCTGTCCTTTCTCATGCCAGGAACCTCGTTGTTCACTTCCAAGGATGCTCCAGCAGGGAGAATGACATCTGCTTCTTTTCGCAAGATGTCTTTTACCACTACTATTTCCTTGGTCTCTATGTTTGGCAGCTTGGCCAAGTCTTGGGAGATGGAATATTTTGATGGTTTCTCCATCGTCTTTCCTGGAAGCTGTCCACGGATGGATTCATAGTCAACCTTTCGCTTTGCCACAAGGTTGTCAATGGTCTCTACAGCATTGTTCACATCTCTTTCTACTATTCCCAAGAGTTTTGGATTTTCCTTTATCTCTCGTTCCCAATAAGGAATAAGTTTCTCATTCTCCTTTGAGAGTATGGCAGGAAGTCCCTGGCGAGCCATCATAACTCCTGCTGCAAGTTCTCTCACCAGTTGCTCATGCTTGGCATCGTCCTCTGGGAGGAGGTTGTTTCTGCCCGAACGGTCAAGACGGTTCTCTGTACCTGTGGCTGCAACCACGGCTCTGTAGATGTCGTTTGCTTTGTAAAGGGCAGCCATCTTTTCATTTCCAACTTCGCCTTTCATGCCGCTTACGACAATCTTGTCTTCCTTGGAATCGTATTTGGCATCTTGCAAAACCATCACTCGCTCATATTGCATACCGCTTTGCTTGGCCACTTCCTTGGCAGTGGCGTATGCTTTGTTCAGTATTGCTTTTGTGTCGAAGCTTTGGCTGACTGTCTTCTTTGATTCCAACTGGTCGCATATGGCTACTCGTTCTCCTGCTCGGATGAGTTTTGGAAGGTAGGTGTCAAGTGCTTGATGTGGAAATCCTGCAAGATGGAAGTCTTTACTTTCATTCATCTTGGTCAGGGTGATTCCCAACACTTCCGAACCTCGCTTGGCATCCTGCTTGTACATCTCATAGAAATCGCCAATGCGGAACAATAGAAGTGCATCGGGATGCTTGCCCTTCAACTCTTTCCATTGTTTCATAATAGAAGAGTATTTCCCTTTTTGCTCTTTCTCGTTTTGTGAAAGCTGCGCTCCCTTGTTCTTCAGAATTTCCACGTAAGCGTCATGGTTGTTGGCGTTCATGGTGGTTTGCTCCACATTGTAGATGTTCTGCATAACTCGTGTGGCATGTTTGGTATAGAAAGACTTCTCGTCATCAGGAAGTTTGTCAAACTGCTTGCTGGTGATGACTTCGTCCTTATCCATGGCGTTCTGATACCCCCAACTAGTCCAATGGAACTCCATGCCTTTCTCGTTCTGCTTTACAGGCATGTGGTTCTCCTTGGCAGGATTATAATAAGTATAGACATTCGTCTTATACTTGTTGGCATCCGAATTGAGGTTCATCATAATGTTGTTGTAGGCCGTGATAGGGGTGTGGGTGTTGATGAACTCTGCATTACCTTTCTGGGATTTGTTCATCCAAATTCCCTCATTCTGCTTGGCAGCAGATAATGCTCCAACGAGAAGGGCTGCATGGGTAAGGGCTTTGGCTGTCGCCTCGCTGACCTCTTTTGATTCCTCTTTTTTCTCTTGTTGCTCTTTCTTCTCTTCTGCTGCGGCTTGATTTGCCTTGTCCTTTTCCTGCTTGTCTTTCTCGGCTTCTTGCTTATGGTGTTCCTTGTGAACCTCTTCTTTCACAATGGATGAAGCCTTTTTCTCTGCTTCTTCCATAGGAACACCTGTGGATGCTATCTGTTTGGCCTTACCTACGACATCTGTCTGGATATAGCTGTCTTCACGAGGAGTTTTCTTTTCCTCGCTCGCCTTTTTTGCTTGATATTCAGTTGACAACTCTTTGTATATGGCAGACATGTTTTCTGCCTTGCTGAGAGCAAAGTCGTAATCGTGGACATAAGTTTCTATGAAAGAACCATCATTTAACTTTTCTCCTACTATGACTTTGTTGTCGCTAGCGTCATAGTGGTAATCTAGAACCTTCCCATTCGGCATGGTGAATTGAGGTGTCAAGTCTTCTCGAAAGCTCTTGGCTACAGCCTTTGCCTCTGGGGATGGAATCTCTACTAAAGGCTTTACGCCTTTTTCCAAGCCCATCTGCTGGTCAATGAACTTCACTGCATAGCTTGGAGTCTTTGGCATACCGTAACGCTCGATGGCCTCTCGGATGTCATTCTCACTGTACTTTCTCAACAAGTTGTAGGTTCCACCTACTGAATTGTTATATACAACAGCATAGTTCTCATCATCAATGAGAACATCATCACCATAGTCTGGTGTCATGCTGGTCTCTACATGCTCCAAGTCCATGCTGTCACCTTGATCATATTCTTTCGCCAGGGCAAGGATGCCTTCATAGTTCTCGGCATCCTTTAGTTTGTCAAACTCGGCGGTCTCGGATTCCATCTGAAAGTAGTTGTAGGACGAGAAATATTTCTTCTCATCCTTTGGGTCAAGCTGTATGGTCTGACCTTGCTCCTGGTAGTCATTTCGAGAAAGAACCTTGTTCATATTTTCTTTTTCCATGAGAAATTCTTTTCCAAATTTTTCCTCGATGTTGTTATGGTAGGAGGTTACCACCTCCTCGGCTTGTTTGATTCGATGAACAATTTGGCGTTTTGCGTCATTGTCCACAACATCGGGATATAATGCGTTGATGTTTGAATACGCTGCCTCTATGTTGTAGAGGCTTCTGCCTTCCTTGTGGCTATAGCGGAGGTTAGGCAAGAAGTCTGCTCCTGCTTCTATGATTTCCTTGTTGGATGCCTGGTTTATCCAAGCTCCTACATTGGGATTCCCCTTGTAATAGTCTCGTAGCTCGGGAAGAGTCTTCACAGACAAAACTGTATGCTCACTGTTGGGAGTGGAAGTTATAGTTTCCATCAATGAAGTGAAGTAGTCCTTTCCTTGTGAAAGGATTTCAGTCTTTGTCTCTTTTTCCTGGAATTGCTTCATGTTTGAAAGCTCTTCCCACACATAGCCTAAGTTCTGGTTTATGCCCTGGCTGTGGTCATAGTTAGTGCAGTGAACTTTTTCCTCACCTTCTGATGTTTTATATGCAACTTCAAGAGTGTCTTTCTCTTTGTTGTAGTCAACGGTGAGAATGTCGCCAGAGGGCATTGTAATCTTGTTGTTGACGGAAGGCCATACCTTGGCTATGACCTCTTTCTTAGCATCTTCCTCCTTCAGGTCTTGAAGTTGTTGCTCATTCTTGTTTTTTTCTTCCACACCATCAAGAGAACCATCCAACAGGGCCTTTTCTCCTAATTTTCGGCGTTGCTCGTCGATGTGTTCTAAAACCATCTTGGATGATTTGTTCACATCTGACATCACCGACTTCAAGAACTTCGGGTCTTTCTTCAACGAACCTATCCAATTTTGGAGATAAGCTATGTTGTTCTCTCGTATTCTGCTATCAAAACCCATGGCATTGCCTATGAGGGCTGATGTAAGCTCCGCAACAAGTTCTTCCTTGGCGTATTGGTCTGAGCCAAATTGGTCTATCTTTACGATGCCATCACGACCAAGGCGTGACTCGTGACCTGTGGAGTGAGCCATCTCATGAATGGTGGTGCCGTAAAACTCCATTCCGTCCTTGAAAACATCCTCTGGGGTATTGCTGATATTGAACTGCTTTTTGGAAGGAACTACTATCTGGTCTCTTTTGGGACTATAGAAAGCGGATTCATTGAACTTCTCGTATTCTATAGGACACACCCAAGACTGTTCTTTCAGGAGGTTGTCGAAGGCCTCGTTCTTGTACATTCCTACCTCGTCCTTGATAGGCTCTGACTTGAAACGCTTCAAGATGGCATCGTATTTTTCTTTGTTGACCTCTTCCAGGTTGGTTTGGTCTATGTTCCATTCGTTATATACCTTCAGATAAGGGCGAACGGTGCATTCGGCTTGCTCCTCCTTTGTCATGTTACGATAGTCGCTTTCTGACAGTTTCTTGCCGTCCTTGTCCTTGATTCGCAAGTCCCACTTGAAGATAGGAATACTGTGCTCGCCTTTCTTGATCATGCCTCCTGCATCCCTTATCTGTTTGATGGTAAGGTAAACTGGCATTCTGTAATGCTCCATCGTGGTGTGGATTTGGCACAGGAAAGCATTGCTGCCTGTATAAGGGCGACCCACGAGATTCTGAGGCAAGCCGAACTGGGCTGTGCGCCCATCCGTCCAACCTTTCTTCCATTTGCTTTCCTTCATTTGCTCCATTCTTGCGATGAGCATGTCGGAAAACTTCTGAAGGGCGTTGTCTATTCGGTCAACTTTCCCTTCCTGCTGCTCCGAGGCTTGTTGAGATGATTCTTTTTTTGCCATTGTATTTTTTTATTTATTGGGTTGTTTTTTATTTCCAATGGCAAAGTAACTGATTAAATACAAGATAGGTGGTATAAAAACGATATACCTTTTTATTTAACATATTCTTTTTCTATAGATATTTATGTAAACGATTATAAATGAGGCTGCTCGCCCCCTTTAACCCCTCGGTGTTAATGCAAGGGTATAGATTATTGAGGTAGATGTAAAACAAAAGCGATACTCCGACTTGGAAATACCGCTCTAACTTAATGACAAACTAAAACCTCCCGATTCTCTCGAACCAGGAGATATTTCTAAAATTAATATAACTGGCACTTAACACCTATTTAATACCCATTGATTGGGTTGTTGTTTCTTCTTGGCTCATATGCTGCTCATAATTCTGCGATGCCAATGCCTTGTTCTCATCATACTTGCGAAGGACAGCATTCGCCAATGTGTTGATAGGGATGGCTCCCTTGTTGTAAGCGTCTGCAGCATCTCTTGATATGTTGATGACGCTAGGCACGCCGTCGATAGTGGCTATCATACTGCTTCCCTTCATCGCTGGATTCACTATTCTTGAATTCAAAGGCTCGTCAGGATAAACCTTGTAGGTCTTTGCTACATTGTTACTTTTTGCTAAACCATCGCTGATGGCAGCATGACCTGCTTTATTCAAGATGTTTGCACCGCCAAATCCTATGAGCAGCAGCTTCAGGAGAGGACTCTTTACGAACATTCCTCCCACTATGGCAGCCAATGGCATCAGGTTGTCCTGAAGCTTTAGGTTTGGAGTCTTTCCTGTGAACATTCCTATAATCATATCAGGAAGCATGGCCAATACATAGCCTAGATTCTTGCCGATGTCCCCAAATCCATTAAGGCCTAAGCTCTCAAAGGCATTGCCCCAACCATCTATATTTGGCTTTTGCGCAGTATTCTGTGTTGTACCGTTTGCTTCTGTTCCCATTACGCCGTTTTGCGCATAAGGCCCCGAAGCGTAAGGGGATGCCGTTGGGGTTGCCTGGGGAGAGGAAGTTGGATGCTTACGAATTGATGACTTGCCAGGATTGTTTATCTGGTCATTGAGCGCAGACATGTTTTTGTCCAATGTCCCCTTTTGGGCATGAGCTGCATTCTTGGAGGATCGTTGCTCTACGGCAACTGCTGCCCTTGCATAGTCATAGGCTCGTTGACTCACTTCCTTCAAGGTCATCTTCTTGCCTCCAAACATCCTTACTTGTTTTTGCTCTCTACACATTTCCATGGCACAGGCGTAGAAAGAGGATGCCAACGCCCTGTTTTGCTTGCTGCTGTTGCTCAACATCCAAGCTGGAACTTTGCTGTTTCCGTTGAATGGCACACACTGTTTGGAGAGATTGTTCTTGATGGTGGAGAGAAGCTTTTGGGAATTACCCTTGTGTTCCGCCAATAGGGCGTTGCTTTCTTTCTTTATGGTTAAAGATGTGTTTGGGGGTGGCAATTTTATCTTTTTTGCAAGTCCACTATTGATGTTCATCATCAATTCCGTGCCATTCTTTTTGTATCTCTTTGCTCCGGCCTGTATTTTTGCAGAAGCATTCTCGTCACCAAAGATGGTACGGTTATCCTTCTTCTCTTCATCCTCAGTTCCCCATAGCTTGCCATAAATATGGAGACCTCCTTGGCAAATCTTGTCGGTTAACCACCAACCTGCAGCTTTTTGACTTACCTTTACCACACCCTTGGCTACGGAAGAAGTTGCCTTTCCTACACCTCCTGGGGTGAGTGCTGCATCTATTCCGTAACCAGCAATCGTTCCTGCTGTTTTTGAAACAACGGATGGATTGTAATATTTTTCCGCTTGTTCATCAACCTTTTGCCCAATGGCTCCTTTCTTTAGGCTACCAAAGTCGCCCATGCCAAGAATGCTCTCCGAAAAGGCTTTCTTGGCTATGTAAGTTGCGGTGTTGGCAGGAACCTGCTCCCTAGCTAATTGTTCCACCATCAATTTTTGAAGGCGATTGGCACAGTAGTTGTTGGCGTAGTTTTCCAACGCCTTGGAGTCTCTACCGCCATTTTTCGCAACAAGGCTTTCATAGAAAGATGTAACGAAAACGCTGTAGTCTTTCACTATCTTGGGGTCTTTGAACCAACGTTCAGAAGTCCTTGCAGCCAACTCGTCGAGCGACTTCTTGGTAAGTTGCTCTGCATCGTTCAACTTGGTGAACGAATTTGAAGCGGCACCAAAGTTAGGCAGTCTCTGAAGAGATTCATTAAGTTTTATGGCAGCGTTCTTCTGCTCTTGAAGGATTTTCTTTCGCTCCTGAAGAAGAGTGGCTGCCATATACTTGCTATAGTATTGCTGAAGACAATAGTCTATTTGGGATAAATCCTGTAAATTATTACCTTTTGCCATATTGTTTGTTGTTTACATTCCAAGAAGTTGACTGCGTGCCTGACTGATGGCCTTATGATATACCGTCATTTGCTTAGGGTAGAAACGTGACAGCCATTCATCCATGGACATCTCGTCATTGAAGAACTTCATGGCGAGTTGTCTGGTTATCTCGATGGCATTCTCGCCTTTTTCCCTTCCGTTAAACCAAGCTTTTGTCCAACAACGGATTCCTTGGTTGTCATAGTAAACGGAGGCGGTGCGTTCAATATCGTAGCTTTGTATGTCTATCTCAAGGTCTTTCAAAGGATCGGCGGTCAATCCGTCTTCTGAAGCTTGTGAAAGAAGTTTTTTTTTTCATTTTCGTCCCATGTCTCAGGATATATGTTGTGGTTCAGTGCCAGATAGCTGAGAAAATCATGGATAAGGATATCCTGAATTTTCTCGGCTAGGGGAACACTTCTTTCTGATAATCCGAGAGGGTTGGCTACGGATGGTATGCTCTCAAAGAAATAATTCTTGGAGGCTGCCTGGGCAAAGATGTTGCGTAGGGATGCTTCTGCCCTTGGAGGAGGATTGTAAGCCCTGTTCCTTAAGTCGTTCATGTAGCTTGGAAGCCATCTGAGCATGAGCATCAAGATGGAAACATAGTCCTTGTCGAAACTGTTTTTTATGTTTTTTGTTCCCAAGGATTCTTCAGTAGGCTGTTTTTGGATTCCCATGGCGGCGAGTTGCTGGATGTTTGCCCATATCATGGAAAGAAAAACCATCGGGTCAATGTCTTGTCCATTGAATCGTATGCCGACATGAAGGAAATCGCCACTTTTGGCAATTTTATCACCTGCGGAAACGCTTTCACCATATCCTGTATATGCTTCTGCTAGATGCCCATAAGTAACTTCGTACTTCCCATATTTGGCTACGATGTAATTATCATGAAGCGCATCGTTTCCTGCGCCAACAATCATACCAGAGGCTACTGCGTACAAATCTCTGTTCTTAATGGCGAAGTCAACACCTAGATGGTTAAATTCCTCGCCTGTCATGGGGTGACGCTGTTTGCCATATCCTAGTGTGGTTGGAAGCTCTTCTTTCTCCTCCAAGGCGAATGGCATCATGTAACCACTTCCGGATTCGAGGAGCATATCTTTAAAATTTTCTTTCATCTTATCTGTGATTTTTAATAGGAGATTGCTCTCCTGTATCTAATTATAGTCTTCTCATGCGAACAACAGTGTTCTCTTCTTCAACAGGCATCTCTGCTGTCTGAAGAGGTATTTGCTCGGTAACGTTCGCACGTGATTGCTGTTGTTGCTGATTTTGGTGTTGAGAAGCTGCCTGTTTTCCGTTTATGTTGTGTAAGGTCATTCCTCCCAGCAATAAACTGGCGGCTTTTCCCATCCAACCAAATCTACCGAACATCATATAGGCAGAAAGCAACAAACTGGCAATGTTCATCTTGCTCACGTTTCCACCGGACACTTGGCTTACTGCATTGTTCATGCCGTTCATCAAGGCATTCATTGAACCACCGCCTTGTTGATTGGTCATCTGCATCTGTGCCATGGATGGATAGGATTGCGCTGTTGGATCGTAATAGCCACCGTTGCCATTGGAAACCATACCGTTGCCTGAAAAGAAATTTCCAGCAAACTGCTTTCCGTCTTGGTACAGGCCGATTGCTTCATTGCCTATTCCTGCCACACCGTTTTTAAGATTATGGTAGAACTCCTGCCCCTCGTCGATGGTGGCTCCTCCTGCTCTTTTGATTGAATCATAGGAACCTTCGCCAAAAAGAACGTTGACTGCTTTCTCCGAGATTGACTTTTCGTTTCCGTAAGCATCCTTTTGGTCGCCGAATGCTAATCTTGATGCTGTGTCAACAAGTCCTTTTTCCTTGGAGTCATCCCCCAGTAACTTTTCTTTCGCAAATGTTAATGCACCTTTGTTGTAACCGAAATAGGGGAGGGACACAGCACCTGCTACAAGGGAGGCCTTAGGATGCTTGGCGACGAACTCTGCTGTTCCTTTTACTGCGTGCGCTCCTGTTTTTACCGCACTCTTCACATAAGGGGCTGCTACCTTTGCTCCTGTAAGAATATGTGGGGCAGCGGTCTTGGCTCCTTTTAAGGCTGTTTCCAACAATGTTTTCCAATTTGCCATAATTTTGTGTTTGAAGATTAATATTCTGGATAATTCATCTCGATGATGGCTCTTACCTTGTGGCTCTCTGTCTTTGGCGTTGGCATGATGCCACCATTCACTGCGCTGCATAGCCAGGCTTGTGTGCCTGGGTTCTCCTGTACTTCCGTAGAAGTCCAATACCAACAGTCTGCATCCAAGCTGATAGGTTGTCCTCCGCATCTCTTTATGATGGGATTGATGGTCTTGGCTGCACTTTGCAGCAGTCGTTGCTCTGCCACACTTGGGATGTGGTCGCTTTGTCCATACTTGTGGAAGCTCATCATCCTCATGGCTATCGGTGAGCCATGGCCTGATTCTTTGTCGTAGCTTTGATACATGGCAACGGTGTTGGCGAAGCCATCGAACTTGGTGATGTCACCGCTCGTTCCGTTCTCCATTCCTATGGAGTCACAGAACATGCCGCTTGTTTCCTCCAGGTTTACCGCCAACACAGGATGATCTTTCGTCTTTTCGGCAAAGACTACTCCCACGGCTTTGCGCTTGCTTTGGTTGAAATAGGTTGCCGTGTCCATGCAGGTATGGTCATCGCAAAGGACATATCCTATATGCAAGTCCGGGTCGTATGGCTCATGATTGTCGCAGGAGGTCATGAAGGATGCCATCATAAGCATCCCCATGACAAAAGTTGTTATCTTTGTTTTCATTTTACACCTTATTATATTATAGGGGAACTTTCACGCCAAAGGATGCTCCTGTTCTGAACGTGTCCTTTCCTCTGATTACTACATCTTCCTTCACCTGGAAGAACAGGCTCCAACCGTTGTAGAGGTTATAGGTATGCTCGTAACCTACATGTCCTGCGGTTATCACTTTGTCCAGGTCGCTGCCACAGCTAACACCTATTCTTACACTTCCGTGGTGGTTTCTGCCTCTTGTAACACATGGCTTGTAGGCTGCACCCACAGTCCATGTGTTATAGTTGTGCCAGAAGGAGTCGCTTGTGACATGTCCTGCCTCCTCGTCTTTCTTGTATTTCAAGTAGACTGTGGCGAAATATTCCCAGGCGTTGTGATACTCGGTTTCGTGCTCGTAGGCGAGGGTGGCCTCTACTCCTTGCGGATAGCTGCCGCCAACGCCTACCATGATATGGTTGCCGTGACTCTGGGCGAATGCGCTTGCTGTCAGTAGTATGGCGAATATCGTTGAAAGTATTCTTCTCATATCTGTCTTTTTATTGTTCACGTAAAAGAAGGGTGTCGAAGGCATCGGCAGCCAATACATCCTCATAATCGAGGTTCATGGAGATTGTTCTTCCGGAAATCTGCTTTTCGCTGAGTTCGATGGATAGTACCTTGTCGTTAGGAAAAGTCATTTTCTTCAGGACAATGATGTTTCTGTAGCCTTTCTTGAATCTTACGGAACGATCCAATACCAGGGCTGGCTTCAGCTCGATGGTCTGCACATTGGTGGCTTTCTGCTGCTTCTTGTCCTGCAGCTTTACCCTTAGCTCGTCGATATCAAACGGAAGGTTGGTCTTGTTGTCCACGGAGAAGTCTATGAAGAAGTATTCTCCTACCACATAGATGTTGTTCAGACGCATGGTCATCTTGTTCTGGGTGGTGAATGTGCTTCTATATCGGGCAGGGGAGTTCCACACCTTCATGGCGTAACTCACCATGTCCACCGTTGACATGCTTACATCTGGGTTATGGAAGGCATTGCGCTCCACTAGCTCAACTTCCTTGTCAGTCACTGCCTCTTCCAGCTTGCTTGTGTATATCAAGGCATATTGCACTCGATAGCGTTCTGTGATGATGGTGACAACTCCCATCACCTCGCCGTCTTTGTGGTTGCCTGTCTTTGGCTTCAAGCGGATGACATTTTCCAATGGCTTGTCGCCAGCGATGCTGTCTGTGGATATATCTACCAAGCGAATAGGCTCTGATGCCGTGATGATGGATGAAACATTCTCGTTAATAGTGAGCTGCTCCATGTCGTTATATCCTTTCTGAGCGAATGCTCCAAGTGTGGCTCCTAAGCACACCGCAAGGAGTGATAGGAACTTCTTTCTTATTTCTTTCATTTCTATCTGATTAATAATTGTTTCTATTTCTGTTGCTTCTTTCCTTCTGACTGCCGTCAACAAGGTAAACTCGTGTGCCGTACTTCAGGCGGACACGGTTCTTCTTGGCTGCTCTTCCCAAGGCGTTCATCACTCGTTGTGAGGCATTTTGCGCTGCTTGGGTCGCCCATCCCTTGATGCCGCTGCTGCTGGTCGTGGTGTTGTCCATGATGTTGCCGCCTTGCATGGCACTGCTTGCGACTTCCTTGGTGGTTTCCCTGAAACTGCTCAGAGGTACATACAGGCCTTGCATGCCGTCCGTGTCATAGATGGATAGGCTTACCTTGATGATGTCATCGTCATAGAAGATGCTTTCTACCTTTCCTTGGACTCTTTGCTTGCCGAAGCCACTCATGGTGGCATATAGGTAGGTGCCTTTCTTGATGGTCTCGTCGCCTATCTCTATGTCATCCAACAGGCGGAGACGGACCCTGCTGCCGTCAACGGCCTTTACGTTCTCGTCGATGATGGCCATGATGAGCTTGTCTTTTTCCTTGTCCTTGCCTACGGTGTTGAAGTAGTCGGAGACTTCCTTGGTCTTCTTTGTCACCTTTTCTGGTTGCTCTCCATCTTGCTGTACGCCTCCTTGGTACTGATGGTTGCCGTTAGCGGTATTTGGAGCGTTGTAAGAATTGTCGGTGTCATTGTTCATGGCTCCAGGAATACCGCTGTTCGTGGTGTTTCCTGTTGTGGTTGAAGAGGAAAGGGAAGAGGACGAGTTTTCTTCATTGTCTGCCAGATAGTTGTCGCCACCTCCCAGGTTGCGGTTCATTTCCTCCCAGTTGCGTTGGCGACGGCGGCGTTGCGCCTTGGCTATCTCGGAGCTGCTTATCGGGTCAACAAAGTCGTCATTGTTGGATTGGCTGCGATTTTGTCTCACTCGCTCTTGCATCTCTTGGAGCTTGCGCTTCTCCTCGGCTTGCTGTTGCTTGACCTTCTTGGCTTCCTCTTCGTTATACTTTGACTCGTAATCCTGTTTCTTGTTTACGGAGTCGTTGTCGTTCTCTACGTTTTGGACTCCCGAAAGGTCGGAAATCTTTCCGTATTCCCTTTGGGTGTTGTCCATTTTGTCGCCTAGGACGCTGTCGGTGTAGGCTTCCGGTAACTCGCTCGACAAATAGTCGGTGGTCTTCAGCTTGCTGTTGCCTGGCCCTGATGTATCGACGTTGAATGTGTCTATCAAGAAGTAGCCTGTGAACAACAGCGGTATGTATATGATGGCTGGTATCATATACTTGGGCTGCTTGAAGTTGATTTTCTTTATATCCATCTTTATTGTGCTTTGTGTGAATTACGTTGCTCCTGAAGGGCTTTCTCTACTCGCTCCACTGCCGTGTGGCGTTTTTGCTCCTTGCTCGCATTGTAATATCTTATCATGTTGATGACATTCCAGGCGAACAGGGAGATTACCAAGCCGAACACGATGCCCAGAAAGGCCTTTCTGTGGTCGTTTGCCCATTCTTGGATTTTCAAAAACAGAATGTTGAGCTTGGTCTTCTCAGCGAACTTTTGCCCTGCTCTCACCTCTCGCTCGTATTGCTCTCGATACTGGGGATCGTTCTTGTCGGGCATCTTCTCGCCCATGAGTACTTTCTTTATGTCCATTGTTGCTTGATTTAATAGTCTGACTTCTTGGTTTCCTCCAAGTCTTGGTTCTTCAGTGTTCGCCAGTTGGTGATGAGGATTCCGTGAGGGTTGTTCTCTGTTCTCGGCACTCTTCTGAGCTTGCCGGCGGTTACCAGCTGACGCATCAGGATGCTTGTCCTTCGCTCGATGCGCTGTCTGCCGTAGTAGGTGAAGGTGAGGGAATCGGTGTTAAGCTTGATGCTGTCACAATAGATACTGCAGATGGTGCTCGTACCTATTATATTATTATAGAAGCCTTTTTCCTTCAGGGCGTTGTACTGGGCTAGTCCTGTCTCGTCCACCAGATACATGGCTTTCTTCATGGTGTATTGGATATACTTGTCATCAGGTGCCAACGTGAAGAAGAACTGATGGAACATCTCGATGTCGCTCTTGGCTTCCACATCGAAGGTTTCTTCTTGGGTGGTCTGCTTCACCAGGATAGGAACGGTTCCGTCCAATACGTAAACTTTCTTGTGGGCTTCGTCCACCATGCCCTTGGCGATGATGATGCTGCCTAGGCTCACAATGACGCAGCCTACCAGAAATAGGCTGCTCACTATCATTACGAGCTTGATTTTATTCTCTACATTCTTTAATACTGCCATATTGTTGTATTTTTATCTATTCTTTATATTCTCATCACTGAAGCCGCACTTGCCTTCACAGAGGATGCTACTCCCTCGCCGAAGTTTCGGGTGGAGAATGCGGTGTCGCCCTCTGGTATCATCCACGCTGCCAAGTCTGGAACTAGGTTCAAGCACTTCAAGGCTACTACGGATGCTGCCAATAGGTAGCCGCAGGTCATGAAGGCGTTCTGGATGTAGGCAGCCATGGCTCCCTCGCCTTGGGTGATAGCAGTAAGGTTCTCTACTTGAACACTTAGTACGATGTCGAAAAGTAGCAATACATAGAAACCAACGAAGTATAACATCGCTCCGTAGAAGTGTACCGTGAGATACCTCGTTATCCACTTAGCCCAGGCTCCTTCCCATTTTGGTAGGACGCTGAATGCCCATTGAATCGGTCCGAATATCGTGAGCATTCCTAATAGTATCTGCTGACAGAAAATCGTGCTCCACCAACCAATTCGGTAGATGACCAAGGCAAAGAACATGACAACTTTGTCCAGACCTATCATTAAACCTGCAAAGGTGGACTTTGTTTCTGCGCTTTTTGCTTTTGAAAGTCCTTCTGAAACACTTTTAGTTCCTGTTGCTTCAGTTTGAACATCTGATGTTTGCACATTTTGTAATTCCCCAGCGGCACTTTTAATAGGGGAGGATATTGAATCACAAAGCTTATCTCTTTTCTGTATAAGAGGCATAAGTTCATTGTATTTATCACTTACTTGTGTAGCTTCGGCTTCATATAAGTCATGTGTGTAGCTGCCTATGCAATTAGGAATGTAAGCCAAAGCGTCAAGGATGCAAGCGTTGCTGGCACCTTTGAATCCACTCATACTTGGTGGGTACCAAAAGCACATCACGATAGCAATGCCTAACACCTTCATTATCTTGAAGACATCTATAGGCTCATTCTTCACCATCATCTTGTAGGCCATGCCTCCAGCCACGATGATAGAGAACAATGCTCCCAAAGCCATGCTCATCTGCAAAATCCACCAAAAAGGACCTTGCGAACCGATAAAATCGCTGTTGCATAAAAACTCGTTTGTTTGAAAAACGACATTGTCTATGTCTTCCTCAAACAAATCAACACCTATGGTTTGCGAAAGATCGCTAACCATGTCTTTTATTCCATCCATCGTATCATTACTGGATGAAGCATCTAAGAATAATGGACCACTGGAAAAAGTGTGTGGATATCGTAGTACAATAAAAATACTATTTTGTCCGTTTATAAAGTTAAATAACGGATAAATATGGAAAAGTACAGACTCCTTGCAGAATGCCTTTTGCCAGAACATATGCTGGATTGGTTTGACCTTAAAGACGTGTTTGTTGAGCAAAAGAAAGAAACAAAGCTTGTTCACATATACCTTGACGAAAATGAGTTGAGACCAGATGACAGAACCGATATTCGTCCCAATGGTTTCACCCGTGAGAGCGTGTTCCATGACTTTCCAATCAGGGGACACGAGGTACTTCTTCACATCCGCCGTCGCCGTTGGCTTGACAGTGACAATCACAATG
>CDZI01025895.1_pt1 | contig 20007 bp, 12 predicted proteins | sample 554811 | NCBI WGS metagenome assembly CDZI01 (sample SAMEA3182110, study PRJEB8094) | gut metagenome | biome: human; feature: gut; material: Stool; isolation source: human stools | place: Canada | collected 2013-04-23
TTTGTGACCGTCATGCCCCGCCTGTCCGCCTGGCTTCTTTCCACTTGGTTCGCGGAGACTTTTTGTCCTTCTGACTATCTCGTCTTTCATAGTCTCCTTGCTCGGCGGAGTGCTGCTGTTGCCGGAATTCTTCTTAGGCTTCTCGTATTTAGACAGACGCTCTTTAAGTCTTGCATTTTCTTCGTCCTTCTTGCGTATTTGACGATTTAGAGCTTCTATGTTACGGTTAAGTTTGGCTATCTCAGCATATTGCTGATCGATGGTTTCACGCATCAACCGCATCTCTGCCGTCATGTCTTGCAGTACTTTTGATATATCCGTAACTTGCTCTTTCATAGGTATAAAGGTATGAAAAATATCTCATATACGCAAGAAATAGAGACACTTTGTTTTGTCTTTTATAGGTCGTTTTGAAGTATATTTCAATTGTGGATTAAGGGTGCAGCGCTACCGCTGAATAGTTACGATCATTCGTCACAAAAAATAAAGGTGACGTCTACTTTCCCAAGCAGGCCGTTGCCTCGTAAATTCCCTATCTTTTGATAGAGAATTTACTTATGACCTGATTTTACGTGTACATAAAAGTTCAGATCATGTATAGGGTCATTCTTCATCTCTTAAAGCCTCTCAATTTTTTCGCTTGGAAATATATCAATTACTATCATCACTCTTATCCAAGGGTAAATAAACATCACCATCCCAATTGGGATTGACGGTTACCTGAAGTACGTACTCCATTGTTGTCAATTTTTCATAATCGCCAAATATCTTATAGTACTGATTCCGCTTAAAACAGATTTGAAACGGGTTCTTGTCCGAGTCCGGATTTTCGGGATCCACTGGTGTCTCCTCACCTCCCGGGATAATCCCGGTCCCATTCCCGGCATCACCCGGGATGGAGCGTAATTGAGCGTTTGCACTGCTTCCTGTACCTCCATTCTCGTCTGTGTCAGCATCGCTATCTTCCTTTTTCTCTCTTACTTGTAAACGGCAAACGACTTGTTCGTCTTTTCCATCCTTGTTTATCGTTATGCGCAAACTAAGGGAGGTGCATACCGCCAATAGATTCGAGCCTATTATTTGTATATTATTATTCTTCACATCCGCGATATTCCTTTCCCATGAACCGATTACAAAATGTTCAAAACGTCCATTCCTTTTCATATCATAAGCCGAACGGAAATCATCGTACAGCCGTGCCTTTATCCGGGTATTAACGGAATCAGCAAGCAGATCAATTCGTTTGACTTCAGGCGCTACATTCTCTAAGTTCAGTTCTATCCCGGCAACCCCTCGATACAACCAACCGGTCAATTTCTTTGGGTTCTTGCTATCATAACGAAAGACGGTATCCGTATCCTGATAAACGACATTACCAAAAAACAGTTCCGGGGTTTTATATTCATCTTTGTCTAGCAACGTTATTTCCGCATGATTAAAATAGGAGTCGTTCAACTCAAACAACCGCTTTTCTCCTTGTTCTTCCGAATAAGCCACAGCCGTCATTCTGTATTCATACTCACTCTCCAAGGGAATTTTTCCTGTCGCCGTGAAACGAGGTTGTCCATCAGCGCCTGCATTCCCGGTCCGATGGGCAGGTAATACCAACTCATTGGCTCTTAAAAAGCCCTCCCTGTCAGTCTCGTATGTTTGGTCGGCCGGACGCTGATAAATATATACTTTTACTCGATCCACGTAAATCGGGCGGGTATTGGTTTCACCGGGGTTCCCCGGCCCTACCGGATTCGTTCGGGTGGTCAGTTCGTTACCACTGGAAGTAAAGTTAAACTCCACCGGCACCTCAACGGTTCTCTTTTCCTCCCCCCCCGGTTGTTCTTCCGAATCGCAACCTGTACTTAACAAGCCTAAACATAAAAGACTTATCATATATAATATCCGCTTCATCGTATCTTAATTTTACTGGTTCAAAATACCTTTACAACAGCACTGGTTCCATCCCGCAAATAGACCTTTACCACATAAGCCCCTTTAGCGATCGGCAGACGGTATTCGGCTGACTCCGATTGTACCCGGCCGGACATCCTTCCATCGATCGTAAAAACATCACAACGCCGCATAAGCCCCTCGGTCGAACGCACAATAACCTGACCGCCGCTTTCATCCCGATAACAGAATACTTTTGGTTGTGTCGCGGCAATTACTCCGTTACTTGTCGTGATCGATTCTCCTTTCAAACAAAAACGCCCTATGTTGGTTGTCAGCCGTCCCAGCTCAATCTTATTTTCTTTTCCGGCAAGCAAGGGGTGAATCCGATTGTTGTCCAAATCTTTCAAGATCCAACCGGAATAGCTCTCGGGAATCGTTATCGACAAGTTGACATCCGCTGGCTTGGCTAAATATATACCGAGAGGTATCTCTCCGCCATTCGCACGTTGCTGAATATCCAGTGCACGTTGATCTGCTATGGTAAACAAGGCGATTGTCGGGTTTATCTCATTTTCCAACAGGACTTCCGTATCCTCGTTCTCCCGGTAATGATCATTCGCTTTTTGGGAAAAATACACCAAAGCGCCGGATTGGCAGTTATCGGCTGATGCCATCAAGCGTACCGACCGGCTTGCCACGAAAGCGCTTTGTTTCCTCGACAACCGATTTGCCTGTTGCAGTTCCGGTTGTGTCTCTAACATGTCTTCAGTAAAGGTAATGGTACACGACTCCACCATCCGCTCTTCGCAAGTCACAAAAAAAGACTGCGTCGGGGCGATAGCCCGTAAACCATCACCATCATTACCCGGCCTTGCTTCCAAGATACCATCACCATCCAAGTTATGAATCAGCGAGTTGGCTGTTCCATTTTTTTCATCATATATTTTAACGGAAACAATATGCTCATTCCGCTCCAAGAATTTCTTTACATCGATATGAGTCATGAACGGATTGCCGACCAAGAACGTATTGTTATTAAAAGAGCCATTCTTAAATCGCATGACAACCGGGAAGGTGGCTTTCCCGTCTTCCTGCTCATAGATAAAACGTCCGGAATTATTCCTGTCATTTATCCGCACGCCTACGCTTAATTGAGTTCCCTTCTCATCATAATAATGATATTCCGTATGCTCCTTCGGGAAACGGAAAGTATACGTTTGGCCGTTATCACCTTCTTCCTTCTCGGATGGCTTCAACGGATGTACCCACACCGACAAGGCATTGAAATCAAATTCTTGCCCATCCAACGTATTCTTGTCATAGTGTGTAGCCAGCCAATTGAAAGGTTTTGTCCAGCCGGTCACGGCTATATCTACTTTATCTCCCGGTTTTACAAACGGGCGATTGCTTGAATTGATCAACTGCTCCATGTAAGCCGCATCCCAGATACGTTGATAAATAGTAGGCGTGACCCGGTTTTCCGGATAGTTATTTGCAGTCAACGAGGTGAATGTGTCCGGCAGTTGTATTCCATTGGCAGCGACAAACCAGTCTCCCGAATAGATTCTTTTCAACGGAGCTGCCACCATATAATATCGGTTGGGAGACAGTTCAATATCTACCCATGCCTTTTTATAATCTAGATGATGTGTGTTTTTCACCTCAGCGTTCGGTTCAAAATGAATATAGTTACAGCCGTTTGACGCATCCGCTTCCAGAATCGGATAAGCTTGCGCGGATTCAGGAATAATCACATTGGTACATGTCCAAGGCGAGCCCTTCGACCAATTTTCCCAGGCATTCCAGTCAGTGCCAGTCACATTTTCTAACCAAGTTGTTTCAAGCGGATGGACAGTAAAGTACAATTCAGACAATACGAACTCTGTATTTTCATCATCCTTGTCATAAATGATTAGTTTATACTCTCCGGCCTCTGTTGCCTCCCATATTTCTTGTTGGAAAATCCCTTTATGGATGGTAAAAGTTTTAGAAAATACCGGTTCTGCCGTATGAATATCATCCGCTTTCTTAAAGATGGACATCTTATAGTCCTTTTCCTCTTCTTCCTCAAATTTCGCTTGCCCATACAGCACGACCTTTTCCCCTTCGCAAATATGCGAAGTCGTTCGCAAATTCGCCAAACCACCCGCGCAACATTCCGGATCCATACAATCAGGCAGCCCGTCGCCATCTATGTCGCTACGGAAAAAGAGACCGTACAGATTATACCCTTCCAATGCGCTTACAACGGCCGCAAAAGCAATACGTACCTCATCATAAGGCAATGTCGGTTGCGAGATAAGATATCGCCTGTCACCATAGCCTATCACGTCCAACCCGACAGTATTCCAGTCCGAGAACTTCTCCCCGGTCTCTTGGCCGTTCAGATAAGTCGAAACCGTTATCCAGGAACCGACACCGGCTCCAAGCACAAACGTCTTGCTATCCAAGGCAAGCCCCAGTTGCTGGGTCTTATCCATGGTACGTCCTAATTTCACGCATAAGACAAGACCTGTCCCTACACCAACGGCAGGCGTATAGGTCAACGCAGTATTCATATCACCATCCAACAAAAGATCACCATTGACCAATGTCCCGGCAACGGAAACAGTTTGAAACGGTACTTGTAAATACAGGGAAGCATTCGTCTCCTCCGTAGAAACGGCCAGAGCACAACCATTCTTTAGCGGATCCGAACAATCATCATCGGCCGATTCAATAAAGCCATAATAAATACGCAACGTGTTCAAGCCCAAATTCAACACGCCGGAAGTCCACAATTGGAATTCATCAAAATCCACACTCGCAGGAACCTTTACGCTATACCGTATCTTTTGAGATTGCTCGCTGCCTATCAAGCCAACCCCGACCACGTTGGACTCGTCGATTACATTCTCATACACGACCTCGCCATTCCTGAATAGCCGTATTCGCAAGAACTGCAAGACATCGGCATCCAAAAAAGTAGAGGCATTCTCTACGATAAAACCGACACGTTTATCACCCTCAATTCCTAAATCGAACGATTCTCCACCTATCGTCTTTATACCTATGATACCCAAGTTGCTTGCCACGCTCAAACCACTCACATAGGATGCGTAATTATCAGAATTCCCATCCAATATATTGGTCTTATCCTTGATATCGCTAATACTGATCAGGCCTCCGGTTACACCATACGTACTTGTCGAAAGCTCATATTTCTCATTTCCATCCGCGTTAAAAACAGGGGTTCCACAAGACGAACTAGGCGGACGGACTCCTTTTGTCAAAGTGACAGTTTCCGAACATGGGGGTTCAGCGGTACAATCTACCGCCGTAGCCTTGAATGTGTACACGCCCTCGACGGTTAATCCCGTTACTTTGGTAACGCCATTTGCCGTTTCTCCGATCTGAACGTTATTTATCACCTCTTGAGGATCGCGTGGATCTTCTCCTGAGAAAAACTCAAAATTCGTCAATTTCCACTTCACCTTCACATCCGGGTTGCTCCTCAATTCGTAAGTCGTTACGTTATCGCAAACCGTAGCACTCAGACTGGGCTGGATCGGGCAGTGATGGTCTATTTCCGGTTTCTCTCTGACAAAACCATAATAGATACCCACCCCGCCTAGGTTCACACTTAACGCACCGGCTCCAACAGTCAGCCGGGCAGAATAAAAAGGAACCTTGGATGTGATGGCTGATGTGATCTCTCCCGTACTGACAACGCCTAAGTTCAATATGCCGGCCGATAAAGTTTCCCTTTGAACCTCTTTGTTGTTCTTATCATATAATGTAATGGTCACAAAACTTCCGAGTGACAAATCCAAAAGTCCTTTATTAAAATATTTAAACCCCACTTCCGTACCGGCAGGAAACTCGTAAGTTGTACCAATCTGCGCATGAAACCATTCTCCAATAGCCAACACTCCTGTCCCCAAATAGTTGGTTGTATCTGAATCGAACAGTTTGTCATGAAAAGTATCCTCTCTTAGGAGTTTGTCTTCTACCGGCCAAGGCATGCCATCGCACTTTTTATAGTCGATTTGTATGCCTTTTTCATCTAACCCTAATTCTTTCCCGTATGTTTTTACTCCATCATAAGTCAAAAGCACTTCTTTCGGATCCCCGACAAACGCATACCTGATGCTTAACTGATTAATAGCCTCTACATGTATGCCTCCTTGCATCAAATAAATCTCATCAAAGTCTTTTGTCGTTTTTACACAGACATCTACAGAGACAGCATCAGAACCCGGAATCTTTATCAAGTCCAAACCGACCCCACCGGAAGACGCTCCTCCCACCGCTATGGTCTCCTGTTCTTTGCCATTTAAATAAGTCGTAATAGAAAACAACTGGATCACCTCCAGCGACAAAAGTCCTCCACTCTCAGTCGACGCCAAGCTGAAACCGGCAGTCGTTCCCCCCTTGTATGTGTTTTTCGTATCCTTAACACTCAAAACAGGCGATAGCAGCGCATCGACCTTAATACCGGTTATCGAAGCATAGTTGTTCAAGTCCGAATCGGTTATATACTCCAAATGACTATAGTTGGTCGACACATTGGCTACTGACGAGATTTGGTTCACCATGCAATAAGGGCCTACCAACGCCCTACGCTTGGTAACCTCAACCGGTTGACTTCCGGTTTGCCCTTGTATATTCACAAACGATACCAACAGGAAAAGCAGGAAAACACCTCTTTTTATATATCGACTAATCGTGCGCATAGACTTTTTATTATTTACTTATTTCCCATATCTCTTTAATCTCCAACACATCGCTTCCGGATATATCCGGATAAGTTATTGCCAAAGACATCTTTTCCAGCGAACCGGAATAGTCTTTTATCTTGCCATCAGACAAAAGTTGGTTAATAGTGGCAATCAGTTCCGCATCTTCTACCGTAAAAGGCAATGCCTTTTCCAAATCACAGACGATTGTTGTCTTTTTAGCTGACTTCTCCCCCCAATCGGTTTTCAAATTCAGTTCGTTCATCGGGCGATAGAACACGGAATATTTCTCATTCACTCCCTGTCCGGTCGAAATAGACGAGTTAGGGGTAAGCGAGAAGTCCGGAGTCGTAGCTTCAGCCGTAGGATACCAACTGACCCCGGAAATCTTATTCTTTTCCGGATCCGCCAATCCGACCCAATTGAAAGCAAGATAAGAAACGCTCTTCCGCATCACGGTCGTATCCGCTTTCATACGCAGGCTTTCTGCCAGACCTGCCTCCGGAGCCTTTCCGGACAAATAATATTTATCCACTCCAGATTGTCCCTCGTAAGCAATCGTTGCCCATGTTCCCGATTTTCTTTTTGCTGATTGCTCAAACAGACTACGGACGGTTGTATTATGTTCAAGTTCATTCAACAGCGTATTAACCAAATGGGTTTGGAAGTTTGATAAAACACCGCCTTCCGCCATGTCCGAATTGATTTGATCTAAAAAGTCGGATTTGCCTTCGCCCTGAATTTGCCTTTCTATTTCATTTAAACGCGCATTATATTTTGTGTATTTATCTTTCAACTCAAGATCGGAAAAATACAGCTCCAAAGCAACCAAAAACTCAACCGTCTCATCAACCACCGGCTGGCTTAACTCATCTTTATATTTCGACAAGACAAAAGCATAGAAATCCGATTGAAAATAGTTCTTTATATCTTCCGGTAACAAGCAGGTAGCCGGATAACCGGATATTTCCGTATCCCCCTCCTCTGTCTTTTCTTCCCAATCAGGAAGTTTCTCAAACCAGAAGTCGGTACGGGTCACCGCACGCCGCAACACGACCGGACAATTGTAAGGATTCTCCCGATCGGCTCCTTGATCCGTCGACAAGATGTCCCGCGTGAAAACATAAAACATATTCCGGTCATTGAACGGCTGGAAGGGCATTTGCAAATAAACCGTCTCGTACGTCCCGGTCTCTCGCAGGGGAGACCACGGCTGACCGTCCGCACCTGTCCACCCGCAAACGGCGGAATCGATATTGGCCACAAAGACCGCATGATAGGTCTCACCCTGCGACAAGGTGTCTTTCAAAGCCTCCCGTTGCTCCCACGACATATTCTCGCGTCTCAACGGCCAACTCTCCCCGTCGGTATCCAACCCGGGGATTTCCCTCCGCTTCTCCAACGTCCCCTCCTCACTATACAGCAGGTAAGTAAGCGAGTTGATACGTACCCCTTTCGGCTGGTTTTCATGGATCACACGCGTGGCGACACCAGCCGCGGCCGTGTAATCCACCACGAACTTACCAGCCGAAACCACCGATGCCGTAGGCTCCGGTATCTCATTTTCGCATCCGGCACAAAGGCATAAGCCGGCTAACAACCCCACAACCTTTTTCATATATACGATTCCATTCATTATTCACATTCATACTCCATCCCATGCGTCATCGTCGACATCCACCGTCGCATCGTTTCCATCGGCAAAACCGGCGTAACGCACCTCGAACGTTTCTTTATCCTTACCGTTAAACAAGACAATCGTCCGTGTATTCTTCTTGATTTCGATAGCATCCATCGGTACATCTTCTTCGGCACGTCCACGCAAGACGTATTCTACCGAGGTGCCATCCGCAAAAGAGACCGTCACCTTGGCGTCTGACAGTTCCCCCGGAAGCAGGGCGATCGGTAAGAGCTGTTCTTCCAACTGTCCTTCCGCGCTTACGGTCCAATGAAATTTCCGCTGTTCACGCTCGATAACAAGCACCGAGTCACACGACTCGTCGCGGATATAGCAATTCCGGGCCGTTTTCATGCTGACCGTAATATCCGTCACCGCCCCATTCGTTGCCGTATCGAACTGGTCGGCCGGCTTTCCCATATTCAGGACGAGTTGCCCGGTGACGCGTCTCATCAGCACTCTTTCGTTGGTCGGCATGTCGGTATCGATCCAGCGGTCGATGATTTCACGGTAAATCGCCAAGTCTCCCTTGCTCGCCTCATTCAACGCGGCTTGATAGTCCAATACCGGTCGGTAGTCGATCGCGAAATCGTAAAGGTCCTCATATGTCAAAAACGTATTTTGAGCCGGAAACATCCCGCTTCCCATCCCTTGGCTTATATCCGGCACGCACACGAAAGCAAACTTATGCCAAACTCCGGGCAAATTCTCGACATGATAGGTTTGTCCCTCCAGGTCATAATATTTGTCGCAATACAAGACCACATTATACCGATCCCAATATTGATCCGAAGGACCGGCAGCCTCGGGTTTCCCGCTTTCCGGCCTGCGTTCCGCCACATAGAGCCGTACAAACTGCTGATCCGTTATCTCCCTCTCGGCGGTATTGTCCGCGGCACGTGTAGCCACATGGAATGAGGCGACCGCCGTTTGCCCTTCTTGCGGAACCTCATTCGAGCATCCGGCAAGGCAAACCACCGCCCAGGCGCATATATATTTTCCTATCGTCTTATTCATCGCGTCTAATCCTTTTTTTCCACTATTTTTTATCCATGATCTCTTCCTCGTCCTCATTCCAGTCCTCGTCCGTATCGATCTCGCCGTCTACCGTTCCCGTATCGGGCCCTCGCCAACCGTTATAGCGGCGGGCGCAAATCACGTTGTAGAAACGCGAGCGCATCTCGACCCTCGCCTTGCCGTTCTTTTGCGGATTGGGCGAAAACTGCACGGCCCAACTGAACCCGGCAGTAATTCCAGCCGCATCGCTAGACGAGGGCGTGGAGGAAAAGAAGGAATAAGGTTCCATCTTCCAGTCTACATCCACAGTAAGTAAGTATTCCCCGGGATAAGACCTCGACCCTCCGCTGATATGCCCGGCTATCGCCTGCAATTCGGTGTAAGCCGGCAAATACCACAAAATCTCGTTATAGTCGATCTTCCCGTTGCCGTTACGGTCGCGGTTCTTGCCCAAGGCATATCCCAACGCGATGTTCGATGGAATATTGCCGTCCGGATAAGCCGGATCGATGCCCCATTTGTCGCCGTTCAAAGCGATGTCATACAACACACGGGTATTGGTCAACCCATTCTTTTTCGAGTTTAGGTCGTCTGCCAGGATCTCATCCATCTTCAGACACCAATAATGCTGGAATCCCCATTGCATATTTTTCTTTTCCAAGATACGTTCCACGTAGAGCGTGTCCAGTACCTTCTTCGCGAGATCCGTGGCAAACCTCTCGCGTATCACCATCTGGGCCGCATACTGCTTGATCTCTACCTCTTTCACGTTTCCCGCCTGGTTCGAGAACAGGAGCTTGCCTGTACGGGGGGCATTGAAGTAACGATCGTTACCGTGCGGATCCTTGATTGGCGGGATATACTCGTCCGTATGGATATATAAGTAGTGCAACCCCGCCTCTCCGTCCAGACGGAAAGCGGCTTGATCGCGGCTAGCCTCCGCTCCCAGCTTACGGGGCTTATAGGATGGCGAGGCGGAAACCTCCAGCCAGGGGGTCTGGTCCGGATCGGCCACCCGCACCGTCCAGTTACTGGGCGAGTAGAGAAGTACCTGCGTCACGTTGGGATGGGCATCCAGCACGTCCTCGAAGTTCCCGTAGATAGTCAGCACGCCGATCGGATTGGCATCCACGCGGGTGTCGGTCTTGTCCGCGTCGAAGATACGGATCCGGTAGTTATAGACATGGTTACGGCAGACGTTGAAGTCTTTGTAATTGTCCGAACCGAGGTAGATATAGTAGGTCACGTTGCTCGGATCCTCGCCCCCCACCGGATTCTTCTTGGTGTAGACACCGCGGATCATCAGGTAGGTGGCATACTTGAAGCCTCGCTCTTCCGCATTGACCGTATACTTACCGTCATTTATGCCTTCGTTTCTTTTGAATAATATATTTTCGGCATCATCCGGATTCCGGCTTGTCCCGGCAAGCCCCCGCTTGTTGATTTGCTGATAATAGCGATACAAATCCTCATAACCATACTTTCCGGCAGTCTCGGGATCTTTTCCGATCAATCCTTTCAGGTTCTCCCAGTTATTCTCTCCGTCGTACACCCTTCCTTGCCGATTCTCGAACATCTTGAAAGAGGCGGTATAGGTATCATTCGTTCCAACCGCTCCTTTTACGATCTCGAAGTCCAATCTTTTTCCCTCTTGGTAAAATTGTGCCGAACGGTCTGCCTTGGCAGCATTATCGGCCACGACATACGAATAATCGCCTGCGCAAATATCCAGCGAATCCAACAACGCGTCATCGGGATGACGATATCCCCAACTACCCGCGTCGTCGACCGACCCGCCGCCATCCAGCAGCATGCTGCCCATCGGGATATTATAAAGGAACATTTCCCCGATCGCGAATTTATCTTCCGGATCGTACGGTTCAAAAGAGACATTGAAATTGACTTGCGCCGTCAGACGCTTAACTGGGATGGTGTATTCCTTTTTCAACTGGCCGGTCGTGGTCAGTTCCAACGGGAGGGAGCCGGTCATGATGTGTTTGCCGCCATAAGCTCCTTCCGGAGTTCGGATCGTGGTATATTTCGCCTTCAACTCAGTCAAAGTGACCGGAGAGTTGTTGATCAAATCTTCCGTCTCGTTTCCTTCCGGCAAATTGCACAGGGCATAGATGGATTGATCGAGCACGGCGGTCAGGTAGATATTGACCGAATGGTTATCGACCGTCAATTGCTGGTAAGCTTTATTGACCAATTTCCCATCTTTGTCAAACACCATGACCAACACATTCTCCAAAGACTCCTGCTGCCCGGTCTCACCGGCCCGGGTAACGATCACCGGCGCCTCCTCGGTAGAAAGGCGGAAAGTGATCATCCCTTCCGTTACCCCCTCTCCCGGGTTTGAGCCGCCCCTGTCGAAGTCGTCTTCGCAACCGGACAACAAGGCGATCAGCATGATCCATATCCAAGTATATCGTTTCATATCGCTATAGTTTTTATTATTGCGCGTGACAGGCTTGACGGGCATAATGCGGATTATCCTTATATTCTCTATCATAACCATCTTTAACATTGCCTGAATTGTCAATCATTGTCGCTAACGCTTTTTTATAAGAACTGGCAGAATTAGAACTCCAATAAAGTTCTCCTCGCTCTATATTCGCATCCGCGTTATCCTTATATTGCTTCAAGAAACATCTCAATGCGACTATCGATGGCAAGAACCAAAAAGGGTTTTCAGACTTCGCTTCTTCATAATCTATCACAAGTTCTTTTCCCGCTTCTCCCAATGCGCAAACCTGTACGGCAGATCCTTTAAAATCATCTATCCATGTTTTATGCATAAATTCCTGATAATTGGCCTGACCATCTGTCCAATGCTCTGTCACGACAACAGATCTCCAATATCCCCATCCGAGTGTCTGTCCGGCAGCCACGATCTCCCCTGTAACCGCGTTTCGTTTCGTCCCAAAATCGAAATGACTGAAGCCGCGATATCCGTCACTATCATCTTCCAATTTCACGATCAACGCATTATATTGCTCCACAAGCAAATCAGAAGAGGTACCGCCCACCACAGAACCGTTTTCATCAAGGGCCTCCAGTAGCAATCGGATCCTCCGTGTCTCTCGCTTATTTTCCCAATCCGAGACACTCGCGTAATCATCCATCCGAATGTAAATATCCTTTCCTCCAGTACCAGTCAATTCAGTGACATAAGCGTTTTTCGTTTCGTCCCAAAACTCAATCCAAGGTGCGGCCGAAGCATCACCGACCGGTACAGCTGTCAGTTTCCAATTATCATAAAGGATCGATGCGCTTATCCCCAAATAGTTCGTTTGCGAACCGATGCAGTCGAAGATATAATATTTCTTTCCGGCCTCTTCCGGTTCAACCTTATACTTATTGCCATCCTTATCCAGCAAAGACATAAAGGGGACAATAGGCACACTGGGAAATTCCAACGGAATATCCACCTCCTGCCAAGGTTCGGCCTCGACGGTCACATTGGTTCCCGCCAGGCTTTCCGGATAGTCACCTTCCGTATTATCCCCCTCCAGCTTATGCCCGATATGGTAAATCATATTCGGATGCAGGGAGTAGAGCTCCAGGTCGCTCCCCTTGCCTTCGTAAATGGCAGGGAAAGATTTGATCCGGGTCAATTCGCTTCCCGCGGCAATATGATCATCATTACCCGGCGCATCATCATATCGATACCCCCACAGCTCTACGTTCAGCGTGGCATTGGCGGTATTATTTTGAATGGGCAGCGCGTACGCCCCCATCAAGATGGTATTCTCCAGTTGTTTCCGTCCCTCCAGATGGCCGGTCGGTATGCTGTACAAAAGATCAGCGCTTTCGGTTTGCTTCGGTTGCGGTTTGAAACTCTTCAGATCGAACTTACAAAGCGTTTGGCAAACCTTTTTCCCGTCGACCGGTCTACCGAAGTCCAGCAGAGACGGCTTGCCCTCCTGCGTCATCTCCCGCATCAGGCCGATCCGCGCGTTTTGCTCCTGAAAGAGGTTCAGGCGTACCTCTGTTACCCGATAGGGGTTATTACCTATATTCAGTTTATAAGGGATGTCCGAGAGGTAGCAAAGCACTCCGGCCACGCGGCGGCGCAGTTCCACCTCCACGACAATCAAATTGTCGGGCATGAAGTCGAACGCCCGCCAACCGGCGAAAAGCTCCGAATGGGCGATGTCGGGATGGCCGTAAGCGATTAAATCTTTATCTTGTTTTTTGTCAGTCTCGGCGCCTGCCGGGTCTTTCTCATAAGGCATAGGTCCGCTTGGGGCTTCTTTCGCGAGAACCGCTTGTGCCGCCGACAGTTTGGCTCCGGGTTTGGCAAACTCCGGCTGTTTATTGGTGGCGTCATCACCATAGGTCAGGCCATACGTATCGCCCGAGGCGTCGTCTAAGCCGACACATAATATCATATATTTGCCGGGGACCATGGCGATCTGGTCTTGCGGCAACAGTAGTTCAAACGTTTTGGCTTGCGGCTGTCCTTGCCCATAGCCCTCCTCTTCCGAGGGATTCCAGGGGACGCCGTCTTTCATCAGTAGCTGGGAAGCTACGACCTTGGTTTTTTCCGGATCCATATCGTCCGCGGTCATATCACCGCAATAATAAAGGATGGCGTAGACCCGGGTCACGTGATGCAAACTAGCCAGGCTGTATAGGTGTGTCTTGGTATCCAGCTGCCCGGTAGTCAACTTAACGACGATGCCCTTCTCGGGAAGACCTTCCGGAGAATCTATCGATTCGTCAGCGCAGCCCACGAAAAGAGAGGCCAGGAATATCAGGATTAAGAGGCTCACGTGTTTCATCATGTCAGAAACCTTTCTTCAATTACTCGTTCTTGTTTTGTATAAATAGACATCATAACCGGCCCTCGTGCTTCATTGCATATAAAAAGGATTGTTTGCCGGCGCGCGTATCGTTTCCTTGGCAGGAAACTGAATAGGGGAGCCGTGTCTTGCCGGCACAGCTCCCGTATAAAAGTGATTGTCCCTTATCAATCGGGAAGTCCGATGCGGGCGGACATTAGTCGATCTCCAGGTCGTGGATGAATTCCCACTGGTCGTTGATCTTGATTACCAACTCTTGGGATTTATCCAGCGGCTGTGGTTTATCCGGGTCAACGCCTGGTTTGTCGGGATCGTCGCCACCGCCACGCTTACCGATTTGGTACAGGTGGTTACGGTAGATGCTGTAATGATATTCCGTATCTTTCAGGGTAGCGTCGATAGAGGCGTTATCCAACTTAACAGACCAAGTCTGAAGGATATATTCTTTGCTATCGCCAGCATCGAAGCTAGTGTCTGTTCCTTTCTTCTTACCGATCAACTGAAGCTCGAAAGTATTCAAGGTCTCATCCTTGTCGAACGGGATGACGAACTCACCGGCCAATACGGCGCCATCGGCTACGGTTACGGCGGCGTTGGTACCCTCATACGGGTTCTTCCATCCGGAAGTCTTGCCGAGATAGTTCTTGCCATCGACCTTTTCCTGAACATCTGCCCAACCATTGCTTTCGCCCATGGTAAACCAGTCTGCCAATTTGATCTCATAAACGGTGTAGGCGTTACTTGTTCCTTCTTTGAAAGAAGCGTCTTTAGCCAAATTCCCGCTTTGGAAACCATTGACAATATTCTCCTTGCCTACTTCGGTAGCATCGTCGTTCTGCTTGTTCAGCTGGATGGTCATATCCAGACGGTCGTTACGATTGGAAGCGACCAAACGCAATTTGGTAGACCAACATTCTGTTGCATCATCAGATAAAGCATTTCCATCCGCCGGGATATTCGAGAAGTAACCCAGCACACCGGCAACCTGACGTTTCAGCAACACGGTCCAAGATACACTTTTATCTCCCAACTCTAATGTCACCGGGTTGGATTGACCGGAGAATACCTCACCGACAGCTCTGCTGGCGAAAGTACTCTCAGCAGCGCTATAGGAAACAGGCTTTGTCAACAGGTAAGGGAAGCCGGAACCCGGAGTGGTGGCGAAGTTGTGGGTGATGCTTTGATTATTGAGATCAGTGAGTAAAAGCCCCGGGATATCTTTCCAGTCAGTATCTTGAGTCGGCATAATTGCCGCACCTTGGAACTTGAACGGAGCAGGATTGCCGTCCACCACTGTCTCGTTCTGGCCTACGGCGTAGATCGTAAAAGTACCATTCTTCAACTTTTCATCCCCATCCAGCTTGATGGTTCTCTTGCGGCCATATTTATATTCCTCGCAAGTATTGTCCCAGTTGTCCACATGGATGGTCTTGACCAATTTCTGTTTTCCAGTTTCTTCTTTGAAGATATACAGCATCACGTCCGTCACATCCTCAGATCCCTTGTTGTCTGTACTATACAAGGGACGAGACTTCGTGCTGAGCACGTCCGTATCTTGCATATCCAACACGATTACCTGTTCACCGGTGGCAACATCGTTACCCGATCCGTCCAAGATAGGATCGTCATCGCTGCTACAAGAAGTGAACGTTAACAGACCGCACAAAGCGGTCGCGCCAAAGAAATAATTCTTTTTCATTTTCTTCTTCTTTTAAATGTTAAACTTCGGTTTTATCTATAAATAACGTTATTCCACATCCATGATATGCAGGGTCTCCCAGTTGTCGTTTATCAAGATGAAGATCTTGAAACGGCAGCAGCAGGGGTCGTACTCGTAGCGCAAGATGGTCAGCTCGTTGCGGCTCATCGTCACGCAGACCGATTCCGGGGCGATCCAGTTGCCGCCCTCCGAGGGCCTGTCGCCCACGTGGTAACGCAGATCAACCTGCGACGCGCCCCGCTTCCGGGAGGGTGCCAACAGGCTCTTCGCCACCATGGCCGGCTCCTCGCGCTCCCAGCTGCGGTCGAAGGCCAACGTCGTCGGCTCGCGATAGCCCCCCTCGGCACTGAAACGGCTCATGATATCCGAGACCTTCCACTCGCTGAAGGCATACGCCTCGGGCATCCTCTCGGTAGCCAGGATCAGCTTGCCCTTCAAGCGCCTCATGCCGCACGAGAAACGCTCGCTATCCAAGGCATATACCAGCGTATCGCGGGTGAAATAGGCGTCGCTACCCTCCGCGCCGCCGGGATGCAGCCCCAGCGAAGCGAGATCGCTGTCGAAAGCCGCGGTATCGCCCAGGTTGCCCCAGGCTGTCAGCACGTAAGAGCCGTAGGGAAGGTCGGCCGGTAGGGGCACCTCCACGCTTCCCGCGTCGCCTTCCACGGGTGACAGCGTGCGCTCGGCCACGACACGGCCCGTCTCCAAATCGCTCACCCGATAGGCCAAGTCCGACACATACTCCCTGAAGGGAAGATCCTCCGGACGCTCCTCCTCGTAACCCAGGCGAGCCGCCGCCGCGCTGTTGACATAATTCTTATCCGCCACCTCCAGCGAGAGCCGCAACGGCGGACAAGGCTCCAGCTCGTCGCGGATGCAGCCGCACAGCAGCACCATAGCCAATCCACCCAACAGGGTTATTCCATGCAAATGTTTTCTTTCCATCATTTTACGCATCCTTTCCGGCTGTTCGTCATCTGCCATTCATGCTCGAGCACGGCCAAGTTGTTCTTCCCGACCTCCGAAGCCTGATAATAAGCAAGCAACTTACGGTACGCCTCGATCTTTTCGGCCAACGAAGGCATCAGTTCCGCCACGCGAAAAAACTCCTCCTCGCTGAACGCGTCCGGCCGGGTGGCATACATCCGCAACAGTTCCTCGTCGGAAGTGAAACTCTTCAGCGTGTAGGTGTAACGGTACTCCACCTTGCGGTCGCGTTGCAGATAGTTCGTGCGGATACGTTCCCAGCAGGACAGACGACGGATCTCGCGCTCCTGCACATCATCGTTGTTGCCGTCGGCGGGATAACGCTCCAGGATAGCCTCCACATCGGCTGCATCCGGGTCACCGGCTTGCCGCATGGCTTCCAACACCGGCTCCCAACCTTCGGGACGGACATCGGCAAGGATACGCTCCTTCATCTCCGGGGCTATCGCCATCCTGTCTTGCAGCCAGCGACCGGCGGCCACCGCCCGTTGGTACGCAAGGTTCGTGTTGAACCCGAACGGGCCATCGGCAGATGCCATCCCGATGATGTGTATGGAGTGTACGCTCGCCAACGAATCTTCCAAAATCGGGCGTAACGTCTTCGCCATTTTCTCCAGTTCCGCCCGGTTGTCACCCAGCGATCCGTCTATGTCCGAACGATTGATGGTAAACTGCAAGACGGCGATCCCTTTTTCCTCCATCACTTTCGGGCGCTTCGCCAGCGTGGGGCGGATCCATTGGAGCGAGAAGGTATCCACAGGCTCCGATTGCCGAAGCTTAGCCACAAACAAGGTATCTATAATTCCGCATGACGCACATCCCTCGACGGAGACCAACGCGTCTATATAGGCATCATCCCAGCCTTCAGGAACCGCGACCTGCGTCTCGTAAGGTATCTCCATCAACTCAGACCAACGGTCGGCACGGACAACCTGCCCGGGCAGGGAGTCAACATACCCTTCCAGCACCTTTTTCCTATATATTTTCTTCGCATAAACCGGCGCGTCAACGGCTACCGGCTCATACATATCCGCCACCTCGCCATCGGGTGCCACCAAACGGGGCGTAATAAGCAAACGTCCCCTTTTCGACAAATAATCCACCGGCACCTGAAACTTCATTTTCACCGTTCCCTTGCTTGAGGGATCAAGCATCACCTCACCCAACCTCGGAGACACGGAGACACCAACGGGTGTCTTGACCGGCGAGCAACTCCCGAATATCTCCAAGGAAAAAAGAGCGACCAACAATTTATGTGAATGAAATCTCATACCGTTAGAATATATAAATCAATGACAGGGCAGCTTTGGTAGGCCCGAAATAGTTCTTATGTTTGTCTTCTCCGCACTTTTCGCAATAGACGCGGGGGCTCTCCTCATACCACAGGCGGGCATAGCCGATACCGATGGCGGCCTCCAGGTTCCAATGCGGCGAGAGAATCCAGTCGTACCCGTAAGTGAAACCTCCTCCGGCCAGATAGCCATCGTAGCGTTTCTTCTTGAATCCCCCGAAATACTGCGCCCCATGCAAGTGCATACCGACAAAGTGCCCCTCGGACTTCTCGCAGAACCAATATTTCAACTCAGGTTGTACCAGCCAGAAACGCATCTTCTTGTCATCCTTGAATGTCCAAGGATTGTAGGAGCCGGACAGTTCCAGCGTATATCTCTGGCTAAGAGCTACTTCCAATCCTAGATTCGGCGTAGTGGTCGCCCACATCAAGGTATTGGTCTTCAATGCCACGTCTTGCGACTTGGCTGTTTGCGCAACCCACAAAAACAATAGAAAAAATAATAAAACCTTATATCTCATCATTTATTATTTGTTTTTTGTCCGCCTTCCGGCACATGACACTCTTTCGCTATCAGGCGACTGACATATCGGCAGTGGCATACAGAACAACGCTTCTTCGTCCTTACGAAATGCGGCCTCCCGCCGTATCTGTGCATACTTCTCTGTTTCCAGTTACCCTTTCTGAGCCTTCCTTCTAGCCATACACACAAAAATTTAAAAGTTCTTCCTCTTACAAAGAGGAGGAACTTTTGTTGAAAAACGAACTTTATTATTGATATATAGCGTATTATAACAATACGCTCATCAGTTCCAATGATAAAAAAGTGATCCATGTTCTATTTTTTAGTCAATAATTATAATTAAAGAAAAACAATGAAATCGAGACGGAACATATCCAATGATCTGAAGTATACAAAAGAGCACTTTGTCTGTGAAAATTATATTTCTGATGAACGATCCATCTTGGAGCCTATAGAGGTAAAGGGCGGCGAATATCTGATACGGGAAGAAGTGGAACGTTCCACGCTTGGATTTATTCTTTCCGGGGAGATGGATATATCGACTGCCGGATCTGTATGCCAACGGGTGGGTGAAAAACAGATGTTTCTCATAGCTGCCGGTGACAATTTTCATGGAAGAGCGATTACGGATATCTCCCTGATGCTTTGTTCGTTCACTAGTGATATGTCCTTATGCAATCGTTTCTCCATTGGACAGTTACAAAAATATATCCCGCTAGGTTTCCAACAAGAAAAATACGGTATTACCTTACTTCCCATCCATGAATTGTTATTCAAGGAACTTGAAGTGACACGGGAGATCATGCGAACAGGAATGTCATGCATTCATTATCAGCGCATCAAAAAAGAGATGTTATTTATTGAATTGCGCGGATTTTATCAGAAAGAGGATTTGGCTAGATTCTTCGCGCCATAAATGGGAATATCACAAAAATAGCACTATAAATATCTGAATTACAATAATATACAAAACAATAGATTTATTAGATTAACAAGATAGTAACATAATTATTCAAAATTCAGCCAATCAATACAAAATCGTAAGAAGTAAGTTCCAACCTCAAATCACTCCCTATATTTGATATTTTTTGCCTCCCAAAAGAAAAATCACCAACTGTATTTTCCACTCAGTGCATAATCAAGTAATCAGCCGGATGAGTTTATAATAATAGTTTTAATTGAATCTTGTATATATACTACAAGGACTAAACTAAACCTGTCACATTTTACTTTTAAGATTTCCTTTTTTGGAAAGCAAGATTCTCCAGCTTTAGAAAAACAGGTTTAATGAAATCTTGTATATATACTACAAGAACCGGACTAAACCTGTACTCCTTTACATTTTCCTATTTGAAATGAGATTCAATCCAAATCTCTA
>CDZI01037995.1_pt1 | contig 19795 bp, 21 predicted proteins | sample 554811 | NCBI WGS metagenome assembly CDZI01 (sample SAMEA3182110, study PRJEB8094) | gut metagenome | biome: human; feature: gut; material: Stool; isolation source: human stools | place: Canada | collected 2013-04-23
CCTACGCTTGTCGCATCTCTTAGATAATGACCTATAGGGAATCATATACCATCGAAAAACACGCCCAATTATTACTCATATCGGCCTTTTTTAGCCTTTATGACGAATTGTTTAACATAAACTGAAATTTTAAGATGAAAAATTATACGCCCTTAGATGGGCTTAGGTGGAGTCGCAATAGTGATTCTGCCCTCAATAATGTGCCTCAAACTGACGTTCTCGGACGGGCTGGGGGGGGTATGAATAACAATTGACTTATACAAAGTCGGATAAAAAACTATTCTATTTCCCATAAAGTCTTAGTATATACGGTCTGTAACCTCTTGTGTCATAACCCTTCCAATATGAAGCCTCAATACCCCCCAATAGTTGTTTCTACTGGAGAGAGAGTTCTAAGACCTACATTAACCTGCGGATGAACTTGATATTCTCTCATACATCTCTAACAAATAATTGATTTGCCCCCCACATAACAGAACTCGTTTTGAAGTCGGGACGGCACGAAAAAGCCACAAGATTATGTCTTGTGCCGTATTTTCGTTCACCGCAAGCGTATTGACCTCCTACCTTTCTTCCAAGCTCAGTGCGGTACTGATTAAGTATGTTACTTCTCATACAATTCTAAGATTTTCATCACACTTCTATCATAACTACCAGTTAAAAGGCAAATACCTCCCGAATATGGAGTAAAACCGATGTTGTTGATGTGCGGTGCTCCCCCATTCGGGATTTCCGTTAAGCTGACTGATTTTCTTCATACATTTCAAATAATAAATTATCTTTCGCCGCAGAGGTGAGAGAGGATGATTTTTGCCTTCTAAGCTCAATTCTCTGTTCGTGTGGTGAATTTGCCAATCACCAATAGAACGTCTTCTAACGGCAGATATGGGGATGCTTTCAACTAATCGTCTTTAAATGCGAGTTTGTCAAACTTAGCTTTAAGCATTGGAGCCTCCGACTTACGAATTGAGAGTTTCATCTCGCAGGTGTTGTCGTAGGTCTGGCTGATAATGCGCGGCGACATGTCCTTGATGATTTTCATTACGTCGTTCATCATAATATAAGGAAAATCGAAAACAACCTCCTCCTCTACGAACTGACTTACAATCTCTGCGTTGGCTATTGCCTCAGCCGCTGCGATGCGATAGGCAACAATAAGTCCGCTTGTGCCAAGATTGACACCTCCGTAATAGCGCACGACAATAATAAGAATGTTGGTCAACTCGTTCGTGTTGATCTGACCGAGAATGGGCTTGCCGGCTGTGCTGCTCGGCTCGCCGTCGTCGTTGGCACGGAAATCAGTGCGGTCAGCACCGAGCATGTATGCCCAGCACACATGACGCGCGTCATAATACTTCTTGCGAAACTCTGCTACGTATTGCTTCACCTCCTCCTCGGAAGTGACATGAAAGGCAAAAGCGAGAAACTTACTGCGTTTCTCGCTGTAAAAGCCTTCTGCGGGTGTGTCTGTGATTGTTAGAAATTCGTCTTTTGGCTCCATTGATATTAAATTGACAAGTAGACAAGGCGAGATGCATAACAAACGTTTATGCAAACCACCTTGTCTACTCGTTGCTTATTCACTTATCTACTACTATGTTACGACAGCTTGTGGATGATGAGTCCTGAGCGGAGCTTAGGCTCAAACCATGTTGCCTTCGGCGGCATAATCTTTCCGCTATCGGCGATGTCAATTATCTGTTTCATTGAAACAGGATAGAGGGCGAGTGCCATGCGCATCTCGCCGCTGTCTACGCGACGCTTCAGCTCTTCGAGACCGCGGAGACCTCCCACGAAGTCGATGCGCTTGTCTGAACGTAAATCGGTGATGCCGAGCACCTTGTCGAGGATGAGACGGCTCGAGATGTCTACATCAAGAACACCGATAGGGTCGTGGTCGTCGTATGTGCCCTGCTTGGCTGTGAGCGAATACCAATGTCCGTCGAGATAGAGTGAGAACTCGTGCAGACGCTGCGGCTTGTAGATAGCCTCGCCCTTGTCCTCAACCTCGAAGTTCTCGCGCAAAGCGTCGAGGAACTGCTCTGATGTAAGACCGTTGAGGTCCTTTACAACGCGGTTATAGTCGAGCACGGTGAGCTGCGATGCCTGGAAGCAAACAGCCATGAAGTAGTTGTACTCCTCGTCGCCCTTATGGTTCGGATTGTTCTTAGCCTTTTCTGCACCAACGAGAGCAGCGGCAGCGCTACGGTGGTGGCCGTCGGCGATGTAGAGAGCCGGCATCTTAGCGAACTCCTTAGTAATCAGTTCGATGTCAGCCTTATCACTAATAACCCAGAACTGATGACCGAAGCCGTCATCAGGAGCAACGAAGTCGTACTCGGGCTTTGTTGCTGCGTAGCGCTTGATGAGCGCGTCGAGCACCTCGTTGTCAGGATAAGCGAAGAACACCGGCTCGATGTTGGCGTCGTTTACGCGAACATGCTTCATGCGGTCTTCCTCCTTGTCGCGACGTGTCAGCTCGTGCTTCTTGATTGTGCCATTGAGATAATCGTTGACGAGAGCACCCACAACAAGTCCGTACTGAGTCTTGCCGTTCATGGTCTGAGCGTAGATATAATAGTTCTCGTCTGCGTCCTGACGAAGCCAACCCTTCTCCTGAAACATCTTGAAGTTAGCGGCAGCCTTCTCGTAAACGCGCGGATCATACTCGCTTGTGCCAGGCTCGAAGTCAATCTCCGGCTTGATGATATGATAAAGACTCTTCTCGTTATCGCCAGCCTCAGCTCTTGCCTCTTCACTATCGAGCACGTCGTAAGGACGTGATGCTATTTCTTCAACAAGGTCTTGCGGTGGACGTACGCCACGGAATGGTTTTACTGTTGCCATAGTATGATTATTTTAAAACCCCACCACTATGTCCTCCCTATGGGGCAAAGGGGTGGGGTTATCGGGGATTTTTACTTAATTACTTGTTAACTTGGAACTTAGTGCAGCCGTCAGCGAAGAAAGCGTTGATCTGCTTAGCAGCTGCGATACCAGCGTTGGTGTTAGCCTCTGCTGTCTGAGCACCCATCTTCTTAGGTGTAGAGAAGTATCTGCCTTCGAACTTCTGGAACTCTTCGTTAGCGTCCGGCATGATGTCTGTGATGAACTTCAGGTCGGTGCGTTCTGCCATGAGGGCAAGGAGTTCAGGTTCGTTGATAACTTCCTTACGAGCTGTGTTGATGAGGATGCCGTTCTTGTGGAGTTTGCCGACAAGAGCAGCATTGATACTCTGCTTTGTTTCGGGAGTAGCTGGGATGTGCAGCGAAACGATGTCGCAGTTCTCGAAGAGAGCGTCCTGAGAGTCAACTGCCTTAACGCCAGCAGCCTCAATAGCCTCCTTCGGGCAGAAAGCGTCGTATGCATAAACTTCCATCTCGAAGCCCTTAGCGATGCGAGCCACGTTTCTACCTACGTTGCCGAAAGCGAGAATACCGAGCTTCTTGCCCTTCAACTCGCTACCCGACTTGCCGTTGTAGAAGTTGCGAACGCCGTAAACGAGCAAACCGAATACGAGTTCAGCCACAGCATTAGAGTTCTGACCAGGTGTGTTCTCAACAACAACGTTCTTCTCTTTAGCGTAAGCACAGTCGACATTGTCGTAACCGGCACCGGCACGTACAACAATCTTAAGCTGCTTTGCAGCGTCGAGCACTTCAGGTGTAACCTTGTCTGAGCGCACGATCATTGCGTCAGCGCCAACCACAGCGTCGAGAAGCTGCTGCTTTTCTGTATATTTCTCAAGCAGAACGAGTTCGTTGCCTGCACCTTCTATCTCAGCCTTAATGCCGTCAACCGCTGCCTTTGCAAACGGTTTCTCTGTTGCCACTAATACTTTCATAGCTATACTATTTATTAATGTTCCTTTTCAAAATCCTGCATGCACTTAACGAGAGCCTCAACGCCTTCCATAGGCATAGCGTTGTAGCAGCTTGCGCGGAAGCCACCTACTGAGCGGTGACCCTTGATGCCGACCATGCCACGTTGTGTAGCGTACTCGAAGAACGGCTTCTCAAGATCCTTGTACTCGTCGTTCATAACGAAGCAGATGTTCATCAAAGAACGAGAGTCTTTCTCTACTGTACCACGGAACAACTTGTTGCGGTCGATTTCGTCGTAGAGCACCTTAGCGCGAGCCTCAGCACGGCGAGCCATCTCCTCTACTCCACCCTGAGCCTTAATCCAACGCAGTGTTTCGAGAGCGCAGTAGATAGGTACTACGGGAGGCGTGTTGAACATAGAACCCTTCTCTACGTGTGTACGGTAGTCGAGCATTGTCGGAATCTGACGCGGAGCCTTACCCAAGCATTCATCCTTTACGATGATGAGGGTAACACCAGCCATAGCGAGGTTCTTCTGAGCACCTGCATAGATACAGTCGTACTTAGCAACGTCGATAGGACGGCTGAAGATATCAGAAGACATATCGCCGATAAGTCTTACAGGCACTTCCGGCTCCTTGCGGATTTCGGTACCATAAATAGTATTATTAGTTGTAATATGTAAATAGTCGAGATCTGTCGGACATTCGTAATCCTTTGGATAGAATGTATAGCCTGCGTCTGCAGAAGAAGCCACCTCAACAGCTTCGCCAAAGAGCTTAGCTTCCTTCAACGCCTTCTTTGCCCATGTACCCGTATTGAGATAACCAGCCTTCTTAATCAAGAAGTTGTAAGGAATCATACAAAATTCCAATGAAGCGCCACCACCGAGGAACAATACCGAATAGCCTTCTGGCACCTTCAAGAGTTCCTTGATAAGGGCTACAGCCTCATCAACAACAGGTTGGAAATCCTTTGCACGATGGCTAATCTCTGCCAAAGAAAGTCCTGAACCATTAAAATCCAAAATCTGTTTTGCTGTGTTTTCGATCACTTCGCGAGGAAGAATAGAAGGTCCTGCATTAAAGTTGTATTTCTTCATCTGCCTGTTTGTTATTAAGTTAATATAAGTTTGATTACTATCGCAGGCGAAGTTACAATTAATTTTTGAAAGTAACAAGCAAATGTTTACAAAATGTTACTCTTATTTTATCTTTTACGCGGTTTCAACTTTACTTCTGGTATTTTCAACTTGTCACCAGCCTTCACTGTATGGCAGTTATTCAGCACCTCAACGTAACATTCCATACCTTCTCCAAGATAGGCTTTACTAATTGAGGCGAGCGACTGCCCTGGTTTTACGGTAACCACTTTGGCAACACCAACAATAATATAAGCACCAGTACGTACACGAACATCATAGTTGTAGTCGGACGGTGTGGTGGCTGTTGGTGCTGCAGACATTACTGCAGTAGAGCCTGTCGCAGCCTTAGAGTTAGACGCACGAACAGAGTCTTTCTTCTCTTTCTTTATGTTTTCTGCGGTGTGTGCATCTGCTGCTTTCAAAGCATCATTAGACGCTATTGTATCACTAACAACACACTGCGGTTCAACTGCTACCACTGTGTCTTGTTGAGCATACAATCGTGTCTCAAGTCTATCTATGACATGGTTCTTCTCTTCTATTCGCTGATAGAGGAAATACATACCTATGCCAATACTCACGAGTATAACAAACGACGCAATAGTGAGAACATACATCATACGCGGACTGCGTTGCTTGCATCCACCAATAACAATGCCTTCATCGTCTGACTCATCTATGTCGTTAGCCGACTTTTCTTCGTCTGCCTTATTGTTATCATCATCGATTGGTTCGCTCTTTGGAGCCATCAAACGACGAGCCATGTCACGGTGTTCCTCTGTATTTACCACTTTTGATGCAGGTTCTGAGGGGGAAGGCTGGTCGGTTGGCTGGTCGGTTGGTGCAGTTGGGGACAACTGCACCCCCTGAGATTGCTCAGTTGGTATGGGTTGATTGGCGGATTGGTCGGTTGGCTGATCGGTTGATGCAGTTGGGGACAACTGCACCCCCTGAGATTGCTCAGTTGGTGTGGGTTGATTGGCGGATTGGTCAGTCAACTGGTCGGTTGGTGTAGTTGGGGACAACTGCACCCCCTGAGATTGCTCAACTGGTGTGGGTTGATTGGCGGATTGGTCAGTCAACAGATTGGTTGGTGCAGTTGGGGACAACTGCACACCCTGAGATTGCTCAGCTGGTGTGGGTTGATTGGCGGATTGGTCGGTTAACTGGTCGGTTGGTGCAGTTGGGGACAACTGTACCCCCTGAGTTTCCGTTTCAATTACAGAATCGGAGAGCTCATCCATTTCATCATCTATTTCAGAAAAATCGACTCCATCGTTAAGCACTACAGTCTCAAACTGCACAAATGGTCGATTGACACGGTCGCGCAGCAAGACCTCGGGAGTGAACGAGATTTTGTTGCGTCCATCGATGATAATACGTTCGCCAGTATTCACATCGACACTGGCGCGTGCGCTCACCGCCGACACCTTGAAAGTGCCGAAGCCTTTTATCTTCACCGAGCTATCAGTGTCGTCAAGTTCCTCATTTACTACATCGAACATTGCACCGATAAAGTCGGAAGCGTCACTAAGCGATAAGCCGTACCTCTCACTCAGCTCACGAGCGAAATCATTCACCTTAGCCATTCGCGTCGTCTCCTTTCTTCATCTTGTTCTTCACCGATGTTGCAGGCTTGAAGTTAAGCACAATCTTCGGTGGAACGAGCATACGCTGTCCCGTTGACGGATTGACAACGATGCGCTCCATACGTTTCTTCAGTTCAAAGGTACCAAAATCTGGTACTGACACATTCTCACCTTCATCGAACGTAGAGGCAATAGACTCTAACACGCAACGCACCATGCGCTGAGTGTTCTCCTGCAAATATCCCGTGCGTCGAGATAGCTCTGTGATGTATTCCTTGTTGTTCATATATAATATAAGGTGAGAATGTGTAATGATTATATTATTCTACTTCGCCATAGAGATCGAAGTCGTCGCTATCGGTGATACGTACATCGTAGAACGCACCGACACGCAGACGGCGCGTAGCCTTGATTAGTACCTCGGGGTCGACCTCTGGTGAGCAGAACTCCGTGCGACCGATGTAGTAGTCGCCCTCTTTGCGATCGATGATGGTCTTCAGAACGCTGCCAACCTTAGCAGCTTCAACCTCTGCACTGATACGCTGCTGCACAGCCATTATCTTGTCGAGACGACGCTGCTTCACTTCTGCTGGCACATCATCCTTGTAATGTTCTGCGCTGTATGTGCCTTCCTCCTCAGAGTAGGCGAAAGCCCCCATACGCTCGAAGCGTGCCCATTTCACAAACTCTACGAGTTCCTTGAAGTCTTCCTCTGTCTCGCCAGGGAAGCCAACGAGCAGCGTTGTGCGCAGATGCAGGCCCGGCACCTCCTTGCGGATGCGCTCTATGAACTCCATTGTCTCCGCCTTAGTAACATGGCGATGCATACGTGTGAGCATATTGTCGGAAATATGCTGCAGAGCGATGTCGAGATACTTGCATACGTTCGGCTTCTCACGAATAACGTCAAGCAGTTCAAACGGGAACTGGTTAGGATAAGCGTAGTGCAGACGAATCCACTTCACACCCTTTATATCTGCGATGTCCGAGATAAGGTCGGCGATATGACGTTTGCCGTCGATGTCCACTCCGTAGTATGTCAATTCTTGAGCGATAATCTGGAACTCCTTCACGCCACTTGCCACCAGCTCGCGTATTTCCTCAAGTATCTCCTCCTTCGGACGGCTTACGTGCTTGCCGGTGATGATTGGTATGGCACAATAGGCACAACGGCGGTCGCAACCCTCGCTAATTTTTATATAGGCGTAGTGGTGCGGCGTAGTGATGTGGCGTGCACCAGAGCATGTAGGCTCTTCGGGCTTGCCGAGGTCGGTAAGCAACTGCTTGAAGTTGAACTTACCATAGTACTTATCCACCTGTGGAATTTCCTCTTCGAGCTCCTTCTGATAGCGTTGCGAGAGACAACCCATCACGAAGAGTTTGCTTATCTTTCCCTCCTCCTTAGCCTGAACGAGTTCGAGAATGGTGTCTATGCTCTCCTGCTTTGCGTCCTCAATGAAGCCGCAAGTGTTGATAACTACAATTTCGCCCTCAATGCGCTTTGCATCGTGGGTACAATGATATCCAGCCTGCTCGAAAAGTGTCATAAGCTTCTCGCTGTCGACAAGGTTCTTTGAGCAGCCCATTGTTATAATATCTACTTGTCCTTTCTTCATAATTATTTCTTGAACAACGAATCGACGAACTGGCGCTTGTTGAAGAGCTGCAATGCTTCCATCGATTCGCCCAGTCCGATATACTTCACCGGCACCTTAAGTTGGTCGCTGATGCCGATAACCACTCCACCCTTCGCTGTTCCGTCGAGCTTTGTGATAGCAAGCGATGTGATTTGTGTGACCTGCGAGAACTGCTTTGCTTGCTCAAAAGCGTTCTGACCGGTACTGCCATCAAGCACAAGCAACACCTCGTCGGGTGCTTCGGGCAGCACCTTCTTCATAACATCCTTTATCTTCTTCAGCTCGTTCATCAAGCCCACCTTGTTATGCAGACGTCCTGCGGTATCGATGATTACGACATCTGCTCCGTTTGCCTTAGCCGAAGAGAGCGTATCGAAAGCTACGGATGCAGGGTCGGCACCCATCTGCTGCTTTACTACGGGCACACCTACGCGCTCGCCCCAGATGCAAATCTGCTCAACGGCAGCGGCACGGAATGTGTCGGCAGCACCGAGATACACTTTCTTGCCCGACTTCTTGAACTGATAAGCGAGCTTGCCAATGGTGGTTGTCTTGCCGACACCGTTCACGCCTACCACAAGAATCACGTAAGGACGATGGTCGGTTGGCAATTCCCAATCGTCATTATCCGCAGTGTTATTCTCTGTAAGCAGCGATGCAATTTCATCGCGCATAATATTGTTAAGTTCTGACGTAGACACATACTTGTCGCGTGCCACACGTTCTTCAATGCGCTGGATAATCTTCAAAGTTGTTTCTACACCTATGTCAGATGTAATCAGAGCCTCTTCAAGATTATCGAGCACTTCGTCGTCGACGGTAGATTTACCAATGACAGCACGAGAAATCTTGTCGAAGACACTGTGTTTTGTCTTCTCCAGACCATTGTCAAGAACTTCTTTCTTGTTCTTATTAAAAAATCCAAAAATTCCCATATAACGTTATTTAAGTGCAAAGATAGTGCAAATCGAAGACAATACAAAATATGCTCGCATATTTTTATCACTTCAGCTCCACTACCATGCCCTCACGCGTCAGTTCTGACGCTGGAAACACGGCGCGAGCCTCTTCGAGTAGCACCTGTTCGTTGTCGTATTTCGAGCTATAGTGACCTAACAGTAGACGACCTGCATGTGCGTCGCGAGCCACTTGTGCAGCTTGCGCTGCCGTACTGTGACAATACTTAGTCGCCTTCTCTGCGTCTTCCGTAGCATACGTCGTCTCGTGATAGATGCATGTTGTGCCTTCGAGCTGCTTATGCAGTTCGGGCAGATAGCAAGTGTCGCTGCAGTAAGCGTAGCTGCGCGGTGGGTCAGCAGGGCGTGTCAACCTGCTACTTGGTATCACGTTGCCGTCTTCATCAGTCCACGATGCACCGTTCTTTATGTTGTTTATCTGCGACACGGGGATATGATAAAAATCTATCATGTCGCGACGGATATGCGGCAGTGTCGGCTTCTCGCGGAAGAGGAAGCCTGCGCACGGCTCGCGATGCTTCAGCGGTATCGACTCAACAGTCAGACTGCGGTCTTCGTAGATGACTGCACGCTTCTTCGTGTCGACAGCATGAAACTGTATCTCGTAGTCGAAGTCGTTGCAGAATGTCTCCAGCAGCATATCGAGCACGGGTTTCAGTTCTTTCGGAGCGTAGATTGCGAGTGGCATGGTGCGTCCGAGCAAGCCGAACGACGAGAGCATACCGATAAGCCCGAAGCAGTGGTCGCCATGTATATGGCTTATGAACACAGCACAGAGGCGGTTGAAGCCTATCTTCGAGCGACGCATCTGCAGCTGCGTACCCTCGCCACAGTCGACGAGAAACTGCTTCTCGCGTATCTCCACCACCTGCGCCGAAGGGTTATGGCGCAACGTTGGCAGCGCACTGCCACAACCAAGTATATGTATTTTGAAAGGTTCCATAGTCTACACTATCTCCACAAACACTTCTATTTCTGTCGTTTAAATGTAAAGATGCCGTTCTGATTCTCAAGATAGAGCGAGTCGGCACTCAGACATTCTATACAGAAAGTGTCGCGGTTGAGCAGTAGACTGCCGTTGAGAATCTTCCAAGAAGTCCACGGATTGGTCTCAGCCTTAACGGCAGAGTGCACCGTTCCGCCCTCCTCTATCGTGAAGTTCTTGTCGATGCTTGTCCAATGTCCGAGCAGCGATGTAACGTTTATCACCCGGTCAGCCACCAGTTCGTCAGCCGTCTTATGTCCGGTCACAGCCATCTTATCGCCAGCCATGAGTCCGCCCTGCACATCCGATGGTGTCTCCACTTCCGTTTCGGCATCCTGACTGAGAAGTGTATAAACGAGGGTGTCGCCTGCATCCGTAATAATCTCGAGCGAGTGCATCGATGTGCCCTCACCGCATACGCCGTAGACCGTAGTGTCGTTCACCTCCTCAGCCTCGGCTGCATTCTCCGACTGCGCTTTCTCCGGCTTGCCGTTGCAGGCAGCCATAAGCAAGGCGAGGAACAGAAGTGCTACGCCTCCCTTACAGAAAGGGCGCAGCAATATTTCAAGACTCTTCATAATATCCTTATTTAAATGGTTATTCGTTGTTTTTCGCCTCATTCCAGAGTGCGTCCATCTCTCCGAGCGTCATATCCTTCAGTGGCTTGCCAATCTTTATGCTATGCTGCTCGATGTAGTTGAAGCGGCGGATGAACTTGGCGTTTGTCTTTTCGAGTGCCGTGTCGGGATTTATCTTGTAGAGACGTGCTGCGTTGATGAGCGAGAAGAGGAAGTCGCCGAACTCCTCCGTAGAGCGTTCCTTGTCCTCACGGCGCAGTTCTGCCTCCAGCTCGTCGAGTTCCTCGCGCACCTTAGCCCACACATCGCCTTTGTCCTCCCAGTCGAAGCCCACATTGCGTGCCTTGTCCTGCACGCGATACGCCTTGATAAGCGAAGGCAGAGCGTCGGGCACACCGGCAAGCACACTCTTGTTGCCGTCTTTCTCCTTCAGCTTCAGCTGCTCCCACTTCTCCGTCACCTGCTGCGATGTCTTCGCCGTGTCCTCCAGATGCTCGTCAGCCTGCTCGCCGTAAGGCAGCGGTTTCGGGTCGGGCGCACCAACCTGCGAGGGATGGTACACGTGCGGATGACGATAGATGAGCTTGTCGACGAGCTTATCGCACACGTCGGCAATGTCAAATTCGCCCTTTTCTTCTCCGATACGAGCGTAGAAGCCAACGTGTAGCAGCACGTCGCCAAGCTCCTTGCAGATGTTCGGCTCATCGTCCTTCAGCAGTGCGTCGCACAGTTCGTAGGTTTCTTCTATGGTATTCGGGCGCAGCGACTCATTGGTCTGCTTGCGGTCCCACGGGCATTTCTCGCGCAGTGTGTCAAGCACGTCGAGCATACGTCCGAACGCTTTCAGCTTTTCTTCTCTTGTATGCATAATTTCAATATAAAACTCCAATAGTTATTGTATATAATTTGTGCAAAGTTACAAATAAAATTTTGATATTCAGAATTATTGTAATACCTTTGTTTATATGAATATACTACTCATTGACAATTACGACTCGTTCACATACAACCTCTTTCAATACATAAAAGAAGAAGGAGGTGCTGATGTGAACGTAACCGTTTGGCGAAACGACCAGTTCGAGCTTGATGACGTTGAGCGTTTCGACAAGATAATCCTCTCTCCGGGTCCTGGTGTGCCCGACGAGGCAGGGTTACTGAAGGCTGTCATCCGCCGTTATGCCCCTACAAAGCCCATACTTGGCGTGTGCTTGGGCGAGCAAGCCATTGGCGAGGCGTTCGGCGCAGAGATATACAATCTGTCCGCAGTCTACCATGGCATACAGTCGAGCATACGCATTGTCGCGCCCGACTACATCTTCAACAATATACCCGACAACACATTGGTAGGACGCTATCATTCTTGGGCGGTGAAGCAGGCAAACTTCCCTACAGAATTAGTTGTAACAGCGGTGAATGAAGACGGACTTATAATGGCATTGAAGCATCGCACTTATGATGTTCACGGCATACAATTCCACCCCGAATCAATCCTAACGCCAGAAGGCAGGCGCATGATTCGCAATTTTATCACTCATTAGAAGTTGGTGCGTGGAGGGCTGCGTGGATATGGCAAGATGCCATATCCTCCTACGGATGGCGGACGGAATCCGATTGGACGATGCAGTTCTTGCTTGGTTGGTGCAGCTGAGACAGCTGCACCTCCTGGGGCGGACGGTACGGGCATCAGTAACGGTCGACGCGGATGACATTGGCAATAGAAATTTCTATTTCTCCCAAATCAATCATAGCGTTGATGAGACTCACCTTCTGCGCTTTCATCAACGTTTCTACGCTTATATCCGCTTCTCTTATCACTTGTCTTTCGAGCAGGCTGGCGCGTTTTGTGCCCAACAGAAGCGGATGCTTGGGGGTGAGCCATCGCTCACCATCAAACACTGCTATGTTTGTGAATGAAGTGTCGGTGAGCAATCCATTCTTCACGATCAGCACCTCGTCGCAGTCGCCTTTCTGAGCGGTGAGGCTGTTGAGACATGCGCGGTCGGTGCTTTTGAAGGAATAGTCAATCTCGTTGTCTTCAATAAGCTTCAAGCTGCGTATCTCGCGCATTTTGTAGGGTGCATACTGTACATCCTCAACGCCCTGTCCGCCGTACACCACCCTTGCCTTGTAGAAGTGCATATCGGGCGTGGGCGACAGCACGCCAGAGAGCATAGGCACCGGCGTGTGGACAAAGAAGTGGCGCATGGTACTCTCCATGCGTGCCTGATGGAAATTCAGGTTAAGCGCCTTTCCGTCCTCTATCTTTATTGTTTCTACAAACTGCTGCATTGCTTTCACGAATTACTCTTTTATCACTTTCGTTTACTTTGTAATCGGGAGATACACTTTCTGCAGCACCTCCTCATACTCCTTTATACACTGGCTTTGCGACGTTATGCCGCCACCTGCTTTGAAGAACATTCCCTCGTCGGTCTGCTCTATGAAGCGTATCATCACGGCAGAATCGAGCTCGCCGCCTGTGTATATGCCCATGATGCCGGTGTAAAATCCGCGCTCGTATGTCTCCGCCTCGTCTATTATTTGGCAGGTCTTCTTCTTAGGCGCACCCGTTATGCTTCCGGCAGGCAGTTGCGCAGCGAGTATGTCGCCGATACGCTGCGTGTAGTCGGAGGGCAACTTGCCGCTTATCTCCGAACTTGTCTGCAAGATGTCGCCCTTGTTGGTGTGCAGAACGTCAACAAAACGATACTTCTCCACCTTCACGTCCGTAGCCACCGTGTTCAGGTCGTTGCGTATAAGGTCGACAATGGTGGCATGTTCAGCCGCTTCCTTTCTGTCGTCCATCAGCACTTGCTCGGCATCGGGCAGCGTTGCGTCGATGGTGCCCTTCATCGGGAACGAATAGATTCTGCCACCTCTTATCTTTACGAATGTTTCGGGCGAGAAGCACACGAAACGCCCTATATCATCCGACGGATTATTCAAGAGCAACTTGTACTTACCTTTCGAATGGCGGAAGATGTCTTCAAGCGAGAGGTTGCAATGCACCGCGACCTGGCATGTCAGGTTGGCGAGATAGCTATTGCCAGCCAGCATATTGTTCTTCACGATGTTGAAGCTACGCTCGTATTCGTCGTACTTCGGTGCCCCCACCTTCCATTCTATCTCCGCAGGCAGTTGCTGTGCGCTTCCGCCGACGGCGTTGGTATGGCTGCCGAAGTCGTAGAGGCACTCGCCGGCATCTATCTCCGAGAGTTTCTTTATATACGCCTTGTCGCCCTTATAGTCGACAACAAACAGAAAGGGTTCTCCGCTGCTGCCCAACTCGTTCAATCTGTCTATTATATCTTTGTTCATTTGTGCGTTACGTGTATGATGTTTATAATTTATAATGCAATACCCACTTTTATCACAACTGCCTAATCTCACTTTGTTAACAAAGCGTAAAAACCTAACAAGCAACCATAGCATTCAATCAAAAAGTAATAATTTTGTAGTAATCTATGGGTAAAAACGGCACTTTTGAGCACTTTCGGTGAACTTTAGGGACTTTTAAGTGGACTTTTAAACTAAAGAAAAATGAATTATTTAATTATAGCTCTTGGCGGCGGCATCGGTTCGGCATTGCGCTACGCCGTCTCGAAGTTTGTGCAAGACAGTACAAACGGTGCGTTCCCTTATCACACTTTCGCTGTGAACATCGTAGGTTGTTTGCTCATCGGCTTGTTCTACGGACTCGCTGCACGCGGACACCTTGGCAACAATGCCACAACACTGCTGCTTACCACCGGCTTGTGCGGTGGCTTCACCACGTTCTCCACGTTCTGCAACGAGAACATCGCACTCTTGCGTGGCGACAACGCTTTCGTCGCCCTACTCTACATCGCCAGCAGCATGTTCTGTGGACTGCTTGCCGTTGCTCTTGGTTACCTGATTATTGACATTATCGCCTCAGGACGATAACAAAGAGACTCGTTAAAATAATAATAGTCAAAAATATCTACCAGTAAAGGCAGCTCAACACATTCGATTGCCTACCTTTACCAAACAAATATCAGTATTCTACTCAGCAAACGCCAGCGGGAAGATGCGCTTGGCGGTGGCATTGGTAGCCTCGGCAACGGCATCGTCACTCACGCCGTAGGCTTCGGCGAGGCGCTGGAGCACGAACTTGACGTAGGCGCTCTCGTTGCGCTGTCCGCGCATGGGCACGGGAGCCATGTATGGCGAGTCGGTCTCTATCACGATGCGGTCGAGAGGCACCACAGCGGGCAGCACTTCGGGCAGATGACTCTTCTTGAAGGTGAGCACGCCACCGATGCCAAGCACGAAGCGGTCGAACTGCAGCAGTTCTTCAGCCTCGTGTTCGTTGCCGGTGAAGCAATGGAACACGCCGCCGGGCAGGTCGTTCTTGTAGCGACGCAGCAGCTGCACCATCTCGTTCTGACCCTTACGACAGTGGATCATCAGCGGCAGGCGTGTCTCTACAGACCATTTCACCTGCTCTTCGAAGGCATCGAGTTGCTCCTGCTCGAACTTGCGCGACCAATAGTAGTCCAAACCCACCTCACCGATAGCGATGAAGCGGTTCTCGGGTTTCAAGTATTGCTTCATTTTGGCAAGCACTTCGCGCCAATCGGCTCGCACCTCCTCGGGATGCAGACCCACCATCGGATAGGCATAGCCGGGATATTGGCGACAGACATCGAGAATAGCTTCCGTCGACTTGATGTCGATGGCAGGAAGGAACACCTTGCCCACTCCTGCCTCACGGGCACGAGCCATCACTTCGGCACGGTCTGTAGCGAACTCATCGCCGTCCAAATGCGTATGTGTATCTATGAACATTCTTCTCTTTTATAAGTTGACGAGTTGTCTACCAACAATTAATACTTGCGTTTCATCATGCGCTCTGCGTAAGCAGCCAGTTCTGCCTTACGCTCCTCAGTAACAGACACCTTAGCAAGATACTTGCGGCTCTCGGCGAAGAAGTATTCTATCTTCTGCTGAGCGAGTCGGTCGATGCCAATCTCGTTGTAGAGGCGTGTCACGGCAGCCACTTTCTCTGCGCGGTCGAACTCCGTAGCCTCAATCCAGCGCACAAGCTCGGCACGCTGCTCGTCGTTGGCACGGTTGAAGGCGTTGATGAGCATGTATGTCTTCTTGTTGGATGTGATGTCGCCACCGATAGCCTTACCGAACACCTTTGTGTCGCCATATACGTCGAGATAGTCGTCCTGCAGCTGGAACGCCAAGCCAATCTGCTCGCCGAAGCGGTAGAGGTTGTCGGCATCCTCAACAGAAGCACCGCCAAGAATAGCGCCAATCTTCAAGGCGCAAGCAAGAAGCACGCTTGTCTTCAGACGAATCATCTCGATATACTCCTCCTCTGCCACGTCGTTGCGGTGCTCGAAGTCCATATCGTACTGCTGACCCTCGCCAATCTCGAGTGCTGTCTCGGTGAACAGGGCGAGCACCTCGGCAAGTTTCTCCTTCTCGCACTGTGCGATGCGCTGGTATGCAAGCACGAGCATCGAGTCGCCAGAGAGGATTGCGGTGTTGGCATCCCAACGGCGGTGTACGGTTTCGTGTCCGCGACGCAGGTCGGCGTTGTCCATGAGGTCGTCGTGCAGAAGCGTATAGTTGTGGTATGTCTCCAATCCACAAGCAGGCATAATGATCGACTCGGGGTCGTCCTTGAACAGATTGTAGGCAAGGAGCATCAGCACGGGGCGAATGCGCTTGCCGCCAAGCGAGAGGACGTAGCGGATAGGTTCGTAGAGCGACGACGGCTTGCGGTCGTATGCGAGGTTGTCAAGTGTGTCGTTGACAAGTTTCAGGATTTGATCAGATGTGTGCATGATTAATGTTGTTATGTGATGTTGAGATGTTGAGGTGTTGTTATGTTGAGATTTGATGTTGAGAGGGTGAGATGTTGAGATTTTATGGGGTGAGCATTCTACAACTTGAAGTCGATAGGCACGGCGAAGAGCGTGCGACAGGGTTTATTGTTGTTGATGCCGGGTTTCCAGTTGGGCATCATCTTCGCCACGCGCAGAGCCTCGCGGTCGAGAAGCGGATTAGCCGACTTCGTCACCTTAATGTCTGTGAGTGATCCGTCGCGATTGATGACAAACGAGACAACAACGCGTCCTTCTATTTTCTGTTTCTGTGCAGCAAGAGGATACTTGAGGTTGTCGGTGAGCCACTTCACGTAAGCCGACATGCCACCCGGAAACTCGGGCAGTTGCTCCACGATGCGGAAGTTGAGCGGATTGTCGCCCATGTCTACGGCAGCCACCTGCGTATCGTCTTTTCTCTTATCATCTTTGTCTACCGAAGGCGCACCCTCCTCGTCGCCATCGATGTGCATATCGGCGATGGTCTTAAGCGGCTCCATCTCCTTCGGCTCGTCAACAATGTTCACACGCTCAGCTTCTTTCGGCTTCTGCTTGCGTACGTCCATCGCAGCCACCATATCCTCGCGCTCTTTCTTTGGGCGTTGCTCCATCTCTTCGAGAAAGTCGTCAAGCGCATTGTCCGATGTGCTGCTTCTGCCGCTCCAGGTGACCAGCTCCAACAGCGCAACAAAGACCAACGTCGGCATGACGAGTCCTATCAAGAACCACAGAGGGCGCTTGCGTTCAAGGTCTGCTTTCTTTGATTTTTTCTGTTCCAATTTGGTTGAATATTAAGATGATGAGGGGTGCAACTCAAGGGGGTGCACTTGTCTCAAGTGCACCAACGTTTTGTATTATGGTGAGATGATGATGGGGTGACATATGTCAATACCACAACATCATATAATACATTGGTGCACTGTTTGCTTGATTGGTGCAGCTGAGACAGCTGCCCCCCTAAGATTTGCAAAGTTACGTTTTTTATATAACAAAGCAATAGCATTATTTCGCTATTTACATAAAAATGTTTAATTTTGCATTCGTTTACAGGAAACTATAATTTCATATTCACTCATTCAACACTAATTTATACGGATGAAAACATTCGATTTAAAGCCCCAGTTGTTTGACACACTGAAGTCGTACAACAAGAAGAACTTCATGTCTGACCTCATGGCAGGCATCATTGTAGGCATTGTGGCACTACCGCTCGCCATCGCATTTGGTATTGCCTCAGGCGTAACACCCGAGAAGGGTATCATTACCGCCATCGTAGCCGGCTTCCTCGTGTCGCTGCTCGGCGGCAGTAAGGTACAGATTGGAGGTCCGACGGGAGCTTTTATTGTTATCATCTACGGCATCATCCAGAAATACGGCATCGAAGGACTCACCATTGCTACCATCATGGCAGGCGTGTTCCTCATACTGTTCGGACTGCTGAAGCTCGGAACTATCATCAAGTACATCCCCTACCCGATTGTTGTAGGATTCACAAGCGGTATCGCCGTAACCATCTTCACCACACAGATTAAGGACCTCTTCGGACTGACCATCGACACGGTGCCGTCCGATTTCGTCGAGAAGTGGATTTGCTACATACAGCACTTCTCCACCGCCGACCTTTGGTGCTCGCTGGTGGGCGTGGTGAGCGTGATAATCATCGCCATCACACCGAAGTTCAGCAAGAAGATACCCGGCTCGCTCGTAGCTATCATCGTTATGACCATAGCAGCTCTGCTTCTGAAGCAGTACGCAGGCATCACAAGCATTGAAACCATCGGCGACCGCTTCAACGTGAGCAACGCCATACCCGACGTGCAGGTACCAGTGATGACATGGGAGACAATAAAGAGTCTGGTGGCTCCGGCAATGACCATCGCCGTGCTCGGTGCCATCGAGTCGCTGTTGTCGGCAACCGTAGCCGATGGTGTCATCGGCGACCACCACAACTCCAACACCGAGCTTGTGGCGCAGGGCGTAGCCAACCTCGCTTCGCCACTCTTCGGCGGCATCCCTGCAACGGGTGCTATCGCTCGTACAATGACCAACATCAACAACGGCGGACGTACTCCTATCGCCGGCATCATCCACGCCGTAGTGCTGCTGCTTATCTTCCTCTTCTTCATGCCATTAGCTAAGTACATCCCTATGGCGTGCTTGGCAGGCGTGCTCGTAATCGTGAGCTACGGCATGTGCGGATGGCGCTCGTTCGTAGCACTGATGAAGAACCCGAAAAGCGACGTGACAGTGCTGCTCATAACCTTCTTCCTGACTATCATCTTCGACCTCACCGTGGCTATCGAGGTGGGACTCATCATAGCCTGCCTGCTCTTCATGAAGCGTATGTCGGAGACTACGGACGTAAAGGTAATCATGGACGAGATAAACGAGGAATCGGACATCAGCAAGGGCAACATCGAGCACCTTACTATCCCTGAGGGTGTGGAGGTGTACGAAATCAATGGCCCGTACTTCTTCGGTGCCGGCAACAAGTTTGAGGAAATCATGGCTTCGTTCGGCGATCGCCCGAAGGTGCGCATCATACGTATGCGCAAGGTGCCGTTTGTCGATTCAACAGGCATACACAACCTTACCAATCTCTGCGAGATGAGTAAGAACGAGGGCATCACAATCGTACTCTCTGGTGTGAGCGAGAAGGTGCACGCCCAACTACAGAAAGCTCGCTTCTACGATATCCTGGGCGAGGAGAACATCTGCAGCCATATCAATCTGGCACTCGAACGTGCTAAGGAGATTGTTAGCGAGAAGTAGAACACCTATGGTTCATACGGAATAATATGGAGTGATTCAATCATGAATATATAACGAATTGTGTAGAAACTCAAATAATGCGGGCTGAAAGCCCAACAATCACATAGCCCAGGGAGGGCACTGAAAAAGGTACCCAAATTTAAGTTGCAGAGTTTATTTTTGAACATTTATTCTTGCCCAAGAAGCATTTCGTCTTTTAAGAGTGGAATGCTTCTTGGAACAAAAAATAGCTTCCAGTAGCTTTCTGTAGCGTTTGTAGCGCCGATATTCGGCAATACATACAGGGTTCTACTTGCCCATTATGCATTTTGCTTTAATTTGATGATTCTCTTGACATTTGCAGCGAAAATAGTCAAAGCTCCCTGCATTTCCATGCACGACAAGCCGTATGACAGTGCTCTGTCATATCCTAAGACATTCTTAAGTTC
>CDZI01031078.1_pt1 | contig 19767 bp, 8 predicted proteins | sample 554811 | NCBI WGS metagenome assembly CDZI01 (sample SAMEA3182110, study PRJEB8094) | gut metagenome | biome: human; feature: gut; material: Stool; isolation source: human stools | place: Canada | collected 2013-04-23
CAGCAAAGGGCTCCTGTTGCAGCGCAGCGGTCCGCAGGGCGCCGACTTCGAACATGGGGAGTGTCTGCAACGGATTACGCGCAAATCGCTCGAATACATCGCCCGGCAGCGCAAGGACAGGCCCTTTTTCCTCTATATGCCGCTGACGGCCCCGCATACGCCGATCCTGCCTTCCGAGGAGTTCCGCGGCAAGTCGGGACTTTCGCCCTACGGCGATTTCGTGATGATGGTCGATGACGTGGTGGCGCAGGTGGTCGCCCGGCTCAAAGAGCAGGGGCTTTACGAGAACACCGTCATCGTCTTCGCCGCCGACAACGGCTGTTTCCACGGGGCGGGGGTGAGACAGATGGAGGCCGACGGACATTATCCCAGCTATATTTACCGGGGGTATAAGTCCGACCTTTTCGACGGCGGACACCGCGTGCCGCTCATCGTGTCGCGGGGCGGAAAGAACGGCGGGCGCGTCGAGCAGGGGCTCGTTTCGCTCACGGACTTCTACGCCACGTTCGCCGAGATGACGGGTTACCGGCTCACGCCCGGCGAAGGCGAGGACAGTTACAGCCTCTGGGGCGTGCTGACGGGCGAGGGCCGGAACGTGCGTCCCGATGCCGTGCACCATTCGAACACCGGTTGCTTCTCGTTGCGCGAGGGCCGCTGGAAGATTCTCTTTACGGCCGGTTCCGGCGGTTGGAGTTTCCCGACCCTGCCCAAGGACAGGGAGTATATGGCCACGCTTCCCGCCATGCAGCTCTACGATTTGGAGAGCGATCCCGGAGAGACGCGGAACGTGATCGGCGAACATCCCGATGTCGTGCGGCGCCTGACCGCCCGGATGAGGGAGCATATCGAGCGCGGACGTTCGACTCCGGGCCCCGCTCAGACGAACGAAACGCGCGGCGAGTGGAAGCAGACGGCCTTGTTTATGAATGATGCGAAATAGCCCAGAACGGGCTGCAAGGCCGCTTTCGCCTGATTTGACCAAAAAATGACGTTTTTTGGATAAGAGTTCAAGGCTGTTTTCTCGGAAACAGCCTTTCTTTGTTATCGAGTAAAACTTACTAAACCTAAAACCAATTTGTATGAAGGTATTTCGACTATGGTCGCTGATGCTTTCGGCGGCAGTGCTCTTCCTCGCCGCCTGTGAATCGACGGATGAGAAGGACGGCGGGAGATATTCGCTCGGAACGACTTGCCGGATTCTCGAAAGCAGAGGCAATTTCACCAGCTTCATTAAGGCGCTCGACCGCAGCGGTTACCGCAGGCTTGTGGACGGCGGCGGACTCGTGACGGTTTTTGCACCCGACGACGATGCTTTCGACAGTTATCTCGAAGGCAGGTACGGAACGTCGGACGTAGATCAGGTTCCCGTTGAGGAGCTCACGCTGCTCGTAGGCTGCCACATGATCCAGTTCGCCTACACGACGGAGGATTTCCTCTCTTTCTCGATGACCTCTTCGGAGGACGGGACGGATGCGGGCGACGGCTCCTGTTACAAGTACAAGACGTACGGGCGTGCCGCCATCGAGGATTATACCGACCCGGTGACCCGGCGGAAGGTGAAGCTCTTCTCCCGGGAGAAGTACATGCCCGTCTTCTCGACCCGGATGTTCGCCAAGCGGGGGATTTCCGATGCGGAGGGCGACTACCGCAAATTCTTTCCCGACGTGAACTGGCAGGGGTCGGACGACCGCCTTTATGCGGGCAACGCCGCCGTGATCGAAAGCGGCATCCCTACCGACAACGGTTATCTCTACATCGTCGATAAGGTGATGGAGCCTTCGCGCACCATATATAAGGAGCTGTCGGACAATTCGGGGACCGGAGCCGATTATTCGCTCTGCAAGAGTCTTTTCGACCGGATCAGCCTTTACAAGTACGACGCGTCCGTGTCGAAGAACTACGCTGCGTCGTCGGGCGACTCGCTTTTCTATTTCTACCACTGGAAAGAGCCCAGCCGTACGGCCGAGATTCCGGAAATCGCCAGCGAATGGACCTATCACGACGAGAGCGGCGTGGTCTTCGACCGTCCGCTGCGTTATTCGGTCAACTGTTTCCTGCCGGACGACGAGGTGCTGGAAGAGTATATGAAGGAGTATTTCAGCGAGTACGGCACGCAGACCTCGGACGATTTCCTGAGCCTGATTCCCAAAAACGCCATATACCATTTCCTGCGGGCCCATGTCTACGGGAGCCAGGACCTGATCCTGCCTTCGGAGCTCGACCGGCGTCCGGTGGCCGGCGTGAACGGCGAGCAGTTCCGCGTTTCGTCGTCGGAGCTGCGCAGCGTGACCTACTGCTCGAACGGCGTCATTTACGGGATGAACAAAGTGTTCGAACCGGCTGTCTTCACCTATCTGACGGCCCCGCTGTTCCGTTATCCTCAGTTTTCGTTCTACGCGCGGGCTTTCAACACGAAGAACATGTACAATCAGACGGTCGATCCCAACAACCGCTTCACGCTCTTCATCCAGAACGATCAGGACCTGGCCACGGCCGGTTATTCGTCGAGCGAGGGAACCGGGACGAACGGCGACTATGCGTTCCGCAGCAGGTCCGGTGCGATGAACGCCAACCAGGTGTCGAATCTGGTGATGTCCCAGTTCGTCTACGGAACTCTTCCCGAGCTGGCGGAAACCGACGACCTGCGTTATTTCATCGCCAAGGACGAGAAGACCTATTTTTATATAAAGGATAAGGCGCTTTACGACTATTCGGGCCGGGAGCTGGTCGTCAAGGCGACGTTCGATACCGAAAACGGAACGGTCTACCAGATCGACCGGGTGATTCCCGCCCGCGTCGGAGCCTACTCCGAGACCGGTATGCTGCCGGAATACGAGCAGTTCAAGGCCCTGATGATCACGGCGGGCCTGGGCAACAACAGCGGCGGTCTGGTCACCCCGATCGCCGACGGACTGGTCTTCTTCCCGACCAACGAGGCGGTTATCGCCGCCAAAGCGGCGGGAATGATCCCCGAGGTGGTTGATGGCGACGTGACGGAGCTGCGGAAATATCTCCAGTACTATTTCGTGCCGCTGAAGAAGAACAAGCTCAACTATTACCTGCTGCCGGGTCTCGGTCCCGAGGGAGCGACGGAGGAGCCCTATTCGGGAACCTACGTCACGCTGTCGGAGTACCAGAACGAGGTCGATGCCAAGACGATGGCTATCGCGTGGAATCCCGAGAATCCCGAGTCGCTGACGATTACCGACATGGCCGGCAACTCCATCACGACGGAACCCGGGGTGATCAATCTGCGCACCAACTGTGCGACCTATTCCATCACCACCTGCTTCGATTATCGCACGATGTACGGAAACTAAGTCAGAACCAAAATCAAAACTACATACCAGCGGATGATGAAAAACTTTTCACTTCTACTAATAATGGCCGCCATGTGCCTGCTGCCGTATTTCTCTCCGGCACAGGCGCAGCAATCCTCCAAAAGCGCCAAAAGCCAGAAGAAGGAGAGCTATACGATGCGCGGTGTCGTGTCGGACAGCCAGGGCGTGCTGCCGGGCGCCACGGTCTACTTGCAGAACAAGGATCAGCGAATTATCGTCGGAGCCGTAACGGGTATTCAGGGCGAATACATTCTGAGCGTGCCCGCCGACGCGAAGGAGCTGACCATCGTTACGGGTTTCGTGGGCTATATCACCCAGAAGGTCCCCTATACCGGGCAGCGGGTCTACGACGTGCGTCTGAAAGAGGATGCCAAGTCGATCCAGTCCATCGTCGTCGAGGGCAAGATCGTGCGTAAGAACGATCAGGGTGTCAAGCGCGAGAACCTCGGTACGGCTACCGAATTTCTCGACGTGACGCAGTTCGAGGATATGAGCGTAACCTCCATCGACCAGATGATTCAGGGCCGAATGGCCAATCTCGACATCGTGGCGGCGTCGGGCGATCCCGGTACGGTCTCCACGATCCGCATCCGCGGTTCGGCGTCGCTGAACTCCAGCAACGAACCTCTGATCGTGATCGACGGCATTCCGCAGGACAACGACATCGACGAGGATTTCAACTTCGGCGATGCCAACGTGGAGGATTTCGGCTCCCTGCTCAATATCTCGCCGAACGACATCCAGTCGATCGAGATTCTCAAAGATGCGGCGGCCACCGCGCTCTGGGGCCCCCGTGCGGCCAACGGCGTGCTGCTGATCACCACCAAGCAGGGCGGCGTGCATAAGCCCGTCTTCTCCTTCAATCAGAAATTCGACTTTGCGTTCGATCCCAAGCCGATTCCGCTGCTCAACGGTCCGGAGTACGTGACGCTGATGCAGGACGCCATGTGGAACTGGATCAAGGACGGCGACTACGACCAGCAGCGCGTGAGGACGCTGACCAACCAGAAGGACATCCTCTACGACCGTTCCTACGAATATTTCAACGAGTTCAACTGCAATACCGACTGGCTGGATCTCATTTCCCGGAATGCGTTTACCTCCACGACCGACTTTGCGATGGACGGCGGCGGCGAGGTGGCCAACTACCGCTTTTCGCTGAACTACCTCGATCAGGACGGTACGACCAAGGCGACCGACTTCGCGCGCATCACCTCGCGCCTGAACCTGACGATCAAGTTCTCGCGGAAGTTCCGCGTCTCCTCCAAATTCGACTACACCGAATCGACGCGCAACCAGCCTTATGGCTCCACGTCCAAGGACCTGGCCATCGGCGCGACGGAGAATGCGACGAACGAGGTCAATTCGGTCTATGCCATCAACGACCAGCTGAAAAAGCCGGTGCGCAACACGGCCATGATCAAGATGCCCAACGTGAGCCCCTGGGTGCTGGACCAGTATGGAAATCCGACCAGCGAGTATTTCAGCACGCCCGAAGGCTCCATCCAGAAGACGTTCCCCAATCCGCTCGCCCACGTGCTCGAATCGACCCAGCGGACCAAGGCGCGCACCGTGGGTGCCAATTTCGGCATCGACTATGCGCCGGTTCAGGGTCTGAACATCAAGGCCAATATCTCTTACCGTCTCACGGCTGTCCGCACCAACGGTTTCCTGCCCTCGTCGGTGATGAACGTGAAGTGGTCCAATCAGAATTACAACCAGGGTCTCGAAGCGCAGTCCAACAAGGCCGTAACCTATGCCGATGTCAATATCAACTACGGAGTGAACATCAACCGGCACAGCATTCAGGCGACGCTTCAGGAGCAGATCGAAGCCACCAACAACAACAGTTACAGCATCACGACCACCGGCAGCGGCGCCGAAGCGGTCAGCTCGCCTTCGTCCGAAGGCAAGATCATCAAAATGAATTCGGCCTGGGCCAAGCGGCGTACGCTCGGATTCGCGGGCAGTCTGAACTACGTGTACGACGAACGCTATGCCCTGAACATCGCCGGCCGTCTGAACGCCAATTCCAACACCGGCCGCAACAACCGCTGGTCGGCCATCCGTCCTTCGCTCTCCGCCGTTTGGCGAATCAACAACGAAAAATTCATGAAGGAGGCGAAATGGATCGACGAACTGCGCCTGAAAGCCAGCTGGGGACAGAGCGAGCGCGTTCCGGCCGCAAGTTTCGTTACGGGTACGTTCGCATACGAGGACGCCTATATGGACCGTCCTTCGATCAAGCCCAACCAAATGCAGCTCGACAACCTCAGACCCGAGATCGTCTCCTCGTACAACCTGGGTTTGGAGGGCGCCTTCAAGCGGAATATGATCCGGTTCAGTTTCGACTACTACGACAAGAAAACCTCGGACCTGATCATGGAGAACATGAGCATCCAATCGACGACCGGTTACAGCTCCGTGCGCCGGTATAACGGCGGCGACATCCGCAACCGCGGCTGGGAGTTCTCGGTGAGCCTGAACGACATCGTGAAAATAGGCGCTTTCCGGCTGGGACTCTCCAATATCAACCTCTCGCGCAACGTCAACGAGATCACCTCGCTGCCCGAAAGCATGATCGCCGAGAAATACACGATCGGAAACGGCAATTACCCCCGGAAGATCATGGAGGGCAACCCGATCGGCTCCATCTACGGCTATATTTTCGACGGCGTTTATCAGAATTACGACGAGACGCTGGCCCGCGACGCCCAGGGCGAGCTTATCCGCGATGTCAACGGCAATACGGTTCCCATCCGCGTGGGCGGCACCACCCGCATGCGCCCCGGCGACGCCAAGTACCGGGATCTGAACCATGACGGCGTGATCGACGAGCAGGACATCGTATACCTCGGTTCTTCGTTCCCGACGCTCACCGGAGGCGGAAGTCTCGTGCTGAAGTACAAGGGCTGGCAGCTGCGCACTTCGCTGCATTTCCGTCTCGGACACAGCATTGTCAATATGGTGCGTCACGACCTTGAAAATATGAACACCGGTAACAACCAGTCGAAGGCCGTGCTTCGCCGCTGGCGCTACGAAGGTGACCAGACCGACGTGCCCCGTGCCTTGTGGGGCGTGAACTACAACTCGATGGGTTCCAGCAAATACGTCGAGGACGGGTCGTTCCTGAAGGTCAAGGACATTACGCTGACTTATCGCGTTCCCCAGAATTTTTGCCGGAAACTGGGGCTGATGAACATGGTGCTTTCCGCCACGGCCTACAACCTGTTCACCCTGACGGACTATTCGGGACAGGACCCCGAGGTGGGCGTCGGAGCGGGTGCCTACGGTCTGGCGATAGACACCAGCCGTACGCCGCCTGCCCGAAAAATCGCGTTCAACATTTCGTTTAGCTTCTAAATTGTGCGAGTTATGAATAAGAGATACTTTTTCAATCTTCTGAAAACACTCCTGCTGCTTCTGACGGTTTCCGGGGCCTCGGGATGCAACGACTGGCTCGATGTGCGACCCGAGAACGAACAGCCGATCGACGAGTTCTGGAACAACAAGGAGGAGGTCGATGCCGTTATGATGGGCGCTTACCAGCAGCTCCGCAGCAGCCTCGAATATCTGGTTCGCTGGGGCGAGCTGCGCGGGGATGTGGTGGAGCTGGGCCCCGGCCTGACCTCCAACGAGAATATGCTGGCAGTCAAGGGGCTTGATATAAAGTCCGACAACCCGATCTGCAAATGGCAGCCGTTCTACAACGCCATCGGCCGCTGCAATGCGGTCATCCGGTATGCGGCCGACGTGCTGCCGCGCGACAAGACGTTTACCGACAGGGCTTGCGAAGCGTATATCGCCGAGGCGAAGTGGGTGCGGGCGCTCTGCTATTTCTACCTGGTCCGCACCTTCCGGGACGTGCCCTATATCACCGAACCCTATCTGAACGACCGGCAGGAGTTCCGGATTCCGAAGAGCGACGGCATGGATATTCTGAGAACCGTCGTCGCAGACCTCCGTGCATGTGCGCAGCTGATTCCGGTGGCTTACGATCCCGGTTCGTGGGAGAACAAGGGACGGGCTACGGTGTGGGCGCTCTATGCCCTCGCCGCCGACATCTACCTTTGGCTCGGGGAGTACGACGAGGCGATCGGCATGTGTGAAAATATCGAGAAATCGGGCCTTTATACGTTGCTCTCCACGGACGACTGGTACGGTCTCTATTACCCGGGAAACTCCTCCGAAAGCATCATCGAGTTGCAGTGGGACGGCATGCAGCTCCAAACCAATTCGCTTTTCGCGTGGTTTTACAATGAGAGCGCCAATGCGAACAACTATGCCGTTTCGGACGCCGCCGTCGCCAAGTTCAACGAGTTTCCCGATGAATCCGATCAGCGCGGAGACGGGGGCAGTTACATCGAGTCCAGCGGCAAAATCTGGAAATATTCCGGAACGGCGCGCGGCGTCAGTAACCTGCGGGAATCCGGACGCCGCGACGCCAACTGGATTTTCTACCGTCTGGCCGACGTGCTTCTGATGCGCGCCGAGGCGCTGGTCATGCGCGAGGGCGAGGGCGACATGGCCGCAGCCTATGCGATTGTCCGGCAGATCCGGGAGCGTGCCGGATACACGATGCACCCGGATATGCCCTCCAGTCAGTCCGAAATGATCGACCTGGTGCTGGACGAGCGCCTGCGGGAGCTCTGTTTTGAGGGCAAGCGCTGGTTCGACCTGGTGCGGGTGGCCATCCGCGACGACGGAAAGTACAAGAGCAAGCTGGTCAAACTGCTGCTTCAAAACGTGGCCGCCAAGGACCGTCCGCTCTACGAAGCCAAATTGCAGAATACCTACGGCTATTTCCTGCCGATCAACGAGAGCGACATGGTCGCCAGCGGCGGGGTGCTCGTGCAAAACCCTTATTACCTCTAACCTAACCGACCAAACAAAAGGACCTTATGCGTAAAATCATAGCAATCATAGCGGGTTCGCTGCTGCTGGGCAGCTGCAACGACCCGTTCAAGGATCAGGTGTTCCGTGCTTACGACGAGAAACCTGTCGGCGAATGGCTTTCCGGCCAGCCCGAATTTTCGATGTGGGTCGAGATGCTCCGCAAAGTCGATCTCTACAACGCCATGAACCTCGGTGCCAGCCGGTTTACCTGCTTCGTTGCCGACAACGACGCCGTGCAGACCTATCTGCGGGAGAAGACCGATTACGAGTCGATCGCCGAGATGCCGGACGACGAGGTCGATTTCCTGCTGCGCTACCACATCATCAACGGTGCGAAGATGGCCAGCGCGAACCTGATGCTGAAACTTTCGCTGCCGACCCTTACCGGCGATTACCTGACGGCCGGGGTCGATGTCGTGACGCAGCAGCGTTATATCGACAACGGCGAGGGCAAGGAGCCCTCTTTCCTCGTCCGCAAGGACATCGAGACTACCAACGGCGTGATACACACGCTGGACAAATTGCTGGAGCCTCTGACCGTGAGCGTCTGGGGGATTATCTCCGGAAATTCCGATTATTCGATCTTCACCGGGGCGCTCCGGGCCAGCGGGTTCGATGAATGGCTCGACAACACCTACCGGACGATCAACGAGACTACCATCCGGGAGAACAAGACCGTGCTGGTCGTTTCCGACGAGGTGTTCCGCCGCCGGGGCATCAACAGCCTGGACGATCTGATAGCCTATTTCGGCGGCGGCGATCCCGCCAATCCCGAGTCGGATTTCTATCAGTATGTGCGTTATCACCTGATGGATAAACTGAACGGATATGCCGAGCTGACCACCTTCCCCTCGGGTTATAAGTCCATGACGATCTATTCCTGTTCCGAGATCAAGGGCATTTCGGTGCTCGACACGGGCAGCGCCATCGACTTCAACCCCCAGGCCGGCGAGGAGAGTTTCCGCATCGTCGATGGACGGCGCGACATTCCGGCCAAGAACGGTTATGTCCATGAAATCGACAATTTGGGGCTGCTCCCGGAAACCATGGCCCATTACGTCGTGGTGTGGGAGCCGACCGACAAGGTCGAATTCCAGGCGATTCCCTTCTACCGCGCCGAGAAGAGCGAGGGCAGCGAAGTGCAGAAATTCGACCTGATTCAAAACGACCTCTCGATTCCCGGCATCCGTTGGGAGTCGATTCCCTCGACCAGTGCGCAGGTGTGGTATTACAGCGCCTACGTGGATAACGGCCGCTATCTCAACAACGACGCTCTCTACTGGGACATGGGCGACATCGGCTGGCTCGAAGTGGACATTCCCGTGCTTCCTGCCGGAACCTACACCTTCACGATCGAGAAGTCGAACGATGCCGACTACGGCGGCAAATGCAACATCCTGTGGGACGACGTGTCGATGGGCAGCGACCGCAACTTCGTCAACGGCGACAAAGTGGGATCGTGGGGCAATCGTACGCTGACCAGCGAGGAGGCCCATACGGTGCGGTTTACGGTCGGTTCCGTCGGCGGGACCTGCGGATTCGACCGCATCGTGTTCGTTCCCGTGGAATAACCTCATTTGTGGCAGAATCAAAAAATGAAACTTATGCATATTCCTGAAAATAAGATTGTAAAAGCGTTGTGCTGCCTGGCGTTTCTGACCGCTTCGGCCTGCATCGACGCCGTGGACGACTACTATACGGGCGGCGAAACGGCTACCAGGGAGGGGAGCGTCCTCGAATATCTGGAGAAGACGCCCGACTATTCCGACTTCGTGAAGCTCGTCGCCGAGACCGGCATGACGGAAACTCTGTCGGGCACGGACCTCGTGACGGTCTGGGCTCCGGCCAACCCGATGCCTGCCGGGGTCGCTTCGATGAGCCCGTCGGAGAAGATTCGCCTGGTGCGCAACCATATTTCGATCACGACGGTTTTCAGCCGTAATCTCGACCGCCTTTCGACCGTGGGGACTCTGGCGGGCAAATATCTCACCGTGGGAAAAGGCTCGGAGGGATACACCGTCGATGGCGTCGCGCTTTCGGAGCTCGACCGGGTCTTCGAAAACGGGGTCGTCCACCGGGCTGCCGACTGGCTTACGCCCCGGAAGAACCTTTACCAGTGGCTCGAAGAGGTCGGCGACGACTATTCGCGCTTCCGCGACACGCTTTTCGCGCATAACCTGCGGGTTTTCGACAAGGAGAACAGCCCGATCACAGGCGTTGACGAGAACGGCCGGATCATTTACGATTCGGTGTGGATCGTGAAGAACGACCTGCTGAACGATCTCGACCTGAACGACGAAAGCGTGCGCTATACGATTCTCGCACCGGACAATGCGGCTTTCGAGGCGATGTTCCGGGAGAAGACGGAGTATCTGGAAAGCGTCGAGCGTGAAGTGACGAAGGAGGACACCGTCAAGTGGGTGAACTGGATGATGCAGGCGTCGCTCCACAGCGGGGTGGTCGATTTCCAGCCGAACAGTTCCTTGAGATCGGTGCTCGGGAAGGATGTCCGCACCGATTACCAGACGGTGCTCGATCCCGTTGAGATGAGCAACGGCCGCGTCTATCCCATGAGCCGGTGCTACGTTCCGCGCAGCGTCTATTTCGAGAGCTTCTGGTTCAATCCCTACTTCTTGCGCAAGGAGATCATCGACGGCGGAGGCTCCATCACCAAGAATCCCGGAACCTACGACTCCTACAAAAGCACGATCAACAATGCGAACAGCCGGTTGGTTCCCGACAAATTGGCGGTTTTCCTCCAATACACGACCAATTTCCAGGACAACTACTACCAGTTCAAGAGCTGCACCTACGATCAAGAATCGCTGACGAATATCCCGCTCAGCGTCATGCCGGGCAAGTACAAGATTCAGTGCCATCTGGTCAGCTACAAGTTCAACAATGCCAACCAGACCGACATTCTGGACATTTACCAGGTCCACGGCGAAAACGACATGACCTTGATCGGACGTGCCGAAGGAATCGTCGCCAATGCGTTCGACAACGGTCTGGCCACCGGGAACGATGTGATCGGGCTGCTTTCCGCCGAATACGAGGTCACCGGCACATACCAGCCGCTCGAACTGCGGATTGTCATTCCCGGCAAGTTCACCGCGGGCGAGAAGCGCCGGATCTGCGTGGGACGGATCGTTCTCACCCCGACCGATAATTATTAACCCCAAAAAAGAGTGAAAAATGCGTAACTCCATCAAATACATTTTGCTACTGTCCGTACTCTTTGCCGGGGGACGAGCAGCGGCGCAGCAATACCGGGATCGGGAGACGGCCCGTCAGATCGTGGGTCTCGTGCTGGATGCCGACACCCGGAAGCCGCTCGGCGCGGCGCAGGTCAGCTCCGACGAACTGGCGCGTTCGGTCGTCAGCGGTCCGAAAGGTGTTTTCCGGGCCAAGGTCTTCTCCGACCGGGCGACTCTCAACGTGGTGAAAGAGGGCTATTTTTCGGCCCGCGTCAACCTGCTCGGCCGGGACAGCGTGGTGATCTACCTCCAACAGTCGGCCAACACGCTGGCGACCGACCATTATTCCTCGCCCGACGGCGAAGTCCCGATGTCCGACCGCATCGGTTCGGCCGGAGCGGTAGGCATCAAGGACATCAACCGCGGTTATTTTACGGCGAGCGACGCCCTCACGGGCCGCTTCGCGGGTCTTCGCGTGAGCAACAAGAGCGGCATGGTGGGGGAGGGCTCCTTCTTCAACCTGCGCGGCAACCGCACGCTGCTGGGCCAGAATACGCCGCTGCTGGTCGTTGACGGGGTTCCTTTCCTGTCGGACCAGAATTCGTCGAATATCATCAACGGTTTTTCGGGCGACCTGCTCGAACCGGTCAGCCTGGGCAACGTCGAGCAGATCACTTTCCTGAAGGGCGCCGACGCAATGCCGTACGGCTCGCTCGGCAGCAACGGCGTGCTGATGATCAAGACCGAGCGCGGTAAGGTCAGCCGGACGCTGGTCGAATTGCAGAGCGTCGAGGGCGTGGGTTTCATTAACAAGACGCTGCCCCTGCTTTCGGGACTCGACTTCAGCCGTTACATCGCCGATATCGCCGGCAGCTACTATGCGGATTCCGGGGAGATCGGCAAGGCGTTCCCGTTCCTGAGCGGCGACATGACCGCCGGACAGAAGGTGCGCTACGGTTTCGACACCGACTGGCAGAAAGAGATCTATTCGCCCGCGTTCGTATCGGACAACATGCTCAAAGTGCGCGGCGGCGACGCTGTGGTTCAGTATTTGGTTACTGCCGGTTACCAGAAGGGCAACGGCGTGGTCGATGGAACCACGCGGGACAAGTTCTACACCAACGGCAATACCAATATCAATTTCAGCGAGAAACTCAGTGCTTTCGCTTCGATCTCCTTCGATTTCCTGGAGATGAAGCTCCAGGAGCAGGGCCTTTCGCCCGAGACCAACCCGCTGCTGGCGGCCTATTCCCACTCCCCGCTGACCGGAATCTACGAGGTTGACGACCGCGGGGCCATCCTGACCGAATATGCGCGGATCGACCCCGTGATGAACGTCTCCAACCCCGTGGCCATGCTGACGGGCATCGAGGGCAAGAACAAGATCTATGATTTCCTCGTCAACACGGGTCTGAACTACAATATCCTGAAGAACCTGAAAGCCGACATGACGTTCGGTATTTACTACCGTTATGTCAAGGACGACATTTTCATCGGCGGTCTGAGCTCGGGGACCATCGCCCCGCTGATGGGCGGTCTCGCGCTCAATACGGTCCGCAGCGGCTCGTCCGAATCGAGGGACTATTTCGGCAAGGTCGGCGTGACCTACAATTTCTCGACCGGCAGTCACAACCTCGACCTGAGAGCGGGGTGGCAGATGATCTCGTCGCGCACGCAGGCCAGCAGCGGATCGGGCATCAACACCACGACCGACCGTTACCGCACGCTCTCCAACGTCTCCTCCGTGGGCCGCTCTTCGGGCGGTTACGCCGAGCTCCTGAACTGGATGAACGTCTATCTGAAAGCCGATTATAATTTCCGGAACCAGCTCTACCTTTCGGCCATCGGGGTCGTGGACGCCTCCTCGACCTACGGCAAATACAGCGACCGCTGGTATCTCTTCCCCGGTGTCAAGGCGGGCTGGAAGATCAGCAACGCGCCGTTTCTGCGCGACAGCCGGAGCGTTTCCAACCTGATGGTGCGCGGCGAATACAGCGTCAACCCCAACAGCCGTTACAGCAGCGCCTACGGCAGTTATTACTACATGCTGCAACTGCTGCGCGACGTGAGCGGCCTGGTCCGCGCCGGGGTTCCCAACCAGAAGATCGGTCCCGAGCGCGTGACCAACATCGACCTGGGCGTGGACTTCTCGCTGCTGGGCGACAAGTTCTCGGTGAGCGCCGACATTTTCCAGGAATATACCCGCAACATGATCGTCGATACCAAGGCTTCGCCCGTTTACGGTTCCGGCGTCATCTACAAGAACAGCGGTTCGATGCGGTCGCGCGGCGTGGAGCTCAGCGCCAGCGTCCTGCTGACCGGAGGCAAATTCCGCTGGCGCGTCGGCGGCAACATCGCCTATTACAAGACCCGTATCATGAGCCTCGGCGGTCAGGACCAGCAGACCATCGACCTCGGCGACGGCGTGACGCTCATCAACAAGGTCGGCGAAGCTCCCTTCTCCTATTACGGACACCGCGCCGACGGCGTTTACGCCACCTCGGAGCAGGCCGCTGCCGAGGGCTTGACGACCCTGAGCGGCTATCCCTACACCGGCGGCGACGTGCGTTTCCGCAGCCTCGACGGCGACAAGCTCATTACGGACAGCGACCGGGAGATTCTCGGCTGCGCCGACCCCGATTTCTTCGGCGGCTTCCATACCCGGATGAGCTGGAAGGGTTTCTCGCTGTTCGCCAATTTCTCGTACAGCTACGGCGGCAAGGTCTACAACGGAACCCGCCGTTACAACGAACTGGGCAAGGGCTTTACCAACCAGGCGGCCAGCATGGGTCGCCGCTGGATGGCCGAGGGGCAGCAGACCGACATTCCGCGCGTCGTCTACGGCGATCCGGCCGGCAACAACCGCTTCTCCTCGCGCTGGATCGAGGACAGTTCCTATCTGAAGCTCAAGGAGCTGACGATTTCGTGGGAGACCCGGAAGAAACTGCTCTTCATGACCGGGTTCAAGGTCTTCATCACGGGTGAAAACCTCCTTTGCTTCACGGATTACACGGGCTCCGACCCTGAATTCGCCTACTCCTACGACATGGCTATGGCAGGTATGGACGTTGCGAAGGTCCCCGTGCCGAAATATGTGAAAATCGGTCTTATCCTGAATTTTTAACGGTGAAAACGATACGAGTTATGAAACTTTTCAAAAAGATAACGCTTGTCCTGTGCGCCGCTTCGCTGGCGTCGTGTTCGGATTTTTTCGAGCAGACGCCGGACAACATGCTCGACGCGGACGATAACTATACCGAACGTTCGAATATCTACGCCTCCTTCATGGGTCTGTACGGGACCTTGCAGGACGTAGCGCCCAAACTCGTGGTGACGAGCGAACTGTGGGGCGATCTGTTGACCCCTACGGATCAGGCGCCCGACAGCTACTGGGAGGTGTTCCGCTACGACGTTCAGCCGGACAATTCGGTGGCCGATCCTGCGCCGTTGTACCGCATCGTGATGAACTGCAACGACTTCATGCGCAATACCATCGAATATAACAAGAGCTATCCGGGCGTTATTCCGACCACCACCTACCGGCAGATGATCGCCGGGGTGGTCGCGCTGCGCACCTGGGCTTACCTCAATATCGGCAAACTCTACGGCAAGGCCGTCTATTACGACTATGCGATGACCGGCGAGACGGATCTGAGCAAACTTCCCGTGCTGACGTTCGACGAGCTGATTCCCGAGCTGATTCATTTCATGAACACCGGCGTGGACAACATCAACGGACTCCGCCGCGTGGACATCAACACAATGTTCGGCACGACGGGTATCTGGAACAGCATCGCCATTTCGCCCGACGCCCTGCTGTGCGAGCTCTATCTCTGGAACAAGGATTACGAATCCGCGGCCAAGAGGGGCATCAACCTGATCACGGGACAGGCTCTGACGCCTGCCGGGGACAACAACAAATTCACCCTTTCGGAGCAGTTCGGCAAGACGAAACAGTGGAGTTCGCTCTTCTCCGATACGCCGGCCAACCCCCAGACCAACGAGGGCCTCACGATGGTGCTCTACGATTATTCGCAGCGCCAGATCAATCCGCTCTATTCGCTCTTTTCGAGCGAAACCGTCTGCGAGTACTACATGAAGCCGACTGCGGTGCTGACATCCCGTTTTTCGCTCCGTGCCGATTACCAGATGACGGGGTCCCAGGTAGCCAAAGATCCGCGCATTGATCCGGTCTCCTTTACGACGAGCATGGGGGAGAGCGTGTTCAACAAATACAACTATATCCGCTCCATCCAGAGCCAGGACGCTCCGATCTACCTATACCGGGCGGCGGAAATCCATCTGATGATCGCCGAGGCGCTCTCCGCGATGGGCAACTACGATGCCGCCGATGCCATTCTCAACGACGGTTTCCAGCCTTACTGGGTTTCGGGCAACCGTTACAATCCGCCGTTCGACGCGCCGATCTACGCCTATGAGAAACTGAAGGCGGGGCGCGGTGTCCGCGGAAGGCTCAGCCTCCCGGCCGTGCGTTCTACCGACGAACGGTTCATGGGGACGCTCGATCCCGGAAGTCCGGAGTACGCCGGGCGCAGGCGCCAGGTGCTCGACAGCCTGATCATCGAGGAGACGGGCCGTGAACTGGCCGGCGAAGGAAAACGCTGGTTTACCATAATGCGCATGGCCCGTAACAGCAACAATCCGTCGATGCTTGCCCGAATGATTATGCGCAAGTTCCCGGTTGCAGAACGCCCCGCTTATTATGCGAAACTGAAAGACCCCGCCAACTGGTTTATCGACTACGACTTGAAGTTGGACAAATAAGAGAATTGGAATCATTACGAAGATAAAGCTATGAAAAAGTCATTGATTATATTGCTGGCGGCAGTCATCGGCGCAGGAGCTTTTTCGTGTTCGAAAGACCTGACCGAGGAGGCCCCGCTGATCGACATGGGCGGTTCCGACCAGGGCGGTTCCTCGGGCAATCCCTACTGGGACTGGGCCGACAAATTCCCGGGCATCGTCTCCTCGGGCATCGAGCGTGTGTTCGGTGTGCAGGTTCCGGTGAAGGGCGGTTACGAACCGCTCGCCTTCGCCCCCGATTCGGCCGTGCTTCAGCGCACGGGCCTCTACGTCGCTTCGGGCGATCAGGTCGAAATCGTGGTTCCCGAGGGGACCGACGACCTGCAATACCAGATCGGCATCGGTCATCAGCTGCTCTCCGGACAGCTTCGCCAGCGTTACGGGAATGTCGTCACGCGGGGATCGCTCCATTCCGGAACGAATGTCGTTTCGAGTTATTTCGGCGGTTTCCTCTATTTCTGCTATCCGGCCGACAAGGTTCCGGTCGGGGATATAACCGTTACGGTCGGCAACGCGGTTCCCTCCGACGACTATGTTCAGGGCGAAACCCGTTTCGGCGACTGGATCAACACCATGCTCGAACGGGCTGCGCTGCTGGCCGCACCCAGCGAGGACCCCGATTCAATGGCGTTCCTCAACTGGACGGAGCTCGTTTCCGACAAGGTGATCCTTACGGCCGGCGTTTCGGAGATGAGCGCGATGACCGATCCCGACGGCGTTCTGGACTACTACGGGAAGATCGCCGACGCCTATTACCGTTTCGGCGGCTACGATCCCGCCAACCAGCCTCCTATGCGTGTCTATTCCGACATCCAGTTGCCGGATGCCGGGCAGACGGCGCTTTTCCCGGCGGCCAACGTCCAGCAGTACGGCGGTTATCCCATCGGGTTCCTGCGCGGCGAATCCTCCACGACGTTCGTGGACGAAAAGAAGCTGATCAACACGACCCTGTTGCAGGCGCAGACCGACGGTTCGACCAACTGGTTCAATGTCTTCTTCGGTTTCGGCGAGGCGGTGAAAAGCCCGTGGCAGGAGAGCGACAAACTGTTGCAGCCCTCGCTGAATATCGGTTACTACCACTATGCGCGCACGCTCGGCATATGGCCCGGTCAGGTGATCAATTTCGCGGACAACGTGGACAAGCTCAACAAGGAGTTCGCCCGGACGGTCAGCAACCGCGACAACGGCATCATGTACGGTCACGCCAACGACAACGTTCGCACGACGATGCTCAAACAGCTGGCCGATTATCTGGGCTGGGGGCTTTTCCCCTACGTTTCCCAGCGCGCCCGCGAGCTGGGTTTCGAGTATGAGCCCGACGAGCTGCTCGAGGGGCAGGCCGCCTGCGATTTCTTTGCGATGAGCGCCTGCGAGTACGCCGACCGCAATCTGCTGCCGTTCTTCCGCCGCTGGCATTTCCCCTGTTCGACTGTCGCCATCCGCTATATGATGCAGTTCCGGGAGCTGGGCGAGAACGAACGCTTCTGGACCAGCTACGACAGTTCGACGGAGCCTTCGTTCGAGTCCCGGACGCCGAATAAGAGCATCGCGCGGCCGGCTCCCGGCCTGACGTTCAGCATGGCTTCCGCCGACGACAAGATGAACTGGTATCTGCGCGGTGTGGCGTGGGATTACAACGCCTATAACGATCCGGTCAATCCCCGTTGCGACACGGTCGTCAGGGCCAACGGAACGAAGTTCACCGGAAACTCGATCGACAACCCGCTCTGGAAAAACGTTTTCGACGGCAACACCAGCAACATGAACGGACTTCTCGGCCATATGCAGCCGGCTACCGGTTCGATGTGGGTCCATATCCCGTTCTACATTCTGAGCTTCACCGGCCCCGGCGAGGATACTCCCGAGGACGACGACTTTGAGTATTCGCAGGAACCCGTTACGTTCAACACGTTCGCGCTCTGGAATGTCGCCAACTACTACTACACGAGCTATATTTACGACATCGAATACCTCGACGATGCGTCCGGCGAGTGGAAACCCACCGCTCCCAGCGAATTCAAGCTGCTGTACAATTCCAATTGGGAGTTCTACTATTTCGAGCGGGAGTACACGACGACTCATATCCGCTTCAAGTTGCAGCCCATCACGCCGGGTACTTCGGGCTACTCCATTACGCAGATGTGCGAGATGGGATTCGGACTGGTGGAAGAGAAGACCGAATAGAGAGATAACAGAACAATCGAAAATCGAATATCGTGAATAAAACCGTTTTTGCATTGGGAGCTTCGGCCGCGGCGCTCGCCGGAGGCGCTGCGACGGCGGCGAAGCAGCCCAACATCATTTTGATCATGGTTGACGACATGGGCTATTCCGATGTCGGCTGCTACGGCGGCGAGATTCCCACGCCCAATATCGACCGTCTTGCCAAGAGCGGAGTGCGCTATACGCAGTTTTACTCCACGGCGCGTTCATGTCCCACGCGGGCCAGCCTGATGACGGGTCTGTATGCCCATCAGGCCGGCATCGGCGGCATGTCCGAGGACCCCGTTCCCGGACGCAAACCGGGCGATCCGTCTCCCCGGAAGCCTGCCGCTTATCAGGGTTATCTCAACCGGAACTGCGTAACGATCGCCGAGGTGCTGAAGAGCGCGGGCTATCATACCTACATGGCCGGCAAATGGCATCTGGGTATGCACGGACAGGATAAATGGCCCCTTCAGCGCGGCTTCGACCGTTTCTACGGCATCCTGGCCGGGGCCAGCAGCTATCTGCGGCCCCACGGCGGCCGCGGGCTCACGCTCGACAACACCAAACTGCCGCCTCCGGAGGCGCCGTATTATACGACGGATGCTTTCACCGACTATGCCATCGAGTTCCTCGACAGCAACAAGGGCGACGGCAAGCCCTATTTCCTCTACCTGGCCTATAACGCTCCCCACTGGCCGCTCCATGCCAAACAGGAGGACATCGACAAGTTTCTCGGCAAGTACGACGCGGGTTGGGAGGCGATCCGTGAGGCTCGTTTCCGCCGTCAGGCCGAACTGGGCCTCGTGGATGATTCGTGGGAGCTCGCCGAGTGGGAGTCGCGCCGCTGGGAGGATCTGACGGATACCGAGCGGAAGCACTCCGCGATGCGTATGTCGGTCTATGCCGCGCAGGTGCACTGCATGGACTACAACGTGGGCCGTGTGCTCGACTGGGTGGAAAAGAGCGGCGAGAAGGACAATACGCTGATCATCTTCCTTTCGGACAACGGAGCCTGCGCCGAGCCCCATACCGAAACGGGCTTCGGCACGGTGGCCGACATCAACGATCCCCAAAGCTGGGTGGCTCCCTCCTACGGTCTGCCGTGGGCGCAGGTGAGCAATACGCCGCTGCGCAAGTACAAGGTGCGCGCCTACGAGGGCGGCCTCGCCGTTCCGCTGATCGTTTCATGGCCCGGACGCTTCTCCCGTTTCGACGGACAGATCCGCGACAACGTGAGCTTCCTGCCCGACCTGATGGCTACGTTCGTCGATGTCTCGGGGGCGACCTATCCGGCGACCTAC
>CDZI01040247.1_pt1 | contig 19642 bp, 26 predicted proteins | sample 554811 | NCBI WGS metagenome assembly CDZI01 (sample SAMEA3182110, study PRJEB8094) | gut metagenome | biome: human; feature: gut; material: Stool; isolation source: human stools | place: Canada | collected 2013-04-23
GGCAAGTCCACCCTGTTCAACGCCATCACCAACGCTGGTGCTGAAAGCGCCAACTACCCCTTCTGCACCATTGACCCCAACGTGGGCATGGTAGCAGTGCCGGATGCACGGCTGGACAAGCTGGCAGAGATCTATGAGCCGGACAAAAAGACCCCGGCGGTCATCGAGTTCGTGGACATCGCCGGTCTGGTGAAGGGCGCCAGTCAGGGTGCGGGCCTTGGCAACAAGTTCCTGGCCAATATTCGCGAGACCGATGCCATCGTCCATGTGGTCCGTTGCTTTGATGACGAGAATATCATGCACGTGGTGGCGGATGCCGGCACCAACGTGCCCGTAGATCCCGTGGGGGATATTGAGGCCATCGATATGGAGCTGATCATGGCGGATCTGGACATGGTCCAGCGCCGTGTTGACAAAGCCCAGAAGGCCGCCAAGGGCGACAAGAAGTTCCTTCATGAGGTGGATGTATTCAAGGCCCTGGCGGAGCATCTGGACGGCGGCAAGTCTGCCCGGACCTTTGACTGCTCCGATGATGACAAGGCCCTGATCGCCACCTCCGACCTGCTGACCCTGAAGCCCATCATCTACGCCGCCAACATGGACGAGGACGGCTTTGCCAATCAGGAGGGCAACGAGTATCTGAAGAAGGTCCGTGCGCTGGCAGAAGCCGAGGGCAGCGAGGTGCTGCCCATCTGTGCCAAGCTGGAGCAGGACATTGCTGAGCTGGAGGGTGAGGACCGCCAGATGTTCCTGGACGAGCTGGGCATCGCAGAATCCGGTCTGGATCGGCTCATCAAGTGCAGCTACTCCCTGCTGGGCCTTATCTCTTTCCTGACCTACGGCAAGGATGAGTGCCGCGCCTGGACCATCAAAAAGGGCACCAAGGCCCCTCAGGCCGCCGGTAAAATCCACACTGACATCGAGCGGGGCTTCATCCGGGCGGAGGTCATTGCCTATGATGATATGATCAAGTACGGCGGTGTCAACGCCGCCAAGGAGAAGGGCCAGCTCCGCAGCGAAGGCAAGGAGTATGTGGTGCAGGACGGCGACATGATCTACTTCCGCTTCAACGTGTAAAATCAGCTTCAAACAACAGCGGTCCCGGGTATGACACCCGGGACCGCTGTTTTGTGAGGATGGGGGATGTGCGAAAAAGCTCTACCGCCAAAAGAAATGGACATGACGAAAAGTCATGTCCATTTCTTTTGGTGGAGGCCGGGGGAGCTAATACGAACCGCCCCTCCGGCCCCGCAAGGGCCTCGGCGTCCATGACAAGCTCCATGTCGACCGCCGACCCCTTACCGGAATAGTTGAACGCCACCCGGAGCCTATCGTCCCAGAGATAGACCGCATTCACAAAGGAATCAATGACCCGCCGCCGGAAAGCAGCGTCCTCCAGATCCCCGCCCCGGAACTTTTCAAACCAGTAAACCATGAAGTCCCGCTCGATGTGCGTCTGAGCAGCTTCCTCCAGGGTGATGGCGTCCCGGAGCCGGGAGGCCTCCGCTTCAAGTTCTACCAGCCGCCCCTTCGTGGTCAGGGTGATGATCCCGGCCTCGATGGCCTTCATGAGGTTGGCCGTGGCCCGCTGATTCTCGGAGAGCTGATCCCGCAGGCCCAGCAGCACGGCGGAATTCGCCTCCCGCTCCTGGTAGGCCATGACCGCATCCGCCATCCACTCGATGACCTCCGGCTTCAGAACATAGTCCAGGGTGGCCTGCACCACCACCCGCTCCAGCCAATCCCGGCCCACGTTGGCCTTTGAGCAGCTGCGCTCCGTCCGGCGCTTTTGGCAGACATAGTAGTGATGCAGAGCGCCGGAGCGGGCCGTGCCGGAGACGCCCACCATCGGAGCGCCGCACAGACCACAGAACAGCTTCCCCGTGAGCATATACTCCCCGTTTTCCCGATGCCGCCCCTGGGGATTTTTCTTGTTCTTCAGCCGCTCGTCCACAGCCAGGAACAGCGCCCGGTCGATGACCGGAGGAACGCCATCCTCCACCCGGACATCCCCGAAGCGATAGACCCCCACATAGGTCTCGTTCGTCAGCAGGCGGTGAAAGCTATTCCGGCCCCAGAGGCCGCCCCGCTTTGTTCGGATGCCCCGGCCATTCAAGTCGTTGGAGATCTCGACGAACGGGATGCCGTCGGCCACCTTGCGGAAGATCTCACGCACCACCTCCGCCTCCCCAGGATCGACGGCGAAGCGACCATCCTCGCCCTTGCGGTACCCGAACGGAATGGAGCCGCTGTTCACCTTGCAATTCATGGCATTATACCTCATCCCCCGTCGGATATTTTGCGACAGGTTGGCGGAGTAATACTCGGCGGAGCCTTCCAGGACGGACTCCAGCAGGATGCCCTCCGGGCCGTCTGGAATGGACTCCTTCGCATACAGCACCCGGACGCCGCACCGCTTCAGCCGGAACTTATAGGTGGCGGAGTCATATCGGTTCCGGGCAAAGCGGTCGATCTTCCAGACGATCAGATAGGCCCAGCGCCGATGGGCGGCATCCCGCAGCATAGTCTGAAACTGGGGCCGCTTATCCGTCATGCCGGAGAGCGCCCGGTCGGCATAGACCTTTACCACCCGGAGGCCCAGGGAGCGGGCATAGGCCTCGCAGTCGGCCACCTGCTGCTCGATGGACACATCCCGCTGGTTGTGGGAGGAATAGCGGGCATAGATGACACAGTCGCCCTGGCAGCGGTCAAGAGACAAATCGCGCTCCATCATCGGCCACCGCGCCCTAAAACAACCTTGCAGCGAGAGACCGGCCTCGCCTCCGAAAGAGGCTTGCGGCTTGGTGCCGGGACTGGGCTTCTACCCCACTCACACCTTTTGCAGCGGTGAAGCCCACGGCGAACTGCCTCGCTTTCCGGGATTGGAATGGCACCACCACTGACCCCGAACGAGGTGCCAAGGCAACGATCACAGGAGTGATAGACCTTAGAGCGCGGGCCAATCCAAACCGTATCCGGCATAAAGATTTCGTGGTCTGAATTTTCCTTGTAGCCCATTTGGAGCATTTCAAGCTGGGTGGAAGTGTACTCCGTCCTGTAATACGCCTGAAACCCCGGCTTTGTGCCACCCCCAAAGGGGGCGAAAATCTTAGACAGAAATCCCATCACAACCTCCTTAAAGACAGACGGGGGGAACCAGCCACGGCGGCTGGTTCCCCCCTCTTTTTTTCGGCTTCAGCGGGGGAACCCTTCACCATACCATATTTTTTTATGATGGCGAAGCCGCCAGACTAAGAGACTTCGGATGCGCCCCCCGCTTCTTTTTCGACGCCCAGCTGGCGGTCGAGTTCGGCATGAAGCTCCGCAGCGGACGGAGAGCGGCCAGGGAAAGCCGGAGAACCAGGCTCCACGTCGCCAAACCCCTCCACCACTTCCCGGAGGAAATTCATGATGGTGCGCTGCGAGGACTCTGGCAGGCCGACCAGTTTCTCGATGAAGACATAGGTCTCGTGCGTCATTTGCGGATACCGGGCCGCAAGAGCATCAAGCTCAGAGGTCGGGGACGGCAGGAACATCTCCCCCTCGCCATTTCGGAGCCAGTTCTCGTTTACGCCAAACTCCTTGCAGATCAGAGAGATCACCTGGCTTGACGGAGCACGACGCCCGGTCTCGTACCCAGTTATCGTATTTTGGACAGAGCCGATGCGAGCGGCAAATTCCTGCTGGGTGAGGTCAAGAGACCTTCGGAGCTTTTTAATGCGCTCGTTCAAGAAAGACACCCCCTTAAATTACACGTCTATATTACCACGGAGAAAGCGCGAAGTCAACAAAAAATCGCATTGGCAACAAAAACACATTGACAAATAGCGCGTTGCGGTTTATACTTATCGCAGAGACAACAAAAGGAGGCGAACACAATGAAAAGCGAAAAGGCCTACACCCCCGCCCAGCTGGACAACGCAGACCGGACGATGGCGCTCCTTGCGACCCTGCCTGAGAACCGCCGCTCCATGGCCATCACCATGGCGAACGCTTTTATTGCCGGGATGGAGGCGCAGGCGCGGATCGCCGCCGCCCAGGCGGAGCCGAACCAGACCGCCGCCCAGAGCTAACAGGAGGAACGCAATGAGACCTGAGCCAAATGTGCTGGTCACCGCCCACGGCAGCATCGACACCAGGGCGATCCCCCAGCACATCAAAGAGAACCTGGCACAAGCCGCCTTTCGGAGCATCCTCCAGGCGTACAACGACCCGGCGGTGCGCTCGGATTACGAGCGGTGGAAAGCGGAGCGGGAAAGGGCGGCGACAGCATGAAGAACCTGAAGCGCCTGACCCGGAAGCAGAAGATCCTGGCCGGGAAGCACGGCCTCCGCCCCGAAGAATACCTCCTGGTGATGGAGACAGAGACCGGCCTGATCCTCTGCGATAAGGCCACCGGCACCTGGGTAAGGGTACCGAAAGAATGAATGCGTGAGAGAAAGCGAGGATGCGGCATGGACTGGGAATCCATCGAAAAGGAAATCGAACAGGGCGCACTCGAAGCAGCACAGGCAGCTCGGCAGCGCATAGCCGACCGGAGAGCAGCCCGCCGCAGGCGGCAGCGCCGGAGACGGATCGTGCGGCTGGCCACCACCGGAGCGGTAGCAGCCATCGCCATCGGCGTGGTCTTTATGAGTGCGGCCAGTGAAAGGAGCCGGACGCCCACGGCTCCTTTGCCTTCCTCGGAGGTCAGCACCCCGGAGCCGACGCAGAACGCCTACATAGAGCCGACCGCCACGCCGGAGCCGACCCCGGAGGCCACCGACCCCGTGAAGATCCTGGAGAGCGTCCCGCTGGATGCCCAGACGCAGAGCGCCATATTTGAGCTTTGTGGCAGCGACCCGGATACCTTCTGCGCCATCATGGCCATCGCCAGGACGGAAAGCCACTTCGACACTGACGCCGTCGGGGACAACGGAGTGAGCATCGGCATGATGCAGATCAACACCCGCTGGCACACAGGCCGCATGGAGGCCCTCGGCGTCACCGACCTGACAGACCCAGTGCAGTGCGCCGCCGTCGCCCTGGACTACCTCCGGGAGCTTTCGGAGGGGTACGGCTTCAGGTGGATCACCGACCACGACCTCTACATGGCCTACAACATGGGGCCTGGGAACGCCAGAACCGCCCTCAACGCCGGAACGACCTCCAGCCATTACAGCAGATCCGTCCTCGCCGCCTTCGGGGAGTACGCTGCGGAAATGGAGGCGGCAGCATGAAGATCGCCCTCCAGGGGAACACCCTCCTGATCAAAGACGCCGACAACGTCCAGTTTGCGGTCATCAAGAGCTGGAACAAAATGCGCTGGGACAGAAAGACGCAGCTGCTCACCGGCACCGCAGACATGGAACTGCTGGACAAGCTGGCCAGCATCGTCCAATTGCCCCCGGCCATCGCCCAGCGCCGGTCGCAGCTCCACCGTGTCCAGGAGGCCATAGACAGCGAGCGAGTGAATCCACACCCGAAGCCCCTCGCCGATTACCCCGTGAAGATGTCCCTCTACGACCACCAGGTGCGGGGAGCCAATATGTGCCTGGTCGCCTTTGGATGGGCCAGCCCCGATGCAATCGAACGGAGGAATGAACCATGAGCGAAGCCATGACCATCAACGACATCATCAACCAGCTGGGAAGCCTTCGGGCAAGCAGTGCGGAGTTTGCCAAAAGCGACCCAGAGAACGAAATCTGGCAGGCCGACGTCACCGCCTGCGAGACATCCATCCGCATCCTCGCCGCCCTGAGCGGGGCTGGCTGCACCGACCTGGAGACCACCCTGGATTTCCTGCAGGACTACAATTCCCTGGCGAAGCAGTACCAGACCCTCCACCGGAAGTACGAGGCCCCAGGGAAGCCCACCCACAAAGACGGCGTCTGGCATTGCCCCGCCTGCAACAGCCGCGTCCAAATCAACCACTCCCACTGCCACCGCTGCGGCAAGAGGCTCGGCTGGCGATGAAGGGCCGGGTGGAGCACTGGCGGGACATCCCCGGATACAACGGCTGGTACCAGATCAGCACGGAGGGCCGGGTGCGCTCCTACAAGGCCCACGGCACCGGAAAGCGCCTGGAGCAGCCGAAAGAGCTGCACCCCCGCCTTCGGAACACCAGCCACGGCCCATATTTGGTGGTCACGCTCAAACCTGACGCCAAGACGCACCGCACCCACACCATGACCCGCCTGATGGCGGAGACCTGGCTGAAGAACCTGCCGCCCGACTACATCATATACCTGAAGAACGGCAATCCGGCAGACGTCAGCCTCTCCAACATGGTGGTGGGCACAAAGGAGGGCCAGAGAGCACGAGCACGGGCCGCATTCCTGGCCAAAAAGAACAAGACCTACTGCAAGAAGCTCCCCGTGGTGAAGATAGACCTGACCCTGGAGGTGGTGGACGCCTACCCCAGCGCACGGCAAGCAGCCATGCACACCACCATCAACCGGGGCACGATCCAGCTCTACTGCAACCACAAGACGAAGAAATCGGTCATCGCCCCGGACGGCTTCATTTACGCCTGGGATGACACCCGCAGCATCTGGGCCACCATGAGACGGGCCATGCGGGAACTGGACGAAATGGGCATCCGATACAATGACCCCTTCACAGGCCGATACTTCGACATCCCGCCACACGTCGACTTCGACCTTGACCCCACCCTCTGGTGGGCAGAGGCACCCCCTGGAGGCGGGGGGGGGCACCCATTCAGACCCTTAACAGCCTGACCGGCTGAAGGAGCATAGATGAAAGGAATGAACACCATGAGAAAGCCCTTGAAAGTTTTCCTCTCCGGCCCCATCACATCAAGGCTGGAGACCTACAAGGCGGAGTTCGATGACGCCGCCCGGATCGTCAGCGAGGCAGGCCACCTGCCGCTGAACCCGGCCACCCTGCCCATCGGCATGGAGCAGCGCGACTACATGAGGATCTGCCTCGCCATGCTGGACAGCGCAGACCTCCTCCTTCATCTCCCCGGCTGGGGCGAGAGCGCCGGAGCTATCGCAGAACACACTGTCGCTACGAAGACCGGAGTTGAAAGCCTTAGCCTGGATGACTTCATCAGAGAGCACTGCCAGAGAGTGGACGCAACGCCAGTCCGCACAATCCGGGATGCGACCATCGATCTGGCGGCCCTGAAGACGGCGATCCAGAGCGGAGAAGGCCCGGAACTGCTCCGGCCCCACGATGAGCTGGACATTCGCCTGGATACCGGGAAGACCGTCACCGTGACCTGCGGATTCGTTAACAGCGAAATGGCCCGTTTTATTTTCAAAGATTGCTACGACGAATGCGAGATGAACGACGCTGATACCAACAAGACCGGCTACTTCGGAAGCAAGGGCCGCAGACACGTCCTGGAAGACATCTACCCCCATCTGCCCCAGGAACTGCGAGACCTCATCCGGCCCCGCAGAATCGTGGAGACCATAGACGGAGAGATGAAGGAGTACGAAGACCCGCTCTGGCTCCCTTCGGCAACGGATCTCTTCGGTGCGCCGGAGGACAAGTGGTGGCCGGATGAGCCTGACAGCTTCCAGCTTCCCATCTTCCTGAAGGAGCGAGACCGAGTAAAGGAGTGCCCCGGCAAGGGAACATGGTGGTGGTGGCTGCGCTCGGTCTATGCGAGCTCCGCGACGAACTTCTGCTATGTGAGCACGGACGGGGGCGCGAGCAACAACGGCGCCTACTTTTCGTATGGCTTCGCGCCGGGCTTTGATCTCTAATCCAAAATCAAGCAATCCCCCGGCGTGAAAGCGCCGGGGCGAAAGATAGAAGGTGATCCCCACGACACCCGTGAATAAAGGCTTCGGCTTCCTCTTTGAGATGGGCTGCGGCAAGACCCTGACGGCCATCGCCGTGGCCGGAGCCGGATACCAGCAGAAGCGGATCAGCAGGGTGCTGATCGTCGCCCCCACCTCGGTGGTCGCCGTCTGGCCCAAAGAGTTCCAGGACTACGCAGCCTTCCCCTACACCATCCGCACCCTGCTGGGCACGAAGCAGCAGCGCCTCAAGGCCCTGGCAGACCTTGAGCGGTTCCCCTACCCACACCTGAAGGTGGCGGTGATCAACTACGAGAGCACCTGGAGAGAGGAAATCTTCGACGCCCTCCTGGACTTCGACGCAGACCTGGTCATCGCCGATGAGAGCCAGCGCATCAAATCCCACGACGCAGCCCAGAGCAAGGCCATGCACCAGTTGGGGGACAAAGCCCGGTACAAGCTCATCCTCTCCGGCACCCCGGTACAGAACGAAGCCGTAGACCTCTGGAGCCAATACCGGTTTTTAGATCCTACCATCTTCGGGACAAACTTCTACGCTTTCCGCAGCCGCTACTGCGAGATGGGCGGCTTCAACCGCAAGCAGATCGTCCGGTACCGTGACCTGGACACTCTCATCCGAAAGGAACACAGCATCGCCTACCGCGTGACCAAAGAGGAAGCCCTCGACTTGCCGGAGCAGACCTTCGAGAACCGCTACATCACACTGAGCCGCTCGGAGCGCAACCTTTACGACCGGCTCCGGCGGGACAGCTATGCGGAGCTGGCAGACGGCGGCACCATCACCGCCACCACAGTTCTGACGAAGCTCCTGCGCCTGCAGCAGTTCACCGGCGGCTTCCTGGTGGAGGATGACGCCATCCAGCCGAAACTGGTCAGTCGGGGGAAGCTGGACGCCCTGGAGGACATCCTCCAAGACTACGTGGTCGAGGGCAAAAAGAAGCTGGTGATCTTCGCCCGGTTCATCCCGGAGATTCACGAGATCGAGGCCCTGTGCGAAAAGACGCTTCGCTCCGCCGGAATGAAAGCCGTGGCTATCTACGGCGACATCAAAAAAGAGGATCGCGGAGACATCGTCCAGCAGTTCCAGACTGACCCAAAGACCATGGTCTTCATCGGCCAGATCGACACCGCCGGTACCGGCATCACCCTGACAGCGGCAGACACCTGCATTTTTTACAGCGTCAACTTCAACTTCGCCACCTACAGCCAGAGCTTGAGCCGGATACACCGCATCGGCCAGCACCACCCATGCACCTACATCCACCTGCTGGCAGAGAAGACCATCGACGAAACGGTGCTCCAGGCCCTGCAGAAAAAAGAGGATCTCGCCAAAACCGTGGTCGACGATTGGAGGCAGCTATTCAGCGAGGGGGGATGAACAATGCCAAAAGGAAAAAAGACCCCGACCACCTGCACCCTGGGCATCCACCCCGGAGATCGGAACGGAAAGTGTCCAGACCCGTCGGCCTGCGCCCACTGCGGGTGGCACCCGGAGGAAGCACGGGCCAGGGCCTGGGCGATCCGGGCCATTGGCCTGGAGACCGGCCCGGACGGCCTCCAGCGGCTGGTACTCCGCAGGAAGTAAGCGACAGCGGGTGCGCCGGGTGCCGATGGCGACCAGGCGGGAAAGAGGCAAGGCACCAGAAGTGCTCCTGCTGCCGCCGGAACAGTCACATGAAGGATAACTACGAAAGGGAGGGAACCACCCATGGAGGAACGGAAACTGTGCCCGTTCAAGAAAACGGTTGATCGGGAGACTAACGGCTTCACCGGAAAACAGACCATGCATGAACGCTTCGAGGTCTGCGCCGGATCGCGGTGCATGGCCTATTCCAAAGGCAAGTGCCAGCGCCTGAAGATGATGGAGCAGCCCATGGAGCGCAGGCGGTAAGCACCGGCTCCGCACACCAGACTGACGGCCCACCAGGGCTTCAGAATTCAGCGAAAGGAATGAACGGCAATGAGAACCCTGCTCGACATGGTCAAGGAATACCAGGCCCTCCTGGAGCGGAAGGATGAGCTGGCCACCTTGACCAAAGAAAACACCGCCGCCATCGAGGCGGCAAAGCTGGAGATCACCCAGCAGATGATCGACGATGACTGCCCCCGGATCTCCACCGGCGGCTACACCTTCACCCTCCAGAGCAAGACCGCCTACAGCAAGCGGTCGGAGGCGGAAATGGCAGAGACCGGAGCCGACTTCTTCAGCACCCTGCGGGAAGAAGGTCTCGGCGACATCATCGTGGAGACGGTCAACGCCAGGACGCTCCAATCCACCATGAGCGCCTACGTGGAGGAACACGGGGAGCTTTCGGAGGCCCTGGAGGCTGTCATCAAGACCTACGATTACAATGACGTGGCCCGTCGGAAAGAGGCCAGGAGGATGCAGAGATGAGAGAAGAATATGAGCAGCTGGAGCTGGACACCCGGAGGCAGCTCGATAAGGCCATCGCCCAGCTGACGGAGGACACCGTCAAGACCGCCGGGGAGATGATCACCGCCTGCGGGGAGGCCCCCACCGCCGTCCGAAACCGCCACGAGGCCTTCGGCATTGCGGCAGAGCGGCTGGCCAAAATCAAAAAGGCCGTCAAGGCCATCGACGGGGACACGTCCATCCTGCTGGGGACGCTCCCCGACGCCAACTACCCCGCCATCGAGGCCGTCTCCAGCATTTGCAACAGCACCCTGGAGGCAGCGGCCACCATGATCGAGGCGGCAGCGGAGATGCGCCGTACCCTGCGGGATCTCTACGAGGCGGAGAACACCGCCCGGAGCGAGGAAGTGACCCCCATGGAGGAATGGGCCAGCGCCGCCCAGTTCCAGGATGCAGACCCCACCGATAACGATGAAACGGAGGATGAATAAGCATGGCCACGAAAAAGAATGAGACCGCCCTGGCGGTCGCCGACAACTTCCAGCTGATGAACCGGTACGAGGGCATCGACCCAGAGCTTCTGGCGGAGCTGCAGGATGAGATGGATGACCTCGACCCCGAAAGCGGCATCACCTGCCTGAAGATCAAGATTCCCTCCGGCGGGGGCCTCGCCTACGAGGTGCAGACCGATGAGGAAGACGATGCCGAATACATGAAGCAGATCGACGGCGTGGTGATCTTCACCCACCGGGCCAACGGCTTCTGGCCGGGGGCCTACGGCTCCGGGGAGGATCAGAACCAGCCCCCCGCCTGCGCCAGCATGGACGGCAAGACCGCCATCTGGACGGACACCGGAGAACTGCGCTCCTGCGAGGGATGCCCCTACAATGAGTACGGCTCCGGGGCCGACCAGACCGGCAAGCAGGGCCGGGGCAAGGCCTGCAAAAATATGCGCCGCCTCTACCTGATGATGAGCGGAGACCCGAACCTCTACCTCCTGACGGTTCCGCCCACCTCCATCAAGGACGTCAACCGGCAACTGGCAAAAATCCTGGCCGGAGGCGTCCCCTACACCGGCATGATCCTGCGCTTCACCCTGGAGAAAGCCACCAACGCCAACGGCGTCGCCTACAGCAAGGTGGTCATCAAAAAGGGCGGTATCCTCCCCACAGCCATCGCCGCCCAGGCCATCGCCCTGCGCCGCCAGGTGAAGGAGCAGTACCAGAGCGTGGCCATCACCCTGGATGATTACACCCCGGCCACTGAGCAGGCCCAGCCCCGCACCGCCAAGGGCGGCGTAGACGTATCCCCTATGAGTGATGAGGAATGGGAGGCCCTCACCGGGGAGAAGACCTCCGACGCCAACGCCCCCCAGTTTCAGGACGCCCCGGCCACCGGCGGCGATCCCGTCCTCCCCTTCGACTAAGAGCGCCGGGGAGGGTGCTGGCCACCCGGCACCCTCCCCCTCCCCATGGAAAGCCCCATGATACTACAAGCAAAGGACAGGCGGTGATTTAATGGCATCTTTGGACAGTGTGAACCTCGACCAAGTCGTGGACTACCGAGCAGAATACACCGCCGTCATTCAGAAATACAAGATCACAGGGGACAACCTGGTCGGCCTCTGCCCATTCCACCAGGACAGGAACGACAGCTTCAGCGTTGACCTGAAGACCGGGAAGTGGCACTGCTTCGCAGAGGATGAGGGCGGGAACTTCGTCACCTTCTGGGCAAAGTACCAGGGCATCGACACGAAAGAGGCCTACAAGGAAATCCTGGCCAGGTACGGCATCACCCCGGAGCACGAACGGCAGGCCCAGTCAACCAACGCCAGCGGCCTCGGCTCCTACACCTTGGAACGGTACAGCTTCGACAAGCGCCTCCCGGCAGACTTCCTCCGGGACACCTGCAGGGTAGACACCGGGAGAGACCGGGACGGCACCGAATACCTGCGGATGCCCTACTTTTTCGAGGACGGCAAAGAAGCCGCCATTCGGAAGCGGTACGCGAAAAAGGAGTTCCGCTGGATGCGGGGCAGCAAGGGCAAGATATGCCTCTACGGGGAATGGAGACTGCCGGGAATCAGGAAAGCCGGATACGCCGTCCTCGTTGAGGGGGAGAGCGACACCCAGACCCTCTGGTATCTTGGCATCCCCGCCATTGGCATCGCCGGAGCCTCCATGTTCAAGGACTACCAGACCATAGGCCTGCAGGACTTGAAGCTCTACATCCACAAAGAGCCGGATGGCGGAGGCGACACCTTCTACCGGAAGCTCACACACGCCCTGGCAGACACCGGATTCACCGGGGAGGTTTACGTCTGGAGCTGCCAGAGTCTCGGCAAAAAAGACCCGTCCGACGTTTACCTGGCCCACGGCAAAGAGGAAGCAGCCAAGCTGATCCGGGAGGCCCTGAAACGGGCAAAGGCCGTCGACCTGGAGGCAGAGATGCGTGAGGAACCCATCACCGGCGCACCCCTCAGCCTGCGGACGCCGGAGGGCTGGATCTTTTCGGATAAGGGCATCAGCTGGATCGACCCAAAGACCCATACACCCGCCAATGTCTGCCGCACACCCATCCTCCTGACCCAGCGCCTGAAAAGCCTGGAGACCGGAGACGAAAAGATGGAGGTCGCCTTCAAGCGAGACGGAGAGTGGCAGCGGGCCATTTACCCCCGGTCGGTGATTTTCTCCAGCCGGAGCATCACCGCCCTGGCGGACTTGGGCTGCACCATCACCAGCGAGAACTCGAAGAACGTGGTGAAGTTCCTGGGTGCTTTGGAGTCGGAGAACATCGACATCATCCCCAAAAACGACGCCACCTCCACCTTCGGCTGGCAACCAGGGCGGCGGTTCATCCCCGGCCACGATGAGGGGATCACCCTGGATATTGACCCATCCCAGCGAGGCATGGCCGCAGCGTACTGCCAGAACGGCACCATGGAGCGGTGGATCGAACACATGGCCCCCCACCGGAGCCGTGAGAAGTTCCGCTTCATCCTTGCCGCCAGCTTCGCCGCCCCGCTCCTGCGGATCGTGAAGCAGAGAATATTTTTTGTTTACAACTGGGGCGGCTCCAAGGGCGGCAAGACCGCAGCCCTGAAAGCAGCTCTCTCCGCCTGGGGAGACCCAGAGCGGCTCATGGTCAACTTTAACGCCACCCAGGTGGGCCTGGAGCGGACGGCGGCATTTTACTGCGACCTCCCGCTGGGCATCGACGAACGGCAGCTGGCCGGGAATAACCAGGGGGCGCTGGAGAAAATCGTCTACATGATCGCCAGCGGCACCGGCAAGATCCGGGGAGCCAAGAGCGGCGGCATCCAGACCGTCCACCAATGGAGAACCGTGGCCCTGGCCACGGGAGAAGAACCCCTCAGCACAGAGACCTCCCAGACCGGCGTCAGCACCCGTGTCCTGGAGATTTACGGGGGGCCGTTCGACAACGAACAGGACGCCGCCCTCATGCACCAGCAGGCCGCTATGGACTGCGGGTGGGCAGGCCCCGCCTTCATTGAGCACATCCTCCAGATGGATGAGCGGGAGATCGTGGAACGTTACGAGGATATGCAGCGGTATATCCGGGAGACCAGCCAGGGCAAGAACGGCTCCCACATCGCGGGGATCGCCGCCGTGGCCCTGGCCGACAGCCTCATTGATGAGTGGTTCTTCGGGGGCAACCCCAGGGAATCCGTAGCGGAGGCAAAGCGCATGGCAGCGAGCATCCTGATCAACCAGGTGGAGGCCAACACCACCGACGTCAATGAGAACGCCGTCCAGTTCATCGTGGACTGGGTGCTGGCCAACCGCTCCTACTTCGGAGCGAACGCCATAGGCACCTGCCTGGGCTTCACCAGCGAGAGCGGGAACACAGCCTACATCTTCCCCTCCATGCTGAACCAGGCCCTGACGAAAGCCGGGTACAGCCCCAGGAAGACCATGAAGTACATGGCAGAGAAAGACCTTATCGCCACAGACATCGACCGGAAGACCGGGAAGAAGCAGTACTCCATCATAAAGTGGTTCGGAACCAGGAGCGCCCGCTTCGTGGAATTTCACATCGGCAAGCTGGCGGAGAACAAGGACGCCATCGACGATGCCGACGAAATCAGCGACAGCGACCTCCCGGAGACATGGCGGCAAGAGTCCTTCGGCGGCTTCCGAGAGATCGAGGGCACCGACGAAGAACTCCCGTTTTGACCCGAAACCATACTCCTAAAAATAGGAGTAAAGTTAGGAGTAAGGTTAGGAGTAAGGCCGGAAACCCAAGCGCCACAAGGCTTTTGTGGAAAACATTACTCCTATTACTCCTAAAATCAGAAAACATACCTTATTATTGCGCAAGTTTTCCACAACGCAGGATTTCATGAATTATTGCAATAATTTTCATAAAAGCGGTATGTATTAAAAAATTAGGAGTAAGGTGCAGAAAAAAGGCCGGAAGCCCAGGCACGTCAAGGCTTTCACGCCATACTCCTAATTTCAGAAATAGGCGTAAGGTTGACCAAAAAGGAGGGAATGCAAAACGATGACCGACACAGAATGGCTTGCACGGTTAGACGCGGACTTCGGCAAGCTCCAGAGGAACCGCCAGCAGGTGCCGCTGGAGAAGCTGGAGACCACCTACGCCAAGAGCTACAAGGCCCTGATCGGCAGGCTCACCGAAGCGGCTGACTGGTTCGCCGACCGATACCTTCAGACCCTGACGGAACACTGGCCCAGGCACCCGAAAGACACCGCCGGGAACGAATGGCTGGAGCGAAAGGTCGCAGCCATCGTCGAGGAAGAAAACCGGGCCGGAGGGCTGCGGGATAAATGGAGGCTGGCCCTGGTGGCCCACCTCGACCGGGAAGAATTCGAGCAGCTGGTCTTCGAGCGATACGCCCGATGCGAACAGGAGGCATTCGACCCATACTGGCAGCGCCACAACCGCTGGGCGGGAGAGCCGGGAAACCGCTGGATCTACAACGACATCATCCGCCGGTTTTGGCTCCCGCCGGGGAAAAACCCGGACTTCCCCAATGGAGCCTGGATCGGCAGCGACTACCAGGTTTACACCAGCAGCTGGCCACCAGACATCGGAGCCGACCTGGAGGAAGGAGCGAAAGCATGAACAGCAAAGCAAGCACCAGTGAGAAGACCCACCTTTGCGGGGGAATTTACGGCGACAAAAGGTGCGAGCACCTTCTGTACGTCAAAGAGAGTGGGCAGACCCACGGAAAGAAAGTCCTTCAGCAATACTACGTTTACTGCACCGCCGGAGGCCGGTGCCGGTCAATGGGATGCGCTGCAAGCTGGACTGGATGCAGCCCCAAATGGTGCCCCAAGAGACAAGCCCTGGAGAGCAAGGAGGAAACGACATCATGAACAGAGAAGCGAATATCGCCCGGTTTGAAGCGGAGCTGGCCAAGGTGCAGCGCCCCGGCATGGACAAGCTCCTGGAGTACATCCGCCACAGCGACTTCTACACGGCCCCGGCCAGCACGAAGTACCACCTCAGCTGCGAGGGCGGTCTCCTGCAGCACAGCCTCAACGTGCTGGACGCCCTGCGGGGGCTGCTGATGAAAGAGCCGGACGGGAAGGACGAAGCCGGAAACCCAAAGGTCAAGTACCACTACGTGGTCGCAGACAAGTTCGTGGCCACCTTCCCCCAGGACAGCGTGATCATCACCGCCCTGCTCCACGACATCTGCAAGACCTTCTTCTACACCACCAGCACCCGGAACGCCAAAAATGAGAAGACCGGGAAGTGGGAAAAGGTGCCCTACTACACAGTCGACGATAAAATGCCCCTCGGACACGGGGCCAAGAGCGCCATGATCATCAAGCAGTACACGGAGCTGACCACGGCGGAGATGTACGCCATCTGGTGGCACATGGGCTTCAGCGAGAGCGCCGGGGGCACCGACATGGCCACCATCAAGCAGGCCATCGAAAAGCACCCCTTCGTCTGGGCGCTGCACACTGCCGACATGATGGCTTCCAGCTTCATGGAGGCCGACAAGGGCAACCGGGAGGCCTTCGCCCTCGCCGACCCGGCCCCGGAGTCCGCCGGGGAGTACGCGGACGCACCTGCCGCCGCCGAAGACGGAGAGCCGGTCTTCCATGACGCTCCGCCCCTGGCCAGCGAGGGGGCGTGAGCCATGGAGAAGACCTACGACACCCTGGTCTGCCTCGCCGTTCGGAACGACCCCTACGGCTTCGTCGACGCCCTGATCGAGGAAGCCGGGAGAGCCGAAAACCGGAGGCTGGAGCCTATGCTCCGGGAAGCGGCCTGCGTAATCGCCAACCTTCTGGAGAAGCAGGACGGGAGGATCGAGCCATGAGCACCCCGGTCGGAGTACACAAGGAGAGCTACTACCAGGCGAAGATCATCAAATGGCTGCGGGAGGCATATCCGCAGGCCTTCGTCTGGAAAGCCCAGCAGGGGCCATACAGCAGACAGGGCATCCCGGATATTTGTGCCATCATTGACGGCCACTTCTTCGGATTCGAGGTTAAGCGCCCGGAGGGCGGTGAGCTTTCGCCAGTTCAGGCCCAGACCATCAAGCAGATCAACGCCGCCGGAGGCACGGCCCTCGTGGTCAGCTTCCCGGCCCAGGCGCAGGAGGCGATAGAGAAATGGCAGACGGAACGCAGCAGAACCCGCTCCGGGACATGATTACCGCCCTCGGCTCGCTTTCGGAGATGGCCCACATTTTCTACACGGGCATGAAGGGAGCCGGAGCCTCGGAGCAGGAGGCCATCGCCGGAATGAACACCTTCATCGCCGCCATGTGGCACGAATCCATGGAGGACGCCAGAGAGAAAAGGAGACGCGATGAGCAAAAAGAAACGGAGTAGAAGGGGGCCGTGGCCGCATGGCCGGGGCAGGACGCAGGGCAGCGGCGCAGAGGCGTCAAAGGCCTTCGCGGAGCTTGAGACCCTGCCCACCTTCGCCCTGGTGGTCACCATGAACGCGATTAACACAGCCCTCCGCCAGAGGGGGCAGGCGATCCGGGACTGGGATCAGCGGGACAAGGTCATCCAGAAATTCAGCGTCCTGGGCGGTAAGGTCTACGCCCTTGCACCGAGCAGCAGACCATCGGAGGTATCAACCAATGGCGACGGAGATGAAAAACCGGGAGGCTGAGCGCATCACGCTCAAGCTATACCTGACCCGCTTTTATAAAGCAAAAAAGAGGCAGGCGATCCTGACAGAGCGCCTGCGTCGGCTTTGCCGCGATTTTCGGAGCCATGAGGCGGCGGATATTTCAGAGGTCGAGAGCCGCATCGAAAAGCAGAGCAAAAAGACGGAGCGCATTATTCTGGAGATCATGGACGTCATCGACCTGCTGCCGGAGGAATCCACGGAGCGCATGATCCTGGAACTTCGGCACCTGGACTGCAAGCCCTGGAGCGAGATTCAGAGAACCGTCCATTTGACCCGCACCCCCTGCTATGACCATTACAACAGGGCCTTGGATTTTCTGCTTGACACCCAGGAAGTACAAGCCGCCCTCTCAAAATTCAGGGCTTTTTCCAACGGAAAAAACGGCGGCTTTTAGAGGGAAGACAAGAAAGTACACCAATAAAAAACCATGCGCTTGTGTGGCCTTGTACGGGGCCGTAGGGGGCATATCCAAAACACCACGCCGGGGGCTGATTCCAGGAATCGGCCCCCTATTTTCGTGGGGGAACAGGGGCAGGGCCACAGGGCAAGGGGCCAGAGCCGTGGGCAGCAGGCACACAGAAGCACGGGCCAGGGACACGCTGCAGCAGTGGCCCCCAGGGCACAGGGCAAAACAAGGCCTTAAGAAAAGTCAGGACTCAAAAGGACTTTTTGTTGTGTTAAGCTAAACGCGAGCAACAATGGGCAAGTTGCTCGTTCATTCCTTCCTCCCCAGGGCAGAGGGAGCCTCCAGGGCTTTGGAGGCTTCCTCTGTCGAGGGGCCACACCCGGCGATGGCCGTAGGTACTACCGACACCCACCCCCCAGCGCGGGGCGAGGAAGGCGCGATGGATTTTCGGATAAAATCGAAAATTTTTTTAGCATTTCGTTACGCAGGCCCGAAAATTTGAGCCGAAGGAGGGGCAGCACTTGAAGTTTGAGCGGAGAAAACTCGCTGATTTGAGGCCCGCCGAATACAATCCCAGGAAGAAGCTGACCCCGGAGGACAAGGAGTACCAGGACATCAAGCGGTCGATCCTGGAGTTCGGGTACGCAGACCCCATCGTGATCAACTTCGACGGCACCATCATCAAGGGCCACCAGCGCCGGACGGTGATGATGGATCTCGGATACGAGGACGCAGAGGTCATCGTCCTGGACATCCAGGACAAGACCAAAGAGAAAGCCCTGAATACCGCCCTCAATAAAATCACCGGCAAGTGGGACAACCAGATGCTGAAAGACCTCCTGGTAGAGCTTGACCTGGAGGGCTACGACTTCAGCGTGACCGGCTTCCAGCGCACCGACCTGGAAGACCTGATCCAGCTGACCGAGGTGCCGCCGGAGGCGCAGGAGGATGACTTCGACCCGGACGCAGCGGCGGAGGCCATCGACGTGCCGGTCAGCAGGGCCGGGAACATCTGGCGTCTTGGACGCCACCGGCTCATGTGCGGCGACGCCACCGACCCCGATGACGTGGCGCAGCTGCTCGCCGGGGAGAAGCTCGACCTGGTGATCACCGACCCGCCCTACAACGTGGACTACGGCGCAAAGACGGAGTTCCTCGAAGCCTATCTGGGGCAGGAAGGGAGCCGGAAAAACAGTACCATCGAAAACGACCACATGGACACCGGCAGCTTTTACAGTTTCCTGCTGGCAGCATTCCAGAACTTCAATGAGGCCATGCGGCCCGGAGCCGCCATCTACGTCTTCCACGCCGAAAGCACCGGCCTGCAGTTCCGGCAGGCCTACGCCGACGCAGGCCTGAAGCTCTCGCAATGCCTGGTCTGGGAGAAGAACGCCTTCGTCATGGGGCGGAGCGACTACCAGTGGCGGCATGAGCCAATCCTCTACGGGTGGAAAGAGGGGGCGGCGCACTACTTCGTGAACGACCGCACCCAGGACACGGTCTTCCTGGAGGATGGGCTGGAACTGAAGAAGATGAACAAGCAGCAGTTGCTGGCCCTTATCGAGAAGGTCTTCCGGGACTACAAAGACCAGACCACCGTCCACTACGAAAACAAGCCCACCCGCAACGCTCTGCACCCGACCATGAAGCCCGTCCCGCTGGTGGGCCGGTTGATGAACAACTCCAGCCGCCCCGGCTGGGCCGTGGGTGACTTCTTCGGAGGCAGCGGCACCACCCTCATTGCTGCGGAGCAGCTGGGGCGCACTGCCTACCTCATGGAGTACGACCCCAGGAACACGGACGTCATCGTCCAGCGGTGGGAGCAACTCACCGGGGAAAGGGCGGTGCTGGTCAATGGATGATCTGCAGAGCTTCAGCGGGAGGGCCGCAACATGACCACCGACGAACTAACCCTTGAATTGCGGGGGGGGGGGGGGG
>CDZI01058191.1_pt1 | contig 19641 bp, 10 predicted proteins | sample 554811 | NCBI WGS metagenome assembly CDZI01 (sample SAMEA3182110, study PRJEB8094) | gut metagenome | biome: human; feature: gut; material: Stool; isolation source: human stools | place: Canada | collected 2013-04-23
TCGGCTATATTTTCATCTTTCCATAATGCTTTGCCACCACCTTTCATGTATCCTATGCGACCAATTCCGTTGACAATAGCCATGTCGTGCCCATGACTATGTTTCATATTGTACAACAGTTCCGGATGGTCTTTCCCTAATGGTTCGCCAGGGAATGGCTTTTGATAACTAACCTCAATAGGAGCAGAAGGGTCGTAGTTGGCTACTTTACCGTTTTCAATAAACACGCATGGTACGCGATCCGCTGTGGCTGCCATAATATAGGAATAATCAAATCCCAAGTCTCCCAGTGCTGTAGGTAGTGGAGCATTCCAGTCTTGCATGCCCGATTTGTCACCCAATCCTAAATGCCATTTGCCGATAGCGCCGGTGATATATCCGGAATTCTTAAAAACATCTGCCAGCGTGTAAGTTTCAGGTCGGATAATCATACCAGCATTACCTGCTGCCACACCGGTTCCCGGTACACGCCACGCATATTTTCCAGTGAGCATGGAGTAACGTGAAGGAGTACTTGTTGCCGCAGTGGCGTGCGCATTGGTGAATTGGACACCACTTTTTGCCAATTGGTTTACATGGGGAGTTTGTACGTTTTTGGCTCCATAGCATTCGAGGTCACCATATCCCAGATCATCTGCATAGATAAAAATGACGTTTGGCTGCTTTTGAGGATTTGTTTTGGTTTTGAGCTTTTCGCTTTGTGCCGGACCTGTAACCGCCAATAGGCTTGCAACTGGCGAAAGAAAAGCTAATAATGCATACTGTTTCATGGATATATTTATTTATAGGTTTTAAGGTAACTTATACCTTTGTGTCTTATTAATAAATACGTATATTTTTAGCCCAGCACTATATCAAACCCAGTTAAAACTAGTTAAAACGCAGAATGTCTCTTATGGTATCGTAATGAAGAAAATAAATAGGTTCAAATTCTTTTTTATGAATTTTAAAGCAAAGTAGATATTACGTTCTACCGCCTTCTCGCTAATGTCAAGTTGTTCTGCTATTTCTTTGTTTGTCATTTGTTGTTTCCTGCTCATGATAAAAACCTCTTGTTGTCGTGGTGGAAGTAAAGAAACTAATTTCCATATATATTCCAGTAGATCCTTAACTTCAAGCGTCTCATCAGATATAGCAATTTTCTCAGCAACCTCAAGAGCAGTAATTTTCATCGTTATCTTATTCAGACTTTTACGGAAGTAATCAAAAATTGTGTTACGAGTCATAATAAAGAGTAATCCGTCTATGTCTTTGTTTTCGTTGATTGATGCACGCGATTCCCATAATTTGATAAAGACCTCTTGTACTGCCTCTTTTATTTCCTCGTCATCATTCAGATAAATCTCTGAAAATCTGTATACTTTCCGCCAATAATGATCATATACAAAGGTAAATGAGGTTTCGTCTCCTTGTTTTAATTTTGCTAAAACAGATGTTTTCTCCATATACGTGCATAATTATAATTGTTTTGCAAAGATAAGAAAAAGAGGACTGGTTAGCGTTCTAAAGAACTGCTTTCTGATTTTTCGAAAAAAAGTTCAATGCAATGTAGGGATAGACATAAAAGTTTCGTATTTAATATTAGAGACGTTTGTTTTATAATGAAAATGAAAAATGTGAAAAAGATAGATATGAATAAGAAACTATATGAACAAATCAAAGCTTTATTAGCAGACAAACTGGATGAAAAAGAACAAAAGGAACTATTTCATCATCGAGAGTTTGAAGAAAGAATGCACCTGCAATGGAATATGGTTCGACAAAAAGAACTTGACGATGAAGTAGGGCGAAAGATGTGGAAAATGGTAAGACAGAAATGTCTGGATTGCCGACAGCAGAAGAAGCATGTTTATATACCATATTGGCTATCTGTGGCTGCCGTAGCTCTTGTTCTGCTACTTGGAGCAACTTGGATGTATTTCTCCGGAAATAAGGTAAATGGGGCGAAAGATGCTTTTGTAGAAGTTGTATCAAAAGAAGGACGTCTATATATGCTGCCTGATAGTTCACGAGTTTGGATGCATCCGGGAAGTTCTATCCGTTATCCGGAGAATTTTGTTCAGAATAGAAAAGTGTGGTTGAAAGGAAATTCCCATTTTGATGTTTATAAACAGGATGGCAAACATTTTATCGTATACATTGATAGGGCTTTTGTAGAAGTAAAAGGTACTTCTTTTTTAATTAATCAGGAACAGGCAAATATTTCTAAAGTCACTTTGTTTAGTGGTAAAGTCGATTTTACGATAGTAGGTACTGAGCATATTATTGAGATGAAACCTTCGCAAGAATTGACCTTCAACGCGGAGAAGGCAAGCGTGAAAGTGGATGAAATGCAAGGAGTGAAATGGAAAGAAGGTAATTATGAATTTACAAATGTTGATTTAAGTTCATGGATTGAGATTGTAGGAAGAATATATAATGTAAAAATATCATTGGAACACGGACAGGCAACCAAGAATCTGTTAAATGGGCGTCTACGTTACAATGAGTCATTGGAAGAAGCTATTGAAAAAATGTGCTTCAGTACAGGGTGGCGATATAGAAAGGAAAATGGAGAATATATCATATTCCGTTAAAGGTATACTATAATATGTTTGTATAATTTTTTAATGTTAATCTTTTAATTATTTAGTATGGAAGAAAAGCAGCAGCATGGCAGGTGGAAGTACCTCATGTGCATTTGGTTTGGAATCTTTTGTTTCCCATTGATTGCAATAGCAGCACAGGGAGTCATAAAGGTGAAAGGGTATTTTAGTGAAGTACAAGCTATCCGTCAGATCGAAAAAAACAGTAATTATGTGTTTTTTTACGATGCAGCGGATTTGGATGAAGTAAAGCGCAAAAACATTGACTGCCAAGGTACGATTGAAAAAGTATTGTCAGTTGTATTTGAAGGGAGTAATGTTAACTATTTAGTCCGGGGAGACGAAGTTGTACTGAAAGTGAATAAACAGAGTGTACAGCAGAAAGGAGAGAAAAGAGTCGTCACAGGTGTGGTTACAGACGCCATAGACGGCGAGCCGTTGGTAGGTGTGAACATTGTTGTGAAAGGTCAGAAAAGTGGAACTATCACGGATTTGAATGGTAGATATTCTATTTCTGTGAGCGGAGACAAAGCCGTACTGGTCTTCTCGTACATTGGTTACCAGAAACGTGAAGCTCCGGTAGAAGATTTAGGGGTGGTTAATGTCACGATGTCCGGAGAACAGCAGACGTTGAACGAGGTCGTTGTTGTAGGTTCCGGAGTACAAAAGAAAGTGAGTGTGACAGGGGCTATTACAAATGTGAAAGGAGATATTTTACGAATGCCGACTTCACAATTAAGTACTTCGTTTGCCGGTAAGCTGGCAGGTGTGATTGCTACCACTAAAACAGGAGAGCCGGGTTCTGGGGCTGATTTTTATATTCGCGGTATTTCTACTTTTGGCGGGCGTACAACACCGCTTATATTATTGGACGATGTAGAAATTTCAGTAGCTGATCTGAACTATGTGCCGGCGGAAAATATCGAGAGTTTCTCCATTTTAAAAGATGCTTCTGCAACTGCAATTTATGGTGCACGCGGTGCAAATGGTGTAATGATAATCTCGACAAAGGGAGGTGATTACAATATGAAGACGAAAGTTAATGTTAGTGCGGAGAACTCTTTCAATATCATGTCCGATTTTCCTGAGTTTGTAGATGGTCCCAGATATATGGAACTTTACAATGAAGCTGACCTGTCGAGAAATCCGAATAAATCGAAAGATCAATTATTGTATTCGGACAGACGGATCCAGTTGACCCGTGACGGGGTAAATCCTTATGTATATCCGAATGTGGATTGGCAGGATGTCATTTTCAAAAAGATGACAATGACGCAGCGTGCCAATATCAATGTATCGGGAGGAGGTACAAAAGTGAAGTATTATATGAGCTTGAATGTCAGCCACGATAGTGGTTTGCTGAATACGGAGAAAGCTTATTCGTGGAACAATAATATTAATATCATGAATTATACGTTCCAGAATAATATCTCCTATAAGTTGACCCCCACAACGACAATCAGGATGAATATGAATGCTCAGATCCGTCAGAACAAAGGGCCTAATATCAATAGTGCTGATTTGTTTAAAATGATTCTGACGACTACTCCGGTAACTTTCCCTGCAACTTATCCTGCGCAACCGGGTGATACGTATATCCGCTATGGGTCTGATTATCAGAGTTCGGACTATCTTTATCCTAATCCTTATGCGCAGATGATGACTTCTTATAAGGAGCAGAATGCGAATACATTGAATACAGTCATTAAAGTGGAGCAGGATTTTGGGTTTGTAACAAAAGGATTGAAGGCAAATATTTGGGTAAACTTTAAAAACTGGTCCAGCAGTTCCTACAATCGTTCCATTACTCCTTATCTTTTCAGAGCTGTGGGATACAGTGAAGATAGTCCGTTGGAATATGACTTGGAACGTATTCAGGAAGGTGCAGACTATATAGCACAGTCGGATATTGCCAGAAGTTCGGATCAGACATTTGAATTTCAGGGAAATATCAGTTATAATCGTCAATTTGGTTTGCACAATGTCGGAGGTATGTTGATGTACCGGCAAAGGGAATACAGAAGTGATGTGCTTCCTAATCGTAATCAAGGAGTCTCAGGACGTTTCACATATGATTACGGACAACGTTATCTGGCTGAAATCAACTTCGGTTATAACGGTACGGAACGTCTTGCCAAGAAGAAGCGTTTCGGTTTCTTCCCGGCAATGTCTTTAGGATGGGTTATCAGTAATGAGAAGTTCTTTGAACCTTTGAAAAATGCGGTGAATAATCTGAAAGTGAGAGCCTCTTATGGATTGGTAGGTAGCGATGATCTGGCACAAGCGGGCGGAAGCTATTATTTATATATTGATAAGCTGACGGATAATAAATTGGATCAGATAAAGTGGACATTTGGAGAGAGTATGAATCACACATTGGGAGGTCCGGAGATTGCCTATTATGCAAATCTGGATGCTGTGTGGGAAAAAGCGAAGAAATTTGATATTGGCGTAGATATGACTTTGTTTGACCACTGGAATATAACAATAGACTATTTCTATGACAAACGTTACGATATATTTATGGAACGTCAGTCTTGGCCTAATTCTTTGGGTTATGGTAAAGCAAAACCTTGGGGAAATGTCGGTAAAATGGATAATAAGGGTGTGGAGTTCAGCCTTAATTATCATAAGAATTTCTCTAAAGATTTGGGGGCTAGTTTTCAGGCTAACCTGACATATAATAAAAATAAGTTGGTTTATAAAGACGAACCGGATTATCCTACTATTTGGAAGTCGGAAACAGGAAAACCATATTCCAGATTGACCGGATATATTTCGGAAGGACTGTTCCAGAGCCAGGAGGAGATAGATAACAGCCCGGAACAGATGGTAGGAAATAGCACTCCGAAGGTCGGTGATATCAAATACCGTGATTTGAATGGTGATGGAAAAATAACGGAAGACGACCAATGTATGATTTCCAAGTACGGTTCTGTTCCACGTTTGCAATATGGTTTCGGTGGTACCATTAATTATAAAAAATTCGACTTTGGTATTTTCTTCAGTGGTTCGGCATTGCGTTCCATTCTGATCAATGGTTTGGACCCCTTCCTTGAAGGGAATCGTATACCGAATAAGAATGTGTTGAAATTTATTGCAGATAATCACTGGTCGGTAGATAATCCGAATCCGAATGCCGAATATCCGCGTTTGGGATTGACGACCGGTGATATAGGTAATAATACGGTCAACAGTACTTATTGGTTGCGTAATGGTTCTTTCCTGCGTCTGAAGAATCTGGAAATCGGTTATAAAATTCCGTATGGGCGTATTTATGTCAGTGGTGCGAATCTGCTTCGTTTCAGCCCGTTTGATTTGTGGGATCCGGAATTGAGCAGTTGGAATAGCTATCCGTTGCAACGTACGGTCAATGTAGGTTTACAACTTAATTTCTAATAATCTAAATCATAGAAGATATGAATATTCTGAAAAATATAGTTCGAGTGGGTCTGATTGTGACTGCTCTTTCATTTAATTTAGTTTCTTGTGATTATCTGGATGTAGTTCCGCCTGAACAAGCAGGGCTACAGGATGCCACAAAGACCCGGAAAAGTACTTTAGGATTTCTGTTCACTTGTTATGCAGGACTTCAGGAAGATGATTCTCCTATTGGTCACACAAGTGCTCTTAATGGTTCCACAGATGAGTTTGCACTGCCGATAGAATGGCGGAACGATAGTGGAGCTTTTTGGGATGATTATGCATATAATTTAGTCTCGGCAGCCAATCCGGATGGACTTTGGGGTAATTATTATAAGTATATTGGTCAATGCTATCTTTTTTTACGTCAGGTCGAAAATAATCCCGGTGAAACCTTATTGCAGGAATGGTTACCGGGTGAAAAAGAACAGTGGTTGGCCGAAGCTCATTTTTTAATTGCTTATTATCATTTTGCATTACTGAGAAAATACGGTCCTATACCTGTTGTTACGGAATATGTACCTCAGAGTACTCCCTCTTCCGACTTTGGTGGAAGATATCATTATGATTATTGTGTTAACTGGATTGCATATCAACTTGATCTGGCAGCACAGAATTTGCCGCCGACCCGTGAGGGAACAGAATGGGGACGTGCTACTTCTACGATGGCTAAAGCTTTGAAAGCCCGTGTACTGATGTATGCTGCTTCTCCTCTTTGGAATGGTCAATTCCCTTTTTCTTCATGGAAGAATAAAGTGAATACTCCCGGGGATAAAGACTTTTTTGTAGGTGATGATGCTAAATATAAAGAATCTATCGGACGGGATGATTATGGCATTGAACTGGTAAGTAGCAGTTATAATGAGAAAAAATGGGAAAGAGCGATGGAGGCCTGTCAGAAGGCGTTGGATTTTGCGCTTAATGAGGGTGGATGCCGTCTTTATGGAACGGAAGCTTCTGATATGACATTGTATCAGACAGAACTGGGAAATAATGATAAGTGGTTACCTTATGTGCCGGGAAAGGAGGATAATAATATTCAGGAGAACAGAGAGTTCAAAGAAAGAGTAATGATGCTTCGTTATATGGTTGCTTCCCGCTATCCGCATAATAAGGAATTAATCTGGGGGCTAACCGGTAAGAATATTAATTCAAGAATACAGGGACGTATACCGGCGCATATATTCCAAACAGGTAATAAGACTTCTTGGGCAGGGGGATTTTCAGCTATTTCTCCGACGCTATATACCATTGAACATTTCTATACGGAAGATGGTGTGTTGCCTGAAGAGGCCGCTTCAACAGGCGATTTTGCTTCAAGAGCAGAATGGTTCCAAAAAGCAGGAATAGCAGGAAACAACAGAGAGGATATTATTAAACTTTGTGTGAACCGTGAACCGCGTTTTTACGCATGGATGGCGTTCGATGGTGGTGATTACGGTTCAAAGTTGTTGAAGGCCAGCAGTGGCGATGCAGGTTCGCCATGCGTTTTGAACATGAAGACTGCTGCAGGACATGGATACGACCTTACCAGAAGTCCGCGTAACTATAATGTTACAGGATTTATGACCCAAAAATATGTAAATCCGACAGCTCAATTTGTATTCGATGGTGGAGCTTTCCAGGCTGGAGATACCAAACCGATACCTCTTATACGTTTGGCAGAATTGTATCTGAATCTGGCGGAATGTCAGGCGAACGTAGGTGGTGCCAATCTGGCAAATGCTTTAGCCAACTTGAAGGAGGTTCGTGACCGTGCCGGTGTTCCCACGACTACGACTGTACCGGAACAGAGTAAATTAATTGAAATGATTCATAATGAGCGATTTATTGAGTTCTGGAATGAAGGCCATCGTTATCATGATGTGCGCCGTTGGGCGGAAGGTCAGAAATACTTTGGTGCTAAACGTGAGGGGTTGAACGCAATGGTGAAAGATGTACCGTTTGAAAAATTTAATGTAAGGACTACTATTGACCAGCCTTTCAGATGGAACGACCGTTTATATCTGGCTCCTATTCAGAATGCCGAAGTGTATAAAAACCCGCAAATGGTTCAGGCATACGGTTACTAATTGTATTATGAATTTAAAAAGCAAATTTATGAAGAAAAGTTTATTTATACCATTATTATGCGGATTGTCATTTGTCTATACGGCATGTGATGAATATGATGATACATATCCGAAAGAATATCATAAGATCTTGTCTTTGAAGCAAACCGGAGAAGAAAGTAAAATTCTTTATAACACCGGTCAGGATGCTTCTTTTGATATAACAATCATGAAGACCGGATGTGATCCGTCATTAACGGCTCAGGCTCAATTGACTGTATTGTCGGATGAAGCATTAAAGGAATACAATGAAAATTATACTATTTTGCCTTCAAATACCTATTCTATAGATGGCAGCGAGTTGATTTTTCAGTCCGATGAGAGATATAAAATGTCCAAAGTGGTGATGAAAACGAGTGCAATTCAAGCCTTGGTAGAACTTCCGGAAAATGCTGATAAGACTTTTGTATTGCCCATTTCATTGGTTAGTGCTACGGATTCTGTAAATTCTATGAATAATCTCTATGTCATGAAGCCTGTGATTACCACTCCGAAGCTGGAATTTAAAGTCTCTGAGGAAGAATGTGTTCAAGGGTTTATAAATAGTACGGATCCTGTTTTATTCACTATACCTATGGGGTTAGAGATAGACAACCAATGGGATTTCACGGCTAAGGTAGAAGTTGTGAATAACGATGGAAAGGAAGGATACTTGTCTTCTAGCTCAGTAACGCTGGAAAATGACGGTCTGGTAACGTTTGAGCCGGGAAAAGAAGCTTCATTGAAGGTGTCGGTATCGGCAGGAAGCGGGGATGATTTGACAAATCTGGTTGTAGGAGGACGAGTGGCTATTAAAATTACCGAAATAGAAGGAATTAATTTTGATTTTGATAGTCGGGAGTTTAATCTGACAGTGACAGGTAAAGAATATGAGTATAATAACAAAGGGTTGGATGCTTCTATGTTGAGTTTCAATTTCCCCGATTTTGTAGGTAATACAACTGCTGCGAGTTTGTTTGATAAAGATCCTGCAACGTATGTGCAGACTCCATTCCCTAATAGGAACTTTGTTAATACCGGCGGCACTAATCCTTATCTCCAATTGCAACTTCCGGAAGGAGTTACAGATTTTGCCATCTCATGGACACAGTGTTTACAAAATGAAGTCTCTTTATTGAGAGGATTTGATGTACTTTGGTCTGTTGATGGTACATTTGAGGATATTCCTAATGCTCGAAAGTCATATAGTGTGGCTGATTTGAGCGCGGCAGGTGCGGTTAACTTGGGAGCTTCTTTCACAACATCAGCTTGCCATTGTGATACCCCGGTTAAGTTTATACGTATAGTACAAACTTGGAATTGTGAGAGTACCACTGATGCAGGTGGAAGGTGGCAATTCCGATTGGCTGAACTTAAACTTTACGGAGTATCCATTAAATAAGATATATATCTGAAAAATAGCTTTATCCGTTGGTTGGTTTGAGTATAAAAGGATTCCGGCCAACGGATTTTTTATCAGTTAAATCTAATATTATTTATTATGGTAAATTTCTTGAAGACACACTTTGGTACCATGTTGACAGTGCTATGCGTCCTATTACTTTTTACTGCTTGCAGTGACGATGAAGAGGTGATAGATCCCTTTCTAAAAACAGACTTGATTGGTGAAACAATCAATTTGGGTTCGGATGCCGTAGAAGCATTTGACGTGAAAGTAATAACGAACCGGAGAGACTGGGAAATTGCTTCTTTAGGAGTTGTTCAATGGTGTAATTACGAAATCATTCCGGATGGAGAAAATGCTATCATTCGTTTTTCCGTTGCCGAGAATGAGGAAGCCACGCAACGTGAGACAGAATACCGGTTAACGGCACCGGGTTGCCAGCCTTTGAAAATAAAGATTGTTCAATTAGGAACAGAATATGCGATTCTTTTTGATCAGTCCACCCCTAGGAAAGTGACACAGGAGGGTGAAGAATTTTTGTTGACTGTAACTTCTAATGTCGCTAATGAACCTACGATAGAGGCTGATATGGAAGGCTGGGTTGAAATAATAGAACAACCGATAGTGACAAGAACTTTTTCAGACAAGATTTTTAAGGTTACAGTACATAAGAACATCACGTTTCAGAATCGCACGGGGCATATTAAATTTGTCTCAACTGCGTTAAAAGACCCCGTAGTTTTTACTATCATTCAGGAGAAAGCCTCCACTGAAGGTATGGGTGATACGAAATTGAAGGTAAAAAGCGCGGAACTTATAGAAGGCAATGTTTACGGCAATCAGGATGTCAGTAAAACTATTGATGGAGACTATTCGACAAATTATAGTAGTGCCTCACTAGGTTCGCCGGAAGCCAATAGAGGACATTCTATTATCATTGAATATACATTGGAACAGCCCGAAAACATAGGTTATGTTCGTTTGATGCAACGTTCGAACAATGATAAAAATTCTCTTTTTGCCAGTGGAGGTGTTTCGGTTTTGAAAGAAGGCGAAACTACTTGGAATGAGGAAATCGGTTTTGTAGCCGCACAAATGGCGGGAGCGGCTGTTGATATTAGTGTTAATAGCCTTCAAGTGAGTAAAGTGCGTGTACGTATCGATCGGATGACGCCTGGAATTGATAACGTCAATGTGGCTCTGGCCGAGTTCGAGTGTTATCAGTATTCGGATAATACAAATGACATTTTGGAAGCGCAAAAGTTCTTTACGGACGAGACCTATTCGGAATTAAAGGGTACAGTGACTTCAGAAAGCCTTAAGGAGATCAAGACCGCCGTTATTTATCAATTAGCGAAAGAATTGCTGGAAGGGAAATACGATAAAAAATTTCGTTTTAGTACCTACCATTCTTGCAAGAGTCCTGAAATAGTGGCAGAAGAACTGACTATAGGCTCAAGAAGTATATATGATAATCCGACGGGAATCTATTTTACGCAGGGAGAGCCGGTGCTGGTTTTCGTTATGTACAAAGGAGCAAGCAATACCCCGCTGAGTCTTGCTATTGCCGATTATAGGGAAGGTGGAAAGAAAAGCGTGATCTCCTTGCGGGGAGGTTTGAATGTGATTACTCCGGCAAATTCGGGTAATGGCTATATTCAATATTGGACGAGAGATGATGCCGGAGATACAGATGTCGATATTCATTTTTGTTTCGGTAAACAGATTGGCTATTGGGATGTAAGACGTGGTGATACGGATGCCACTTGGCCGGAAATATTGGAGAGGGCTAAGAGAAGTGCGGTGGATATTCCGAATGCGATGATGGATATTCTGGGACAAAGAGTACACTTGCAGAATACGGTGAATGCCTTTGCCAAATGTGCGCCAAACGCAATTCAGGCAGTAGTCGATATGCACGACCGTATGTTGGATTTTGAATATTTGATGATGGGACTGGTGAAAAACAATGCTGTGCCTGCTAACCGCTTTTTTGGCGTCCGTTCTTGGGGAGGAAGTCCTAATTGGAACGGAGTATGTGCCAATTATCCCAACACGGAAGATGCGATGTTGGTTCCGAAGGTCTTTTATAGAAAGAATAATGTATGGGTTTTCGGACATGAGTTTGGGCATGGCAACCAGGTTGCCCAGATGAAAGGCAATGGTTGGACGGAAGTGACCAATAATCTTTACTGTTCATTTGCTCAGTATATGATGAGAAACGACCCGTTGAGTGAAGGCTATCTGAGACTGGAACATGAATCCTTCAAGCGTCCGGGAGCACGTTCGGCTTTGGCGGGCGGGCGTATAAATGCTTTCTTGAACGAAGCTTTGGTTGCCCATAAATCGTACTTTATGCAAGTGGCAACTATTTCCACCGACAAACCGGGCGTATGGGAATCTGATCCGTTTGTGAAATTAATCCCTTTATGGCAAATGACTATGTATTTTATGGCAGCGGATATAAAACCTGATTTTTGGCCTGATGTGCATTGGGCGGCTATCCATGATAATGACAAGAGTTACTCTCCGGGGCGGAGGTATGTGAATTTCATGAAACGTGCTATTGACGCTTCGGGACTGAATCTTTGCGGATTCTTCGAGGGTATGGGGCTGCTGAAAGTATTTGATAATGTGAAGGTGGATGACTACACGGTTGCTACCATAAATATAACGCAGGAAATGGTAGATGAAGTGAAAGCTTACGGAGAAGGAAAACCATTACCTTCAGGCGGTATGCAATACATCTCGGCCAACAGCGTGGAAGCATTCAAGAGCAAAAGTAACGTAGAAGGAACATTTAATTCCGGGATTACCAAAGGAACTGATTATGTCACGGTAGACCATGCTATATGGAAGAATGTAGTTGCTTTTGAAACATATAAAGGCAAAGAACTGACTGATATTTGTATAGTCGGTACTGGTGACGTTACTAATAAGACAACTCGTGTGGATTATCCTACCGGAGCGACTCGGATTGAGGCCGTAGGTTGGGATGGAAGTCGGACTTTGGTGACCGGCAGTAGATAAAAAAGAGAAAAGCCTTCGATCAATCAGGATAATAACTTAACACATACACTAATCGATCATATGAGCTACTGTTTTAATATTCAAGTAGAGATGCGGAAAAAGCATTCTTACTTGAATATTAAAACAGAGCTCTATTTTTAGAATACAGGCATTTGCCAGATGAACCCTACTGAAACCCGGTTGGTACTGTAATTCTCCTGTCCCAGCACCTTGGCGCGGGAAGTGAAATCGTAGGACCGTCCTACATACGTGACGAAGAAATGCAGGTTGGTTTCCATTGGATAAAACTCGATACCGGCAAGGTATCCCCATGAAGTGCTGTAATTCCCCTTCTCTATTCCTTCGGACGCCTTCGTAACCGAAGCCGTTTCATACATACCTTTCACGAAAGCGTTCCATTTCGGCAGGAACCGGTAATTACATTTGGCAACTACGGACAGATAACCCGCATCGAATGCATTATGTCCGCCCGGACGGCCGACAATGTTCGTGATAATGCCTTTCCGGTCAATATCTTCCTTTGAATACATGAAGTCGACGAACGCGTTCCATTTGCCGAGATTCAGCTCGTTTCCCACTGCATAATAGTACATATTATGACTTTTGGCTTCGTTCATGACGGAAGCCGACCAACGGGTTTTGAATACATTATTGAAATTACCGTTCCAGTTCAGCGTGTAAACCAGCGGCATTTTGCCCGACTTCAAATCGGGGATATTCCCTTCGGCGTCTTCCGTGATTCCGTACGTACTGTCGAAAGAACTGTTGCGGCTGTTCAATATCTGTAAGTTCAGCTGCTGATCGGGCGTGATATTATAACCGACATTCAATCCCGTCATAAAATTGCTCATATAATCAATCATGTCGCAGTATTGGTAGACATCAATCGGGTTCAGGTCGAACTCGAAACCACCGTATGCGGCACATTGTTTTCCGGCAAAAAGACTGAATTGGTCGTTTAACTGAATTCCGATACCGGCGTAGTCGATAGAAGTCGGCAGGTTGTCAATCATGCCGTTGGCATCATTCGAGCGGTTGAGGCGCTGGCGGTAACGGTATGACAGCCAGTTGTTGATATTCCCTTTCGCTTCGATGCGGAGCTGGTGCATATTAAAATCACCTTCCTGAAATCCATCCCGGAAGTGGGCGTCAAAACTACCTTGCATATTCAGGTATAAATTGAACTTATCCGTCTTTTTCTTTACGTTCGTCAGTTCTTCGAACAGGGGAGTATCGGGGGAGAACTTGTCCTTCTTTTCCGCATTTTGCGCATACACTCCTCCTATGCTGCCCGCAAGGAGCAACATAAAAATCAAATTTTTCATAAGTCAGTCCGGTTTTTAGTATTCGTTAAAGTACTGTTGAATTAGCTTCCAGTCCGTGGTCTTGGTAAGAGCGAGCATCAACAATACGCGCGACTTTTGCGGATTCAATTCCTGTGAAGCGACAAACTGATACTTGGCATCATCCACTTCCGCGTCAAGCGTGGTAGGACCTGTCGGGACACGGGAAGAACGAACCACCAGGATACCTTTTCTACGTGCGTCGGTCAGTACCGGGAAGATATTCTTGTGGATATTTCCGTTTCCTACTCCGGCATGGATGATTCCTTTGTATCCGTGTGTCAGTAGCGGAGTCACCATATCTGCCTCGATGTTGGAGTAGCTGTATACGATACCGACTTTAGGCAATGAAGTGAGGTGAGTCACATCAAATACGGATTGAGTGGTATGTTTCTTCAATGTCACCTGGTTATAGAAAACCTGTCCGTTCAGCACATAACCCAGTGCGCCGGAGTTGGGGGCCTGGAAAGTCTGTACGTCGACGGTATTCATTTTCACGGTACTTTCCGCTCCGAGGATCAGGCCGTTCATGGCAACCAGCACACCTTTATCTTTAGATTCCTTGGCGGCGGCAGTGACTACGGCATTGTAAAGATTCAACGGGCCGTCGGCACTTAGCGCGGTAGACGGACGCATGGCACCTACCAGCACGACAGGTTTGTCACTCTTGACAGTCAGGTTCAGGAAGTAAGCAGTTTCTTCCATGGTGTCCGTTCCGTGAGTGATAACGATTCCGTCGATATCCGGACGTTTCAGCAACTCGTTGATTTTCTTGGCAAGTGTCAGCCAGACTTCGTCGTTCATGTCCTGCGAACCGATTCTCACAATCTGCTCGCCTGTCACGTTGGCGATGTCCTTTATTTCGGGCACTGCATCAAGCAATGCGCCGATAGCAACCTGTCCTGCTGTGTAGCTGGTTCCGGTGGCGGAGCTTCCTGTACCCGCAATAGTTCCTCCGGTGGCAAGGATATGAATATTCGGTTTTGCGGCAAAAGCCATTGCAACGGTACATAGTAGTGCGACTACTACCAGACCAAATCTCTTGAATTGTTTCATAACTGAATGATGTTTAGGTTAATAATATATAGTTAGAATATTTGTATAAAGAGCAATCCCAAAGCAATCGCCACGACCGTAGACACCAGTCCGGGCATCATGAACGAATGATTCAACACATATTTACCGATTTTTGTTGTCCCCGTCCGGTCGAAATTTATGGCGGCCACTACGGTAGGGTAGTTCGGAATAAAGAAATATCCGTTTACTGCCGGGAACAGGGCAATCAGCATATAAGGCGAAATGCCCAACGCAATCCCAAGCGGCACCAATGCCCGCACGGTGGCTGCCTGGCTATATAGCAGGATGGACATCACGAACAGGGCGATACCGAACAACCACGGCATCTGACGAACAATTCCCTCAATAGAGAAAGTAAGCTGTGCCATATTCCCCTGAAGAAAAGTATCTCCCATCCAGGCGATACCGAAGATGGCGATGACAGCTTGCATCCCGGCCGGGAATACAGAACCCTGCGTTGCCTTGATACCGTCCGTCCGGGTCACTATCAGGATAATGGCGGCAGCCGATAACATGACAATTTCGATGATAGAGGACATTCCTAATGTAATTATCTCTCCGTCGATAAGGAAGCTGGGACGCATCCCTTCGAAAGAACCGAAAAGGACGATGAAGGCAGTCGCCAATATAAAAATGATAACGGAAAGCATGGCGGAACGTTTGTTCTTTACGTCTTGAATCTCCACCTTCTTGCTATTGAAGAGACCTTCTTTCAGGCGTTTCTGATATTCGGGGTCTTCCACCAGTTCTTTGCCGACTTTCATGGAGAATAATGCGCCTACCAACACGCCTACTATTGTAGCGGGAATTGTGATTTTAAGGATGTCGAACAGAGTGATGTCAAAACCGGCCAATAGTCCGAGTAACGCAACGGTAGCGGCGGAAATAGGACTTGCCGTAATAGCCTGCTGGGAAGCGATCACCGCAATGCCGAGCGGACGTTCCGGACGAATCTTGGTTTCGGTGGCGACTTCTGCAATGACCGGCAGTACGGAATAGGCCACGTGCCCCGTTCCTGCAACGAACGTGAAAAGGTAAGTCACCAACGGGCTCAACAGTGTGACGTGTGACGGGTTTTTACGGAGCAAATGTTCTGCCAGTTTCACCATATAATCCAGTCCTCCGGCGGCTTGCATACAGGAAGCTGCCGAGATAACGGCGGCAATCATCAACATGACGTCGATAGGAGGGGCGGTAGGCTGTAAACCAAAACCGAACGTGAGTATCGCCAATCCGACGCCTCCCATAACACCGAGTCCGATACCTCCCAGGCGTGCGCCAATAATAATGGCTGTCAGAACAAATGCTAATTGTAATATCATAGGTTGTTGTTTTAAGTTCGAAACAAAGATAAGTGATTTCTCTCTTTGTATTTTCTTTTTCTTGTATTAACAACAAAAAAGTTATTGAATAGTTTTTGCATATTTATTAAAACAATAACCTTTCTCGTTGGTTATATAAGTACTAACCAAAATGTTATTGTTATAAAACAACCGATATGGAACAGAATTTATCAAAAAAAACTCGTACAGAAAGCGACTTGATAGGTAGTCGTGAAGTGCCGGAAAGTGCACTGTACGGAGTGCAGACACTCCGTGGTATTGAAAACTTTCGCATCAGTAAGTTCCACTTGAATGAATATCCTCTGTTTATTCAGGCATTGGCTATTACAAAAATGGGAGCTGCCGTTGCCAATCGCGAACTGGACTTGTTGACGGAAGAACAGGCGGACGCTATCTTGAAGGCCTGTAAAGAAATACTGGAAGGGAAACATCACGACCAGTTCCCGGTAGACATGATTCAGGGAGGCGCGGGTACTACTACGAATATGAACGCCAACGAAGTGATTGCCAACCGTGCGTTGGAATTAATGGGACATCAGCGAGGGGAGTATCAATACTGTTCGCCCAACGATCATGTGAACCGTTCGCAGTCTACCAATGACGCTTATCCTACCGCCATTCACATCGGACTGTACTACACCCACCTCAAACTGGTAAAACATTTTGAGGTACTGATTGAATCTTTCCGCAAGAAAGCAACAGAATTTGCCCATGTCATCAAAATGGGGCGTACCCAACTGGAAGACGCTGTACCGATGACACTCGGACAGACTTTCAACGGCTTTGCAAGCATTCTCCGGCATGAAGTGAAGAACCTCGATTTTGCCGCACAGGATTTTCTGACAGTCAATATGGGTGCTACGGCTATTGGAACCGGAATCACCGCCGAACCGGAATATGCCGAAAAGTGTATCGCCGCTTTGCGTAAGATAACGGGACTGGATATAAAACTGGCGGATGATCTGGTGGGGGCCACCTCGGATACTTCCTGCATGGTAGGCTATTCGGCTGCGATGAGGCGTGTGGCTGTCAAGATGAATAAGATATGTAATGACTTGCGTTTGCTGGCTTCCGGCCCGCGTTGCGGATTGGGAGAAATCAATCTGCCCGCCATGCAGCCCGGCTCTTCCATTATGCCGGGAAAGGTGAATCCTGTCATTCCCGAAGTGATGAATCAGGTAGCCTACAAAGTGATAGGAAACGACCTTTGTGTGGCAATGAGCGGTGAAGCCGCCCAAATGGAACTGAACGCAATGGAGCCCGTAATGGCGCAGTGCTGTTTCGAGTCTGCCGATTTATTGATGAACGGGTTCGATACTTTGCGCACTTTATGTATCGACGGTATCACGGCAAATGAGGATAAATGCCGCAGAGATGTGCACAACAGTATCGGAGTAGTGACCGCACTGAATCCGGTAATCGGCTATAAGCATTCTACAAAAATAGCCAAAGAAGCGTTGGAAACAGGAAAGGGAGTTTATGAACTTGTCCTTGAACATGACATCCTTTCCAAAGAAGACCTGGACACTATCCTCGAACCGGAAAATATGATAAAACCGGTGAAACTGGATATTCATCCGAACCATTGATTGATGTGATAGTAAGTGGAATTTGATTCAATAGGTAAGTCGCCGGGCAGATGTCATATCTGTGCCGGCGACTTTCATTATTTCTTACTTTTTCCCCTCTCGGGAATAATTGCTAACTTATCCGGCAAAATGGTTATTGCTTATCCCTCCGGAAGTAACGACCTTTGCATTATCATTTAAAGATGAACCTGGCAAGGTCTAATCAGAACCAATTAAAAGTATATAGATATGAATGCATTTGATGTTATTATTATCGGTTTCGGTAAGGGCGGAAAGACCCTTGCGGCAGAGTTTGCAAAGCGTGGGCAGAAGGTTGCCATTATTGAACGTTCGGACAAGATGTACGGGGGAACGTGTATTAATATAGGGTGTATTCCCACAAAGACATTGGTGCATCAGGCAAAAATGGCTTCGGCTCTGAAGGACGCCACATTTGAAGAAAGAAGTGAGTTCTACCGGAATGCTGTCTCTGTGAAGGAGTCCGTGACAAGTGCATTGCGAAACAAGAATTACCATAATCTGGCGGATAACCCCAATGTGACCGTCTATACGGGCATAGGTTCTTTTGTTTCCGCCGATGTGGTTGCTGTCCGCATGGCTACGGAAGAAATACGGTTGACATCAAAGCAGATCATTATCAATACGGGAGCGGAAACGGTGATTCCTCCTATTGAGGGAGTTGCGGGTAATCCGTTTGTCTATACCAGCACCTCGATTATGGAACTGGCCGACCTTCCCCGTCGTCTGGTCATTATCGGCGGCGGTTATATCGGTTTGGAGTTTGCGTCTATGTATGCTTCGTTCGGTTCGCAGGTGACGGTGCTCGAAAGTTATCCGGAACTGATAGCCCGTGAGGACCGCGATATTGCTGCAAGCGTAAAAGAGACATTGGAGAAGAAAGGTATTTTTTTCCGGATGAACGCCAAGGTGCAGTCGGTGAATCGTGTTGAAGATAAAGCAATCGTCACTTTCGCCGATTCGCAGACTAGCGAGGTGTTTGTGCTTGAAGCCGACGCGGTGTTGCTGGCCACCGGACGGCGGCCTAACACGAAAGACTTGAATCTGGAAGTGGCCGGAGTAGAGGTGGATGTGCGTGGAGCTATCATTGTCGATGAATACCTGAAAACGACTAATCCGAATATACGCGCCGTAGGCGATGTGAAAGGCGGATTGCAATTTACTTATATCTCATTGGATGATTACCGGATTGTCCGTGAAGACTTATTCGGCGATAAAGAACGGCGGACGGGCGACCGTAATCCGGTCAGTTACTCTGTCTTTATCGACCCGCCATTGTCCCGTGTCGGTCTGAATGAAGAGGAAGCCCGCCGGCAGAATCGGGATATTATTGTGAAGAAGTTACCCGTTATGGCAATACCGAGAGCCAAGACATTGGGAGAAACGGACGGCCTGTTGAAAGCTATCATTGATAAGAATACGGGAAAAATATTAGGCTGTGTATTGTTTGCCCCCGATTCCGGTGAGGTAATCAACACGGTTGCTGTCGCCATGAAGACAGGGCAGGATTATACTTTTCTGCGTGATTTCATCTTTACTCACCCCAGTATGAGTGAAGCATTAAATGATTTGTTCTCATAATAGCAAAAGGCTATCTAAAAATCGGTAGTAACTCCATTCTCCTCCTTCGGGAAGGAGGAGTCCCCGTAGGGGGAGGTGGTAGGTGAATGCGTAAGTCGGTTATTATCAGCATTGTGTGTCCACCTACCACCCCGGCTTTCAGCCACCCCTCCTTCCC